>Ga0209061_1000217_pt1 | contig 179564 bp, 155 predicted proteins | sample Coa_R1_10_FD_187157 | JGI IMG/M metagenome (GOLD analysis project Ga0209061, IMG submission 187157) | Surface soil microbial communities from Centralia Pennsylvania, which are recovering from an underground coalmine fire - Coalmine... | ecosystem: Environmental > Terrestrial > Soil >...
GATCCGCGCGCCGCCGAGGCGATCGCGCTGTTTGTCTTCCGCATCGTGCGCGAATTGGGCGCCCTTGCCGCCTCGCTCGGCGGCCTCGACGGCCTTGTCTTCACCGCCGGCATCGGCGAGCGCGCCGCCCCGATCCGCGCCCGCGTGTGCGAGGGCGCGGCCTGGCTCGGCATCGCTCTCGACCCCGTCGCCAATCAAGCCGGCGGTCCCCGCATCACCCGCCCGCAGAGCCGGGTTTCAGCCTGGGTCATCCCGACCGACGAGGACCGGATGATCGCACGCCACACCAGGGATGTCGTCGGCACTGCGCAAGCGGCCGGGCGTTGACGGGAACAGGGATGAGCGGAGGGAGAGCATGCAGGCACGCGACGTGATGACCAGCCCGGTCGTGACCGTCAAGCCCGAGACGCCGCTATGCGAGGTCGCCTCCCTTTTGCTCACGCACGCGATCAGCGCGGTACCGGTCGTCGACAGCAGCGGCGCCCCCATCGGCATGGTCAGCGAGAGCGATCTTTTCAACCACAACGAGCACGCCCATGAGGCGCGGCGCGAGTGGTGGCTGACGCTGTTGGCGGAAGGGAGCGAGCTCAGCCCCGAGTTTCTTGCCAGCCTGCGCGCGCCCGAACGCACGGCGCGCGAGGTCATGTCGGCGCCGGTGGTCAGCGTCGAGGAGGACACCGACATCCGCGAGATTGCCCAGCTCCTGGTCGACTATCGCATCAGGAGCGTGCCGGTCGTGCGCGACGGCCGTCTCGTCGGCATTGTCAGCCGCCCCGATCTGCTGCGCGCCTTCGCCGCAAAACAACCCGCAGCGGGCGGATCAAAACCGGCGGGAGCCGCGCACGACCTCTTTCTTTGGATCGACCAGCATTTTCACCCCGAGCATCACGCCGGGCACGCGCCGCCCGCCGGAGCCGCGCCGGCCGTTGCGGAAGGCGTGGGGGCCGAGGATTTTCGCCGCCTTGTCGCGGACTTTCACCACAAAGAGGCGGAGCATCAAGACGCGGCGCGCCGGGCCGCCGCCGAGGAGCGCCGCCGGCGCGCGCAGGAGTTGATCGATCGGCATGTTTCCGACGAGAACTGGCGGGCGCTGCTGCACCAGGCCCGCCAGGCCGCCGAGCACGGCGAAAAGGAGTTCCTGCTGCTGCGCTTTCCGCGCGAGCTGCTGAGCGACGGCGGCCGCGCGGTCAACGCCCCGACGCCGGACTGGCCGCAAACCCTGCGCGGCGAGGCGGCCGAGATCTACCTGCGCTGGGAGCGCGAGCTAAAGCCGCGCGGGTTCGGCATCGCCGCGCGAGTGCTCGATTTCCCCGGCGGCATGCCCGGCGATATCGGGCTTTTTCTGATCTGGGGAGAATAGGGCGCCTGGCGATCGTCGGTGCGGCGCCCTTTCCGTTCCTCGGCGGCCTCTGGCCGCCGCCGGCACGGCAGGCTATAAAGGCCGAACACGGAGCGTTTCGTCATGCCAGGCCGGATCGATCAAACCCGCCCGTTTGTGCCCGTCAACATCGCGCTCTTGACGATCTCGGACACGCGCGATGAAGCGCAGGACCGCTCCGGCCGCATCCTCGCCGAGCTGGCGAGCGCCGCCGGCCACAACATCGTCGCCCGCCGCATCCTGCGCGATGAAAAGGAGGCGATCACGGCGCAGCTGCGGGCTTGGATCGCCGACCCGGCGATCGACGTCGTCATCGCCACCGGCGGCACCGGTCTGACCGGCCGCGACGTGACGCCGGAGGCCTTTCACGAAGTTTATGAAAAGGAGATCCCCGGCTTTGGCGAATTGTTTCGCTGGCTCAGCTACGACAAGATCGGCACCTCGACGATCCAGAGCCGCGCCACCGCCGGCGTCGCCGGCGGCACTTATCTGTTTGCCTTGCCGGGCTCTCCTTCGGCCTGCCGCGACGCCTGGGAAGGGATCCTGGTCCACCAGCTCGACAACCGTTTTCGCCCCTGCAACTTTGTCGAGCTGATGCCGCGCCTGCAGGAGCACCTCAAAGGCTGAACCGGCCGCGCAGGCGGCAATAGGCGGGGCCGTCATCGACATCCTCGAGGGTGTCGACAAAACCGACCGAGACGCCGCGCGGCAGCCCGGAGAGGGTGTCGGCAAGCGCCTCGGGGCTCGACCAGCGCACCCGCGCGAACAGCGGTGGCAGGCGCGGCCGGCGACGGGCGCCGATCAGCCAAAAGCCGCCGTCGGCGGCCGGCCCGAACACGAGATCGTGGTGGCCCAGCAGGCGAAAGGCGGCGGCGATATGCCGCGCCTCGAGCGCCGGGATGTCGGCGCCGACCAGAACGACCGGGCCCGGCGGCGCCTCCTTGAGGGCGCGATGCATGCGCACGCCGAGATCGCCCGGCCCCTGCCCGAGCGTGACGAGGCCGTGCCGGCGGCGGCGCATGCGGCGGGCGGCATGGTCCGGCGTCACCGCCAGCCGCAACTGCCAGCGCCGGTCACGCCCGAGGCGGCGCAACAGGCGCGCAATCATCACCCGCTCGAAGCGCACCGCCTGCACCGCGCCGATGTCGCGGGCGAGGCGCTGTTTGCCGCCGCCGAGCTGCGGAACACGCGCAAACAGGATCACGCGCGCCCGCATCAGCCCCGGCTCCGCGCAGGGGCGCCGCGCCGGAATCCGGCTTCATAGAGCCGGGCGATCCGGGCGGGCGACACGCCGGCGAAATAGAGCGACAGGCAGAACAGGTTGAGCAGCGGCCGGCGCAGATAGCCGCCGCTGCGATAGCGCCGGGCCGAGGCAAGGATCGGCACGCCGAGAGGGACAAGCCGGCGGCGGCCGAGCCGGCGGACGAGATCCACATCCTCCATCAGCGGCAGCGGCCGGAAGCCGCCGACCGCATCGTAGAGGCGGCGCGCGATCAATAGGCCCTGATCGCCGTAAGGCAGCGCCCAAAGGCGGCAGCGCCAGGCAACGATCCGCTCGAGCCGGCGCGCCGCCGGCGCGCCGTCATCGAGTATGAGATCGCAGTAGCCGGCCCGGCCGGCCGCTCCCGGCATAGAGATAAAGGCCAGCACCGCCCGTTCCCAGCCCGCCGCAAGCCGGCAATCGGCGTGCACGAACAGCAGCCACTCGCCGGTTGCCGCGGCGGCACCGGCGGCCAGCTGCGTGCCGCGGCCGCGCGGCGCCGCAACGATGCGGGCGCCGGCCGCCCGCGCCAGAGCCAGCGTATCGTCGCGCGAGCCCCCGTCGGCGACGATGATTTCGTGAAGGAGGGCGGGCGCGCAGAGAGCCGAGAGCGCCTGCGGCAGCGTCGCCGCCGCATCGAGGGTCGGAAGGATGGCCGAGATGCGGTTTTGTTCTTTATTTGTTCCCATCTATCGCCTAGACTTGATCTATGGGTATGACCGGCAGCTTCGCGCCGCGCAAGGGCCGCGGCGCCGTCAGCAACGACAGCGGACGTTTCGAGAGCGAGCGGCGGGAGCCGTTTGACGACGGCTGGGGCGATGCCGATGCGGAGCCGACGCCGTTGCCGACGACGCTGTCGGTCGATGCCACGAAGACGATCCTCGCCCGCAACGAATCGCCCGATATCGGCTTCGACCGTTCGATCAACCCCTATCGCGGCTGCGAGCACGGCTGCATCTACTGCTATGCGCGGCCAAGCCACGCCTATCTCGGCCTCTCGCCCGGGCTCGATTTCGAGAGCCGCCTCCTCTATAAGCCGCGCGCCGCGGAACTGCTCGCCGCGGAATTGCGCAAGAAGGGATATGTCTGCCGGCCGATCGCGCTCGGCAGCAACACCGATCCCTATCAGCCGGTCGAGCGGCGGCTTCTGATCACCCGCGCGATCCTCGCGCTCCTGTATGATTGCCGCCACCCGGTGACGATCGTGACGAAATCGGCGCTGATCCGGCGCGACCTCGACATCCTCGGCGCCATGGCAAAGGAGGGGCTCGTCTGCGCGATGATCTCGGTGACGACCCTCGACCGCAGCCTCGCCCGCCGGATGGAGCCGCGCGCCGCAACGCCCGAGCGCCGCCTCGAGACGATCGCCGCGCTCGCCGCCGCCGGCGTGCCGGTCGGCGTGCTCGCCGCGCCGATGATCCCGGCGCTCAACGATCACGAGATGGAGGCGATCCTGGAGCGGGCGCGGGCGGCCGGCGCCGTCAGCGCCGGCTACACGCTGCTGCGCCTGCCATACGAGCTGAAGCAGCTGTTCCGCGAATGGCTCGAGACCCATGCCCCGGCCAGGGCGGCGCGGGTGCTCTCGCTGGTGGCGCAGACGCATGGCGGCAGGCTCTATGATGGGCGCTTTCGGACGCGCATGATCGGCAGCGGCCCCTACGCCGACATGTTGCGGCAGCGCTTCGCGCACGCCTGCCGCCGCCTCGGCTTTGCGCCGCGCAGGGCGGCCCTGCTCGATACGACGCGCTTCCGCCCGCCGCCGCAACAGGGCGGTCAGCTGGAGCTGTTCTGACCCGCCGGCGCCGCCGCTCCGCTCTGCGGCTCCGCGGTTTCCCGCCGCGGCCCCCTTGACCCTCCAGCGACTGGAAGCCTTATCTGCGAGGGGGCGAGGAGGCGGCAGTGAATATCGGACAGGTCGCGGCGGCAAGCGGCGTCCCGGCGAAGACGATCCGCTATTACGAGGAGATCGGGCTGGTCGCGCCGGCGCCGCGGCAACGGAACGGCTACCGCCGCTACGGCGAGGTTGATCTGCACACGCTGCGCTTTATCCGTCACGCCCGCCGTCTCGGCTTTTCGGTCAATCAGGTGCGCGAGCTGCTGGCGCTGTGGCGCGATCGCCGGCGCGCCAGCGGCGACGTCAAAAGGCTGGCGCTCGCCAAGATCGGCGAGATCGACCGCAAGATCGGCGAACTCGCCGCGCTGCGCCGCAGCCTGCTCGATCTCGCCGAGCGCTGCCACGGCGATGATCGTCCGCACTGCCCGATCCTCGACGCGCTGGCCGGCGCGACGGCGCCGCCGATGGACAACAGGGAAAGGACGGCCGATGGCGGAAACCGCGACGGCGGGCAAGGATCCGGTATGCGGCATGAGCGTCGATCCGGCAACCGCCGCCTACCGGCATGAGCATGCCGGCACGACCTATTTCTTTTGCTGTGCGGGCTGCCGCGACAAGTTTCGGGCCGATCCGGAACGCTATCTAACGCCGGCGGCGGAGACGGCGACGCCGGCCGCAGCCGCGGCGGCGCTCTACACCTGCCCGATGCATCCCGAAATCGTGCAGGACCATCCCGGCATCTGCCCGAAATGCGGCATGGCGCTCGAACCGCGGCTTATCGCCGCCGAAGCGCAGCCGAACCCGGAATTGCGCGACATCAGCCGCCGCTTCTGGCTCGGCCTTGCGCTGACGGTGCCGCTCATCGCGCTGGCGATGGGCGCCCATCTGGGGCTTCTGCCGATCCTGAGGCCGACGCTGGAGCGCTGGGTCGAGCTCATCCTTGCGACTCCGGTCGTGCTCGGCGCCGGCTCCCTCTTTTTCGTGCGCGCCTGGCGCTCGCTCGTGAACCGTTCGCTCAACATGTGGACGCTGATCGGGCTCGGCACCGGCGCAGCCTATTTCTACAGCCTTCTCGCCGTGCTCGCGCCCGGCCTGTTTCCGGCCGGATTTCGCGGCCCTGCGGGCGAGGTCGGCGTCTATTTCGAGGCCGCCGCGGCGATCACCGTGCTGGTGCTGCTCGGTCAGGTTCTCGAACTGAGGGCGCGCGAGCGCACCGGTGCGGCATTGCGCGCATTGCTTGATCTGACGCCGAAGACGGCGCGCCGGATCAACAGCGACGGCACCGAGGAGGAGGTGCCGCTCGCCGCCGTCCGCCCGGGCGACCGGCTGCGGGTGCGGCCGGGCGAGAAGATCCCGGTCGACGGCGTCCTCCTCGACGGCGCCGGCACCGTCGACGAATCGATGCTGACCGGCGAGGCCCTGCCGGTCGCAAAACAGCCGGGCGACCGGATTGTCGGCGGCACGCTCAACAATGCCGGCGGCTTCGTGATGCGGGCCGAGCGCGTCGGCAGCGAGACCGTGCTGGCGCGGATCGTCGCGATGGTCGCGGCCGCGCAAAGGAGCCGCGCGCCGATCCAGCATCTCGCCGATGTTGTGGCGGGCTGGTTCGTGCCCGCCGTTCTGGCGATCGCGGTCCTCACCTTTATCGGCTGGGCGCTGTGGGGACCGGCGCCGGCGTTTGCCTACGGCCTTGTCGCCGCCGTCTCGGTCCTGATCATCGCCTGCCCGTGTGCGCTCGGCATCGCCACGCCGATGGCAATCATGGTCGGCACCGGCCGCGGCGCCCGCGCCGGTATCCTGATCCGCGACGCGGCCGTGCTCGAGCGCTTCGAGAAGGTCGACACGATCGTCATCGACAAGACCGGCACGCTGACCCAGGGCAAGCCCGCAATCAGCGCGATCGATACCGCGCCGGGCATCGCGGCGGACACCGTGTTGACGCTTGCCGCCAGTCTTGAACGCGCCAGCGAGCATCCCCTGGCGGCGGCGATCGTGGCCGCGGCCCGGGAGCGCGGTCTGGCGCTGGCGGCGGTGCGCGATTTCACGGCGGCGATCGGCAAGGGTGTCGCCGGACAGGTCGCAGACCATGCCGTCGTCCTCGGCAATTCCGCGATGCTGGAAGGGCTCGGCATCGCCCTGGAATCCTTTTCCGAGCGCGCCGAAGCGCGCCGCCGGAACGGTGAAACCGTCCTGTTTGTCGCCGTGGACGGCCGTATTGCCGGGCTCATCGCCGTCGCCGATCCGATCAGGGAGACGACGCGCCCGGCGCTCGCGGCGCTGCGCCGCGCCGGGCTCTTTGTGATGATGCTGACCGGCGACAGCCCCACCACCGCCGCCGCCGTCGCGCGGCAGCTCGGGATCGAGGCGTTCGAGGCCGGGCTGCTGCCCCAGCAGAAGGGCGAGGTCGTCAAGCGCCTGCAGGGGCAGGGCCATGTCGTCGCCATGGCGGGCGACGGCATCAACGACGCGCCGGCGCTGGCGCTGGCCGATGTCGGCATCGCGATGGGAACCGGCACCGATATCGCGATCGAAAGCGCCGGGGTGACGCTGTTGAAAGGCGATCTCGCCGGCATCGCCCGCGCCTATCGGTTGAGCCGCGCGACGATGCGCAATATCCGCCAGAACCTGTTCCTCGCCTTTATCTACAATGCGCTTGCGATCCCGATCGCGGCCGGCGTGCTGTACCCGCTGATCGGCCTCCTGCTGAGCCCGATGATCGGCGCCGCGACGATGAGCCTCTCTTCGGTATCGGTGATCGGCAACGCCTTGCGTCTGTCCCGCGCCCGCCTCTGATCCGGGCGGCGAAGCAAGCCCCTCGCTTCGGCCCCCCGGATCGCGGGTATCCCGCCCTTCCGCTGTCCCCGGCTTTCATCGCCGCCAATCACGGCGCCGAGCGCCGCCACAAGAGGCGACCAGCGGGAATTGTTTCGAATCGCCTCCTCTGCTCCCCCTCGCCCCGAGAGCGGAAAGGGCCGGCAGCATTTCTTGCAATGCGATTTTGCATTACTATCTAATCCCCAGCTCAGGAATTGCGGCCATGACCACTTTGACCGTCACCAAACGGGGTCAAGTCACCTTCCGGAAGGACGTGTTGAGACATCTCGGCATTCAACCGGGCGACAAGATCAGGCTGGACCTGCTGCCCGGCGGCCGGGCGGAGTTGAGGGCCGAACAGCCGCGGGGCTCGTTCCGGGAGCTGCACGGGTTCCTCAGGGGCAAGGGTAACGGCAAACGGCTGTCGATCGAGGAGATCGCCGACGCGATCGCCGCGAGCGGCGCGGCGGCCGGCGCGGGCCGGGAATGAGGATCACGGCCGATACGAACGTGCTGGTCCGCGCGATCGTGGCCGACGACGAAGCGCAAAGCCAGGTGGCGATGGCGACGCTGGAGAACGCCGAGCTGGTCGCCATCAGCCTGCAGTCCCTGTGCGAGTTCGCCTGGGTGCTGGCTCGGTACTATCAGATACCGCGCGCCGATATTGCCGAGGCGATCCGCCGCTTGATGGAAACGCGCAATGTGGTCGTCAATCGTCCCGCGGTCGCGGCGGGCCTGAGCGCGCTGGAGGCTGGCGGCGACTTCGCAGACGGCGTGATCGCCTATGACGGCAATTGGCTGGGAGGCGAGGTGTTCGTCTCTTTCGACAAAAAGGCGGTCTCCCTGCTTGCCAAGCAGGGTCGACAAGCCAAGCTGCTGGCTTGAATTGGGGGGAGTATGCGCCTCAGGGCGACCGCAAGGTTTGTATTAGCTCGAACTTAACCTGACAATCGCCGTTGATATCCACAACGGAGCCGACGGTCTGTGCCGCGCCCGCCTCTGATCCGGGCGGCGAAGCAAGCCCCTCGCTTCGGCCCCCCGGACCGCGGGTATCCCGCCCGCATGCGGGCGAAATACCCGCCCTTCCGCGAGGGAGCGAGAGAGGCTTGTCAGCGCGGGCGCATCGTCGGGAACGCGATGACGTCGCGGATCGACGGGCTGTCGGTCAACAGCATGGTGAGACGGTCGATGCCGATGCCGAGCCCGCCGCAGGGCGGCAAGCCGTATTCGAGCGCCGTGACGTAATCCTCGTCGAGCGGCTGCGCCTCCTCGTCGCCCGCCGCCCGCGCTTGCATCTGCGCCTCGAAACGGGCCCGCTGATCGTCCGGATCGGTCAGTTCGGAGAAGGCGTTGGCGATCTCCCAGCCGTAGATGTAGGTCTCGAACCGCTCGGCAAGGCGCGGATCGCGGCGGTCGGCCTTGGCGAGCGGCGAGATATCGCGGGGAAAGCCGGTGACATGGATCGGCTGGATCAGCCTATCCTCGACCCGCGCGGCGAACGCCGCTTCCAGCGCCTGTCCCCAGCTCTCGTTGCCGCCGATCGCGGCGCCGAGCGCGGCTGCCGCCCGCCGCGCCGCGGCGGCGTCCGCGATCGCCAGAAAATCGACGCCGGTCGCGGCCGCGACCAGCTCGGCCATGTCGCGCCGCGGCCAGGGCGGCGTCAGATCGATCGTCGTGCCGCCATAACAGATGCGCAGGCCGCCCGTGACGGTCTGTGCGGCCTTGACGATGAGCTCCTCGGTCAGGCTCATCATCGCCGTGTAATCGACATAGGCTTCATAAAGCTCAAGCGAGGTGAACTCCGGATTGTGGCGCGGCGACAGGCCTTCATTGCGGAAACAGCGATTGATCTCGAACACCTTGTCGGCAAGCCCGCCGACCAGCAGGCGTTTCAGATGCAGCTCGGGCGCGATCCGCAGATAGAGATCAAGGTCGAGCGCATTGTGATGGGTGACAAAGGGCCGGGCCGAGGCGCCGCTGGGGATCACATGCAGCATCGGCGTCTCGACTTCGAGATAGCCGCGCGCGAGCAGCTCGCAGCGCAATGCGGCGATGAGGCGGCTGCGGCGACGCAATGTCTGGCGGCTCGTTTCGTTGACGATCAGGTCGAGATAGCGCTGGCGGTAGCGCAGCTCGATATCGGCAAGCCCGTGATATTTCTCCGGCAGCGGCCGCAGCGCTTTGGCCAGCACCGTGATCGCGGCGGCGTTGACGGTCAGCTCGCCGCGGGGGGTGCGCCGCACCAACCCTTCGACGCCGATCACATCGCCGATATCGAGCAGGCGCACGACCGCGTGGTCCGTGGGAGACAGGAAGTCCTTGTGGCAGAAGATCTGGATCTTGCCCGAAGCGTCGACGAGGTCGAGGAACATGCCGCTGTTGCGGATCGCGCGGATGCGTCCGGCGACGCGCACCCGCTCGCCGGTTTCGGCGCCGGCGGCAAGCCCCCTGTAGCGCTCCTCCAGCTCGGCTGCCTGGTGCGTACGGGTAAAGGCGTAGGGGTAGGGATCAATCCCCAGCGCCCGCAAACGGTCGCGTTTGACTCGGCGGGCGGCCCGCAGCGGATCTTCCTCGCGCGCACCCCGCGCGTCGCCCTCGCTCATCGTCCCCGTGTCCGTTTCTATCCGACCGCGATCCGCGACGCCGGCTGATGCGCCGCGAGATCGACGATGGTTTCATGAAAGCGCTTCAGCGTGCCGTGATGCCCGACGCTGACGATTGTCGGCCGCCAGGACGCCTCGCGCAACATGCGGTAGAGCGCCATCTCGGCGGCCTCGTCGAGCGCCGAGGTCGCCTCGTCGAGAAAGACGATGTCCGGGCGGATCAGCAGCACCCGCGCGAAGGCGAGCCGCTGCTGCTCGCCGATCGACAGCCGTTGCGCCCAATTGTCGTCCTCGTCGAGATGCGGGACGAGATGGCCGAGCCCGACGGCGTGCAGAGCCTCGACGAGGCGCTCGCGCGGCAGTTCCCTGCCCGCCCGCGGATAGGCCAGCGCATCCCCGAGGGTGCCGAGCGGCAGATAGGGCCGCTGCGGCAGAAACAGCGCCCGCCCATCGCAGACGCGGATACGTCCGCGGCCGAACGGCCACAGACCGGCGATCGCGCGCAGCACCGTGCTCTTGCCGGTTCCCGACGGACCGGTGATCAGCAGCGGCCGGCCCGGGCTTGCCGCCAGCGCGATATCCTGGCGCAGCGGCGTGCCGTCCGGCAGTTCGAGGTCAAGCGTCTCGACCTCGACGCCGTGGCCGCCGCGTTCGATCGCGATCGTCCGCGCCGCCGCGCGCTCCGCCGCGATCTCGTCGATGCGGCCGCTGAACCCGGCGAGCCGCTCGACCACCGATTGATATTGCGCGATCGCGGTATAGGAATTGACGATGAAGGACAGCGAATCCTGGACCTGGGCAAAGGCCGAAGAGATCTGCATCAGCCCGCCGAGCTGGATCAGCTTGTCGAAATAGCGCGGCGCCGCCACGATGAACGGAAAGACGATCGCCAGCTGCTGGTATCCGGTCGTCAGCCACGTCAGTTTCTTTTGCCGTTTGATGATGCCGAACCAGTTGGCGATGATGCGGGCGAACCGGCTGTTAAAAGCGTCGAACTCGCGCGCCTCGCCGCCGTAGAAGGCGACGTTCTCGGCATTCTCGCGCAAGCGCACCAGGCTGAAACGGAAATCCGCCTCGTAGCGCTGCTGATCGAAATTGAGCCGGACCAGCGGATTGCCGACCCGGTGGGTCAGGAACGTGCCGGCCACCGCATAGATCAGCGCGGCAAAGACCATATAGCCGGGAATGGCGATCCGGATGCCGCCGAGCGGGATCACCAGCGCTCCCGACAATGTCCACAGGATCGACAGGAACGAGACCAGCGTGACGACCGAGCTCAGCAGACCAAGGGACAGGGCCAGCGTGCTTGCGGCAAAGGCGTCGAGATCGTCGGAGATGCGCTGGTCCGGGTTGTCGGTGACCGCCCGGTTCAGCTGCATGCGGTAATAGGCCTGCTCATCGAGCCAGTGGCGCAGATAGCGCTCGGTCAGCCAGCGCCGCCAGCGGATCTGCAGCACCTGGCGCAGATAAAGCGAATAGACTGCGACGACAATCAACGCAAACGCGATTATTCCGAAAATTCCGAACTGGTGCCAGAATTCCGGCCACTGATAGTGCTGCAGCGCGTCGTAAAACGCCTTGTTCCAGGCGTTGAGCCGCACGTTCAACCAAACCGCCGTCAGATTGAGTCCGACAATCGCCAGCAACAGCAAGGTGGCCGACCATTTCTCTTCCGATCGCCAATAGGGCCAGGCAAGATCCCAGGCCTGACGAAGAAAGGCCCGTTTGGTCGTCACCGCCATCCCTCTCCCCCTACGCTCACGCTTCACTGTATACGCCCTAAAATCCGCGGCGCCTATGCCGATGCCACCTCTCTCCGAGCTTCCCGTCGCAAGGCTGCTGGCGCGCGGCGTGTGCCGCGCGCTCGACGCTCTCGGCTATGCGAGCCTTGTCGAATTTCCGCTTGCCAATGGCCGGCGCGCCGACGTGCTCGCGCTCGCCGGTTCGGGCGAACTCGTGATCGTCGAAATCAAGAGTTCGCCGGCCGATTTTTGCGCGGACCGCAAATGGCCGTGTTATCTCGACTGTGCCGACCGTCTTTATTTCGCCGTCCCTCCGGACTTCCCGACAGCGCTGATCCCCGAGCAATGTGGCCTCATGGTGGCGGATGCGTTTGGCGCGGCAATATTGCGTCCCGGCCAAACCCGCCGGCTTCCCGCCGCCCGCCGGCGCGCGCTTTTGCTGCGCTTCGCGCGGATCGCGGCGGCGCGCCTGCATCGCATGCTGGACCCGGAAGGAGCCGCCGATCCCGGCTGAGCCGTTTCAGCCGGCCATGCGGGCGATCGTCGCAGTGGTGCTGTACCCGGCCGCCAGTTCCGCAAGCATCACCTCGCCGCCGATGCTTTTGACGAAATCGGCGCCGACCACCTGGTCGATGCTGTAATCGGCGCCCTTGACGAGCAGGTGCGGCCGGATCGCGCGGATCAATTCGATCGGCGTGTCCTCCTCGAACACGATGATCAGATCGACCGCGGCCAGCGAGGCCAGCACCGTGGCGCGCGCGAGTTCCGACTGGACCGGGCGGGAAGGTCCCTTGAGCCGCGCGGTCGAAGCATCGCTGTTGAGGCCGACAACGAGCCGGTCGCACGCCGCCTTGGCGCGCGTGAGCAGGGCGACGTGCCCGGGATGCAAGAGGTCGAAGCACCCGTTCGTGAAGCCGATCTTGAGGCCCTTGCGGCGCCATCGCTCGACGGTGTCGAGCGCCTGGGCGCGCGGCAGCACCTTTTCCGTCGCGTGAAGGTGATGCCCCTCGAGGATCGCCGCGACCTCCCCGGCATAGGCGACCGCGGTCCCGACCTTGCCGACGACGATGCCGGCCGCGATATTGGCGAGCCGCACCGCGGGGATCAGCGGAACGCCGGCGGCGAGCGCCGCCGCCATCGTCGCCACGACCGTATCACCGGCGCCGGAAACGTCGTAGACCTCGCGCACCTCGGCCTGCTCCCTGTGCACGGTGCCGTCGCAACCCACCAGGATCATCCCTTCCGGACCGAGCGAGGCGAGAACCGCCTTCAGATCGCAGCGCTCGATCAGCGCGCGGGCGGCGGCGACAATGTCGGCCTCGGTCGCGACCGGCATCCCGGTCGCGTGCGCCAGTTCGCGCCGATTCGGCTTCAGCAGATCGGCGCCGCGGTAGCGGATGTGATCGCCCCCTTTCGGATCGACAATGACCCGCGCTCCCGCCTCGCCCGCCGCCTTGATGATCTCGAGCGCGACTCCGTCGGTCAGGACGCCCTTGGCGTAATCGGAAATGACGACCACCGGATGGCTGGCGACCAGTTCGCGTGCCAGTCGCAACAGATCGTCGCGTATGTGCGGATCGAGCGGAATTGCCGTTTCGCAGTCGGCGCGCAGAAGTTGCTGATTGGCGGCGATGTAACGGGTCTTGACCGTGGTCCGGCGCTGCGGCTGGACGAGAACGTGGACCTCGGCATTGTCCTGCGCCGCCAGCAGCCGCCCGACTTCGCGCCCGGCCTCGTCATTGCCGACGACCGAAACAAAGGACGAAAAAGCGCCGAGGGCGCCGAGATTGCGCAGGACGTTGCCGGCCCCGCCGAGGGTCTTCATTTCGCGCCCGACCACCAGGACCGGGATCGGCGCCTCCGGCGATATCCGCTCGACCTCGCCATAGACGTAATGGTCGAGCATAACGTCGCCGATGCATAAAACGCGCGCCGCTTTGAGGCGCTCGACAAAGACAAGCAGATCGCTGTGGTCGGCCATCGTCGGCTCGGATTTTACACTCCCCGTTATTCGTTTTGGCGGGCTTGCGGCATCCCCGCAAGCAAAATGCCCAAAGGCAGCAAATCCGGGAGGTTGCAATCACGGCTCCGGGGCGGGCCGGCGCCGGCGAAAGAGCAGATAAAGCGCCCCGGCGCCGCCATGACGCGGCTGCGCCGGCGCCACCGCAAGCACGTGCCGCCGCAATTGCGGCTCGTCGAGCCAGCGCGGCACCGCGCGCTGCAGAATCGCCGGCCCGTCGCTGCCGAGCCCCCGCCCGGTGATGACCAGCACGCAGCGCCGCCCCGCCTCGTGCGAGGCCGCGACAAAATCGGCAAGCGCCCGATGCGCGGCGGCCTGCGTCATGCCGTGCAGGTCGAGCTGCGCCTCGATGCGGTAGCGGCCGCGCTTGAGCCGCTCGTGCGTCGCGCGATCGACGCCGGCAAAACCGGCGGCGGGCGACGGGGCGGGACGGGGCGGCGGCGGCGGCGCGGAGGGGCGGGCGGGCGCCGCCGGGCGGCCGGGGAGCGGCACGACACCGCGCACGGCCTCCCGCCACAGCGCGGCGTCGGGCAGGACCGGCTCAGCCGCCTTCGCGCTCTTCGCCATCCCCTGCTCCGCGCCGCTCGGCGACCACGACGATGTGCAGCCGCCGCGGGCCATGCGCACCGAGTTCGATGCGCTGCTCGATGTCGCCGGTGCGCGAAGGCCCGGTGATGAAGTTGACGGTCCGCGGCAGCCCCCCGATCGCTTCGGCATGGGCGCGCAACCGGTCCCAGGCATCCTCGTAGGTGGCGACGATCTGGTCCTCGTGCAGCACGACGATATGGGTATCGGGCAGGAAATTGAGCGTCGTCGGCGTCTGCGCGCCGGAGATCAGCATCAGCGTTCCGGTCTCGGCGATCGCCGCAAAACAGGGGGTGAGGCTCACGGCGTCGTCGGCCCCGGCGCGGCCGCGGCGAATGCGCAGCAGCGGCCGCCTGTGCCACGGGATCGCCGCGAGCCGGGGATCGGGCGCGGCGATCAATTCGGCCGGCAGGTTCTCGCCGGACAAATAGCGGGCGACCGCATCCGGCACGTCGGCGGAGGAGGAGACGCGCGCGACCGTCGCCTGCACCTCCTCGGCCATTGCGACGAACAGCGCCACCTGCTCTTCGTGGCCAAGCGCCGCCGCCCGCGCCGGGATCAGATTGCGGCGATGGGCCGCCACCCGCGCCCGCAGCTCGGCGGCGGTGGCGGGATCGACGGGGCCGCGCCGCAAGGCTCGGCGGATCCCGGAAAGGATCTGCGCGCGCGCCTCGCTCATCGCGCCGCCCGCCGCCGCGCGGCCCACAGGCTGTGAAAGCTGCGCCCTTCCGGCGCCGGCATGTCGCGCACCAGGGTCCAGCCCGTCGCCAGCGGCAGCGAGCGAAACCGCCCCCGCTCCCTGCCGGCCCAGCCGAGCGCGCGGCTGGCAAGCTCGGCGAGCGCATGATAAAGCGCCGGCCGCCGCGCCAGGAACGCCCATATCTTGAGGCCGCCGCGGACGGTGCGCGGCGCAAGCTTGGCGGCGAATTCGCGCTCGCGCCAATGCCGCATCATTTTCGGCAGCGGGATCTTCATCGGACACACGCTCTCGCAGCGCCCGCAGAAGGTCGAGGCGTTCGGCAGATGGCCGGCGGCCGCGATGCCGATCAGGCTCGGCGTCAGCACCGCCCCCATCGGCCCCGGATAGACCCAGCCATAGGCGTGCCCGCCGACCGCGGCATAGACCGGGCAATGATTAAGACAGGCGGCGCAGCGGATGCAGCGCAGCATGTCCTGGAACTCGCCGCCCAGCAGGGCGCTGCGCCCGTTGTCGAGCAGCACGACGTGGTACTGCTCGGGGCCGTCGAGATCGCCCGCTCGCCGCGGGCCGGTCGAGAGGGTCGTATAGGACGAGAATTCCTGACCGGTTGCCGAGCGCGCCAGCAATCGCAGCAAGGTGGCGGCGTCTTCAAAGGTCGGCACGAGCTTCTCAAGGCTCGCCAAAACGATGTGAACGCGCGGCAGGGTCTGCGTCAGATCGCCGTTCCCCTCATTGGTCACGATGACGCTGGAGCCGGTCTCGGCGATCAGGAAATTGGCGCCGGTAATGCCGACATCGGCAGCCAGAAAGCGCGGCCGCAAGACCTTGCGCGCCTCGTCGCAGAGCTGGCGCGCCTCGGCGAGAGGGCGCTCCGAAGGCAATTCCCGATGCTCGGCGCGAAAGGTGTCGGCGATCTGTTCCTTCACGAGGTGGATCGCCGGAGCGATGATATGGCTCGGCGGTTCGCGGCGCAGCTGAATGATGTATTCGCCGAGATCGGTCTCGATCGCGGCGATGCCGTTGGCCGCGAGATGCTCGTTGAGCCCGATCTCTTCGGCGACCATCGATTTGCCCTTGGTCACGGTCCTGGCGCCGGCCGCGCGGCAGATCTGCAATATAAGGGCGCACGCCTCGTCGGCCGTGCGCGCCCAATGAACCTTGCCGCCCGCCGCAATGACCCTCTGCTCGAAGAGTTCGAGGTAAAAATCGAGATGGGCGAGGGTGTGATCCTTGATCGCGCGGCCCTCTTCGCGCAGCGCCTCGAATTCCGGCAGCCGCTCGACCGCAAGGCGGCGGCGCAGCGGGAAACCGGTCTGCGCCTTGGCCAACGCCCGCTGCAAGGTCGCGTTGGCGAGCCCCAACTCGGCATTCGCCTTGAAATTACGGCTGGTGGCGAGCATCGCTCAGGACCTTGCGCCGGGCGGCGGGGCCGGGGCGCCGATCGGCGGCACCGCCGCGGTCATGTCGGCGAGCACCTCGGCCACATGGCGGACCTCGATCGCCCGCCCCTGGCGCCAGAGCTTGCCCGCAATGTTCAACAGACAGCCGAGATCGCCGGCCAGCACGGCACTCGCGCCGGTCGCCACGATGTCGGCCTCCTTGTCGCTGACCATCTTGTCCGAAATCGCCGGATACTTGACGCAGAAGGTGCCGCCAAAACCGCAGCACAGCTCGGCCCCGGGCAGTTCCTTGAGGCGGAGCCCGTCGACCGAGGCGAGCAGCCGGCGCGGCTGCTCCTTGATGCCAAGCTCGCGCAGGCCGGAGCAGGCATCGTGATAGGTGACCTCGCGCTCCCAACGCGCCGACACCTGCCGCACGCCGCGAATATCGACGAGAAACGAGACGAGCTCATAGGTGCGCCCGGCGAGCTCGCGCGCCCGCGGCAGCCAGATCGGATCGTCGGCAAACAGCTGCGGGTAATGAACGCGGATCATGCCCGCGCAGGAGCCGGACGGAGCGACGACGTAATCATAGCCGGCAAAGGCCTTCATGACCTCGCGGGCGATCGCCTTCGCATCGTCGCGATCGCCCGAATTATAGGCGGGCTGGCCGCAGCAGGTCTGCGCCCTCGGCACTTCGACGGTGCAGCCGGCCTCCTCCAGCAGCCTGACGGCGGCAAAGCCGACGGTCGGCCGGAACAGGTCGACAAGACAGGTGACGAAGAGCGCGACGCGCACCGGGCGCTCGGCCATTGGCGAGGCTCCAAACCGCGGAAGGACCTAGATTAAGGTTGGCGAAGGCGGCGATTCAATGCGCGCGGAAGGGCTCACCCGGTCGCGGCAAGCCGGTCGGCGACGGCCCGCGGGAGCAGCACGAAATAGCGGCCATAGGCGTTGGTCGCACCGGCGCTGAGGCCGGCGGCGGCGCCGGTACCCCAGAACAGATCGCCGCGCACCGGACCCCGGATCGCACCGCCGGTATCCTGCGCGATGAAAAGGCCGCGCAAGCAGGTCCGCGCCCCGAAGCGCTGCCGCGCATCGAGCCAGACCGGCACGCCGAGCGGAATGAACCGGCGATCGACCGCAAGGCTGCGCCGCGCCGTCAACACGACGCCTTCGGCGCCGATCGGACCTCCCTTCCCGATCTCCCGAAAATAGACGTAGGAAGGATCCTGCCGGCGCAGCGCGGCTCCCTGTCGGGGGTGATTTTTCATCCATGCGTACAGGCTCTGCATTGTCAGCTTGTCGCGCGCGATCACGCCCCGTTCGAGCAGGATCCGCCCGATCGGGACATAGGGCTTGCCGTTCTGTCCGTCATAACCGACCCGGATCACCTTGCCGTCATCAAGCCTGATGACGCCCGAGCCCTCGATCTGCAGAAAGAAGGCGGCAATCGGGTCGTCGACCCAGACGAAGGCGAGGCCATGCCCCTTCAGCGCGCCCTCATCGATCTGCGCCCGGGTGTAACGCGAGGCCAAAGCGGGGGGCGGGCGCCGGTAGAGCGGCGTTTGATAGGGCCCGTGACGGTGCCGCGAACCTTCGAGTTCGATCTCGAAATAGCCGGTGAACAGCCCGCGGGTGCGGCCGTAATCGGCGGCCATGAACGGGACGAACCGGGTCTCGAAAAAGCGCCGGGCGGCGGCCTCGTCATCCCTCGGCAACCGCAGGGCGGCGCGGCACGGCGCCCGCCAGTCGCCGACCCGCCCGTAATCGACCCGGCTCGGCAACGGGTCGAAGGGCGCCGCATCGGGCCGGCTCAGGAAGCGGGCGCAGGATTTGAGGAACGGCGGCACCGCCGCCGCCACATTGTCCCGCCGCCATCCGGCCAGCCGCGCGAACGAGACCCGTTCCAGCGTCAGGCGCGGCGGCCCGATATCACGGGCCAATATCCCCGCCAGGAGCAGAAGAAGAAGAAGGGCCGCACCGCGGCGCGGCAGCGAGCATTCAGGCGCCGCCCGTCGCCACCAGGACCCAATTCGGATCGGCCAATCGCGTATCGCGCGCAAAGGTCCAGGTATCGACTTTCTCGCTCGGATGTTCGGGGTCGCCATCGACGACCTCTCCCGCGCTCGCCCGCGTCACGTTGATCTGCTGCGAGACGAACTTGACCGTCACATGAGCGATGGGTCCGTCGAGGCCGGCCCGGACGATATCGGCCTCGTCGATCCGCAGCAGCCGGGTCTCGAGCGTCTGCCCGGCGGCCTGGCGCTGTCCGATCGCCGTGGCAAAGGCGCGGTAGACATCCTCGCTGAGCAAGGGACGCAAGGCCACGGTGTCGCCTTTCGCAAAGGCATCGATGATCATCGCGAAAGCGGCCCGCGCCCCGTCGAGAAAACGGTCCGGATCAAAACCCGGGTCGGCGCGACGCAAAGCGGCCAGCCCGGCGGCGACCGTGTCCTCCGGCGGCGCGGACGGGCTCGGGACAAGCGCGGGCTTGCCGCGCTCGGAGAGCGTCATTACCTTGTCCGCGGCGCGCTGCGCGAAGGGATCGCGGCGGCGCTCGAAGCCGGTCCGTCGGCCGAGCACGCTGCGCAGCCGGAGGACCAGAAATCCGGCGATCATCGCAAACAGGATGATGTCGAAATATTGACCAAACCCGCCCATCCCGTCCCGTGCCCCGCCGGCCTTCGGGCATTGCCCGAGCCTGACTCCGTTCCAAGTTGGGGTCTAGATAGGTTGTTCTTGCGGCAACGACAAGCTTGCCGGAAGCGGGCGCGATGATGGCGCTTTCGGATTTGGGCCGGTATTTGCGGCTGTTCTTCGCATCGGCCCGCATCTTTGCGGATGCCGCCGGCGAGAGCTGCCGCGCCTGGGCTTCATCGGACGCCGCCCGATCTCCCCGCCGCAGGCGGCGCGGCATCGCGCGCGTTCCGAACCTGTCCAGGGAGCGCTGCCAAGCCGCTATCATTGCGGATCGGAGTGGGATCGGATCGAGCGGTCTGCCGAGGAGGAGCCATGTCGGAAGCGATGCGGGGCAACGGTCAAGGCGGCGAGCCCGCGGCCGCGACGGAGCCCTATCAGCTCATTATCAACGCCCAGTACGTCAAGGATCTGTCGTTTGAAAATCCGCGCGCGCCGCAGAGCCTGATCCAACCGAGCACGCAGCCTCAGGTCGACATCAATGTCGACGTCAACGCCCGCAACCTCGCCCCCGAGGTGTTCGAGGTTGCGCTCACGATCAACGCTTCGGCACGGGTCAACAACGACCCGATATTCCTGGTCGAACTCGTCTACGGCGCGGTGGTCACGGTCAAGAATGCGGCCGAAGCGATAGTGCCGACGCTGGTCCTGGTCGAGACGCCGCGCATCATCTTTCCGTTCGCCCGCGCCGTCATCGCCGACGCGACGCGCGACGGCGGCTTTCCACCCCTGATGATCAACCCGATCGATTTCGCCGCGTTGCTGCGGCGCCAGCAGAGTGCGGCAGCCGCCGTCCCTTCCGGCGGCGAGGTCGTATAGGCTGCGCCTTTCCGTCCCCTTTTCCTTCCTGCCCGTTGCGCCGGGGAGGGCTCTTCGCCGCTAATCCCCGGCGAGCCACAACGGATCGGACAGGCGCGACAGCATCGCCCGATGCGCCGCCAGCTCGTCGGGCGTCGGCGCATGCGGCCGCGGCGCGCGAGGTTCGCGGCTCGACACGGCCGCAGCCTCCCCGGGCGGCGTGAAATCGAGACCCGGCTGGCGTCCTCCCAGCAGCTCGACATAGACCGCGGCCAGAAGCCGGCAGTCGATCTCGGCGCCGTGCTTCTCCCGGCCGGAGAGGTCGATCGCGAAACGGCGGCACAGCGCATCGAGGCTGGCCGGCGATCCGGGAAAGCGCCGGCGCGCCAGCGCCAGCGTATCGACACAGGCGCAGTCGATCGGCGGCCGCCCGAGCCGGGCAAGCTCGGCGTTCAAAAAGGCGAGATCGAACTCGGCGTTGTGGATGACAAGCCGGGCCGAGCCGAGGAAGGCGAGCAGCTCGTCGACGACGGCGGCGAAAGGAGGATGCCCGGCGAGAAACTCGGAACTAAGCCCGTGGATGGCGCGCGCCTCTTCCGGCATGTCGCGCCCGGGGTTGACGTAGCGGTGAAAGGCCTGGCCGGTCGGCACATGGTGAACGAGTTCGAGGCAGGCGATCTCAACGATGCGATGCCCCTCCTCGGGCTTGAGACCGGTGGTTTCGATATCGAGCACGACTTCGCGCATGGTTTGTCCGCCTCCGGCACTGCCGATCGCGCAGCATTCTGAGGATCGCCTTGAGGCGCCGCAAGGTCAGGGCGCGGCTTAAGCCCGTCGGGACGACAAAATCGGCGCGCCGGCGCTTTTCCGCATCCGGCATCTGCTGGGCGAGGATTGCGGCGAAACGCGCTTCGGTCATTCCCGCTCGCCGCAACACGCGCTGGCGTTCCAGGAACGGCGGCGCCGAGACGACGAGCACGTAGTCGCAGCGGCCGGCGCCGCCGCTTTCGAACAGGAGCGGCACGTCGAGGACGGCAATCGCGGCGCGGCGGGCCCGGGCCCGGGCCAGAAACCGCTTCTCCTCGGCCTCGACCATCGGGTGCAGGATCGCTTCGAGCCGGGACAGCGCGGCGCGATCGGCAAAGACCCGCTCGCCAAGACGCTTGCGATCGATCCCGCCGGTCGCCGCGCGCGCCTCGGGAAAGGCGGCGGCGACGCGCTCGACCGCGCCGCCGCCGGGCGCTAGAAGGCGGTGAACGGCGCGATCGGCGTCGAACAACGGCACCTTCAGCCGCCGCAGCATCGCCGCCGCGGTGCTCTTGCCCATGCCGATCGAGCCGGTCAGGCCGAGGACGATCACGTGGCCGGCACGAGGCTTGCGAGCATCGCCGCCCGCAATTCGGAAGTGACCGTCACCGCCTTGCCGAACCATGCCTCGAAGCCGGGGCGGCCCTGGTGAAGCAGCATGCCAAGGCCGTCCACCACGGGGTGCCCGCGCCGCCGCGCCGCCGCGAGCAGGTCGGTCTCGAGCGGCACATAAACGATATCCGCGACCACGGCGCTTACCGGCAATAGCGACAGATCGAGGACAAGCGGCGGCGCGCCCTCCATGCCGAGACTCGTCGTGTTGACGAGAAGTCCGGCGCCGTCAAGGACATCGCTTCGTTCCTCCCAGGCATAGACCGCAATCCGCATCGCCGGCGTTGAAAGCTCGCGGGCAACCGCCTCGGCCCGCGCCCGAGTGCGGTTGACGAGGCGAACCTCCCGCACTCCCTCGGCGGCCAGCGCCGCCAACACGCCGCGGGCGCCGCCGCCAGCCCCGAGCACGACTGCCGGCCCCGCCTCGGCCCGCCAGCCAGGCGCCATTTCGCGAAGGTTTTCGCGAAACCCGTAGGCGTCAGTGTTGGAGGCCTCAAGGCTGCCATCCGCCGCCACGACGATCGTGTTGGCGGCGCCGATCCGGCGCGCCACAGGGTCGACCCGGTCGGCGATCGCGAGCGCCGCCTCCTTGTGCGGGATCGTCAGATTGCAGCCGCGAAAGCCGAGCACCGGCAACGCCCGCAACGCCTGTTCCAGCCGTTCCGGAGGGACCGCAAGCGGAACGTAGGCGCCGTCGATGCCAAGCCGTTCGAGCCAGAAGCCGTGCAAGGCCGGCGAGCGGGAGTGGCCGACCGGCCATCCCATGATGCCCGCGAGCCGCGCCCTGCCGGTGATCCTCATCGCCCGTCCCTCATCATTGTCGCAATGCGCCGCGCTCGCGCAAAAACGCAAGCAGAGGAAGAAGCGGCAGACCGAGAACGGCGAAGTAGTCCCCGTCGATATCCGCGAACAGCTGGATGCCGCGACCCTCGATCCGGTAGGCGCCGACCGACCCCAGAATTGCAGAACCCTCGGCCGCGAGATAGGCGTCGAGAAACGCATCGCTGAATGCGCGCATCGTCAGAAGCGGCCGGCTGACGGCGTGCCAAATCCGTTCGCCAGCCGCGACCGCGCAGACGGCGGTAGCCAGCTCGTGAGGCTTGCCGCGCAACGCCTGCAACTGGGCGCGCGCCTCAGCCATGCCGGCGGGTTTGTCGAACCAGAGACCGTCGCAGACGAGGATCTGGTCGGCACCGACGACGAGCGCTCCCGGATACCGCTCCGAAATGCGGCGGGCCTTCAGCTCGGCCAGCGCCAATGCGCACTCGGCGGCTTCGGCACCCTCGGCCCGGTAGGCGCACCTGACCGCTTCCTCGTCGACCGCCGCCGCTTCCACCCTGAAGTCGAGGCCAGCCGCAGCGAGGAGGCGGGCCCGGGCCGGGCTCGCCGATGCGAGAATCAGTTCCTCATCCATCGCCGCCATGCCGACGGGTCAGCATTCTCATGATCGCGGCCGCGGTCTCCTCGATCGAACGCCGGGTCACATCGATGACCGGCCAGTGCCGCTCGGCGAAGACCCGCCGCGCCTCGCGCACCTCGGCCCTGACCGCCTCAAGATCGGTATAGTCGATGCCGACCTCCTGCTGCAGCATGCTCAGTCGATGCCGGCGCAGTTGGACCAGCCGCTCCGGGTCGTTGGTCAGGCCGACGATCAGCGGATGCTTGGCATTGAGCAGCTCGGGCGGCAGCGGCACGCCGGGTATGAAAGGCACGTTTGCGGCCTTGATGCCGCGATTTGCCAGATAAAGGCAGGTCGGCGTCTTTGAAGTCCGCGAAACGCCGACCAGGCAGACATCGGCCTCTTCGAGACCCCAGCTCGATTGCCCGTCATCATGGTTGAGGGCAAAGGTCATCGCATCGATGCGCGCGAAATACTCGCTGTCGAGCATGTGCTGTATGCCGGGCTGGCCGCGGCTTTTCCGTCCGAGATAGGAGGCGAGCGCACCGATCACCGGGTCGAGAACCGGGATCGCCGGGATCTGCAGCCTTCGGCAGGCCCGCTGCAGGATGCCGCGCAGCACGTCGTTGACGAGGGTGAACAGGACGACCCCCGGATTGGCCTCGACGCCGGCGATCACCCGCTCGACCTGGCTCTTCGTGCGCACCATGCTCCAGACATGCTCGATCGGCTGCACGCCCTCGAACTGCACGAGACAGGCGCGCGCCACCGAATGAACGGTCTCGCCGGTTGAATCGGAGACGAGGTGGAGATGAAAGCGCATCGCCGCCTGATATAAGCCGGTCATCCACAACAGGCTCTGGACAAACCTCCTGGAGGGTGGGAAAAGCCGCCCGGCACTGCCTTTCCGCAGCCGATCTTCTCCGCCCCGCCGCCATCAGGGCACGAGTTTAGAAGCGTGGGACAGCTCTCGTCCACGCCCGTGAAAAGCCGGGACAACCCTTGAAGCCCGATCAGCCATTCCCGCTTTCCCCATGATTGTCGGACCCCGCCCGCTCTTCGTTTCCGGTGGAAATCCTGCGGCTTGTCCACGATGACAGCGATTTCCACGCAACCGGCCTGAAGGCAGGCGAAGTTTGTGTACGGATCGAAATCCCCGGATTCCACAAGCAACCTCTGCCACCGCCACCATCTAGTACTCAAGAGGCAGAGGAAGGAGAGCCGGGGATGACAGGCGCAAACGCAAAGCCGCTGTTGCGTGCGCTCTGCGGTGAGGCGCTTGCCCGGCCGCCATGGTGGTTGATGCGGCAGGCCGGCCGCTATCTGCCCGAATACCGCGAGCTTCGCGCCAGGGTCCGCGACTTTCTCGAACTGTGCCTGACACCTTCCCTCGCAGCCGAGCTGACATTGCAGCCGGTGCGCCGCTACCGGATGGACGCCGCGATCCTGTTCTCGGATATCCTGCTGCTGCCTTACGCCTTCGGCCAGAGGCTCGTCTATCGCGAAGGCGAGGGCCCCCAGCTCGAGGCGATCGAAGATTGTTCCGGGCTTGCGCGCCCCGACCCGGCTGCGGCGGTTGCCCGGCTCGAGCCCGTCCTGGCGGCGATACGCCGCGTCGCCGCCGCGCTTGATGGCGCGACAGCGCTGATCGGCTTCGCCGGCGCCCCATGGACGGTCGCCTCCTACATGGTCGAGGGCGGCGGCAGCCGGGATTTCCGCCGGGTGAAGACCCGGGCCTATCGGGACCCTCAAGGCTTCGGTGCGCTGATCGATCTTCTCATCGAGGCGACGACCGCGTTTCTGGCGGCGCAGGTCGAGGCCGGAGCGGAGGCGGTGCAGCTCTTCGACAGTTGGGCCGGCGTCCTGCCGGAGCCGGCTTTCGAGCGCTGGGTCATCGTGCCGACACGGCGCATCGTCGCGGCGCTGAAGGATCGATTTCCGGATCTTCCGGTGATCGGCTTCCCGCGCGGCGCCGGTATCCTGTACCGGCGCTATGTCGTCGAGACCGGGGTCGACGCGGTCGGGATCGACACCTCGGTTCCGCTTGCCTATGCCCGTACGCAGCTGCAACCGTGCGCCGCTGTTCAGGGGAATCTCGATCCGGTCCTGCTGCTGGTCGGGGGCGAGCCGCTCGCGGCGGCGGTGGGCGAAATCCGGCGCGCTCTGGGCGGCGGTCCCTATGTGTTCAATCTCGGGCATGGCGTGCTGCCGGAAACCCCGCCGGAAAACGTCGCCGTGCTGGCCCGGCTGCTTGCCGGAGAGCCGTAAGAGGGGCGATGCGGAAGACGGCGGTCGTCCTGATGAATCTCGGGGGCCCCGACAGCCTGGCGGCGGTCGAACCGTTCCTGCGCAATCTGTTCGCCGATCCGGCGATCATGCCGCTGCCGCCACCGCTGCGGAAGCCTCTGGCCCGGCTTATCGCCGCATATCGGGCGCCGGTGGGGCGGAACATCTACGCGCGGCTCGGCGGCGCCTCGCCGCTTCTCGCCAATACCGAGGCCCAGGCCCGGGCTCTCGAGAGCGCGCTCGGGCCCGGCTATCGCTCTTTCATAGCCATGCGCTACTGGCACCCGACGAGTGCGGAGGCGGCGCGCGCCGTCCGGGAATGGGCGCCCGACCAGATCGTATGCTTGCCGCTTTATCCGCAGTTCTCGACGACGACGACGGCCTCCTCGTTCGCCGCTTGGAAAGAAGCGGCGGCGGATCAGCGCCTGCACTGTCCGACCCGCATCGTGTGCTGCTATCCGCGCGAGAAGGGGTTTGTCGAGGCGATCGCCGCTCTGACCCGGCCGGCCCTCGAAGCGGCTGCGCAAACCCGGCCGCCGCGCCTGCTGTTGACCGCGCATGGGCTGCCGAAGAGGGTCGTGGCGGCGGGCGATCCTTATCGCGCGCAGGTCGAAATGACGGCGCAGGCGATCGTCGCCGCGCTCGAGCTTCCCGGTCTCGACTGGCGCCTGTGCTTTCAAAGCCGCGTCGGACCGCTGGCTTGGCTCGAGCCCTCGACCGAGGAGGAGATTCGCCGCGCCGGCCGGGAGCGGACGCCGCTCGTCGTGGCGCCGATTTCCTTCGTATCCGAGCATTCGGAGACTCTGATCGAGCTCGATCAGGACTACCGCCGCCTGGCCGGCGAGTGCGGCGTGCCCTGCTACCGGCGGGTCCCGACGGTCGGCACCGAACCTGCCTTCATCGCCGCGCTGGCGCGGCTTGTGCACAGGGCCGCCGCCGGCAGCGGGCCGGTCCCGGGCGAGCCGTCGCGGGTTTGCGGGCCCGCGCATGCGGGATGCGCGCTTGCCGGGACCGGGCGATGAGGAGCTGGCTCGTCGATGCCTATCCCTGGATCAAGGCGCTGCACATCCTCGCCGTGATCGCCTGGATGGCGGGGTTGTTGTACCTGCCGCGGCTCTTTGTCTATCATGCCACGGTCCGGCCGGGTTCCGAAGCGGCCGAAATCTTCAAAACGATGGAGCGGCGGCTCGAACGCGCCATCATGACGCCGGCCATGATCGCGACATGGCTCTTCGGTCTATTGCTTGCCGAGACGCCAGGGATCGTCGATTGGCGGATGGGATGGCTGCCGGCGAAGCTGGCTTTCGTCGCCGGACTGACCGCCTTTCATTTCTGGCTGCGCCGCCACCGCCTTGCCTTTGCCGCGGATCGCAACCGCCACTCTGCGCGTTTCTATCGCGTCATCAACGAGCTGCCGACGGTTGCGCTGATCGCGATCGTCATTCTGGTCGTGGTCAAACCGTTTTGAGGGGAGAGCTGCAATGGATGATGTCAGCAATCTTGTAATCGCGTTTGACTTGCCCATCTCTTTTGAGTAAGGGGAATCGAAACCCGGGCGACCGGTGTTTCCCAGCTAGCCCCGTCCACCCCCCATCCTCCGTTCCACCCTGCGGGTCCGTTGCCGCGCAGGGCTTCCCGAACTGGGCGATCCCTTGCCTCCATCTCGACGCAAAACCCCATGAATCTCCAGGAATTAAAGCGCAAGTCTCCGGCCGAGCTCCTCGCCTTCGCCGAGGAACTCGAAATCGAAAACGCCTCCTCACTGCGCAAACAGGACATGCTGTTTGCAATCCTGAAGCGGCTCGCCGAGAACGATGTACCGATCTCGGGCGACGGCGTTCTGGAAGTCATGGCGGATGGCTTCGGATTTCTGCGCTCGCCCGAGGCGAATTACCTGGCGGGGCCCGATGATATTTACGTCAGCCCGAGCCAGGTCCGGCGCTTCGGATTGCGCACCGGCGATACCGTCGAGGGCCAGATCCGGGCGCCGCGCGACGGCGAGCGCTATTTCGCGCTGCTCAAGGTCAACAGCATCAATTTCGACGACCCCGAGCGGGTAAAACAGCGCATCAACTTCGACAATCTGACGCCGCTCTATCCCGAGGAAAAGCTCCAACTTGAATTCGACGATCCGACCCGCCGCGATCTGACGACCCGGGTCATCGACCTGATCACCCCGCTCGGCAAGGGCCAGCGCGCCCTGATCGTATCGCCGCCGCGCGCCGGCAAGACGGTGATGCTGCAGAACATCGCCCACGCGATCGCGGCCAACCATCCCGAGGTCTATCTGATCGTGCTGCTGATCGACGAGCGGCCCGAGGAGGTGACCGACATGGCCCGTTCGGTACGCGGCGAGGTGATCAGCTCGACCTTCGACGAGCCGGCGCAGCGCCATGTCCAGGTCGCCGAGATGGTGATCGAGAAGGCAAAGCGGCTCGTCGAGCACAAGCGCGACGTCGTGATCCTGCTCGATTCGATCACCCGTCTGGCGCGCGCCTACAACACCGTCGTCCCCTCCTCCGGCAAGGTGCTGACCGGCGGCGTCGACGCCAATGCGTTGCAGCGGCCGAAGCGCTTTTTCGGGGCCGCCCGCAATATCGAGGAGGGCGGTTCGCTGACGATCATCGCGACGGCGCTGATCGACACCGGCTCGCGCATGGACGAGGTCATCTTCGAGGAGTTCAAAGGCACCGGCAATTCCGAGATCGTGCTCGACCGCAAGGTCGCCGACAAGCGCACCTTCCCCTCGATCGACATCACCAAATCCGGCACCCGCAAGGAGGAGTTGCTCGTCGATCGCGGCGTCCTGTCGAAGATGTGGGTGCTGCGTCGGGTCCTGACCCCGATGGGCACCGTCGACGGGCTCGAATTCCTGATCAACAAGCTCAAGGAATCGAAGACGAACTCCGAGTTCTTCGAGGCAATGAATACGTAGCCGGCGCCTTGCCGTCCCGGCCGGCGCCGGGACGGCGGCAGCGGCGGCTATACGGCGGCTATACGGTCAGCACCGTCTGGCCGGTCGTGCGGCGTCCCTCCAGGGCGCGATGGGCCTCGGCCGCCTCGCGCAGCGGATAGGTCTGGTTGATCGTGATCTTGACCGCCCCGCTCTCGACGACCGCGAACAATTCGCGCGCCGCGGTCAGCAGATCCTCACGCGCGGCGGTGTAGGTATTGAGGGTCGGCCGGGTCAGGAACAGCGAGCCCTTGGCCGCAAGGATGCCGATATCGACCGGGCCGATCGCGCCGGAGGACTGGCCGAACGAGACCATCAGGCCGAGCGGGGCGAGGCAATCGAGCGATTTGTAGAAGGTGTCCTTGCCGACCGAGTCGTAAACGACCGGCAATTTGCGCCCGGCCGTCAGCTCGGCGACCTTGGCGACGAAATCCTCGCGCCGATAGACGATCGGATGGTCGCAGCCGTTCTTTTTCACCAGTTCCGCCTTCTCGTCGCTGCCGACCGTGCCGATCACGGTGGCGCCCAGATGCTTTGCCCATTGGCATACGATCAGCCCGACGCCGCCGGCCGCGGCATGGATCAGGATCGTCTCGCCGCGCTGGACCGGATGGGTGCGCCGGATCAGATACCAGGCGGTCATGCCCTTCAGCATCATTGCCGCCGCCTGCTGGTCGGTGATGCCGGCTGGTATCGGCACGAGCCGGTCGGCCGGCATGATGCGCTCCTCGGAATAGGCGCCAAGCGGTCCGCCAGCATAGGCGACGCGGTCGCCGGGCTTCAGCCCGTCGACCCCGGGCCCGACCTCCTCGACGATGCCGGCCGCTTCGGAGCCGAGCCCGCTCGGCAGCGGCAGCGGATAGAGCCCGCTGCGGTGATAGGTGTCGATATAGTTGAGCCCGACGGCGGTGTGACGGATCCGGACCTGACCCGGCCCGGGTTTACCGACCGCAACCTCCTGCCATTCGAGGACCTCGGGTCCGCCGGTCTTCGCAAAACGGATGGCGTGCGCCATAGCCGCTCCCCTCCTCTCGTCTGTTTCGTCCGGTTCATCCCGGCCTTTGCACCGGGCCGGTACGATAGCGAGGGCCGGGGCCTACGTCACGGCCGGCAAACCGTCGGCATCGCCGCCGCGAAAAGTGCCGCTGACGGCAGCGCGCCTTCGAGCGCGAGCAGCCGGCGCTTGGTCGGCGGCCCGGCGCCGCCGCTATAGCCGCCAAGACCGTCCTTCGCCAGCACGCGATGGCAGGGGATTAGGATCGGGATCGGATTGCGGGCGCAGGCCCGGCCGACCGCGCGCGCTGCGGTGCCGATCGCCTTTGCCAGCTCGCCGTAGCTGCGCGTCTCTCCGTATGGGATGTGCCGCATCGCCGCCCACACGCGCTGCTCGAAAGGGCTGCCGCGCGGTGCGAGCGGCAGCTCGAAGCGGGTCAGCCGGCGGGCGAAATAAGCCGCGATCTGCCGCCGCGCCTCGATAAGCAGCGGTGTTGCGATGCCGGCCGGTTCGTCGCTCCAGTCGATCGCAACGATCGCGCCCTCCGCTTCGGCAATGACGAGCCGCCCGAGCGGGCCCTCGCAGGCGATCGAACGGATCATTTCCTACCTCTTTCGGCTCAGCTCCGCGGCAAGCGCCTCCGGCTCGACGAACGGCAGCGAACATACCGGTCCCTCGCACACATAGGCTGCAGCGCGGCCGTCGACGAGCCCTTTGCCGTAAGCGGGATGGCCGGCGGGAAGGCCGTGCTGCGCGGGGAGCGCCAGCACCACCCGGTTCGGCAGCGAAACGCTGTAAACGGCGCGGCGCAACGCCGCAAAACCGGCCGTGCCGGCATCGCCGACAAGCACGATTTGCAGCGGTTTCATCAGGCTCTCCACATTGTTGAGCAGGGTGGCGAGCGGGAAGAAGTTGCGCGCGACCTCGCCCGAGAACGCCGCAACGATCGCTTCGGCGCGCCGGCGATAGGCGTCTTTGCCGGTCAGCAGCGCAAGCCGGGTCAGGACGCCGACAAGCGTGCCGTTGCCGGCCGGCGTCGCCGCATCGGCCGCGCTCTTCTGTCGCGCGATCAATCCTTCGGTGTCGGTTGCGGTGAAGAAATAGCCGCCTTCGGCCGCGTCCCAATAATACCGGTCGAGGATCTCGATCCAGGCGCGGGCCTGCGTCAGAAAGCCGTCGTCGCCGGTCGCCTCGTGCAATACGAGCGCGGCGCGGCAGAGATTCGCATAATCGTCGAGAGTGGCCGGATGACGGGCGCGCCCGGCCCGCCAGCTGTGCAACAGGCGGCCGTCCGCTCTGCTCATGCGGCTTGTGACGAACGCAAAGGCGTCGCGCGCCCGTTCGATCCAATCCGGGCGCTCGAAGACGAGACCGGCATTGGCCATCGCCGCGATCATCAGGCCGTTCCAGTCGGCGAGCACCTTGTCGTCGCGGCCGGGGCGGACCCGCTCCTCGCGCGCCCGGAACAGCAGCGCGCGGCACAGCGCCAGCTCGCGCTCGCTCTCGTCATCGGCGAGCGCCTTGTGGGCGAGCCGATTGAGGATATTGCGCCCCTCCCAGTTGCCCTGCTCTGTCACGTCGTAGAAGCGCTTGAACAGCGCCGCGCGAGGGCCGAGCACGCGGTCGATCTCGGCTTCCGTCCAGACGTAGAACTTGCCTTCCTCGTGCTCGCTGTCGGCGTCGAGGCTGCTGGCGAAGCCGCCTTCCGGGGCCAGCATCTCGCGGCCGACCCATTCGAGGGTCTCATCGACCCGCTGCAGGTAGAGCGGGTTCCTGGTCTCCTGCCAGACCAGAGTCAGCAGGTCGACCAGCGCGGCGTTGTCGTATAGCATCTTTTCGAAATGCGGCACGAGCCAGCGCGCATCGGTCGCATAGCGGGCGAAGCCGCCGCCCAGATGGTCGTAGATGCCGCCCTGGCACATCGCCGCGAGCGCCTTGTGGACGGCGTCGCGATAGGCCGCCTCGCCGCTGCGCTTCCAGGCCCGCCACAGGAGTTCGAGGATGCCGGTCTGCGGAAATTTCGGGGCGGTGCCGATGCCGCCGTGGATCGGATCGCTCTCGCGCAACAGCCGCTCGGCGATGCGGTCGAGAAGTTCGACGCCGATGCCCTCGCCCTTCTGCGGCTGGGCGAGCCGCTGCAATGCCTGACGCAGCGCCGCGGCGTTTTGCGCCACCTTGTCGCGCTCCTGCCGGTAGGCCTCGCTCATCGCCTCCAGCACCTGGCGAAAGCCCGGCCGTCCCCAGCGCGGCGTCGGCGGGAAGTAGGTTCCGCCCCAATAGGGTTCGCCGTCCGGGGTCAGGAACATCGTCAGCGGCCAGCCGCCCTGCTCGCCCAGCAGCGCCAGCGCATGCTGGTAGATCGCGTCGAGATCCGGGCGCTCCTCGCGGTCGAGCTTGATATTGACAAAGCGCTCGTTCATCACTCTGGCGATTTCGGGATCCTCGAAGCTCTCCCGCGCCATGACGTGGCACCAGTGGCAGGCGGCATAGCCGACCGACAGCAGGACCGGCTTGTCGAGCCGCTTGGCTTCGGCAAAAGCTGCCGCGCTCCAGGGCTGCCAGTGGACGGGGTTGTCCTTGTGCTGGAGAAGATAGGGGCTGGTCTCCTCGCCGAGGCGATTGCGGTCCATCACCCGCTCCTTGACTGTTCGGATTTCTCACCCGCAGCGGGCCGGGTTGCGCTCTGCCGCTCGACGCACTAGGGTGCTCTTCCCATTCTAAACCTGAAAACGGTCGAAGCCGATACCTGCTCGGTCCCTTGTTCCAACATCGGAGAAATCGAATGGCGAATGCGCCGGCTGATCCGCCGCTCTTTTACAGCCACCATGTGTTCTGCTGTACCAACGTGCGCCCGGCAGGGCACCCGCGCGGCTGCTGCAGTGCCGGCGGCAGCGAGAAATTGCGCAATTACATGCGCGAGCGGGCCAAGGCGCTCGGCATCCAGAACGTTCGCATCAACGCCTCGGGCTGCCTCGACCGCTGCGAGTGCGGCCCCAACATGGTCATCTATCCCGAGGGCGTGTGGTATCATTACGAGTCGACCGCGGATGTCGACGAGATCCTGCAGAAGCATTTGATCGAGGGCGGCCGGGTCGAAAGGCTGATGGTGCGGCCCGACCAGAAGGAATGGCGTCGAGCGGAGTAGTCGCGCCAACCGATACGATCTTCGCGCCGGCGACGGCGGCCGGACGGGCCGCTATCGCTATCCTTCGCCTGTCTGGACCGGAGGCGGCGCGAGCCCTGCAACGCATGGCCGGCCGGCTGCCCCGCCCGCGCCGGGCGACGCGGGTCGCGGTTACCGATCCCGCCACCGGCGAGCGGCTCGACGACGGGCTTGCGCTGTGGTTTCCGGGACCAAAAAGCTATACCGGCGAGGACATGGCCGAGCTGCACCTGCACGGCAGCCGCGCCGTCCTCGCCGCCGCCATCGCGGCGTTGCGCCGCCTGGGCTTGCGCCTTGCCGAGCCGGGCGAGTTCACCCGTCGCGCCTTTCACAACGGCAAGCTCGATCTGCTGCAGGCCGAGGCGGTCGCCGATCTGGCCGCCGCCGAGACCGAGGCGCAGCGGCGCCAGGCGCTGCGTCAGCTCGACGGAGCGCTCGGCGGCCTTTATCGCGGATGGTGCGATCGCCTCGTGCGGCTGCTCGCCCATCTCGAAGCGGCGATCGATTTCCCCGACGAGGATCTGCCGGGCGAGATCGCAGCCGAGATCGCCGCGGGGATCGAAGAACTGGCTGCGGCAATCGCCCGGCACCTTGCCGACGGGCACCGGGGCGAGCGGCTGCGCGAGGGCATTTCGGTCGCGATCGTCGGCCCGCCGAACGCCGGCAAATCGAGCCTGTTGAACCGCATTGCGCGGCGCGAGGCGGCGATCACCTCGCCCTATGCCGGGACGACGCGTGACATCGTCGAGGTCGCGATCGATCTCGAGGGCTATCCGGTCCTTCTCGCCGATACCGCGGGTCTGCGCGAGAGCGGGGACCTCGTCGAGCAGGAGGGGTTGAGGCGGGCCCTCGCCCGGGCCGAGGCGGCCGAATTGCGGCTGTTTGTGTTCGATGCGGCGCGGCCCGCCGATGCCGGCGGCGCCGCCCGCTGGCCGGGGCCCGACACATTGCTTGTCGCCAACAAGATCGACCTGGTGCCGGCATCGCCCGATCTGCCGGCGGGGGCCTTTGCCGTTTCAGCCCTGACCGGCGAGGGTATCGAGCGGTTGCTTATGGCGCTGGGCGGGAAGGTGGCCGAGAATTATCGGCTCGAGGCGCCGGTCCTGACCCGCGCCCGCCACCGCCAGGCCCTCGAAGAGGTGCTCGAGGCGCTCGAGCGCGCGCGCGCGGCGCCGCTGCCGGAACTGCAGGCCGAAGACCTGCGCCTGGCGCTCAGAAGCCTCGGCCGCATTACCGGTGCCGTCGACGTCGAAGACCTGCTCGACGTGATCTTCCGCGATTTCTGTATCGGCAAATAAGCCGGGCCAATCGCGGGTTGCACCGGCAAGGCCATGGCGACGGCGCCGCCGGCGGGATCCGCAGGCGGAACCCGCGCCTTTTTCCGCAATCTCGACAGGTTCGGGACGCCCTCATACATTTCCGTCATGGACGAGATCATCGCAAGCTACGACGTCATCGTGGTCGGCGGCGGCCATGCCGGCTGCGAGGCGGCGGCGGCGGCGGCGCGCATCGGCGCGCGCACGGCCCTGTTGACGCACCGGCGCGCGACGATCGGCGAGATGTCGTGCAATCCGGCGATCGGCGGGCTCGGCAAGGGCCATCTCGTGCGCGAGATCGATGCGCTCGACGGCCTCATGGGTCGCGCCATCGACCGGGCCGGCATCCAGTTCCGCATCCTGAACCGCAGCAAGGGGCCGGCGGTCAGGGGCCCACGCGCCCAGGCCGACCGCAAGCTCTACCGTGCCGCCATGAGCCAACTCCTCGCCGAAACGAGAGGGCTCGACATCATCGAGGGTGCTGCCCTCGATCTGCTGCGCGACCGCGACGGCCGGGTCGCGGGCCTGCTGCTCGAGGACGGACGGCGGTTCGGAAGCGGTCGCGTCGTGCTGACCACCGGGACTTTTTTGAACGGTCTGATCCATATCGGCGAAGAGAAGGTCGCGGCCGGGCGCATCGGCGAGGCGCCGACGATCGGCCTCGCCAGGACGCTGATGCATTGCGGCTTCGCGCTCGGGCGGCTGAAGACCGGGACGCCGCCGCGGCTCGACGGCAATACGATCGACTGGCAGGGTCTCGAAGTGCAGCCGGGCGACGAGCCGCCGCCCCCCTTTTCCTTCATGACCGACGCGATCACGACCCCGCAGGTCGTCTGCCATATCACCGCGACGACGCCGGCGACGCATGCGCTGATCCGCGCCAATCTCGACCGCTCGCCGCTGTATTCGGGCGATATCATCGGCGTCGGCCCGCGCTATTGCCCGTCGATCGAGGACAAGGTCGTGCGCTTCGCCGATCGCGAGCGCCATCAGATCTTTCTCGAACCCGAAGGGCTCGACGACGACACGATCTATCCGAACGGCATCTCGACCTCGCTGCCGCGCGCCGTGCAGCAGGCGATGCTGAGGACGATCCCCGGTCTGGAACGCGCGGTCATGCGCCGCCCCGGCTACGCCATCGAGTACGACTTCGTCGATCCGCGCGAGCTTTACCCGACGCTCGAAACGCGTCGGGTGCCCGGGCTTTATCTCGCCGGCCAGATCAACGGTACGACCGGTTATGAGGAGGCGGCGGCCCAGGGTCTTCTGGCCGGGATCAATGCGGCGCTCGCCGCCGCCGGGGCGGGGCCGTTCGTGCTCGACCGCGCCCAGGCCTATATCGGCGTTCTCGTCGACGATCTGGTGACGCGGGGCACCAGCGAGCCCTACCGCATGTTCACCTCGCGCGCCGAATACCGCCTGCTGCTGCGCGCCGACAATGCCGATCAGAGGCTGACGCCGGCCGGGATCGGGATCGGCGTCGTCGGCGCCGAGCGGGCGCGGGTCTTTGCGGCGAAGCAACGGGCGCTGGAAACCGCACGGCGGCGGCTCGCCGCCCTCAAAATGACGCCGTCGGCCTTGGCCCGCCACGGCATTCTCGTCAATGCCGACGGCATCGCCCGCAGCGCGGCCGAGCTGCTCGCGCATCCCGGGATCGACCTCGCCCGGCTCGCCGCCCTGTGGCCGGAACTGGCGGCCCTGCCGCCCGAGATCGCCGAACAGCTCGAAATCGACGCGCGCTATGCCGGCTATCTCGAGCGGCAGCAGCGCGACATCGCCGCCTATCGCCGCGACGAGGCGCTGCTGCTGCCGCAGGAGCTCGATTATGACGCCGTCGGCGGGCTGTCGCGCGAGGTGCGCGAGAAGCTTGCGCGGGCGCGCCCGGCGACGCTGGGGGCGGCGGCGCGCATCTCGGGGGTGACGCCGGCGGCGCTGGTGGCGTTGTTGAAGTATGTCAAGCGGCAGCCGGGGCCGGGCGCGCGCGCAGCCTGAGCCGTGCCCGCCGCTCGGCCCTGAAGAATTTGCCGAACGTGTCGGCGTTTCGCGGCAGACGCTGGCGCGGCTGGCGGCCTATCTCGACCTGCTGCAGCGCTGGTCGCAGCGCCTCAACCTGGTCGGCCGCGCCACGCTGGCCGATCCGTGGCGCCGTCACATCCTCGATTCGGCGCAGCTGTTGTCATTTGTTCCGGAACGGGCCAAAAGCCTTGTCGATCTCGGCAGCGGCGCCGGGTTTCCCGGCTTGGTGTTGGCGATCCTCGGCGTTCCCGGCGTCGCGCTGATCGAGGCCGATGCGCGCAAATGCGCGTTTCTGCGCGAGGCGGCGCGGATTACCGGGACGGAGGTTGCGATCCATCCGCGCCGCATCGAGACGATGCCGGCGCATGCCGTCGATGTCGTGACCGCGCGCGGCCTCGCCCCGCTCGAGCGGCTGCTTGCTCTTGCCGAACCGTTTCTCGGCCCCGGCACCGTCTGTCTGTTTCCGAAAGGCGAGCGCCTTGCGCAGGAATTGGCGGCGGCGCGCAAGGCCTGGGACATGGAGGCGTCGCTGCACGCCAGCCTGTCCGATCCGCGCGGGGTCGTGCTGCGCCTGTCCGGGATCGCCCGCAAACCGCGGTCCGAAGCCCTGCCGGGATCGCCCTCACAGTGAGCGCAGGCGCGGCATCAACCTTTGGGCCGTCAAGAAGTCGATCTGATCCATGTCCGCCCGGCCGTAGCCCTCTTTCTGCAGGCCGGCGGCGGTCATCGCGGCGGGGAAATAGGGGAAGTCGCTGCCGAACATGATCTGCGAGAACGGCACAAGCTTGAGCAGACCGGCCAGGCTCGGCGCCCAGGCGCCGTTGGCGGTGTCGAAATAAAGCCGCCCGAGCTCGGCCATCGCACCGTCCGGCGCGATCCGCTCGCGGTCCTTGCGCCGCTTGATAAAGGCGTCGATGCGCCCGGCCAGAGAGGGCAGGCTGCCGCCGGAATGGGCGAACACCCATGTGATGTCGCGGCAGCGGACAAACGTGCCGGAAACGAGCAGGCTGACGATCGCCCGGGCGGTATCGAACGGCACCTCCAGCATCGCATCGCTGCGCAGCCCCGGGATCAGGTTGTGGCAGCAATTGGGCGTCGTCGGATGGAAATAGACGACGGCCTTGCGCCGGTTCAGCTCGTCGAAGATCGGCCGGAACATCGGGTCTCCCGGCCATTTGTCGCCGTAGCTCGAGCACAGGCCGATGCCGTCGCATTTCATCACGTCATAGCCGTACGCGATTTCCTCGAGGCTGGCCGCGACGTCGATCATCGGCAGCGAGCAGTAATACCCGAATTTGCCGGGATGGCGCCGCGCCAGTTCGAGGACATATTCGTTGCATTCATGGGCAAGGCTTGCCGCGGTCTTGGGATCGCCGCCGAACCAGTTGTCGGGGATCGAGGCGAGCGACAGCACGGACTGGGTGACGCCGCCCTTCTCCATATCCGCCAGCGTCTGTTCGACGGTCCAGTTCTGATTGGCCGGGATCGCGAAGCCCTTGCCCGCGGCGGCCCGGGCCTTCTCGATCCGTTTCCAGCCCGGCGAGAAGAAGTGGCTGTGCACGTCGATCCGGCGGTGCGGCCGCCCTGGCGCGGCCGCCGCCGCCGTGCCGGGCAGCAAGGCGCCCGCGCCGAGCGCGGCAAAACCGGCGAGCACGTCGCGGCGCGAGGCGGCGCGACGGGTGGCGGCGCAGACAGCGGACACGGCATCCTCCCTCGCTGTTCTTTTTCTGCCGGCGCCGGCCGCGGGCCGCGGCCGCGGCGCGGCCGCGGCCCTAGCCCGTGATCGCGGCGTAGACCAGCGCGCGGATCAGATAGCGGTAGTGCAGGCGCTGGTCGGGGGCCTGCATCATCAGGACGGTGACCAGCCTTTCGGCCGGGTCGATCCAGAAATAGGTGCCGGTGACGCCACCCCAGAAATACTCGCCGACCGAGCCCGGCACCGGCGAGCGGCCGGTCTCCTTGCGCACCGCGAAACCGAGGCCGAAGCCGTAGCCCATCTCCGGCACCGGCGCCAGGGCGCCGAAACGCTCGCGCGTCGTCGCCCCGTACCGGACGTCGGGCGGCAGGTGATCCGAGGTCATATGCGCGACCGTCTTGGGCGAGAGCAGCCGGGTTCCGTCGAGGGCGCCGCCGTCGAGCAGCATCTGGCAGAAACGCAGATAATCCGAGGCCGTCGAAACCGCGCCGCCGCCGCCCGATTGCCAGCGGTTCTCGACGGCGACATTGCGCATTGGCGGGCGCGCGCCGGTGCTCCTGTCGATCTGCGGCTCGGCAAGGCGCGCCGCCCGCGCCCCGGTCGCGGCAAACCCGGTATCGCTCATACGGAGCGGCCCGGTGATGCGCGCCGCGAAGAACTCGCCGAGGCTTTGGCCCGAGACGACTTCGACCACGCGCCCGAGGACGTCGGTCGACATGCCGTATTCCCAGGTCGTGCCCGGCTCGAACATCAGCGGCAGGCGGGCGAGCTTTTCTATCAGCTCGGCGTTGGTCTGCTCCTCCGCCATCAGCCTCTCCTCGCGCCACAGCCTGTGCACCGGCGAATCGCCGAACTGGGCGTAGGTGAGGCCCGAGGTGTGGCGCATCAGGTCCTGCACGGTCATGGGCCGCTGCGCCGGCCTGCGCTCGACGCCGACGGTGCGGTCGGCAAATTCCGGCAGATAGCGCGCGACCGGGGCGGCGATGTCGAGCCCGCCCTCTTCGGCCAATATCATCGCCGCCACCGAGGTCAGGGGTTTCGTCATCGAGGCGATGCGAAAGATCGCATCGAGCCGCATCGGCGCCCCCGCCTCGCGGTCGCGCCAGCCCGCAGCCTCGGCATAGCCGACCCGCCCTTCGCGCGCGATCGCCACCACCGCACCCGGAATCAGCCCGCGTTCGACATCGGCCTGGATCCGCGCCGTAATCCGCTGCAGCCGGGCCGACGACAGACCGATCTCTTCCGGGCATTCCGCCCGCGGCAAACCCAGAGTCTCCATCTCCGCTCTCCGCGCCGGTCAGAGTGTGGCCGCCAGCTTGCCGGGAAAAGAGCGCCGATGCCAGGGGTTATGGGCGGCTGTCGGGCTTTTCTCCCGGCCGCCCGCCGGCAGGGTCCCGGTCACGCCCGCCCGCCTTGCCGAGCAGGAAATACGTTTCCATCAGGCCCTTGCCCTTGACGGCGAGCGGGCCGCGGGGAACGATGCGGAAGCCATCGCCCAAGGCCGCCCGCGTCGCCGCCGAGATGTGGATGCGGCCGGGAACGCCCAGGCTCTCCAGGCGGCTCGCGGTATTCACGGTGTCGCCCCAGACGTCGTAGGCGAATTTGTGGGTGCCGATGACGCCGGCGACGAGCGCACCGGTATGGATGCCGATGCGCAATTCCAGCTTCTCGCCGGCGACCCGGCCGGCATCGGCGGCGGCCTCGAGCATGTCGAGCGCCATCTCGGCCGTCGCCGCGGCGTGGTCCGCCCGCGCCTGCGGAATGCCGCCGGCGACCATATAGGCATCGCCGATGGTCTTGATCTTTTCGAGCCCGCGGCCGGCGGCGAGCGCATCGAAGCGGGAAAACAACAGTTCGAGAAGCGCGACCGTCCGCTCCGGCGGCAAGCGTGCGGCCAGCTCGGTAAAGCCGACGAGATCGGAAAACAGGATCGTCGCCTCGGCGATGCGGTCGGCGATGACCCGCTCGCCCCGCCGCATGCGCGCGACGATCGTCTGCGGCAGGATGTTGAGGAGCAGCGCCTCGGAATGCTCCTTTTCGGCGCGCAGCGCGAGGGCCGCCGCCTGCTCGCGGTCGCGCAGCCGCTTCTTTTCGAGCGAGGCGTTGACCCGCGCGCGCAGCAACACCGGATTGAACGGCTTTTGCAGGTAGTCCTCGGCGCCGGCCTCGAGCGAGCGGACGACGCTGTCGAGCTCGTCGAGCGCCGAGATCATGACGACCGGGAGATGCCGCGTCGCCTCCGCGGCCTTGAGCCGGCACAACACCTCGAACCCGTTCATCACCGGCATCATCAGGTCGAGCAGGACGAGATCGAAATCACCGCCCGCGACCGCCGCCAGCGCTGCGGTGCCGTCCGCCGCCACCGTCACGCGATGTCCCTCGCGCCGCAGGCGGCGCGACAGCAGATCGCGGTTGGCGGCGTTGTCGTCGACGACGAGGATATGGCTGCGCCGGCGCGATGGCGGCGGCATCTCGGCGGCGTCGAGCGGGCGGATCTGCAGCAGGACGTTGCGGATCATGTCGATCGGCGCCGCCGGCTCGCCGCCGCCGGAGGCGATCAAGCGATCGATCTCGCCAAGCAGCCGGTCGGCGTGTTTGAGCACCTCTTCGAGATCGTGCCGCTTATCCTCGCGACCATTCTCGCGCGCCTCCTCGAGCAGGAGCTCGCCGTAACCCTTGATCGCGGTCAGCGGTGTCCGCAATTCGTGCCGCCACCGGCTCTCGAGCGCCGCGCCATCCTGCCGGTTAGCTGCAAGGATGCCAGCGATCAGCGCGGAGAGCTGCTCGCCGGCCGCTCGCATGCGTTCGAGATCGGCGATCCATGCGACAAGGCCGTCGCGCCGCGCATCCTCGCGCAGCATGTCGATGAAGCCGAGGATGGCCGCGAGCGAGGCGCCGAATTCCTGGCGCAGGAAGGCGGCAAGCGCCTGCTCCAATCGCCGGCCCGGCCGGGACGCGCCGGCGTTCATGAAGGTGTCCCCTCGTCCGGGCGTCCGCACGCGGAGCCGCGGCCGAGGAGGGTTTCGATCTTGCCGATCAGCCGCGGCAGCTCGACCGGCTTGGTGTCGTAATCATCGCAGCCGGCGGCGAGCGCCTTGTCGCGGTCGCCGGCCATCGCATGCGCCGACAGGCCGACGATCGGGATGGCCCGGGTCGCCGGTTGCGCCTTCAATCGCCGCGTCGCCTCCCAGCCGTCCATCCCCGGCAGGCTCATATCCATCAGGATCAGGTCGGGGCGCTCGATCGCCGCGATCGCGACGCCGCTCTCGCCGTCGCTCGCGATCGCCACCGCGTAGCCGCGGCGGACGAGCCGGCGCGACAGCATGTCCCGGTTCATCTCGTTGTCTTCGACGATCAGGATCTTGGCCATGTCGCTTCCCTCAGCCGGAAGCGGGCGCGGTCTTGCCCGGCGGCGCCCGCCGCAAATGGCGCCTGAGCGCGGCGGCGAGGTCGTCGGCGCCTTTGGCCAGCACTTCGCGCGTCCGCCCCGCCAGCACCTCGCGCTCGGCGGCATCGAGCCTTTTGGCCGTCAGGACGACGATCGGCAGCGCCCGCCACTCGGCACGTTGGCCGATCGCGTCGAGAAAAGCGAACCCGTCCATGCCCGGCATGATCAGGTCGAGCAGGACCATCGCTGGGCGTGGATTGCGTTCGAGCCAAGCGAGGGCGGCGGCGCCGTCGGCGGCCTCGGCGACGGTGCAGCCGAGATGATCGAGATGATGCCGCGCCAGCCTCCGGCTGGCGCGGTCGTCGTCGACGACGAGGACGGTACCGCCGCCCGCCAGATGCCGGCGGACCAGCGCCGCCAGATGCGCCCGCTCGACCGGCTTGGTCAGAAAGCCGGCGGCGCCCAACGCCAGGGCGATGCCGCGCTCGGCGAGCACGGTGACGACGATCACCGGGATGTCGCAGAGTTCGGGATCGGCTTTGAACGCGGCCAACAGCGCCCAGCCGTCGATTCGCGGCATCAGGATGTCGAGAGTGACGAGCGCGGGCCGGTGCGCGCGCGCCAGCGGAAGCACGGCGGCGCCATCGGCGACTTCCGTGACGCGACAGCCTTCCCGGCGGATCGTCTCGGCGAGCAATGCGCGGGCGTGCGGATCGTCGTCGACGACCATGACGAGCGGCGCCTCGCCGGCGGGAACGCTTGCGGCGGAAGGAGGGATATCCGCCGTCTCGGCGGCGGGCGCTCCGGCGAGGGGAAGCACGATCGTGAAGGTCGAACCGGCGCCGGGGGCGCTTTCGACCGTGATCCGCCCGCCCAGCATCTCGCAGAAATGCCTGGTGATGGCAAGGCCGAGCCCGGTCCCGCCATAGCGCCGCGCCGTCGCGGCGTCGGCTTGGCTGAAGGCCTGGAACAGCCGGCCGAGCTGATCCGCGCTGATGCCGATGCCGGTGTCGGAAACGGCGAACGACACCGCGCTTATAGAGCGCTCGACCGAGAGCGAGATGCGCCCGCCGCGGGTGAACTTGCCGGCATTGCTGAGCAGGTTCAAGAGGCTCTGCTTCAGCTTGGTGCGGTCGGTGCGCAGCGTACCGGGCGCCGGCGGGCAGCGGATCTCGAGGCGGTTCGCCTGCGCCGCCGCCAGCGGCTCGGCGATGGCGCGCACCTCCTCGATCAGCCCGGCCAGGTCGACCTCTTCGAGATAGACCTCCATCTTCCCGGCCTCGATCTTCGACAGATCGAGGATGCCGTTGATCAGGTCGAGCAGATGGCGCCCGGCCTGCCCGATCCTTTCCAGATCGGGAAGAAAATCCTCGCGGCCCTCCTCCTGCGCCGTCTCGTGCAGCATCTCGCTGTAGCCGATGATCGCGTTCAAGGGCGTGCGCAGCTCGTGGCTCATATTGGCGAGGAAGGCGGATTTGTGCTGGCTGGCGGCGACCAGCTCCTGATAGAGCCGGCCCAGCTCTTGCGAGGTGCGGTTGACGTTGGCGGCAAGCGTGCCCAGCTCGTCGCGGTTGACGACGCTGACGCGCTGCGTGAAGTCGCCGCCCGCGATCTCGCCGAGCCGCGCTTCGATCTCGGTGATCGGCCGGATCAACGACAGCGAGATCACGCGCCCGAGCACGAGCGCCAGCGCGATGCTGGCGCCGGCAAAGACGAGAAACAGGATCTGGGCGGCGCGATAGGCGACATTGCTGGCCCGGATCTCGGCGGCGGCATCGCCGTCGGCGCGGGCGACGAGCGCGTTGGTCAGCCGCTCCAGATCGGCGGCGAGCGGCCGCGCCTCGCCGAGCTGCACGGCCCAGGCCTGATCGATATTGCCGCCGCGGGTCAGATCGACGACACGGCGGACCACCGCGACAAAACGGTCGTAGGTTTGCCGGAGCCGATCGAGAAGCGCGGCTTCACCCTTGCCGCTGCGCGGCATCCGGTCAAGATGGTCGCGGAAGGCGACGAGCTGGCCGAAGGCGCGGTCGAGCGTTTGCTGATCGGCGGCGAGCAATGCCGAGGCGATCGTATAAAGCTCGCGCGCGGTTTCGTACTGCCCCTCGCGATAGGCGCCGATCTCGTGCTCGCTTTTTATCAGTTTTTGCGTGTGCTGGTTGACGCTGCTCAAGGCGTGGAGGCCGACGCCGCCAAGCACGATCAACAGCGTGACGATCGCCAGAAAGGCGCCCAGCAATTTGGTCTCGACGCGCGCCGGGATGCGCGCGATCGCCTCCACCAGGGAGCTGGCGGGAGGCCTCGCGTCGCGCCGCTCAAGGCGCGGGGGCGCCCGGGCCCCGGCGGCGCCGGCGGGGAACGGGTTGCGCATAGCCGGCCTCCAAATCCCGCTGCAAGGCGCCATCCGCCGCACTTCCGCCGGCCTGCAGCGACGGCCGGGCAACCGCTCGCGCTCACAGGATACCGGCGCGCGAAATCGCGGTCCAGCCGCTTTCTAGGCCGCCTCCGCCTGCAGATGCTGGCGGCGCAGCGCGCGCCCCGGCCGCTCGCCGGTCGGCGTGCCGTCGCGCCAGACCGCGCGGCCGTTGACAAAGACGTGCCGGATGCCGCAGGCGGGCAGGGTCGGGTTCGCGAAGGTGGCGCGATCGGCGACGAGGGCGGGGTCGAAAACCGCGAGGTCGGCATAATTGCCGACGGCCAGCACGCCGCGGCGGGACAGGCCGAAGCGCGCGGCCGGCAGCCCGGTCATCTTGCGCACCGCCTCTTCCAGGCTGAACAGGCCGCGCGTGCGGCTGTAATGGCCGAGGACGCGCGGAAAAGTGCCCCACAGGCGCGGATGCGGGTGGCGATCATGCGGCAGCCCGTCCGAGCCGATCATCGTATATGGGAAGGCGAGCACGCGTTCGACGTCGGCCTCGTCCATCATCCAATAGATCGCGCCGGCCGGCTGCAGCCGCTCCGCCGCCGCCTGCTCGCTGACGCCCCATTCGGCGGCAATGGCGGCAAGCTCGCGGCCGGCCGCCTGCGGCACGCTCTTCGACCAGGTCACGAGCACCTTGTCGGCTGCGAGGATCCGGTCCGGCTGCAGCACGGTCGAAGAAGCGGTGTAAGGGTAGGCGTCGAGCCCGATTTCCTGGGCGGTCATCGCCGCGGCGATCATCGGCAAGGTTTCGGCGGTGCGGCCGAAATTCTCGCGCCCGGCCACCTTGTGATGCGAGATCACGACCGGCACGCCGGCGGTGCGGCCGACCGCAAAGCTCTCGGCGAGGCTGGCGAGGATGTCCTTCCCCTCATCGCGCATATGCGTCGTGTAGATCGCGCCGGCCGGCCGCAGCAGGCGGGCCAAAGCCTCGATCTCGGCGGCGGGCGCGTGACGGGCCGGGGCGTAATAGAGCCCGCTCGACAGCCCGATCGCGCCGGCGGCAAGCGCCTCTTCGAGCCGCTCGCCCATATGCGCGAGCTCCTCCTCGGTGGCCGGCCGGTCGAGCGCGCGCATCGCGCCGACGCGCAGGCTGGAATGGCCGACGAGGCAGGCGGCGTTCACCGCCGCCGGGGCCCGGTCGAGCGCGGCGAGATAGTCGGCAAAGCGCGGATAGCGGAAATCGCCGGCTTCGCCGATCAGATCGAGGGGCGGCGGCGGCGCGGCCGCGAGCACGAGCGGGGCAAGGCTGACGCCGCAATTGCCGGTGACGACCGTGGTGACGCCCTGGCTTGTCTTCATCGTCATGTCGGGCATCGCCAGCAGGGCGCGGTCGTCGTGCGTATGCACGTCGATGAAGCCGGGCGCGACGACCATGCCGCTGACGTCGATCTCGCGCGCGCCGGCAGCCTTGGCGAGCGCGCCGATCGCGGCGATGCGCTCGCCCTGGATCGCAATGTCGGCGCGAAAGCGCGGCCGTCCGGTGCCGTCGATGACTTCGCCGCCGCGCAGGATGAGGTCGGTCATGATACGCCCCGGGGAAACTGTCGGAGACCAAGGGCGACTCTAGCATGATCGCGGCCGGGCGAGGGATATCGGCCGGGATCGGCCGCGGGCCTCGCCCGGTTGGCGGGAGGCGCGCCGGCGGGCCGCATCATCGCCCCGCCTGCCCGCTCGGGTATTTGCGCAGGAAATCGAAATCGCAGCCGCGATCGGCCTGCAGGATCTCGCGGTGATAGAGGCGGGCGTAGCCGCGCTCGGGCAGCGGCGGCGGGGTAAGCGGGCGGCGCGCCAATTCCTCGGGCGCGACCAGCAGGTCGAGGCGGCGCTCCCTGACCGACAGACGGATGCGATCGCCGGTGCGGACGCGGGCGAGGGGGCCGCCCGAGGCCGCGTCGGGGGTGACATGCAATACGATCGAACCGTAGGCGGTGCCGCTCATGCGCGCGTCCGAGATGCGCACCATGTCCTTGACCCCGGCGCGCGCAAGCTTCTGCGGGATCGGCAGGTAGCCGGCCTCGGGCATGCCCGACGGGCTCGCCGGGCCGGCATTCTGCAAAACCAGAAAGTCGTCGGGGGTGACGTCGAGATCGGGATCGTCGATGCGCGCCGCCAGATCCTCGAGCGAAGAAAAGACGACGGCGCGCCCTTCCTTTTCGAACAGTTTCGGGTCGGCGGCCGAGCGTTTGAAGATCGCGCCCCGGGGCGCCAGCGAGCCGAACAGCGCGACCAGCCCGCCCTCCTTCTGCACCGGCTCGGCGAGCGGCCGGATGACCGCGCGATCCACCGGGCCCGCCGGTGCGGCGAGGCGCTCGCCCAAGGTTTCGCCCGAAACGGTCATGCAATCGAGATGGAGCAGGGGTTTCAGTTCGCGCAACACCGCGCCGATGCCGCCGGCGGCGAACAGGTCCTCCATATAATGGGGTCCGGTCGGCTTCAGATCGACAAGCACCGGCGTCTCGTCGCTGATCGCGTTCAGGTGGGCAAGATCAAGGTCGATGCCGGCGCGGCCGGCGATCGCGGTCAGATGCAGCACGGCATTGGTCGAGCCGCCGATCGCCATCAGCACGCGCAAGGCGTTCTCGACCGCGGCGGGGGTGACGATGCGCTCGGGGGTGAGCCGGCTTGCGGCGAGCCGCATCGCGGCCTGCCCGGTCGCCTCGGCGGCGCGCAGCCGGTCGGCGTGCACCGCCGGGATCGCGGCGGTGCCGGGCAGGATCATGCCGAGCGTCTCGGCGATCGCGGCCATCGTGCTGGCCGTGCCCATGACGGCGCAGGTGCCGGCGGTCGTCGCCAGATTGCCCTCGATCTCGGCAATCTCCCGCGAGTCGATCTCGCCGGCGCGGTATCTGGCCCAAAAGCGCCGGCAATCGGTGCAGGCGCCGAGCCGCTCGCCGCGCCAGCGCGCGGTCAGCATCGGCCCGGCGACCAGAGCGATCGCCGGCCGGCCGGCCGAGATCGCCCCCATCAGCTGAGCCGGCACGGTCTTGTCGCAGCCGCCGACCAGAACGACCGCGTCCATCGGCTGGGCGCGGATCATCTCCTCGGTGTCCATCGCCATCAGGTTGCGGAACATCAGGCTGGTCGGGGCGAGGAAGACCTCGCCGAGCGAGATCGTCGGGAACACCAGCGGCAGACCGCCGGCCATCAGGACGCCGCGCTTGACCGCCGCGATCAGCTCGGGGAAGTGGCGGTGGCAGTTGTTGAAGCCGGAAAAGGTATCGGCGATGCCGATGACCGGCCGCGCCAGGGCTTCGCTCGAATAGCCCATCGCGCGGGCGAACGAGCGGCGCAGATATAGGGCGAAATCGGGGTCCCCGTAGTGGGTCAAGCCGCGGCTAAGGCCGAAGGGTTCGCTCATATTGTCATGGTCCTCCGCGAGGCGAGATCGCGCCCTTGTAGCGCGCGCCCCGGCAAAGCAGAAGCCCGCCGCGGCGGGCTGCCGCCGACGAACCGCGCGCCGTCCGCTCGTCATCGCGATCGGCGCCGGGGCGGTTTTGTTCGCATTTGACCGCGCGGCGAGTGTCGCGACACCCTTGTCATCGGGCCGAGCGGATACCACTTTGGAGATTATTGAAAACTTGGGTTGCCACTGTCGATGATCGTGATCGGAGGTCGACGTTCCGCGGAGCCTGCTCTTGCGACCCGTGCACGGACGCCGGGAATTGCGGGAACTCTCGCGTGTTAATAAAGGCGGAGCCGGCCACGATCAGCGTATCGGAGGCAGCTATTTACGGGTGAAGACTATGGCAAAGCCGAAGAGAGGGCGTTCGACTGCGGCGATCGACGATCATGTCGGCGCGCGGATCCGCGAGCGCCGCATCATGCTGGGCCTGACCCAGCAGCAGCTGGCCGAGATGATCGGCGTCACTTATCAGCAAGCCCACAAATACGAGCGCGGTATCAACCGGGTGTCGGCCGGAAGGCTGTTCGAAATCGCGCGCGCTTTGAGTGCGCCGGTCAGTTATTTCTATGAAGGAATTGGCGAGGAAGGGCCGAAGCAGATTACGCCGCATCAGCGCATGCTGCTGGAGATCGCGCGGAATTTCGCCGAAATCCGCAACGAGAAGCACCAGGAGGCGGTCAGTCAACTGGCCCGCGCCCTGGCGAGCCGGTAGGTCCTTCGCGCCCCGTCGGCGCTTGCCGCCGACCGGCGGCGAAGCGCGCAGCCCTGCGCGCCCGGCCTATCCCGGCGCCCGCGCCGGCCCGACGAGAGTCGTGCCGCCGTCGACGACGAGCGTCTGCCCGGTGATATAGCGCGCCTCGGCCGACAGCAGAAAGCGCACCGCAAACCCGATATCCCATCCCTCGCCCTCGATCCCGAGCACCGAGGCTTTGCGGCGCGCTTCGCGCCCGGCCGGTGTCATCTGGGCCATCGCCATGCGCGGCGTATACATCGGACCCGGCGCGACGCAGTTGACGCGGATGCCGTCGGGACCGTGATCGACCGCCATCGCCCGGGTCAGCGCGATGACCGCGCCTTTCGAGGTCGAATAGGCGGTCAGCCCGCGCGGCCGCAAGGCCGAGATCGACGAGACGTTGACGATGGCGCCGCCGCCGGCCGTGTCCTTCATCGCCGGAATGGCATGGCGCGCGGCATAATACATGCTGTCGACATTGACCTGCATGATCCGGCGCCATTCCGCGGGGGCGATCTCGACGACGCTGCCGCGGCCGCCGATGCCGACATTGTTGTCGAGGCAGTCGAGCCGGCCGAAACGCTCGAGCGCGGCGGCAACCATCGCGCGGCAATGCTCCTCAACGGCGACGTCGGCGACGAAGGCGGCGGCGGTACCACCTTCCGCGGCGATCATCGCGACCGTGCCTTCGGCCGCCGCGCGATCGATATCGACGACCAGCACCTTGGCGCCGGCCCGCGCCAGCAGGATTGCCGCCGCCCGCCCGTTGCCGATCCCGTCGCCGGGGGCGCCGCCGCCCGCGACGATCGCGACCTTGCCGGCAAGGCCGAGCGTGTCGGTGCGCCCCCCGTCAGGCATTGCCGCGCTGCTCCCGCCACAGGCCGAGCTTTTCCTGCACCGGCCGGTCGGAATAGCTGAACAATACCGCTTCCGCTTCGGCTTGATGGCTGACCGCAACCCAGCTCGGCACGACAAAGATATCGTGTTGCTGCCAGCGGAAGACCTCGCCGCCGACGCGGCTTTCGCCCGCCCCCTCGACGACGACGTAGACCGTGCCGTCGGTGGCGCGATAGGGGCGGGTTGTGAAACCCTTCGGCAATAGCTGGATCGCGGTGCCGATCGTCGGCATCGCCCAGTCGCCGGTGGCGGGGTTGATATAGCGCATTTTGTAGCCGTGGCAGGGATCGGGATCGCCGTTCCGGGCGAGCGTGGCCAGCGCCTCGCGCGAGCGCGCATAGGGATAATTGAACACCGGCGAGGTCTTGACCGCGGGGCGCCAGTCGATCGGCAGCAGATTGTGCGAGAACCGCGCGGCGCTGTCGCCTTCCGGCCGCGTCACCGGCTGCGCCGCCTCGGCGCCGGGCTCGGCGAAGCTGGCATCGAGCAGCCGCACGATCGGGACGTCGAGACCGTCGAGCCAGACCATCGGCTCGGCGCTGTCATTGCCGTGATCGTGCCAGGTCCAGGACGGGGTGATGACGAAATCGCCGGGCTGCATCGTCGTGCGCTCGCCGTCGACCGCGGTATAGGCGCCGCGGCCCTCGATGATGAAGCGCAACGCCGATTGGGTATGGCGGTGCGCCGGGGCGATCTCGCCGGGCAGGATCAATTGCAGCCCGGCGAACAGCGAGTGGGTGATCGAGGCCTGGCCTTTAAGACCCGGATTTTCGAGGATCAGAACCCGGCGCGTCGCCTCCTGCGCGGTGATCAGCGCGCCCGCCTCCATCAGATAGGGGCGGATCTCGGAGTAGCGCCACAGGGCCGGGCGGCACGGCGTCACCGGCTCGGGCGTCACGAGCCCGTGCAATTTCTCCCACAAAGGCGCCAGGCCGAAGGCGTCGATGCGCCGGTAGAAGGCCTCGCGCTCGGGCGTGCGAGCGGCCGGCTGCTCCATGGCCATGACATTTCCTCCCTTGCTCCTCCCGCTCTTCAGGCCGCCTGCCGCCGCTCGCCGAGGGCAAAGCCGAGCTTTGCGAGATCGGCAAGCAGAGCGGCCGATTGCGCCGCGCCGAGCGGCAGCATCGGCGGGCGCACGAATGCCCAATTCGGATCATTGCGGAAATGGGCGACGACGCGCTTCAAGGCCGGGACCATCGGATAGGCCTGCATCGTTTGGCGCAGCAGCGTGATCTCGGCCTGCAGCGCGTCGGCTTCCTGCCCGCGCCAATTCTCCCACACCCTGCGGATGCCGCGCACATTGATGTTGCCGGTTGCGGTGATGCAGCCGGCGGCGCCCTTTCTCAAACCGGCGAGCAGAAACACCTCCGAGCCGGGGAAGACGGCGAAGCCGGGATAGCGCTCGAGCAGGGCGGCGGTATTCTGCCAGTCGCCCGAACTGTCCTTGAGCCCGACGACGGTGTCGGGATAGGCGCGGATCAGCCGGCCGACAAGCTCGAGCGACCAGCCGACCTGCGCCACCGGCGGGATGTGATAGAGATAGATCTTGAGCGCCGGCGAGGCGATCCTGTCGATAACGCCGGCGATGAAGGCGTAGAGACCCTCATCGGGCATGCCCTTGTAGTAGAAAGGCGGCAGCATCAGCACGCCGGCGCAGCCATGGGCGAGCGCATGGCGGGTCAGGGCCAGCGCATCGCTGATCGCGCAGGCGCCGGTGCCGGGCATCAGCTTTGCGGCCGGGATGCCGGCGGCGATCAGATGGTCGAGCAGCGCCATGCGCTCTTGCGGCGACATCGAGTTGGCTTCGCTGGTCGTGCCGAACACGGCGAGCCCGTCGGCGCCCTCGTCCAACAGCCAGCGGCAGAACGCGGCGAAACGGGCGGCATCGGGCTCGCCCTCTGGGGTGAACGGGGTCAGGACCGGGACCAACACCCCGGCAAAATTCGCTGCGGCCATGACGGCTCCTCCGGCGCATTGCGACTGATCCGCCCACTAAAGCGAGCCGCCGCGGCGCCCGTCAAGCGCATCGGCGAAGAGGCCGCGCCGGGCCGCCCTACAGCCGGACGTATTCGTAATCGACGGGAAGGCCGTTGATGCCGTGCTCGGGCGGGGCGATCCAGCCCGCCATCTTGCCGGGCGCGGTGACCGGCCGCATCAGGGCCTTGACGAAATCGCGATCGGCGGCCGAAGGCAGCCATTCATCGCGCCGCGCGCGCCACGCCTCCTCCGGGATCGGCCGGCCCTGCGGATCGGTCGGAATCCCAGCCCACAGGCCGATCGCGCGGCGAAAGCGCGGGCTTGGCAATGCCAGCCGGAAATCGTGGCCGGCCTCCGCGATCTGCCGGTTCCAGCGCCGCACCGCATTGTCGCATTCGCGCATATAGGCGCGGCGCGCCACCTCGTTGATCGCGTTCCTGAGCGGCACCTGGCGCGGCGCGACGCCGCCCCTGCCGTCCGGGGCTTCGAGCGTCAGCACCGCCGCCGCCGCGACATGATCGTCATAGCGCCGCTCGTCGGGTCGGCCCTTGAGGCCGGCGGCGAAATAGCCGGCCGCGTTCGACGAGATCTCGGCGCCGAACAGATCGAGCGAGGAGCTGAACCAGAAATTGAGAAAGCGCTGGATCGTCGGCAGGTCGATGGCGCCCGCTTCGCGCACCCGCGCCGGGTCGTCGCCGTTGATCTCGGCCATGACTTCAAGCGTGCGCTTGATGACGCGGGCGATGCCGGTGGCGCCGACGAACATATGATGCGCCTCCTCGGCGAGCATGAAGCGGCAGGTGCGCGACAACGGGTCGAAGCCGCTTTCGGCCAGCGCCTTGAGCTGAAACTTGCCGTCGCGATCGGTAAAGCAGGTAAAGAACAGAAAGCTCAGCCACTCCTCGATCGGTTCGTTGAAAGTGCCGAGGATGCGCGGCCGCTCAGGGTCGCCGGCGTGGCGTTCGAGCAGCGCTTCCGCCTCCTCGCGCCCGTCGCGGCCGAAATAGGCGTGCAGCAGATACGCCATCGCCCACAGATGCCGCCCTTCCTCGACATTGATCTGGAACAGGTTGCGCAAATCGTAGAGCGAGGGGGCGGTCATGCCCAATAGGCGCTGCTGCTCGACCGAGGCGGGCTCGGTGTCGCCCTGGGTCACGATCAGCCGGCGCAGGCTGGCGCGGTGCTCGCCTGGAACCTGCCGCCAGACCGGCTCGCCGTAAAGATCGCCGAAGCCGATGCGGCGGTCGGGCTCGGGATCGGCGAGAAAGATGCCCCAGCGGTATTCCGGCATCCGGACCATGCCGTAGCGCGCCCAGCCCGCGGCGTCGACGCCGATCGCGGTGCGCAGATAGATTTCGGCGTTCTGGAACCGCGTCGGACCCATCTCGCGCCACCACTCGAGAAAGCGCGGCTGCCAGTGTTCGAGGGCGCGGCGCAGCGCGCGGTTGTCGGCAAGATCGACATTGTTCGGAATGCGCGCGATCGTATCGATGGTCATGCCATCCCCATCCGTTCAGATCCGCTCATATGCAAAGCGCGGCCGCTTGCCGCTGCCGTAGCACCTGAGCGCGCCTTCGGGCCCGGTCGCGTTCGGCCGCAGGAAGATCCAGTTCTGCCAGGCCGAGAGCCGCCCCATGATCCGGGTCACGAGCGTCTCGGGCCCGGCGAAGCGCAGATTGGCTTCAAGGCCGGCGAGCGCATCGGGCGACAGGCTGGCGCGTTCCTCGAGCGCGAGGCGGATCTCGTCGTCCCAGTCGAGCTCGTCCGGAGCGAAGGTGACAAGGCCATGGCGTTCGGCCGCCGCGGCGTCGAGCAGGCGGCCGGCCAGCGCGGCGAGGGCGGCGGCCTCGTCGTGGAAGCGGGTCTGCAGCCGGGTGCGGCCGTTCGCCATTTCGAGCCCGCCGAATTCCAGGGGGCCGAGCGCGACCCTCGGCGGCCCCTCACCGCCCGCCAGCATGTAGCTGCGATCGGCGGCGAGCGCCAATTCAAACAGGCTGCCAGCAAAGCACGAGCCCTGATCGATCAGCGCAAAGAGGCTCTTGCCGCACAGGTCGAGCCGCTGCAATGTGCGCCGCAGCCGGCCGATCGCCTCGCGCACGAACCAGTGGCCGCGATGGGCGGCCATCAGCGCGTCGCTCTTCAGGACGAGGGCGGGATCGCCGCGCGTCTGCAGCACAAGCGTTCCGATTTCGCGCTCATTAGCGCGCAGCAGCAGCAGCGCGTCGTCGAGCTCGCGCGCCATCTCGAGCGGCCACCACCGCGCGCCGGCGGCCAGAATGCCGGCAAGCCCGTCCGGTATGTCGGCCGGGCCCGGCCCGGCGACGGTGAGGGTGGCGCGGCGCGCGCCGCGGTCGAGGCGGACGTCCACGCGGCGGTAACGATAGCCCTCCGCGTCGATATGGCGCTCGAGGGCGGTAAGCGCGACGCCTTCGACGCCGGCCGGCCGATCGCTGCCGGCGGCCAGCGCGCCGGCGCGCTCGGCGACAAGACCGGCAAAGGCGGCGGGCGGCGCGATATGGTCGACGAGCTTCCACTCGCGGGCGCGCCCGGCGCGTACGCCTTCGGCCGCGGTCGCAAACACGTCGGCAAGATCGCGCCGGACCTTGCGCTTGTCGGTCAGGCGGGTGAGCCCGCCGGTACCGGGCAGAACGCCGAGCAGCGCCACCTCCGGCAGGGACAGCGTCGTCGAGCGGTCGTCGACCATCAGGATCTCGTCGCAGGCGAGCGCCAATTCATAGCCGCCGCCGGCGCACACGCCGTTCACGGCGGCGATGAATTTGAGCCCGGAATGGCGGCTGGCGTCTTCGATGGCGTTGCGGGTCTCGTTCGTGAAGCGGCAAAACTCGATCTTGTCGGCATGGCTTGCCTGCGCCAGCATCGCGATATTGGCGCCGGCGCAAAAGACGCGCTCCTTGCTGCCGGTGATGACGACGACGCGCACCTGCGGGTGCTCGAAGCGGATGCGCTCGAGGGCGTCGGCAAGCTCGATGTCGACGCCAAGATCGTAGGAATTGAGCTTGAGGCGGTAGCCCGCGGAGAGCCCGCCCTCCTCGGCGACATCGAGCGCAAGGGTGGCGAGCGCGCCCTCGCAATGCAGGCGCCAGTGGCGGTAACGCGCGGGATCGGTGTCAAAGGTCATCATCGCACTCTCGCCCTTTGCCGATCGAGCTCCATCCCATAGTGCCACGAACGGGCCGCAAGGTCCGTATAATTTCCCCTGCGGAGGGGCGGGAGAGCGGCATCAGGCCGGCATGGCCCAGAAATATGCCGGCGCCCGGTGTATGCTCGCGGCAAGGCCGGTCGAGACCGGGACACCTGAGGGAGGAGCGCATGGGGGATGAGGGCTACAACGCCGCCGCCGATCTGGTCGGGCGCAATCTCGCCGCCGGCCGCGGCGACAAGACCGCGTTCATCGACGACGCCGGCAGCTACAGCTATGCCGAGCTCGCCCGGCGCGTAAATCGCTGCGCCAATGCGCTGCGCCAGATCGGCCTGCATCCCGAGCAGCGCCTCCTGCTTTGTCTCGAGGACGGCATCGACTTTCCGACCGCCTTTTTGGGGGCGATCAAGGCCGGGATCGTGCCGGTCGCGGTCAATACGCTGCTCGCCGCCGAGGAGTACGCCTTCATGCTGCAGGACAGCCGGGCGCGGGCGGTCGTCGTCTCGGCGCCGCTCGCGGCCAAGATCATGGCGGCCGCGGCGCGGCTTCCCGGGACGGCTCCCGAGATCATTGTCGCCGGCGCCGCCGGCGGCGCGCACCGGGAATTTGCGGCCCTATTGGCGGCGATGCCGGAGGCGGCCGAGACCGCGCCGACCCATCCCGACGAGCCTTGCTTCTGGCTTTATTCCTCGGGTTCGACCGGTCGCCCGAAAGGCACCGTGCACGCCCATGCGAGCCTGATCGCGACGGCTGAGCTTTACGCGATCCCGGTCCTCGGCATCCGCCACAGCGATGTCGTGTTCTCGGCCGCCAAGCTGTTTTTCGCCTACGGCCTCGGCAATGCGCTGACCTTTCCGCTGGCGGTCGGCGCCACCGCCGTGCTGACCGCGCAGCGGCCGAGCCCGGCCGTTGTCGGGCGGATCTTGCGCGAGCGCCGACCGACGATCTTCTACGGCGTGCCGACGCTCTACAATGCGCTGCTCGCCAGCGCCGAATTGCCGCCGCGGGAGGAGCTGGCGCTGCGCCGCTGCGTTTCGGCCGGCGAGGCGCTGCCGGCCGAGATCGGCCGCCGCTGGCGGCAGCGCACTGGCGTCGACATCCTCGACGGCATCGGCTCGACCGAGATGCTGCACATCTTTCTCTCCAACCGGCCGGGCGAGGTGCGCTACGGCACGACCGGGCGACCGTTTCCCGGCTATGCCGTCAAGATCGTCGGCGAGAACGGCGAGCCGGTCGGACGCGGCGAGATCGGCGATCTTCTCGTCAGCGGTCCGTCGAGCGCCCTTTTCTATTGGAACAACCGCGAGCGCAGCCGCGCCACCTTCGAGGGCAGATGGACGCGCACCGGCGACAAGTATTTTGTCGATCAGGAAGGCTATTATGTCTATTGCGGGCGCAGCGACGACATGCTGAAGGTCAGCGGCCAGTACGTCTCGCCGGCCGAGGTCGAGGCGGCGCTGTTGACGCAGGAGAGCGTGCTCGAAGCGGCGGTCGTCGGCGCCGCCGACGAGGCCGGACTGACCAAGCCCAAGGCCTTTGTCGTCGTCAAGCCCGGCATCGCCGCCGGAGCGGCGCTGGCGGAGGCGCTCGGCGCGCATCTGCGCGCCCTGCTGCCGCCGTTCAAATGCCCGCGCTGGATCGTTTTCGTCGACGAATTGCCGAAGACCGCGACCGGTAAGATCCAGCGCTTCAAGCTGCGCGAGCCGGGCCCGGCGCCCCCTCTCTTGAAGGCCTGAGAGGGGGGCTGCGGTGCCGTTTCTGAGCGCGGCCGGACAGCGGCTCGAATACCGGCTGATCGCCGCGACGCGGCCGCAGGCGCCGCCCTTCGTGCTGCTGCACGAGGGCCTGGGCTCGCTGGCGATGTGGCGCGATTTCCCCGACCGGCTGGCGGCGCTGAGCGGGGCGGCGGTGCTCGCTTACTCGCGCCCGGGATACGGCCGCTCCGCGCCGCTGCCGGGGCCGCGCCGGGCCGACTATATGCACCGCGAAGCGCTCGAAACCCTGCCCCGGGTGCTGGCGCAGCTGGCGATCGCGGAGCCGGTGCTGGTCGGGCACAGCGACGGCGCCTCGATCGCGCTGATCTACGCCGGCGCCGCCCCCGCCGCGGTGCGCGCGCTGGTCCTGATGGCGCCGCACGTCTTCGTCGAAGAGCGGACGATCGCCGGGGCGCGGGCGGCGCGTGCAGCCTGGCAGGCGGGCGATCTGAAGGCCCGGCTCGCCCGCTATCACGACGACGCCGAAGCCGCCTTCCGCGGCTGGAACGAGATCTGGCTTGCCCCGGAATTCCGCTCTTGGAACATCGCGGGCTTCCTGCCCGCCATTGCCTGCCCGCTGCTGTTGATCCAGGGCGAGGATGACGCCTACGGCACGCTCGCGCAACTCGGGGCGATCCGTCGCGGCGTCGCCAGCCGCCGCATTGCGGAACTTGTGCTGCCCGGCTGCGGGCATGCGCCCCATCGCGAGCGGCCGCAGGCGGTGCTCGCCGCGATCGCCCGGTTTGTCGCCGGGCTGCAGCCGGCGGGCGGGTCGCAGCCCGGCTAGAGCCAGCTCGTATCGGCGGGCAGGCCCAACAGGTGCTGGCCGACCGTCTCGAAATGCTGCCGTCGGCCCTGCAATTGCTGGCAGACCGTATGGATGTCGCGAAAGCGGCGCTCGAACGGATTGTCTTCGAAGATCGCGGTCGAGCCGGCGGCGTGATAGCAGAGATCGACGACCCGAACCGATTCGTGGATCGCAAAGGTCGCGGCGAGGCGGATCGTCATGCGCTCGTCGAGGGTTATGTGGCCGCGCGCCGCCACCGCGGCGGTGATCGTTTCGAGCGCATTGTAGAGAAAAGCGCGGGCCGCCTGCAGGCGCGCCTCGGCCTGCGCGGTCTCGGCCTGCACGAGGTTGTCCTCGCGCAGGGTGCGCTGGGCGCGGAACGGGGTCTTGCCGCGCGCCAATTCGATAAAGGCCTCGATGGTGGCGCGGGCGATCCCCAGCGCGACGCCGGCGAAGCCCGCGCTGTAGAGCTGCAGGCTGCTGAAGCGGTAGAGAAGGCCCGCCTCGCGGCGCGTCTCGGGGGCGTCGCGGTGCACGCAATAGGCTTCCGGCACAAACAGATCCTCGACCGAAAAGCGGTCGCTGCCGGTGCCTTTGAGGCCGATCACGTGCCAGGTGTCGGTCATGCACGCCGCCGCTTTCGGGAACAGCACGGTGCGGATGACCGGGCTGCCGTCGCGGTTCAGCCGCGGCCTGCCGTCGGCCTCGATGATCGGCACATGGGCGCCAAGCCAGCTGGCATTATGGCTGCCGCTGGCAAAGCTCCAGGTCGCGGTGACCCGGTAGCCACCCGGCACGACCCGCGCCTCGCCCGGCCCCGGCCCCCAGGCCAGGATGCCGTCGGGCGGCCCGAAGATCTCGCGCGCCACCGCCGGGTCGAGATAGGCCGCCGTCATCGCACAGCCGCCCGCCTGGTTCAGGCACCAGGCGGTGCTGGCATCGGCCTTGGCGATCTCCTCGATGACCGGAACATAGGCCGCCGGCAAGAGTTCGGCGCCGCCCAGCGAGCGCGGCAACAGCAGGCGGTAGAAGCCGGCCGCGATCAGCGCGTCGGCGATCTGCGGCGGCAGTTCGCGGCGGCGCTCGATCTCGGCGGCCGCGGCGGCGATCTTGGGCGCCAGCGCGCGGGCCCGGGCGAGAGGATCGGGATCCGAGGGGGCTGGTGACATCGGCGGGCTCCTTCGCGGCCACTGAACGGAAAAGCGGCCGCCGCTGTCAAGCCGACGCCCCTGCCTCCCTCGCCCCGGCCGCGATTTTGCCGTAAACTCGGCTTCATGCCGATCCGCCTGCTGCCGCCGGTCGTCGTCAATCGCATCGCCGCCGGCGAGGTCGTCGAGCGCCCGGCGGCGGCGCTCAAGGAACTGGTCGAGAACGCCATCGATGCCGGCGCGCGGCATATCGATATCGCCCTGCATGAAGGCGGCAGGACGCTGATCGCGGTCGGCGACGACGGCGCCGGCATGAGCCCCGAGGAATTGCAGCTCGCGGTCGAGCGCCACTGCACCTCGAAGCTTCCCGCAGACGATCTGAGCGACATCCGCACGCTCGGCTTTCGCGGCGAAGCCCTGCCGTCGATCGGCGCGGTCGCTCGGCTGCGCATCCTCTCGCGCCGGCAGGGCGCCGATCACGCCTGGGAGATCCGCGTCGAGGCTGGCAACAAGAGCCGGCCGCAGCCGGCCGCACATCCGCCGGGGACGCGGGTCGAGGTGCGCGATCTGTTCTATGCGACGCCGGCCCGCCTCAAATTCCTGAAAACGGCGCGCGCCGAGCGCGATCTCGCGCTCGATGCGGTGCGCCGCCTGGCGATGGCCTATCCCGAGATCGCCTTTACCGTCGCCGGCGAGGGCGGGCGGATCTTGCTGCGCCTTCCCGCCGCGGACGGCGAGGCCCGGCTGGCCGCCCTGTTGGGCTGCGAGTTTGCCGAGAACTCGCTCGCCGTCGCGGCCGAGCGCGGCGGCTTTCGCCTGTCCGGCCGGGCCGGATTGCCGACTTTGAACCGCGCCCTGCCGCGCGAGCAGTATCTTATCGTCAACCGCCGCCCGGTGCGCGATCGGCTGCTGGCCGGGGCGGTGCGGGCCGCCTATCAGGACGTATTGGCGCATGATCGCCATCCGCTCGTCGCCCTTTTTGTCGAGGGGCCGCCCGAGGCGATCGATGTCAACGTCCATCCGGCCAAGGCCGAGATCCGTTTCCGCGACGCCGCGCTGGTGCGCGGGCTGATCGTCGGCGCTCTCAAAAACGCACTCGCCGCGGCGGGACGGCGCAGCGCGACGACGGTCGCCGGCGCCGCGCTGGCCGCCTTTCGCCCAGCCGGCGGCGCGCGCTTCGCGTTGCCGCCACCGCCACCGCCGCGCGCCCTGGCCGAGGAGGCAAACGAATTTCTCGCCCCGCGGCCGCAGGCCGCGCCGCCGCCGGGGCGGCAGCAGCCGCCCTCGGACCCCTTCTCTTCGGCTCCGCTCGGCGTCGCGCGGGCGCAATTGCACGGCACCTATATTCTCGCCGAGACCGCGACCGGCATCGTGCTGGTCGATCAGCATGCGGCGCATGAGCGGCTGCTTTACGAACACATGAAGGCGGCGCTCGCCAAGGGTGGCGTCGCCCGCCAGGCGTTGCTGCTGCCCGAGATCGTCGAGCTCGACGAGGCGGCGGCCGGCCGGCTCTCGGCGCGCGCCGGCGAGCTGGCCGAACTTGGCCTCGTCATCGAGCCGTTCGGGGCGGGCGCGGTCATCGTGCGCGAGATCCCGGCCCTGTTGCCCGGGCTCGACCTCAAGGGCGTGTTGCGCGATCTCGCCGACGAATTGGCGGAATGGGACGCCGCGCTGTCGCTCAAGGAGCGGATCGCGGAATTCTGCGGCACGCTGGCCTGCCATACGAGCGTGCGCGCCGGCGACCGGCTGTCGCCAGCCGAAATGGACGCGCTGTTGCGCCAGATGGAGGCGACGCCGAACAGCGGCCAATGCAATCACGGCCGCCCGACCTATATCGCGCTCGATCTTGCCGACATCGAAAAATTGTTCGGCCGCCGCTGAGCGCCGGCGCGGCTCAAAGCTCGATCAGGATGTCGCCGATCATCAGGCCGGCCGGCGCCGCCGGCCCTGCGGGGGAGAGGCGCATGACGATCAGCCCGCGATTTGTACAACCGGCGCTGATCGAAAACCGTCGAGGCGGGAGCAAGCGAGGCCTTATGGTTGAGGATCCGGCGCGTGCGGCGCAGCCAAAGCGGGCGGCAGCAGGCCGGCGATAGTGTCGATGAAACGTGCAGCCATAGCGATCGCCGCCGCGGCATCCGCGCCGGAAATCGCGGGTAGTCGGGCCGACACCGTAATCGGCGATCGACTTGAGTTCATAGGCGCTGGCGAGAAAGGTCAGGTATTCCGCGGCAATGCGCGGCTCCTCGCGGGCCAGCCGGGTGAACGTTGCGCGCAATCCGCGATGGGTCTTAACGGTCTTGCCGGTGCGCTCGAAGATATACGCCTCGGCGGCATGATAGGCCGCAAAATAGGCTTCTCGCGCCGCGACCTGGGGCAGGGGCAGGGCCGCGATCTGCCGGGCTCCGGCAAGGGCTTCCCGCGCCTTGGCGAGATAGTCGGCGGTTTCAGCTTTCACAGGTCGCAGCCATCCCTGCGCAGATCGTGCATGAAGCCGGTGCGCTCGCGATAGGCGCCGGCATGAAACGGCTTGGCCGAAATCACCGCGCCGGTATCGAGCAGAATGGCCGTGGTCAGCGCCGCCAATTTGTCCAATTCCTCGGTGAGCGTGCCGGGGTCTTTGATGAACACGGCAATATCGTAGTCCGAATCCGGTCGATGATCGCCGCGCGCGCGATCCATACAGGACAACGCGCTCGAGTCGGTCGCCGTAGATTTTTCCAAGTGCGGCGCGAAAGCGCGTAAGGATCGAATCTTCTCTAGGATTGTAAGACATGATCAATCGCGCCGATGAATTATACCCGGATCTCTTGTCCGAATTTCGAAAAGGAACTGGGCGATCAAAGATGACCTGCTTCCGGGCGGTCGCCGGCCCGCCCGAGGCTTCATATGGGGATCCCGGCCATCGGTAAGCACTGCAGCCCCCGCCGGGGGCGGCGGCCTCGCCGTCGGCGAGCACGACGTCGGCCGCGCCCGGCCCTGTCACCGGCCGGTGCAGGGCCGCGGCCGCGATCGCCGCAAATCCGCGGTGGCGGAGCGGATCGCTTGACAGGATCATGGCCGCGCGCGGCGGTCTGGGGAAAGGATCGGCGGCGGCCCGTCCCGCCATCGCCCGGTTGGGGAGGGAGGCCCGGTATGATGGCCGGGTTGCGGCGCGCGACGGGACCCCACATGTGACGGTCATGGCTCTCGATCATCGCGACCAGGCGGCGGCGGAAGAACTCCTCGACCCGTATTCGGCGCGGGTTGTCGCCGCGGTTGAGCGGGTCGGCCCGGCGGTCGCGCATATCGCCGCCGTCGGCCGGGACGGCCGGCCGCGCGGCATCGGCTCCGGGGTCGTGTTCACGCCGGACGGGTATCTGTTGACCAATCATCACGTCGTCGCCAATGCCAACAGCCTTGCGATATCGATGCCGGACGGCCGCCGCTTCGCGGCCAGAATGGTCGGCGGCGATCCGGCGACCGATCTTGCGGTCCTCACCCTCGGGGCCGGCGAGCTTGCCTACGCCGAATTCGGCAGCTCGGCCCGGCTCAAGGTCGGCCAGCTGGTCATCGCGATCGGCAACCCGCTCGGCTTCCAGGCGACGGTGACCGCCGGCATCGTCAGCGCGCTGGGGCGCAGCTTGCGCGCGCCGTCGGGGCGCCTCATCGACAGCGTGATCCAGACCGATGCGCCGCTCAACCCCGGCAATTCCGGCGGGCCGCTGGTCGACGGCAACGGGCGGGTCGTCGGCATCAACACCGCGATGATCGGCGCGGCGCAGGGGATCTGCTTTGCGATCGGCAGCGACACGGCGATCGATGTCGCCGCCCGGCTGATGCGCGACGGGCGGGTGCGGCGCAGCCGGATCGGCGTCGCCGCGCAGACCGTGCCGCTTGCGCGCGCGCTCGTCTATCGGCTCGGCCTGACGGCCGCGAGCGCGGTCATGATCGCGGAGGTCGCCGCCGGCGGTCCGGCCGCGCGCGCCGGCCTTGCCGCCGGCGACGTGCTGTTGCGCTTCGCCGACCGCCCGGTCACCGGGGTCGACGATCTGCACCGGCTGTTGACCGCGGAATTGGCCGGGCGCGAAGTGCCGATCGAGATCCTGCGCGCCGGCCGGGTCGAGAGGCGGAGCATCGTGCCGCAGCCCGACGAGTAAGCCTCGCGCAATTGACAAATCGCCCGGCGCCCGCGACAACCGACGGCGGGCGGAACATTGGCAGCGGAGCGAAACGATGGGCATGCTCGACGGCCGGGTGGCGATCTGCACCGGATCGGGGCGCGGGGTCGGGGCCGAAGTGGCCAAGCTGATGGCGGCGCACGGCGCCAAGGTCGTCGTCAATGATCCCGGCACCAGCGGCCGCGGCGAGGGCTTTGACGAGACCCCGGCGCAGCAGGTCGTCGACGAGATCAGGAGGGCGGGTGGAGAGGCCGTCGCCAATTTCGGCTCGGTCGCGAAGTTCGACGACTGCCTGGCCATGGTGGCGCAGGCGCGCGAGACCTTCGGCGGCCTTCATATCGTCTTCAACGCCGCCGGCATCCTCAGGGACAAGATGTTCCACAACATGTTCCCGGAGGACTGGCAGGCGGTCATCGACGTCCATCTGACCGGTCATTTCAACATCAATCGCGCGGCGATCAACCTGTTTCGCGAACAGAATTACGGCCGCATGATCATGGTGTCGTCGACCTCGGGCCTGCTCGGCAATATCGGCCAGGCCAATTACGGCGCGGCCAAGCTCGGCGTCGTCGCGCTGGCGCGCATCGTCGCGATGGAAAACGCCAGTAAGGGGATCACCGTCAACGTCGTCTGCCCGTCGGCCGACACCCGCATGACCCGCTCGGTGCCGACCCCGAAAGACCCGCAGATGGCGGCCTTGCGCGAGGAGCGGCTGCGCCGCAGCCCGCCCGGCGCGATCGCCCCGCTGTGCGTTTTTCTCGCTTCCGAACAGGCGGGCTACGTCAACGGCCAGGTCTTCCACCAGCGCGCCGGCGAGCTTTCGCTCTACGGCCATATGCGGCCGCTGCGCATGGTGCATCGCCAGGGCGGGTGGACGCCGGAGAGTCTGGCCGAGGTCGCGATCCCGGCGCTGGCGCCGCAATTCACGCCGCTCGACAGCCGCGGCGTGCATGCCGGCCTGCCGCTCGAGTAGGCCGCCGGTTCCGGGGTTCCATCCCCTCCGGATGCCGGCCAAGCCGGCATCCGGGTCCCTCCCGGCTCGCGGCCGCAGCCTGTCCGTGGACCGGCCGGTTCCGGCTCGGGACGGCGCTCAAATCATCCCGAGCGCCGTCTTCCCCCGCGGCGGCGGAAAGGCGCGGTCGAGCGCGGCGAGATCCTGTTCGTCGAGCGCGATGTCGAGGGCGCCGCGATTGTCGCGCACGTGCTCCAGGCGGGCCGCCTTCGGAATGACGATCGTGCCCTCCTGCCGCAGCAGCCAGGCGAGCGCGATCTGGGCCGGGCTCGCCGCGTGCCGGCGGGCGATTTCGGCAAGCGTCCGCTCGCGCAGCAGCTGGCCCTGGCCGAGCGGGGTATAGGCCATGATCGTGATATGGCGCTCGCGGCACCATGGGATCAGGTCCCATTCCGGGTTGCGGTGCGACAGGTTGTAGAGGATCTGATCGGTGACGACGCCGGCGCCACCCGGCAAGGCCGTCCATTCCTCGATCGCGCGGCGGTCGAGATTGCTGACGCCGTGATAGCGGATCTTGCCCGCCCGCCGCAGCTCCTCGAACCCGGCCAGCGTCTCGGCGAACGGGATCGTGCCGCGCCAGTGCAGCAGATACAGATCGATGCGGTCGGTCTTGAGCCGCTTCAAGCTTCTCTCGCAGGCGGCGACGACGCCGGCGCGCGAGGCGTTGTGCGGCAGCACCTTGCTGACGATGAAGAGCTTGTCGCGCAATCCGCGGGCGGCCTCGGCGACGATCTCCTCGGCGCTGCCGCCGCCATACATCTCGGCGGTGTCGATCAAGGTCATGCCGAGCTCGATGCCAAGGCGCAAGGCCGCCGCCTCCGCGGCGGCGCGGCGGCGGTCCTCGCCCATATGCCATGTGCCCTGGCCCAGCGCCGGCACGCGCTCGCCGCCCGGAAGGGTTACGGTGGGCAGGCCTTCGCTCATGTCGGTTCTCCCTTTCGCAAGCCGGTCGGGCGATTCTACTCCTGAACCCGCTCGCGGCGCAGGAAAGTGAGGCGGGCGGCGCCGTAGACGCGCTCGTCGAGGAGCGTGAAGCCGGCCGGCGGCGGCGGCCGCTCGCGCGCGGCGGTCTCGAGGACGACGAGCGCTCCGGGCCGCAGCCAGCCGGCGGCATCAAGGGCCAAAAGCGCCGGGCCGGCCAGCCCGCTGCGGTAGGGCGGGTCGATGAAGACGAGCGCGCAGGCCTCGCCGGCGCGCGGCGGCCGGGTGGCGTCGCCCGGCAGGATAAGGGTGCGCCCGCCTTCGCCGAGCGCCGCGATATTGCGGCGCAGCGCCGCCAGCGCCGGCGCCGCGTTCTCGATGAAGACCGCGCGGGCGGCGCCGCGCGAGAGAGCCTCGAGACCGAGGGCGCCGGTGCCGGCAAAGGCGTCGAGCACGGTTTCGTCGGCGAACGGAAGGCCGCAAGCGGCAAAGCGGCCGTGCGAGAGGATGTCGAACAAGGCTTCGCGGGCGCGGTCGCTGGTCGGCCGCACCGCCAAGCCTTGCGGCGCCGCGAGCCGCCGGCCGCGATGCCTACCGCCGATGATGCGCATGGCTTCCGATGGCCGGCAGGCCGCCGAGCTGCTCGGCGAGCACCTTCCTTGGCACCTCCGCGACCGCGCCCTTCGGCAGATTGCCGAGCTGAAACGGGCCGTAGGACAGGCGGATCAGCCGCGTCACGACCCCGCCCAGATGCTCGATAATGCGCCGCACCTCGCGGTTCCTGCCCTCGGCCAGAGCCATCGTCAGCCACAGATTGCTGCCCTGCCGGCGTTCGAGCCGCGCGCGGACCGGGCCGTAGCGGATGCCGTCGATCGTGACGCCCTCGGCCAGCGCGGCCAGGCGGTCCGGATCGATGTCGCCGTGCACGCGCAGCTTGTAGCGCCGGATCCAGCCGGTCGCCGGCAGCTCGAGATGGCGGGCCAGCGCCCCGTCATTGGTCAACAGCAGCAGCCCCTCGGCGGTGACGTCGAGGCGGCCGACCGAGATCACCCGCGGCAGCTCCTTTGGCAGCGCCGCAAAGACGGTCGGCCGCCCCCGCTCGTCGCGATGGGTCGTAACCAGGCCTCTCGGCTTGTGATAGCGCCACAGCCGCGGCGGCTGCAGCGCCGGCAGCGGCATGCCGTCGACGCGGATCTCGTTGGCCGCGGTGACGGCGACGGCCGGGCTCGTCAGCACGGCGCCGTCGACCGTGACCCGCCCCTCTCTGATCCAGAGCTCGGCTTCGCGGCGCGAGCATAACCCGGCGCGCGCCAGCCGCTTGGCGACGCGCTCGGGCCGTTGCTCAAGGGCGGGGCTGGAAGGGCTCGCGTTCACCCGGCGGCGGCGACAAAGGCGTGAAAAATCCGGCGGTCGCCGTCGGAGAGCTCGAACTCCGGATGCCATTGTACGCCAAGGCAGAAGCGTTGGCGCGGATCCTCGATGCCCTCGACGACGCCGTCATCGGCAAGGGCATCGATGACAACTCCCGGCCCCGCCGTCTTGACCGCCTGGTGATGCGCGCTGTTGACGGCAAGGCTTGCGACGCCGGTGATGCGGTGGAGCAGCGTCCCGGGCACGATGCGCACCCGGTGCCCGGGCTCGTTGCGCGGGTTCGGCTGGCGGTGCGGCAGCGCGCCGGCCACCTCGTCGGGAATGTGCTGAATGAGGGTGCCGCCGAGCGCGACGGCGAGCAATTGCGCGCCGCCGCAGATGCCGAGCATCGGCATGCCGCGGGCGAGCGCGCTTTTTGCCGCGGCCAGCTCGAAGGCGGTGCGGCGGTCCTTGGTCTTGACGCTCGGATGCCGGCTCTGCGCCCCGAACAGGGCGGGGTCGATGTCGAAGCCGCCGCCGGTGATGACGAGCCCGTCGATATGGTCGAGATAATGCGCCGCCCGCTCGGGGTCGTGCGGCAACAACACCGGCAGGCCGCCGGCATGCGCGACCGCCTGGCAATAATTTTCGCGGATCGCATACCACGGATACTGCGAATAGCCGCCCGGCGGCTCATGATCGAGGGTGAGGCCGATGACCGGCTGTGCCATCTTCGGAATCCGAACGGAACAACAAGCGATGAGCAAATGCTACGAACAGCGGCTGCCGATCCGCACCTATGACATAGACTTTGCCGGCATCGTCAGCAATATCGTGTTCATCCGCTGGCTCGAGGATTTGCGCCTCGGTCTGATGGCAAAAGCCTACCCGCTGCTGCAGGCGCTGGCGGAGGACGTGGCGCCGGTGCTGCTGGAGACCCGGATCAGCTATCGCCGGCCGGTGACGATCCGCGATCCGTTGATCGGCCGCATGCGGGTCGCCGAGCTGGGGCGCGTGCGCTGGCGGCTGGCCGCCGAGTTCGTGGTTGCCGAGCGCATCCATGCCGAGGCCGAGCAGGAGGGTCTGTTCATGCGCCTGTCGACCCGCCGCCCGATCGCGATCCCGGCCCCGATCCGGCAGTGGTACGGCCGGTGACGCCGATCCCGCCGCCGATGGCGCTGGCGCTCGCCGAAGCGCAGAGGGCGGCGGCCGCGGGCGAGGTTCCGGTCGGCGCCGTGCTGGTCGACGCGCGCGGGGAAATCCTGGCGGCCGCCCACAACCGGGTCGAAGCCGACCGCGATCCGACCGCGCATGCGGAAATGCTGGTATTGCGCCTGGGCGCCGCCCGGCTCGGCGCGCCCCGGCTGGTCGGCTGCGATCTCTATGTGACGCTCGAACCCTGTGCGATGTGCGCCGCCGCGATCGCCCTCGCCCGCTTGCGCCGGCTCTATTTCGGCGCCTATGACCCAAAGGGCGGCGCGGTCGAGCACGGCGCGCGCCTGTTCGCCCGCCCGGGCATTCATCATCACCCCGAGATCTATGGCGGCATCGCCGAGGAGCCCGCCGCCCGCCTGTTGCGCGCCTTCTTCCGGGCGCGCCGCGCAACCCTTCGTTAACCGCGTTCCCTTAATCTTGACTTTGCGATGTCCGGCGGCATACCGATCCTCCCGCTGCTCGTCCTGTATCTGTTGGCATCGGGACTGGCGCTTTTTGTCACCCGGCCCTCCTCGGGCCGGCGGGCGGTCGTGCTGACCTTGATCATCGGCGTGGCGATGCTGGCGGGCGTCGGCCTGACGGTCAGCTCGCTCGCCAGCAAGATCGCCTATGAGGCGAGCTGGGGCTGGTACTACGGCCATTAGCCCAAGAGGCAAGGCGGTTCGCATCGCGCAATAGGCAAATGCCGCGGCGCATGCGCGCGGCCCCTGGCGCCGCGCCATAGAGCGCTTGACAGCCGCTTGCGCGCGCCCCAACCATGCGCGCCGGGCGCCGAGTGCAATTCGCGCGCGAAGGGGAGGAAACAATGCATATTCGCCGTTTTGCCGCGCTGGTCGCCGCCGCCGCGCTGATCCCGGCGGGGGTCATGGCGGCGGAGCCGATCAAGATCGGCTTTCCGATCCCGCTGTCGGGGCCGACCGCGACCTACGGGGTGCCGATCCTGCAAGGCGCCCAGCTCGCCGCTCAGGAGATCAACGCGAAGGGCGGGGTGTTGGGCCGCAAAATCGAGATCCTGCCGCGCGACAGCAAGGCCAACCCCGATACGGCGGTGCGCCTAGCGCGCGAGCTGATCATCAAGGACGGCGTCAATTTTCTGGTCGGCACGCTGACCTCGGCCGAGGCCCCGGCGGTTTCGACCGTGGCCAAAGAGAACAAGGTCGTCTTCCTGGTGCCGTCGGCAAAACTGGTGGATCTGACCGAGCCGTCCAATCTCCACCCCTATATCTTCCGGGTCTCCTCGAACACGACCATCGAGGGCCAATCCGGAGCGATCATCATGGCGAAATGGCCGGGCATCAAGCGGGTCGCCACGATCGCCCCCGACTATGCCTACGGTCATGAGGACATCGCCGCCTTCATCGCCAAGCTGAAACAGCTGCGGCCTGATATCCAGATCGTCGACCAGGAATGGCCGAAGCTCGGCGAATCCGACTTCACGCCGTTCATCACCGCGCAAATGGGGAAAAAGCCGGATGCGGTATATTGCGCCCTGTTTGCCGGCGATTTCATCTCTTTCGTCAAGCAGGCGACGCCGCTCGGTTATTTCAAGGCGATCCACAACCGTCTTGCGGACGGCGGCGAGGTCGGCGCCGTCGACGAGACGATGCCGCTTGGCGCCGCCTATCCTTACGGCATCTGGGCCGACGCCTACGATCCGGTGATCTGGGGTTCGGGCGAACCGCCGGCGCACAAGGCGTTCGAGCGCCATTTGCGGGCCTTCACCCATTCCAAGTACGGCTCGGGCTGGTCGGTCATGGGCTATATCCCGATTGTCGCGCTTGCCGAGGCGGTCAAGAAGGCGGGCAGCGTCGACGAGGACAAGGTCGCCCATGCCCTTCTGGGGCTCACGATCGACACGCCGATCGGCAAGCGCACCTTCCATGCGAAGACCCACGAGACCGAAATGGGCGAGTTCTGGGGCGTCATGGTCAAGAACCCTGCCTATCCGTTCGCCGTCATCAAGAATCCGGTCTATTACGATCCGGAGCCGCAGCCGACGATGAATTAGCGGCGTGATGCGGGCGGTGGAAAGGGCTGCAGCTTCGGGAGGCTGAAACACGGTGTCGGCCGCGTCCGTCTTCGGTCAGATGATGAGCGGGCTGACGAGCGCGATGTTCCTGTTCCTGATCGCATCGGGGCTCTCGCTTGTCTTCGGGGTCATGCGCGTCATCAATTTCGCGCACGGCTCGTTCTACATGCTCGGCGCCTACCTTGCCTGGCAGGCGGTCCGCTGGTTTCAGCCTGCCGGCGCGGCGTTCTGGGCGGCGGCGCTTGTCGCCGCGCTCGGGGTGGCGCTGCTGGGCGGCATTGTCGAGCGGCTGCTGCTGCGGCACCTCTACGGCCGCGACGAGCTTTACCAATTGCTGTTGACCTACGCGCTCGTGCTGATCATGGGCGATGTCGCGAAATTCGTCTGGGGCACCGGCCAGCTGTCGGTGGCGCGGCCGCCGGTGCTGGCCGGCAGCGTGCAGATCTTCGGCACGACGCAACCCGCCTACAATCTGTTCATTATGGCGTTCGGCTTGGCCATTGCCGTGTTCGGATGGCTGGCGCTGACGAAGAGCGGCGCCGGCCGGCTGGTGCGGGCGGCCGCCTATGACCGCGAAATGCTCGACGCGCTCGGCGCCAATGTCGGTGCGATCTATACCGGCATGTTCGTCGTCAGCTCGTTTCTCGCCGGCCTCTCCGGCGCGCTGGTCACGCCGATCGAGAGCATCGTGCCCGGCATGGACGTGCTGATCATCGTCCAGGCCTTCATCGTCGTCGTGATCGGCGGCATGGGCTCGTTCTGGGGCACGTTCTGGGGTTCGGTCATCTATGGCCAAGTGCTGTCCTTCGGCATCCTGATCTATCCCGCCTTCTCTCTGTTCTCGGTGTTTGCGCTGATGGCGGTGATCTTGATCATCCGCCCATGGGGCTTGTTTGGCAGGCCGCTGCGATGAGCGAACCCCAAACCGTTCCCGCACCGGCGCGCGAGGGGGCGATCCCGGGAAAACCTCTGAGCTCGGCGCCGCTGGTTCGCCCGGGGGTCGCCCATATGATCCCCTGGACGCTGATCATCTTTCTGCTGGCGCTGCCCCTGCCCTGGCTCGGCACGCGCTACGACACCTTTCTTGGCACGCAGATCGCGATCGACGCCCTGTTTGCGGTCAGCCTCAACCTGCTGCTCGGCACCACCGGCCTCGTGTCATTCGGCCATGTCGCCTATTTCGGCGTCGGCGCCTATGTCGGCGGCATCCTGATGAAGACCTATCAGGTGCCGTTTGTCCTCGCCTTTCCGGCGGCCGGTCTCGGCGCCGCCCTGGCCGCGCTGGTGTTCGGCTATTTCTGCGTGCGCCTGACGCGGCTTTATTTCGCGATGCTGACGCTGGCCTTCTCGCAGATCGTCTGGGCCGTCGCCTACAAGTGGGATGCGGTGACCGGCGGCGATCAGGGCGTCGCCGACATCCCCTATCCCGATCTGCACTGGATGTCGGCGCTCCCCGGCCTGGCCGATCTGCGCATCGGCGAGCGCTTTTATTTGCTGACCGTGGTTGTGGTGGCGGTCTCGCTGGCGATCCTCCGGCGTATCATACGCTCACCGTTCGGGCGCATGCTGACGACGATCCGCGACAATCCCGAGCGCGCCGCCTTCATCGGCGTCAATGTGCGCGCCTACGAATTGGCCGCCTTCGTCGTCGCCGGCGGCTTTGCCGGGCTGGCCGGGCTGCTCTATAGCATCTTCAGCCGCGGCGTCTTTCCCGACTACGTGTTCTGGTCGAAATCGGCCGAGGTCATCATCATGGCGATCCTCGGCGGCGTCGATTATTTCTGGGGTCCGCCGATCGGCGCCCTGGCGCTGGTCTGGCTCGACCAGAAGATCACCGACTACACGCAATACTGGCCGTTCGTGCTCGGGATCATACTGCTGGTGCTGCTGTTCGGCTTCCCCGGCGGCATCGCCGGCGGGCTGGCGGCCGGCTGGCGCTATCTGAGAAGCCGCATGAGCCCGCGCCGTGCTTGAAGTTCGCGGATTGCGCAAGACCTTTGCCGGCTTTGTCGCGGTCGACGGGGTCAGCCTCACTGTCGCCAGGCGCCGGATCACCGCCGTCATCGGGCCGAACGGGGCCGGCAAATCGACCTTCTTCAACCTGATCACCGGCCATTTGCGGCCGGACAGCGGCGCAGTGCTGCTGGAAGGCAGCGACATTACCGGACTGCCGCCGCACCGCATCTGCCGCCTGGGCATCGGCCGCTCGTTCCAGCGCACCAATATCTTCCCGAAGCTGACCGTGTTCGAAAACATCCAGGCCGCGTTCCTCGCCCATCGCGGGCGCGGCCGCGATTTCTGGTCGCGATCGCAAAGCTTCTATCGGGATGATACCGCGGCGCTGTTGTCGGCGATCGGCCTCGACCACGAGGCCGAGACGGTCGCCGGCACGCTCAGCTACGGCAATCAGAAGCAGCTCGAGCTCGGCATCGCGCTGGCCAGCGAGCCGAAAGTCTTGCTGCTCGACGAGCCGACCGCCGGCATGTCGGCGAGCGAGACGCGCGAGACGATACGGCTGCTCGAGCGCATTGCCGGCGAACGCGAGCTTACCCTGCTGTTCACCGAGCACGACATGGAAGTCGTGTTCGGGATCGCTGAAAAAATCGCCGTTCTCTACCAGGGGCGGGTGCTGGCCGAGGGGACGCCTGCGGAAGTGCGCGGCGATCCCGAGGTGCGGCGCGTCTATCTCGGTGAGCACGCGTGAGCCTGCTGCTGGCGCTTGAGGACATCCACGCTGCCTACGGCTTGAGCCGGGTGCTGTTCGGCATCTCGCTCGAGGTTGCGGCCGGCGAATGCGTGGCGCTGCTCGGCCGCAACGGCGTCGGCAAGACGACGACGTTGCGTTCGATCATCGGGCTGACCCCGCCCTATCGCGGGCGCGTGCTGTGGCGCGGGCGGGACATCACCGGCTGGCCGCCGCACCGGGCGGCGCGCGCCGGCATCGGCTTTGTGCCCGAGGACCGCCGCATCTTCGCCGAGCTGACGGTCTGGGAGAACCTCGAAGTCGGCGCGCGGGCGGCAGGGCGCCCGGGCCGCTGGACGCTCGCGGCGGTCGGCGAGCTGTTCCCGATCCTGCGCGAGCGGCGCAACCAGCTCGGCGGCTTCCTGTCGGGCGGCGAGCAGCAGATGCTGACGATCGCCCGCACGCTGATGGGAAACCCCGAGCTGCTGTTGCTCGACGAGCCCTCCGAAGGGTTGGCGCCGCTCGTCGTCGAAATGTTGCGCGAGCGGATCGCCGAGCTGAAGGCGCAGGGCCTGACGATCCTGCTCGCCGAACAGGGGGTCGATTTCGCCCTTTCGCTGGCCGACCGGGTCTATGTGCTCGAAAAGGGCAGCGTGCGCTTTGCCGGCGCCGCCCGCGACCTGCGCGAGGACAAAGCGCTGCGCAGCCGCCTGCTGGCGCTATAGCCTTCGCTGCGCTCGCCCGTTACTCCGCCGCCTGCGGCAGCGGGCGCACCGCCCGTTTCATCTGCTCCTGATAGGCTTCGCGCCAGCCGATCCCGGCTTCGGTCAGGAAATCGCCGCCCCTGACCTCGTGCATCACTTCGGGGTCGTCGACACCCGGCGGCGGCGTGCCCTGCGCCCGCAGGGCGCGGGCGGCGCGCAGCAGGCGGCGGCGGGTCTGCGTGATCATGCGGTCGCCCGGCCCCAGATGCTCGAAACCGTGATCGGTGATCGCGCCCATGCTCTCGGTCACCGCCTGATCCTGGGCGTGGATGCCGGCGATGCCGGTGTAGCTCTCGCCGCGCCGCTGCGCCGCACGATCGATCAGCCAGTCATTGCTCTGATCGCCGGCGAGCCGCCAGCGGCCGTACCAGTCGGTGGTGTTCGGCAGAAACTGCGGGGCGGGACTGTGACCGGGCATCATCCGCCCGTCCTTCAAAGGCCGGATCGAGGGCGGCATATGGCGCCAGCTCAGGCTGACGAACATCGTATGGGTGTCGTCCATCGGCACCCAGGCGCGGATGGTCAGATGCTCGGCAAACGCGCCCTGCGGCGTCTGCGTCCAGAAGGGAAACAGGAAATTGGCGAAACGCCAGTAGATCCGGCCCTGCTCGGCCGGGCGATAGGCGGCGTAGGTGGTGCCCCACGGGGCGTCGGCGACATGATATTCGGGCGCCCGGTTGGTCACCGTATAGCGCAATAGGTCGTCCGCCGCGACGTCGGCGGGGTCGAGGGTGCCGGCGTGCAGGAAGCCGAAATGCGAGGTGTCGATGTCGCCTTCGAGCGCCTGCAGCCAGTTGCATTGGCGCTGCGCAAACCAGATCTGGAGCTCGGCTTCGGGCAGCAGCGTCGCCTCGATCATCGGCAGCGGCGGGGCCTGCTCGCGCCCTCCCATATAGACCCAGATCAGGCCGCCGCGCTCGGCGACGCGATAGGCGCGGGCGCGCACCTTGTGCTTGAAATCCTGATGCGGCGGCACGCTCGGCATGTCGATGCAATTGCCGGCGACGTCGTATTTCCAGCCGTGGTAAACGCAGCGGATGCCGCCCTCCTCGTTGCGCCCCAGGAACAGCGAGGCGCAGCGGTGCGGGCAGCGATGATCCATGACGCCGACCCGGCCGGCGGTATCGCGGAAGGCGATCAGCCGCTCGCCCAGCAGCATCAGCCGCATCGGCGGGCCGTCGCGCTCGAGCTCCCGCGACATCGCGGCCGGCAGCCAGTACTGCCGCATCAATTCGCCCATCAAGGTGCCCGGGCCGACCCGGGTCAGGGCTTCGCCGTCCCTTTTGCTGGTCATGCCGTCCTCCTCATGTCCAGATCGCAAAGCCGAGCCCGGTGCCGGTGCCGGCCGGCGTGCGCCAGCCCGGCACGTAATGCGACCATTCGAGGCGAAGGGGTTCGACGGCGCCGCCGAGACAGATCCAGTTGCGGATCTCGGAACTGCCGGAATTGAGCTTTTCGCGCGGCAGCGCGCAGAGCGCCGCCCCGTCCTTGCGGGCGAGCGCGGCGATGACGGCGCGATCGAGCGCCTCGTCGACGACGAAATGGCTGAGCCCGCCCGAGGCGAGAACGCCGACTTTGAGCGGCTCCGGATAGGCCTCGACGGCGGCGCGCAGGGCCTGTCCGAGCCTGTAGCAGCGCCGCGGCGTCGGCTGATTGGGCGGAAAATAGGTGTTGATGACAAGCGGCACGATCGGCACCGGCGGTTCGCCCATCAGGCGGCGGTGGACAAAGCCGAAGGCGTGGCCCTCGCTCGCCCCCGGCGGCAGCGCGTTCGAAGCGGCGATATCGAACTCGCGCTCGCTCAGCGCCGCGATCAGATGGGTCGCAAGCGGCGCCGCGACCGGATAATCGCGCGGCTCGCGCTCCTCGTAATAGCGGGCGGTGGCCCGCCGCGCCCAGTCCGGGCCGGAAAAGCGCGTCAGGGGCCGGTTCGGGATCCTTTCGCCATAATAGATAAGAAATGCCGGCATATGATCGTCATCATAGAGTTCCTTGTGATCATCGCCGATGACGATCAGGACGTCCGGCCTGCGGGCGGCGAGAAAGGCGGCAAGTCGGGCCAGCGCGCGCTGCGCCGCGGCGTGACGCGCCGCGATCCGGTCCGGGACGAGCGCGTCGGCGATCGCCGGATCGGCCCGCGAGAGCAGCTCTTCGAAGCGCACCGGCCGCCCTTCGGTGTCGAGCAGCGGCCGCACCCGGTCGCGCTCGATGAAACGCGGCCAATCCGCGGCCGGGGCGTTCAGCATCGGCGTGTGCGAGGTGGCGATTCCGAAGACGATGTCGGCCATGGCCGCGCCTCCCTCTTGCCGCTTCCGATGCGGACAAGGGTAGGTCCGGGCGGCGAAACCCGTCAACAGCGAGGGCGGCCGGGTTTCGCCATTTTTTCGGCACGAAGCTGCTTTTATACGCTTATAACCGCAAGGGGGAGTTCGACCCGGAGCCATGCGTAAGGGCGTGATATGGACGGGGGCCGCGGCCGGAGCCGTGCTGGCCACCCTCAGCTGGATCTTCGAGTTCGCGCTGAGCAAGGCCGCGGCTTTCATTTACGCGGTTGTGGTCAGCCTGATCGCCAACGCGGTCTTCGATTATGTTCGCGAGCCGGCCCCGCCGCTGCACGGGACGGCCGCGACGGCGGGGATCGGCGCGGCGGGCAAGGCGATCGCGACGGCGCCGATCCGGCCGGTCGGCGCTGCGGCGGCGCTGCCGGCGCCGTCCCGGCCGGCCTTGCCCCCGATCATCTCGCCCGTCCCGGTGCGGCCGCTTCCTCCCGCCGCGCCGGCCGGCGCGACCGCGAATGGCGGACCCGCCCCCACATCCCCGGCGGCGCCGCAGCAGGCGATGCTGCCGCCCTCGCCGGCAAGCCCCGCAGCCACTCCGGCGATCTCGCCGGGGGCGGCCGCCATATCGGCGACGCCCGATCCGGGGCCGCGAGCAATGCCGGTCTCGCCGCCAAACCCGGCGCCGCCGGCGGGCCTCTCTCCCCCTTCCGGGCCGCAGCAGATGGTCCTGACAGCGCCGCCACACCGTGCGCTGCCCGCCGCCGATCTGCGTCCGCCCCAGCCGCCGGCCGCGGGGCCGGGACCGGGCAGCGGCGGGCTCTACTGATCGCCGCATCCGTTCCCGCGGCGCGATCCTGCTGCGCGCGCAGCCCTCTCGCGCCGCCGGTGCGCCCGCGACACCCCGCGCCGGCGCAGAGAAAAAAGGATTGCCCCGACAAAATACCGATTGTGGTAAGGTTGGTAGAATTATACTCTGAGTGATCAATCTTTGGTCGCTTTGCGGATAATCCGGCGCGAAGGCGGGGATTGCGTGAAAGCGGCGGGGCGTGCATCACTCGTCATGCGAATTTGGCAGGGAGAGATCGCGGATGGACATCGACGGCGCGCGGCATGTCATCGATTCCTGCTGGGACGACGAAATCGTCCCGGCGCTCGTCGAATACATCAGAATTCCGAACAAATCGCCGGCCTTCGATCCGGACTGGGCGATCCACGGCCATATGGACGCGGCGGTGGCGTTGTTTGCGCGTTGGGCCCGCGCGAAGCTGTCGCGCCTTGCCGGGGCGAGGCTGGACATCGTGCGGCTGCCCGGGCGCACGCCGCTGCTGTTGATCGAGGTGCCGGGCGCGGGCGAGGACTGCGTGCTGCTCTACGGCCATCTCGACAAACAGCCGGAGATGGCGGGCTGGATGGAGGGTTACGGCCCCTGGACGCCGCGCCTCGACGGCGAGCGGCTTTACGGCCGCGGCGGCGCCGACGACGGCTATGCGATGTTCGGCGCGCTCGCCGCGCTATCGGCGCTACAGGCCCAGTCCGTGCCGCATGCGCGGGCGGTGATCGTGATCGAAGCCTGCGAGGAATCGGGCAGTCCCGATCTGCCCCATTATATCGACCATCTCGCCGGCCGGCTCGGAAAGCCCTCGCTCGTCGTCTGTCTCGATTCGGGGTGCGGCAATTACGATCAGTTGTGGCTGACGACGTCGCTGCGCGGCATGGTATCGGGCACGCTGAAGATTCGCGTTCTCGAAGAGGGGGTGCATTCGGGCGACGCGTCGGGCATTGTGCCGTCGAGCTTTCGCATCCTGCGCCGGCTGCTGTCGCGCCTTGAAGACGAGGACAGCGGCGCGATCCGCCCCCGCGCGCTCTACGCCCAGATCCCGCCCGAACGGGTCGCGCAGGCGCGCATGGCCGCGGCGGTGCTGGGCGACATGGTCTATAAGAAGTTCCCGTTCGCGCCCGGCGTGCGGCCGGTCGGGGAGGATCTCGCCGAGATGGTCCTGAACCGCACCTGGCGGCCGCAATTGGCGGTGACCGGCATCGCCGGCCTGCCGCCGCCGGTCGATGCCGGCAATGTGCTGCTGCCCCATCTCGAGGCCAAATTGAGCCTGCGGCTGCCGCCGACCGTCGACGGCGAGGCCGCCGGCGCCGCCGTCTCACAATTGCTCGAGAGCGATCCCCCCTGCGGCGCGCAAGTCAAATTCGCGCTTGAGTCCAGCGCGACCGGATGGGACGCGCCGGCGCTGGCGCCGTGGCTCGAACGCGCGCTGGCGCGGGCTTCCGAAATCGCCTTCGGGGCGCCGCCCGCCTATATGGGCGAGGGCGGTACGATCCCGTTCATGGCGATGCTCGGCGAGAAGTTTCCGGCGGCGCAGTTCGTCGTCACCGGCGTGCTGGGGCCGCACGCGAACGCGCATGGGCCCAATGAATTCCTGCACATCCCGACGGCCAAGCGGATCTCGCTGGTGATCGCGCAGATCCTCGCCGATCATTGCGCGCGGTCGCGTCCGGCGCGCTCCCTGTAGGCGCGATCGCGCCGCGACGCCCGGCCGCCCGGCTCCCGCCGGATCAAAGGGAGCCGATGGGCGCCGTCGCTTCGTCGAGCCACGCCGCGGTGTCGCGATCGACCAGCGGGGAGATCATCTCGCGCACGCGCGCGTGATAGGCGTCAAGCCAGGCGATCTCCTCCGGCGCGAGCAGGGCGGGCTCGACCAGATGGCGGTCGATCGGCGCCAGGGTCAGCGTCTCGAAGCCGAGCATCTCGCGCTCGCCCTCCTGTTGCACAGGCTGCACGAGGACGAGGTTCTCGATGCGGATGCCGTAGGCGCCCGGCTTGTAGTAACCGGGCTCGTTCGAAACGATCATCCCCGGCAATAGCGGCTGCGTGCTGGGCGCCTTCGAGATCCGCTGCGGCCCTTCATGCACGCCGAGATAGCTGCCGACCCCATGGCCGGTGCCGTGATCATAGTCGAGCCCCGCCTGCCACAGCGCGCGGCGGGCAAAGGCGTCGAGCTGGGCCCCGGTCGTCCCTTTGGGGAAACGCGCCAGGGCCAGCGCGATATGGCCCTTGAGGACGCGCGTGAAGCGGTCGCGCATTTCCGATGTCGGCGTACCGATCGCGATCGTGCGGGTGACGTCGGTCGTGCCGTCGAGATATTGCGCGCCCGAATCGAGCAGATAGAGCATTCCCGGTTCGAGCCGCTTTTCCGTTTCGGGCGTGGCCTTGTAATGGACGATCGCGCCGTTGGGACCGGCGCCCGAGATCGTCGGGAAGGAGAGGTCGCGGAAATAGCGGCCCTCGCGGCGCAATGCTTCGAGCCGGTCGCTGGCGGCGATTTCGCTCAGGTGCCCCTTGGGCGCCTCGCGCGCCAGCCATGCCAGAAAGCGCGTCAAGGCGGCGCCGTCGCGGCGGTGCGCGGCGCGGGCGCCGGCGATTTCGACCGGGTTCTTGCAGGCCTTCGGTACCAGGCAGGGATCGGCGAGGGGCCGGATCTGCGCCCCCGCCGCCGCCAGCCGGTCGAAGATCCAGGCCGCGGCGGTCGCCGGATCGACGCCGATCCGCCCGCCTTCGGCGGCGAGCGCAGCGAGCGCCGGGCCGAATTGCTCGGGCGCGGCGACCATGACCTCGCCGCCGAGATGGCGCTCAAGACCGGGGGTAAGCTTGCGGCGGTCGATGAACAAGGTGACCGCGCCGTTCTGGCGCAGGATCGCGAAAGAGAGCGGCAGCGGCGTGTGCGGCACGTCGCCGCCGCGGATGTTGAGAAGCCAGGCGATCGATTCCGGCATCGTCAGCACCGCCGCGGCGATCCCGTCGGCGGTGAGCGCCTTGGCAAGCCTGGCCCGCTTCGATTGCGCGCTCTCGCCGGCGAAGCGCTCGTCATGCGGCACCACCGGCGCCAGCGGCCGCGCCGGGCGATCCTGCCAGATCCGGTCGAGCGGATTGTCGTCGACCGCCTGCAATACCGCCCCCGCCTTTTCCGCGGCGGCGCGGAAACCCTCGACCTCGCGCGGCGTATGCAACCAGGGATCGTAGCCGAGCCGCATGCCGGGTCCGAGCGCCGCGGCGATCCACTGCGCCGGCGGCTCGTCGACGAGATGGCGGATTTCGAAGAGGTCGCGGTCGATCTGCGCGGCCGCCTGCAATGTATAGCGCCCGTCGACGAACAATGCGGCGCGCTCGCGCAATACGACGGCAAGCCCGGCCGAGCCGGTGAAACCGGTCAGCCAGGCCAGGCGCTGGCCGCAGGGCGGAACGTATTCGCCCTGGTGCTCGTCGGCGCGCGGCACGATGAAGCCGTCGAGGCCGCGCGCGGCGAGCGCCTCGCGCAGCCGGGCGAGCCGCGCCGCCCGCGGCAGGCGGGCGAAATCGGCGCGGCCGAGACCGTCATGCCGCTCCCGCGCCATCCGCGCCTTCAGCGCCTCGAGCGCCTCGGCCAATTCCGCCGGCACCGGGTCCGCGATCAGCGCATGCCAGCTCTTGCCCACCGCCGGCGGTGCTCCCAGCACGCCCGCGACGATCGCGCGCACCTCCTCCGGATCGTATGCCGATCCCGCCCGCCGCAGCAGCTCCGCCAGCCGGCCCCGCTCCGCTTCCGCCGTCATTGCCCGCTCCTCATCGGCCTTGCAAGATAGGAGGCTCGCGCATCCTTGCCAATTCCGTCCGGGAGCGCCGGCGCAGGACCAGGGTCGACCAGCCCTCGATCCGGTAGCGGCGTTCGAGGGCGAGCCCGCAGCGGCGATGGGCGGCAAGCACCAGCGCCTCCTGTCGCGCCAGCAGACCGGAGAGCACCGCCCGCCCGTCCGGCGCCAGAACCCGGGCCAGCTCCGGCGCGAGCAGCGCCAGCGGGCGGGCCAGGATGTTCGACAGGACGAGGTCGTACCGCCGCCGGCGCAGCGCGCGATCGCGATATCCCGGCGCGGCGCGCACGCGCACGAGGCCGGCGACGCCGTTCTTCGCGGCATTGTCGCGAGCGACGGCGGCGGCGACGGGATCGATGTCGCTGGCCCACACCCGCCGGTGCAACCGCTTGGCGGCGGCGATCGCGAGAATCCCGGTGCCCGTCCCGATGTCGAGCGGGCGGCGAAAGCGCCGCCGCCGTGCCAGCGCGGCGAGCGCCAGCAGGCAGCCGCGGGTCGAGGCGTGCTCGCCGGTGCCGAAGGCGGTCGTCGCATCGACCCGGATGCCGATCATGCCGGCCGGTACGCGATCCCGATAATGCGAGCCGTGGATGAAGAACCGGTCGATTGCCAGCGGCGGGAAGGCGCGCCGATTGTCGGCCAGCCAGTCGCGCGCGGGCAGCGGCGCCTCCTCGACCGCGATCAGCGCGCCGCCGGCCGCGGCGGCGGCGAGCGCCAGGCGGGCGGCGAGATCGGGGGCAAGCCGCGACGCCGGCGGATAGGCCGCAATCGCCCATTCTCCCGGCCCGCTCTCAAAGATCGAGACGGCACCCGCGGTTTCGTCGAGCAGCGCAAGGACCGCCGCCGCCGCCTCGGTGCCATGCACCCGCGCATACAGGCGCCAGACGATGGCGTTCATCGAGCGCCCGATTTATACGCCCGCATCGTGACTTGATGGCGGCGGAGGCCGTGCGCGCGGGCATCGCGCGCGGGCGGCGGGACCGCATCGCCGCGGCCCCCCGAGCGATCCGCGCCGCCGACGGGCCAGGCCGCTGTCGGATCCCGGGCCGGCATCCCGTCAGGCGCGCTCGACGAAGGCGCCGATGACCTTCCTGTCACCGGCCTCGTCAAAACGGATCGACAGCGTGTCGCTTTCGACCGCGGTGACCACGCCGTAGCCGAGCTTGCGATGGAACACCCGCTCGCCGACGGCAAAGCCGCCCTTCCCGCTCGCCTCCTCGCTCCGGCGCGGCGGCGGGATGCCCTCGCGCAGCGGCGGCTGTGCCGGGCCGGCCCAGGGACGCCGCAAGGCGGGCCAAACCGGGGCGGCGGGCGCCGCCCCGAACGCCTCTTCCCCTTCCCCGGACGGGCTCTCGCCCATGCCCGCCGGCAATCCGAGCCCGGCGGCGTGCGCGACGTGCTCTTCGGGCAGCTCGTCGATGAAGCGCGAGCGCATGGCGCTCTGCCATTGGCCGTGGATGCGCCGGTTGGCGGCAAACGAAATATAGACGCGGCGGCGGGCGCGGGTCAGCCCGACATAGGCGAGCCGACGCTCCTCCTCGAGCCCTTTCAGGCCGTTCTCGTCCATCGCCCGCTGGTTCGGGAACAGCCCCTCCTCCCAGCCGGGCAGGAAGACCGTGTCGAATTCGAGCCCTTTGGCGCTGTGCAGGGTCATCAATGTGACCACCTCGCCATCGGCCGCGCCGGCATTGTCCATGACGAGGCTCACATGTTCGAGAAAGCCGGCAAGGTTTTCGAACTCGGCCATGGCGACGATCAGCTCTCTGAGATTTTCGAGCCGTCCGGGCGCGTCGGCCGAGCGCTCGGCCTGCCACATCGCGGTATAGCCGGATTCGTCGAGCACGATTTGCGCCAGCTCGGTGTGCGGGATGCTCTCGGCCAGGCTGCGCCAGCGGTCGAGCATGGCGATGAAACCGGCAAGCGCGCTGCGCGCGGGACCCCGGAGCCGGTCGCCGGCGATCAACAGCCGGGCCGCCGCGACGAGCGGCAGGCGCTCGGCGCGCGCCAGCGCATGCAATTGCTGCAGGCTGGCGCTGCCAATGCCGCGCCGCGGCGTGTTGAGGATGCGCTCGAAGGCGAGATCGTCGGCCGGCTGATGGATAAGGCGCAGATAGGCGAGGGCGTCGCGGATCTCCTGCCGCTCATAAAAACGCGGTCCGCCGAGAACGCGGTAGGGAAGCGCTATGGCAAGAAACCGCTCCTCGAATTCGCGCATCTGGAAGCCGGCCCGCACCAGGACCGCGATGCCCGACAATTTATGGTTCTCGCGCTCCAGCGCCTCGATCATGCCGCCGACCCAGCGCGCCTCCTCTTCGGCATCCCACAGCCCGCAGACGACGACCTTGTCGCCGTCGGCGGCGTGCGTCCACAGGCTCTTGCCGAGGCGGCCGCGGTTGTGCGCGATCATGCCGGCGGCGGCGCCCAGGATGTGCGAGGTCGAGCGATAATTCTCCTCGAGCCGGGTGATCGCGGCACCGGGAAAGTCGCTCTCGAAGCGCAGGATGTTGCTGATCTCGGCGCCCCGCCAGCTGTAGATCGACTGATCGTCGTCGCCGACGACGCAAAGATTCTTGTGGCGCTGCGCCAGCAGCCGCAGCCACAGATATTGGGCGACGTTGGTGTCCTGATACTCGTCGACGAGCAGATAGCGAAAGCGCCGCTGGTATTCGGCGAGGATGTCGGGATTGCCGGTGAAGAGGCTCAGGTTATGGAGCAGCAGATCGCCGAAATCGACCGCGTTCACGGTCAAAAGCCGCTCCTGGTATTGACGGTACAGAGCGAGCGCCCGGCCGTCGGCGAAACCGGCGGCCTCGCCGGCCGGAACGCGCTCGGGATCGAGGCCGCGATCCTTCCACCGCTCGATCAGGGCGAGCATCGCGCGCGCCGGCCAGCGCCGCTCGTCGATGTTCTCGGCCGCAAGGATCTGCTTCAGCAGGCGGATCTGGTCGTCCGGATCGAGGATCGTGAAGCTCGATTTGAGCCGTACGGCCTCGGCGTGGCGGCGCAGGATGCGCGCCGCCATCGCGTGAAAGGTGCCAAGCCAGAGGCCGTCGGCGCTACGGCCGATCATCGCCTCGAGCCGCTCGCGCATTTCGCGCGCCGCCTTGTTGGTGAAGGTCACGGCCAGCACTTCGGAGGGCAGGGCGCGGCCGGTGGCGAGGATATGCGCAAGCCGGGCCGTCAGCACCCGGGTCTTGCCGGTCCCGGCCCCGGCGAGCACCAGCTGCGGCCCCTCGAGGGTCTCGACGGCACGGCGCTGCGCCTCGTTGAGCGCGGCCAGATAGGGGCTTTCGGCCGGCGGTCGCGGCAAGATGGCGGGTGCGGACATGAGGGCGATCATACACCAGCCAGAGCCTCGCGGGGCACGCGGTCAATAAGCTTGTTCCCGCCGGGCTGCCGCGGCCTTGCGGCGGGGCCCGCGCCGGTGCGGTTCGGCCGGGTTCCGCGGCTTGACACCCCGGGCGGCGGCGCCCGAATCTATATGGGGGTCCGCAATGGGCGCAGCCGGGAGGACCGGTGCGCCGGGCACCGCCGCGGTTATCGCGGCGCGGCCGCAATCCCGCCCGCGCCCGCCTCCTTGCTTGCCGGCGGCCGCGGGCATGCCGGCCGCAACCGGCTCGATCATCCGCCTGAACGCCGTTCCTTGATGGACAAGACCTGCGATCGGGGCGATGCCGGGCCGACGGTGCTGTCGATCCAATCCTGGGTCGCCTGCGGCGCCGTCGGCAACGCCGCGGCGTTGTTCGCGCTGCGGCGGCTCGGCATCGAGGCCTGGTCGCTCAACACCGTGCTGTTTTCGAACCACACCGGCTACGGCAGGTGGACCGGCCGCACCGTGCCGGCCGCCGAGATCAGCAGCCTGTTCGACGGCATCGCCGCCCTCGGGCTGCTGCCGCGCATCGATGCCGTGCTGTCCGGCTATCTCGGCGCGGCCGAGACGGCGCCGGCGGTGCTCGACATCGTCGCTCGCGTCAAGCGGGCGAACCCGCGCGCGCTTTATTGCTGCGACCCGGTCATGGGCGACGTCGCGGCGGGCTGGTACGCCGCGCCCGAGCTGCGCGCCTTCTTCCGCGATCGCGCGCTGCCCTGCGCCGACATCGTGACCCCGAACCGCTTCGAGCTCGAATGGCTCGGCGGCCGACCCGTCGGCGGCCTTGCCGAAGCCGCCGCCGCGGTTGCCGCGCTGCGCGAGCGGGGCCCCCGCATCGTGCTCGTCACCAGCCTCGATTACGCGCCCGACCGCCTTGCGATGATGGCGGGCGGGGCGGAGGGGATCTGGGTGGTCGAAACGCCGCGCCTGCCGATTACGGCCTCCGGCTGCGGCGATACGGTCGCGGCGCTGTTTCTGGCGCGGCTGCTGCGCGGGGAAGCGCTGCCGGCGGCGCTGGCCGCCACCGGCGCCGCGATCTACGGGGTGATCGCGGCGACAATCCGGGCCGGCGGCGGCGAGCTGGCGCTCAGCGCCGCGCAGGACGAGTTGGTGGCGCCAAGCCTTGCGCTCGCACCGCGCCGGCTGTAGCCGGCCCGGCCGCCGGCCGCGCGCCCGCAGCCTCCCGCGCGGCTAGCCGAGCATCCGGCGCGCCTGCGCCGCCTGCTCCGTGAGCGAGCGCAGCAGCCGCGCCTCCGGCGTCGGCGCGCAATTCGTATAGCCGACGCCGAGCTCTTTGAGCTGCGCCGCGTTGCGCGGATAGGCCGGATGGTTGAGCGGCAGGGCCAGCCGCGCCGCCGTGGCGGCGACGGCGGCGCGGATGCGGTCGATGGCGGCGACGAGCTGCGGATGGTCGGGCTCGCCGCTGACGCCCAGGGAGCGCGACAGATCCGAGGGGCCGACGGCGATCAGATCGACCCCCGGGGTGGCGGCGATCGCATCGATCTGTTCGACCGCCGCCATGTCCTCGATCATGACCGCCAGCAGGATCTCGCGGTTCGACTGCGCCATATGCTCGCGAATCGGGATCCTGCCGAAATCGGCGGCGCGGCTGCCAGCCGCCATGCCGCGCTCGCCCTCGGGCGGATAGCGCACCGCCTTGACCGCGGCGCGGGCGCGTTCGGGGCTGTCGACATGCGGTATCTGAATGCCCTGCACGCCGATGTCGAGCAGCCGCAGGATGAAGGCCGGATCGAAGCCGGGCGTGCGCACGATCGGCGTGATGCCGGCACGCTCGGCGGCCATCACCATCGCCTGCACGTCGTGCAGGTCGAAGCTCGTATGCTCCATGTCGATAAAGGCCGCATCAAAGCCGGCAAGCCCGATGATCTCGACGATCTGCGGATCGGCGAGGCCGCCGACATGGGTGCCAAGGGCAAGACCGCCCTCGCGCAGAATGCGTTTGACGCGATTCTCCCTCATCGCTGGCCTCCTGTTGCGGCGGGTCGCCGGCGGCGGTTCACGCCGCCGGCACGGCCCGCGTGCGTTCGAGCGCGGCGATGATCATGGCGCTGTCCATGACATCGCCGAAGGTATTGTAGAAAGCCGCGAGCGCCGCCTCGTGCTCGGCCTGGGTCAGCGCCGCATTGGCGTCGCTGACCATGATCGTGCGGAAGTTCAGCATCGCCGCGTCGCGCGCCGAGCTTTCGCAGCACACATTGGTTGCGGTGCCGGCGATCAGGACCGTGTCGAAGCCGCGCGCCCGCAGCCGTTCCGGCAGTTCCGAGGTGCCCGGCAGAAAACCGCTGTAGCGGTATTTGTTGACGATTTCGTCCTGCGGCCGCACCTCGAGTTCGGGCCACAGCCGATGCCCGAGCGTCCCTTCGGACAGCGCGGCAATGCGCTTTGCGCGCATCTGCGGCGTCAGCATGTCGTGCGCGACCGACCATGCCGTCAGACAGTTCTCGTCATGGGTCATCCTGACCCAGAAGACGCCGCCGCCGGCCGCGCGCACGGCCGCCGCGAGCCGATTGACCGCCGGCACGATCGCGCGCGCCGCCGGCACCACCGCGTGGCCGACGGCCTCGTTCATAAAAGCGTGCTGCAGATCGATGACGACGAGCGCGGTCTTGGCCGGGTCGAGCGCGGCGAAACAGTGCTCTGCGCCGCGCCGCGCGACGACCCGCGCCACGATCTCGTCGGGCAGGGTCGCGCCGTTGAGCTTCATGCGGGGCTCCGTGATGGCCGCCAGCGTCTTCCGCATACCGCAGTGTCCAGCCTCATGCAATCGCCGCGCGGCATGGCGCGGAAGGGTTGATGCCCCCGCATCGGAGGCTTGCGCATATCGGGTATGCCGCAGCCGCGAAGCCCGGCTAATGTGACGGCGGGGAGGATTGCCCCGAATCCCGGCGGACCCAACCTCACGCGGAGTGAGCCAATGCAATACCGGCGAATTTCAGCGGATTGCCATCTCGACATGATCTGGCTGCCGCCCGACCTGTTCACCTCGGAAGCGCCGCGCGCGCTCAAGGAAAAGATGCCGTATGTCAAGGAGATGCCGGACGGCACCAAGCGCTGGGTCGATAACAACGGCGCCGATTACGGCATGGCCGGCGGGGTCGGGGCCTCCGGAACCCCCTATGTGCCGGGCAAACAGCTGCGCGTCGACAAGATGCACGCAGCCGGGCTTTACACCGATTATCAGCAAAAGGGGCTGCGCCGGCCCGGCGATCCCCATCTGCGCGTCAAAGAGCTCGACCGCGACGGCGTCGACGCCGAGGTCATCTACGGCATCCTGGCCGCTTGCGCGAAGATGAAGGACCGCGAAGCGGCGAACGAGATGCTGCGCATCTACAACAATTTCCTGCATGATTTTTGCAGCCACTACCCCGAGCGCGAGATCGGCTTGGCCTGCCTGCCGTACAGCGATATCGAAGCGGCGGCGGCCGAGGTGCGGCGCGTCGCCAAGATGGGAATGCGCGGCGTCGAGCTCTCCTGCTCGTGGCACATGATGCCGATGTGGCATCCGATGTGGGACCCGCTGTGGCAGGCGGTCAACGAGACGCAGCTGCCGCTGCATTTCCACACCTTCCCCGCGGTCGATCCGGAATTGCGCAAGCAGTTCACCGGCGACACGCTGCGGGCGATGACCTATAGCGGGCTGTGCCTGTTCCAAATGACGCTCGCCAACATCCTGACCGCGCTGATGGGCGCGGCGGTGTTCGAGCGCTTTCCGAATATCCGCGTCGTCTTCGGCGAGAGCGGCATCGGCTGGATCCCCTACGTGCTCGACCGCATGGATTTCGAGTATCAGGACCAGTACCGCGACCTGAAGCTGAAAATGCTGCCGAGCGAATACTGGCGCCGCCAGTGCAAGGCCACGTTCCAGTATGACCGCATCGGGACCAAGCTGATCGAGGATATGGGGGTCGAGACCCTGATGTGGGGCTCGGATTATCCGCATCCGGACGGCGTATGGCCGGAATCGGAGAAATATATTGCCGATCAGTTCGGGCATCTGCCGCCCGATGTCACCTATAAGATGACGTGCGAGAACGCCGGGAAATTCTACGGCCTGATCAACTAGACTTTACCTTCCCGCTTTGCGGATCCCTCTCCCCGCCCGGCGGGGAGAGGGGGAGGATGCCGCGCCCGATCGTGCGGCCGCACATCCGGCCGCCGGCGCCGGGGCGCGCCGATATGCGACATTTCGTCTTCTCCGGATGGCCGGCCCACGCCGCGACGGCGGCAGCGCCGTTCTCCCGAGAATAGAACATGTCGTTCACGACGGCGCTCGGATCAGCGAGATGACCGATCTGGTTGCGGTTTCGCGCAAGCTGTGGAGCGGATTGATAAAGGAGCGGCCGCCGATCGGCGCGCTGGCGCGGCGGCCATATTATCGCTGGCTGGTCGTCGGCACGGTTTGCATCGGCGCCTTCATGGGGCAGGTCGATGCGAGCATCGCGCAGCTCGTCCTGCCGGTGCTCGAAAACGATTTCCGCCAGCCCTTGAGCGCCATCAGCTGGGTCGCCGTCGCCTATACGCTGACCCTGGCGGTGTTGCTGCCGATATTCGGCCGCCTGGCCGACCTCCACGGCCGCAAGATGCTCTATACGACGGGCTTCCTGCTGTTCATCCTGGGCTCCGGCCTGTGCGGCGCGGCTTCGGATCTGCCCTTCCTGGTCGGCTTCCGGGTGTTCCAGGCGGTCGGCGCCGCGCTGTTGCAAACCAACAGCATCGCGATCGTCGTCACCGCGGCGGGGGAGAGGTATCGCGGCCGGGCCATCGGGCTGCAGGCGGCGGCGCAGGCGGTCGGGCTCAGCGCCGGCCCGGCCATCGGCGGCTTGCTGATCCATGCGCTCAGCTGGCGCTGGGTGTTCTGGATCAACGTGCCCTTCGGCCTGCTCGGCGCCGTCCTGGGCTGGCTCGTGCTGCCGCCCACGGCGGTGCCGGCGGGCGAGCGGCATTTCGACTGGGCGGGTGCGCTGTTCCTGGCGCCGGCCCTGACCGCCCTTATCCTGCTGATCAATCAGGGGCAGGAATGGGGCGCCCTCTCGGCCGCCTTTGTCTGCTGCGCGCTCGCGCCGGCGCTGCTGCTGCCGCTCTTCGTATGGTGGGAGCACCGGCAGCGCGCGCCGCTGATCGATCCGGGGTTGTTCCGCCGTCCCGCCTTCCGGGCCGGCAATCTCGCCGGGCTGTTCTCCTATGCCATGCTGTTCGGCATGTTCTTTCTGATGCCGTTCGTCTTCGAGCGCGCCTATCACGAGGGACCGCTTGTCGCCGGCTTGCGGTTGGTGGTGATCCCGGCGGCGCTCGGGCTGCTGTCGCCGGTCAGCGGTGCGCTGTACGACCGGGCGGGCCCGCGCCGGCTCACCGTCACCGGGATGGCCCTGAGCCTGGGGGCGTTCGTGCTGCTGGCCTTCACGATGACCGGGACGGCCCGCAGCCTGCCGCCGATCATGGCGGCGCTGGCGCTGTTCGGCGCCGGTCAGGGGCTGTTCACGCCGCCGAACAACAGTTCGGTCATGGCGGCGGCGCCGGCGGAGCGGGTCGGACAGGCCGGCGGCATCCTCAATGTGACACGCTCCTTCGGCACCAGCTTCGGGGTCGCCGCGGCGGCGGCGGTCCTGGCCTGGCGCCTAGCCGTCATGACCGGCCGCGCCGGCGATACGTTGCATGCGCCGCCGCCAGCGCTGCTGGCCGCGGCGCATTATGTGCTGGCGATGTTCGCCCTCTTCGCGCTGGCCGCCGGCCTGCTGTCCTGGGTGCGCCCGCACGGGCAGGGCGGCCGCGCCGAGCGCGACGAGGGCCCAGCGCCGTAAGCCGCCGCCGGCCGTTCGCGGCTTATACCCTGACCATCTGGCGCAATTCCTCGACCACTTCGGGATTGGCGAGGGTCGAGACGTCGCCGGCGTCTTGGCCGCTCGAGATCGCCGCCAGGACCCGGCGCATGATCTTGCCCGAGCGGGTCTTTGGCATGTCGGGCACGATCCACACATGCGCCGGCCGTGCGATCGGGCTGATTTCCGAGACGACGGCCTCGGATATCCGCCGGTGCAGCTCCGGGCTCGGGTGGCAGCCGGGCTTCAGCGCGACGTAAAGATCGGGGACCCTGCCTTTGACGGCATCGGCGACCGGGACGACCGCCGCTTCCGCCACTTCGGGAACGGTCAGCGCGGCAGATTCGATCTCCTTGGTTCCCAGGCGATGGCCGGCGACATTGATCACATCGTCGATGCGGCCGAGGATGCGATAGTAGCCGTCGGCCGCCTCCACCGCGCCGTCGCCGGCGAAATAGGGCCAGTCGCGCCAGTCCTTGCTGTTCTTGTCCTTGCAATAGCGCGCGTAATATTGCCGGACATAGCGATCGGGATCGCCCCAGATGGTCTGGAAAATCCCGGGCCAGGGGTGGCGGATGCAGATGTTGCCGGCCTTGCCCGATCCTCTGGGGATCTCGTTGCCGTCCTCGTCATAGATGACCGGATGGATGCCCGGGACGCCGGGGCCGGCGCTGCCCGGCTTCATCGGCCCGAGCGCCGGGACCGTGCTGCACAGAAAACCGCCGTTTTCGGTCTGCCACCAGGTGTCGACGATGACCGCCTCGCCCTTGCCGACCACATGGTAGTACCAGCGCCACACCTCGGGCTCGATCGGTTCGCCGACCGTCGTCATCAGCTTGAAATGGTAATTGTAGTTGTTGGGCTCGTCGGGGCCGGCCCGGCGCAATGCGCGGATCGCCGTCGGCGAAGTGTGGAAAATATTGACGTCGAGCTCCTCGGCAATGCGCCACGGCCGCCCGGCGTCGGGATAGGTCGGCACCCCCTCATAGACGACCGAGGAGGCGGCAAGCGCAAGCGGCCCGTAGACGATATAGGAATGGCCGGTGATCCAGCCGATATCGGCCATGCACCAGTAGACGTCTTCGGGATGGATGTCCTCAATGTATTTCGAGGTGCCGGTGACATAGGCGAGATAGCCGCCGATGCCGTGCTGGCACCCCTTCGGCCGGCCGGTCGTCCCGCTCGTATACATCAGAAACAGCGGCGCCTCCGCCGGCAGTTGTTCCGGCTCGATCCGCCGGCCGCGGTAATGCCCGAGAACCTCGTTGACGAGGTGGTCGCGGCCCGCGACCAGCGGCTGCGCGCTCGAATACTTTCCCGGATAGCGCTGCCAGATCAGCACCTTGTCGACCGTATGGCCCTGCTGGGCCGCCTCCGCGACCGCGATATCGGCCTTTTCCTTCTGATCCTGCAGGGCGCCGTTGCGATAATAGGCATCCATCGTGATCAGCACGCGGCTGCCGGAATCGACGATGCGGTCGGCGCAGGCCTTGCCGCTGAAGCCGCTGAACACCTGCGAGTGGATGACGCCGAGCCGGGCGCAGGCCAGCATCGCGATCGGCAACTCCGGAACCATCGGCATATGCAGGGTCACGCGATCGCCCGCTTTCAGGCCACAGAAATCGCGCAACAACGCCGCGAACTCGTTCACCCGCACATACAGTTCCTGGTAGGTGATGTGCTGAATCGCCTCATTTTCCAGTTCCGGGACGAAATGGATGGCGGTCTTGTTCTTGTACTTGGGCAGATGGCGATCAACGCAGTTGTAGCACGCATTGATCCTGCCGCCGACATACCAGCGCCAGAACGGGGCGTTGCTGGTATCGAGCGTGATGTCCCACCGTTTATACCAATCCAGCATATCGGCGTATTCGTTGAAGCATTCCGGAAAGTTATCCAGGCTGAAGCGTTCGTAAACGCTTTTATCCGTCAAATTCGCCTGAGCAATGAATTTTTCAGACGGGTAATAGTATTGCTCTTCCTGCCAATGAACGGCGATTGCGGCTTCGGAGATATCGACCTGATCCTGCATTTCCTCGCTCCCGGTGATATGGCGGGGGCGGAACCCAGCTTCGGAGATTCCCCGCGCCGGCGTTTCCCCAGTCCCGGAGTCTGCACGGATTTGTGCCACAACGCCCCGTCCCGAGTCCAGGCGCCGCGCCCGGGCGCGGGCGATCCCCCTTGCCGGAAGCGCTCGCGCGCTTTCAGCCCTGTTGCGGCGGGCCGGCGAGCGGGATTGCGGGGCCGCGGCTCGCTCCGGTCGCGATCAGCGCCGCCTGCGTGCGGTTCGCGACCTTAAGGCGCCTGATAATCTGTTTGACATGCGCCTTGACCGTCTCTTCGGAGAGGGACAGGGCGGCGGCGATCAGCCGGTTGGATTTGCCTTCCGAGATCAGCGTCAGGACCTCGCGCTGGCGGCGGGTCAGAACGCGCGCGGAGAATTTTGCGGCAGGCCCCCGGCCCGGCGGCGGGGAGGGAGCGCCGCAAATGCGGGCAAGCGTCGCTATCAGCCGCCGCAGGCCGGTGTTCGCCGGCAGCACGTCGCGGGCCCCGGCCGACAGCAGCCGCTCGGCGTGGCGATCGTCCTCGCCGTCGACGGCGACGACGATCGGCAATCGCGGAACCGCCGCCGCGAGCCGCGCCACCTCTTCGGCCGCAATCGCGCCGCCGCCGATCAGGACGGCATCATAGGCCTCCCCGCGCGCCACGCGGCGCCACAGCTCATGCAGGCTCGGCACGGCGGCAACGGGCCAGCCCAGGCCCAGCACGGCCATTCTGAGGCAGTCCCGCCGCAAGCGGTTCGGATCGACGATGACCAGGCGCGGGCGCGCCGTCCCGCCCGCGGGCGTATCGTGCGGCGGCGCTGCGACCTCGGCTTCTGCGACGAGTTCGAGACTGGACATGGCATCCCCCCGCGACGCCTCGCTGTAGCGAGGGCAGAATGCCGCCGGATTGCGGCGCCACGGGTAAACTTTTGTAAACCCGATGTAACGGATTGCGATGGTCAGGGGGCAATCCCGGCCATGCCGCACAACAGGCTCCACTCTCGCGGGTCGATCGGGCAGACCGAAAGTCGCGGTTGCCGCAACAGCGACAACTGCGCCAGCTCCGGATTGGCCTTCATCGCGGTGAGCGTGACCCGGCGTGCAACCGGCATCACCGGCTTGATATCGACCATGCCGAGCCTGCCGCTCGGATCGCTCGGGTCCGGGTAGAACGTCTTGACGACCTCGACGATGCCGACGATTTCCCGGCCCTCGTTCGAGTGATAGAAAAAGGCCCGATCTCCGCGCCGCATGGCCCGCAGATGGCCCTGCGCCTGCGGGTTGCGCACCCCGTCCCAACAGGTGCCGCCCTCGGCAAGGAGCCGCTCCCAGGAGTATTTCGCCGGCTCCGATTTCAACAACCAGTACGCCACCCCGCTCTCCCTTGGCTGGGCCGGTCCGCATCATCCCGCCAGCGGATATTCGGCCTGGTCCTCGTATATCGCGCCGGTTTTGGTCGGAAAGCTGGCGATCAGGCTGAAACCCTCGACCGCCAGCGGTGCGGCGCGGAACAGGGCGTGGGCGGCAAGGAAATCGCACAGCTTGTCGCGCGGCGGGTTGTTGAGCCGGGCCAACGTCACATGCGGGGCGAATTTGCGGGATTCGGGCGGCAATCCGATGCGGATCAGCGCCTGCTCGATCTTGTCGCGCAATGCCACCAGTTCGGGATGGCGTTCGACCCCGACCCACAATGTGCGCGGCCGCTCGCCGGAAGCGAACAGGCCGATGCCGGCAAGCTGCACGGTAAAGCGCCGCGCCTTCAGCCGCGACAGGGCGGCGTCGATGTCGGCCGCCACGTCCTCGCCGGTCTCGCCGATAAAGCGCAGGGTCAGGTGGAAATTGTCCGGGCTGACCCAGCGGGCCCCGGGCAGGCCGTGGCACAGCAGCGAGAGTTGCAATTTCAGCTCAGGCGGGAAGCCAATGCCGACGAACAAGCGCAACATGCGTGTGCTTGCTTCCCCATAAAGCGGAATTCCCGTTCAGGTAAATAGGGTCAGCACGCCGGTATGCCCATAGAGCCGGTCGCGCGAGATCTCGCCATTGGCGAAAAAGCCGATCAGCGGAATGTCGCCGAAACCGGCGCGGATCAGCCCGGTTTCGACATCCTCGGCGCCGAACAGATTGGCGCCGCGCGCCACGCAGCTGACGTAAAGGGCGGCTTTCGGCGCACCGCCGAGCCGGCTTTTGAGCTGCCGGATCATGCGTTCCATATCGCGCTGCGCGGTCTCAGGATCGCGCCGGCAGAACAGGATCTGGCCGCCCGAGGCCACCTCCTCGCCGAGCACGAGCCAGCCGCGGCCGGGATCGATCGCCATCACGTTGCGCACGAGATAGTCGCCGGTATCGGAGCCGGCGACCGGCAGCCCGGCGAAAATGACGCCGCCGATGCGCCGCAGATCCCGCGCCAGCGCCGGCCCGATATCGTCGCAGAAGACAGCGAGCGCCGGGCGTCCGTCGATCGCCATGACGATATTGTCGCGCGCCTCGTCGATGCGATGCAGCGGGCCGATCGGGGAGCAGCCCTGGGTCAGGGCGGTGGCGACCGCGATCTCGGAGGCCAGCATGACGCCGGCGACGCCGCCGGATGCGGTCGGGGCGCCGGCTCCGGCGCCTTGCGCGACGAGCGGGCTGGGCCAGCGATGCGAGAGCAGCCCGCCGACGAGATAGGCGCCGCTTGCCGCGGCGAGTTCGGCCGTCACCTTGACGAGGCCGGGGCAGCGCGGATCGGCGTGGACCAGCGCCAAGACCGGCGGCTTTGCCGCAAGCCACGCGCCGTGCCGGCGCGGCAGATCCGCCTGCGGGTCGGCGGTCGCCGCGAAAATGCGAAAACCCTCCGGCGGCAACGCCGCAATCATCACCGCGACGGCGGGCTCGTCGACGATCTCGGCGGCCATGCCGCAGACGCCGAGTCCGATCCCCCCGACCCACGAGCCGATCCCGCGGGCCCGGGACAGCGCCGCGATCAGCGCGGACAATACCGGCGCCGCCGCTTCGGTCGCATAGATGATGCCGAGATTGGCCCCCGCAATCTCGGGCAATCCGGCCAGCAGGCGCCCGGCCAGATCGCCCGGATCGCCGCTGGCGAGCGCGGCGGCAAAGCGGCGGCTCATAGCGCGCTCCCCGCGACCAGGCGCGCGACCCAGGGTTCGATGCGGTCGACCAGTATCGCCACCCCCCGAGCGTTCGGGTGGATCATATCCGGCTGATTGAGCTGCGGCTTCATTGCAACCCCCTGCAGAAAGAAGGGATAGAGCGGCACGTGATGCTGCCGCGCCAGCTCGGGGTAGATTTGGTCGAAGCGACGCCTATAATCCGGCCCGCAATTGCGCTGCGCCCGCATCCCGAACAGCAGCACCTTGGCGCCGCTTGCCTGGAATTTGCGGATCATCGTGTCGAGATTGGCGCGTACGGTATCGGTCGGGATACAGCGCAGCATGTCGTTGCCGCCGAGCTCCAGCAGCACGAAATCGGGCTTGTCGGCGAGCGCCCAGGCGAGGCGGGCGACGCCGTCGGCGGTGGTGTCGCCGGAGACGCCGGCGTTGATGACCCTGGCGGCGATGCCCCGGCGCGCGAGCTGCGCCTGCAGCCGGGCCGGGAAGCTGTCCGCTGCCGGCAGCCCGTAGCCGGCGGTCAGGCTGTCGCCGAAGGCGAGAATGACCGGGGTGCGCGCAATGGCCGGGCCGGAAGCGGCAAGCGGGAGGACAAGGCCGAGCAGCAGCGCCGCGGCACGGCGGCAAAGCGCCGCGGCCCCCCAGGCCGCCGGCGCGCGCCGGCGCAGCCCGCGCGCCGCACGACGCCTTCCGTCCGGCCGCGCCGCCTTGCTGCGATCGGGCAAAGAGTGACTTCGCTCCATTCCGGCGGCCCGCTCGTGGTGCTGGAAGACGTCCATGTGACTCTGGAGGGCGCCGCCGGGCCCGTCAACATCCTGCGCGGCATCTCGCTGACGATCGAGGCCGGCGAGACGGTGAGCCTCCTTGGCCCGTCGGGTTCGGGCAAATCGACGCTGATGATGGTAATGGGCGGGCTCGAACGGCCGAGCCGTGGCCGCGTCTGCATCGATGGGTGCGATCTGGGGCGGCTCGACGAGGACGGGCGCGCCCGCCTGCGGCGCTCCCATATCGGCATCGTCTTCCAGTCCTTTCACCTGATCCCGACAATGACGGCCGTCGAGAACGTCGCGGTGCCGCTGGAATTGTCCGGCCGGCGGGACGCCTTTGCCGCCGCCGCGGCGGCGCTTGCCGCGGTCGGTCTTGGCGCGCGCCTGCACCATTATCCGGCGCAGCTGTCGGGCGGCGAGCAGCAGCGCGTCGCCATCGCGCGCGCCTTTATTGCCGGCCCGAAATTGCTGCTGGCCGACGAGCCTACCGGAAATCTCGACGCGGCCACCGGCCGCCGCGTCATCGACTGCCTGTTCGAGGCGCGCGCCCGGCGCGGCGCGGCGCTGCTGCTGATCACCCATGACGCCGAGCTGGCGGGGCGCTGCGCGCGGCAGATCCGGCTTTTCGACGGGCGCATCGTCGCCGACCGCCGCGGCGCCGCCGCCGCGGCCGGCGGCGGGTCGGGACCGTGAGCGGCGGACGCGCCGGCTCGGCCGTCCCGGCGCGCGGGCGGCGCCCGCCCCGGGCCTGAGCCGCAGATCATGCGGAAGGGGCCGCAGGCAGGGGCTGTCGCGCCAGCCGGCGAGGCGCCGCTGCCGGGCTGCGCCTGGCGGTTTGCCCGCCGCGAGCTGCGCGGCGGTCTCAAGGGTCTGCGGGTCTTTCTCGCCTGCCTCGTGCTGGGTGTCGCGACGATCGCCGGGATCGGCGCGCTGACCGCCGCCGTCGACGCCGGGGTCGCGGCCGCGGCGCGCGCGCTGCTCGGCGGCGATGTCGAGGCGCGGCTGCCCTATCGCCCGGCCGATGCCGCCGAGCGCGCTTTTCTGGCCGGCAGCGGGCGCCTGTCCGCGGTCGCGACGATGTCGGCGATGGCGCGCAGCCCCGACGGCCGGCGGCAGAGCCTCGTCGCGCTTGAGGCGGTTGACCGCGCCTATCCGCTCTATGGGCGGGTGATCCTGCACCCGCGACAGGAGCTCGCCGCGGCGCTCGCATGGCGGGACGGCGCCTTCGGAGCGGCGGTCGATCCGGCGTTGCTCGGCCGGCTCGGCATCGGGATCGGCGACAATATCGCGATCGGCACAGCCAGCTTCGCGGTGCGGGCGGCGATCCGGCGGCAGCCCGACATCGTTCCGGGCGGGCTCGTATTCGGGCCCTCGGTTCTGATCTCGATGGCGGGCCTCAAAGCCGCCGGCATGCTCCGCCCCGGCGCTCTGGTCACCTATCGCTATCGGCTGAAACTGCCCGCCGGCACGGCCGCCGCCCGCTGGGCCAAAACGGCGCAGGCCCGCTTTCCCGCCGCCGGCTGGCAGATCCGCACCGCCGCGCAGGCCGCGCCCGGCCTGCGGCGCCTGCTCGACCGCTTGGCGACGTTCCTTTCCCTGGTCGCATTGTCGGCGCTGGTGATCGGCGGGGTCGGGATCGGCAATGCGGTCGGCTTTTACATCGACGGCAGGACGGCAAGCATTGCGATCCTCAAATGTCTCGGCGCCACCAACCGGCTGGTCTTGGTCGTCTATGCGCTGCAGCTGCTGGCGCTGGCGCTTGCCGCCATCGCCGCCGCGCTCGTCATCGGCGCGTTGGTGCCGCTCGCGGCGGCGCCGCTGCTGGGCGGGGTATTGCCGTTCGCGGTCCGGCCCGGCCTGCATCCGCTGCCGCTGGCGATCGCCGCCCTTTACGGCCTCTTGACGGTGCTGGCCTTCGCGCTGTGGCCGCTCGCCGGGATCGGCCAAGTGAGCGCCGGCGCGCTGTTCCGCGACAGGATCGACCGGGCCCGCCGACGCCGGCGGGCCTGGGCCGGCGCCCTCGTCGCGCTCGCCGCGGCGGGCCTTGCCGCGCTTGCCGTCCTCACCGCCGGCAACCGGGCCGTCGCGCTGGGGTTCACCGGCGGCATGGCGGCGGCGCTCGCCCTGTTCTGGATGATCGGGGAGGGGCTGGTGCGGGCGGTGCGGCGCCTTCCCCGGCCGCGGCGGCCGCTATTGCGGCTGGCGCTGGCCAATCTCGCGCGCCCCGGCGCCGCGACCGCCGCGATCATGCCGTCGCTGGGGCTCGGCCTCAGCCTGTTCGTCACGATCGCCCTCGTCGAGGGCAACCTCGCCCGCGAGGTGGCCTCCCGCCTTCCCGCCCGCGCCCCCTCATTCTTTTTCATCGATATCGAACCGGACCAGCTCGCGCCGTTCGCGGCCATCGTGCGGGCGATGCCGGGCGCGCGCTTGGCGCAGGTGCCGATGCTGCGCGGCCGCATCACCCGTCTCAACGGGGTCCCGGTCGCCGAGGCCAAAGTGGCGCCGGGCGCGCGCTGGGCGCTCGACAGCGATCGCGGGCTCACCTACTCGGCGCGCCTGCCGGCAGGCTCGCGGCTTGTCGCCGGCAAATGGTGGCCTCCCGACTACCGGGGGCCGCCGCTCGTCTCCCTTGACGCCGATCTGGCGCGTGCGATGGGGCTCAAGCTCGGCGACACGCTGACCGTCAATCTGCTCGGCCACGACATCACGGCCAGGATCGCCAATCTGCGCCGCATCGACTGGCGCCGGCTCGGCATCAATTTCATCCTCGTCTTCGCACCGGGGACGCTCGAAAAGGCGCCGCAGACCCACCTTGCCGCGGTCTCTCTGCCGGCGCGGCAGGAGGAGCGGCTGCTGCGCCGCGTCACGCAGGCCTTTCCGAATGTCTCGGCGATCCCGGTGCGCGCGGCGCTCGCCGCGGTCGGCCGCCTGATCGCGACGATCGGAACGGCCGTGCGGACGGCGATGCTTGCCGTCCTGGCCGCCGGCATTCTCGTCCTCGGCGGCGCCCTTGCCGCAGGCCATCACCGCCGCGTCTATGACGCCGTCGTGCTGAAGATCCTGGGGGCGACGCGCGCGACCATCGCCGGCGTCTTTCTGATCGAGCACGCCATTCTGGGCACGCTGGCGGCGCTCGTCGCCGGCGCCTGCGGGACGCTTGCCGCCTACTGGCTCGTCACCCGCGTCATGGGGCTCGACTGGATCTTCCTGCCGGGCCCGCTGATCGCGGTCGAGGCGCTGGCGACGGCGGCCGCCGTGGCGTTCGGCTTTGCCGGGACTTGGCGGGCTCTTGGCAGCGATGTCGCCGCCGTTCTGCGCCGCGACTAGGCCCGGCCGTGCGGTGCGGAACGGCGCCCGGCCGTGCGGCGTTCGCCGCATTGAAAAGTCCGCGGTTTGTGCCAATATCGCGGGGGACGAGGGATGACCTCGCCTTCGCTTCTCTCCTTGGAGGGATCCATGGCTTTGGGTTCGCAGCCCCGCTGGACGGTCCGCTCGGCGGCCACGCAGGCCGGCATCGATGTCGGTCTGCGGGAGTACATGCTTCGCGTGTACAACTACATGGCGTCGGGGCTCGCGCTGACCGGCATCGTTGCCTATGTCGCGGCCTATTCCGGCTTTTACGCCCGCATCGCGCATACGCCGCTGTTGTGGCTGGTGATCCTGGCCCCGCTCGGCCTTGTCATGGTGATGAGCTATGGCATGCAGCGCATGCAGGCAAGCACGTTGCAGGCCGTCTTCTGGCTCTATTCCGGGCTGATGGGATTGTCGCTGGCGATGATCTTCCTGGTGTTTACCGGGACCAGTATCGCCCGCGTGTTCTTCATCACCGCCGGCACCTTCGCAGCAATGAGCCTTTACGGCTATACGACGCAGCGCGATCTGACGCAGTTCGGCTCGTTTCTGTTCATGGGGCTGATCGGCATCATCATCGCCGCGCTCGTCAATATGTTCATCCTCTCCTCGGCGCTGCAGTTCGCGATCTCGGTGATCGGGGTCATCGTCTTCACCGGCCTGACCGCCTGGGACACGCAGCAGATCAAGGAGATGTATTACGAGGGCGACGGCTACGAGATCGCCAGCAAGAAGGCGGTCATGGGCGCGCTGCGGCTTTACCTCGATTTCATCAACCTGTTCATGATGCTGATGCAGCTGATGGGGACGCGGCGCGACTGAAGCCGGGAGAGGATCCCGCCTGAACCCAAGCGGCCGGGCCCCGCGCCCGGCCGCTTTGGCATCGCCCGCCGGCGCGGATCGTGGGCGGGCGGGCCGGCGCGATCGGCGGCGAGCAGCCGCCACAGCGCCTTGCGCAAGACATCCCGGCGTCTTTCGGTAAGGCTTCCGAGCGCGGCCGTGATGGCGAGTACGGCCGGCAGCGACAGATAACTGCCGTTCGGCAGAAAACTGCAGACAAACAATAAAAGCGGATAGTGGAACAGATACAGCGAGAACGTATAGCCCGCCAAAAAGCGAATCGGCTTCTCGATCGCGGCGAAGGTGCGGGCCCAGCGTTCTTCGACGAGCCGGAAGCCGATGAAATTGGCGGCGACCAGCAGCGCGACCAGGTAATCGTTCACGAAGTACTTCGCCATGCCGAGCGGCAATGCCGGCAGGCGGTGCAGCACGGCCAGCGAGAGCGGTTGCGAGAGGGCGCTCCACCGGAACAGCAGATAGACGGCCGCGGCCCCGAAGAACAGCGCCGCCCCGAGCCGCCCATGTGCGGGCGGCCGGATCCGGTAGAGACCCGCCCCGAGCAGCCAGACCGGCAGCAGGATCAGGATCTTCGGCCCCATTGCCGCGATCGCGAGGCCGCCCGCAACGATGCGCGGCCGTCCCCGCAAGAAGAATATGCAGCCGAAGAAAATATAGTACCAGACCTCGAACCCCAGCGACCAGAACGGCGAGTTCGACGGCGGCGACAGATCAAGAAACCATAGCTGATTGACAAAGAACAAATTGCCGAGCAGGGTCGCAATCGGGACGCCCGGTCCGTATCCGGCGTAGCGTGCGGGTGCCATCGCGCCGCCGAGCGCGCCGAGAACGACGGTCAGCAGCAATGCCGGAACGACCACCGACCACAGGCGGGCCGCGCGATTGACGACATAGATCTGCAGGGAGCGGTCGCGGTGATGGACCGCATGGCAGATGACGAGGCCGGACAGCACGAAGAACACGACCACGGCGTCGTGGCCGAAATGGCCGAGCGGCCCGAGAGGCAGCGCGCCGGTATGCGGCTGGGCGGCGTGCTCGAGCAGCACCATCAGGGCGGCGACAAAGCGCACGGCATCGAGATAGGTCGAAAAGGTGCGACTCATCCTCGAGGACGATATCCGGCATTCGAGACACGCATTGCTTGTAGGGCAAAAATCGGGCCATCTTTCGCAAGACCTTGAAAAGGCGCAGATTCAGCGAAGAGCCGCGGCGATCGAGGGAGCGCAAATGTAAAATGTCACGACACGTGCATCCGGACCATAAAAAGCGCCCAAAACAACTTCAGGTTATATCGCTTAAAATAAGATGTTGAATTTAGTTATCGGTCCTGGCCGGCGGCCGGATGTTCGCCGGACACGAGCCGGAATGGCATCCACCCAACTCTGACGGGATATTTTACATCCGCGCGGGCAATCCGCCGCGTGCCGGGGCGGGGGCAGCCGCTTGCGGCCTTGACGGCGGGCGGCCTGTCCGGGTCAGTGGGCGGCGTCCCAGTCGCGGGCCCAGCGGGTATCGACGACGAGCGGCACCGACAGCGTGCAGCGCGGCGCGCAGGCGCCCTCCATGACGCGCTTGACGAGCGCCGCGGTGGCGGCGGCCTCCTCCTGCGGAACCTCGAAGAGCAGCTCGTCATGCACCTGCAGCAGCATGCGCGCCCGCAGCCCGGCCTCGGCGAGCGCGGGGGGGATGCGGGCCATCGCCCGGCGGATGATGTCGGCGGCCGAGCCTTGCAGCGGCGCGTTGATCGCCTGGCGCTCGGCGCCGGCGCGGCGCGTCGGGTTCGGGTCGCGGATGCCGGGGATGAAGCATTTGCGGCCGAAGATCGTCTCGACATAACCGCTGCGCTGGCAGTCGAGCTTGATCCGCTCGATATAGGCGCGGATCGCCGGGAAGCGCTCGAAATAGGCGCGGATATATTCGGCCGCCTCGCCCGGCGACACGCCGATCTGCTGCCCGAGCCCGAACGGGCTGATGCCGTAGATGATGCCGAAATTGATCGCCTTCGCCCGCCGCCGCGTCAGCGCGTCCATGGCGGCGAGCGGGACGCCGAACACCTGGCTTGCGGTCAACGCGTGGATGTCGATGCCGTCGCGAAAGGCGGCCTTCAGCTCCGGCACGTCGGCGACATGCGCGACCAGGCGCAGCTCGATCTGGCTGTAATCGGCCGACAGCAGCACCTGGCCCTCTTCGGCGACGAAGGCGCGGCGGATGCGCCGCCCCTCCTCGGTGCGCACCGGGATGTTCTGCAGATTGGGCTCGAGCGAGGAGAAGCGGCCGGTCGCCGTCGCGGCGAGCGCGTATGAGGTGTGCACGCGGCCGGTCTCGCCGTCGATCTGCTGCCACAGCGCGTCGGCGTAGGTCGATTTGAGTTTGGTCAGCTGCCGCCAGTCGAGGACGAGCCGCGGCACCTCATGCCAGGGCGACAATTGCTCGAGGATCGCGGCGTCGGTGCCGTAGGCGCCGGTCTTGCCCTTCCTGCCGCCCGGCAGGCCCAGTTTTTCGAACAGCACGTCGCCGAGCTGCTTGGTCGAGCCGATATTGAAGCGGCTGCCGACCGCGGCGTAGATCGCCTCCTCGATATCGGCGATGCGCCGCTCGAAATCGCGCGACAATTGCGCGAGCGCGTCGCGGTCGACCTTGATGCCGTGATATTCCATCGCCGCCACGACCGGCACCAGCGGCCGCTCGATCGTCTCGTAAAAGGCGGTCATTTTATCGCGCACGAGGCGCGCTTTGAGCACCGCATGCAGCCGCAACGCCGCATCGGCGCGCTCGGCGGCGAAGTCGCGGGCCCGTTCGGGCGCCACCTCGGCGAACGGAATGAGGCTCTTGCCGGTGCCGATCAATTCCTTGCGCGAGGTCAGCTCATGAGCAAAGGTGCGGCGCGTCAGAGTCTCGATCGTATGCTCGAACTGGCCGCCGTCGAGCACGTAGGACATCAGCATCGTGCAGTCCCAGGGCGCGGGCACGATGCCGTGGCGCAGCAGCAGCCCGGCCGCGGCCTTCATGTCATGGCCGATCTTGAGCACCCCCGGGTCTTCGAGAAGCGGCTTCAGCCGCGCCAGCGCCGCCGTCGGCGATAAGCCGGAGCGGAGGGAGAGGCCGGCCGGCTCGCCGGCCGTGCGATGGGCGAGCGGAACATAGGCGGCAAGGCCCGGCGCGATCGCCAGAGCAAGGCCGCACAACTCCGGCCGGCGGCCGGGAACGGCGCTTGCCTCCGGCCAGATCGCAACGACGCCGTCCTGCTGCGCCATCGCGATCCACCGCTCCAGCCCCTCTGCGCTGTCGAGCAGCTCATAGCGGCGCGGCGCCGAGAAGGGGGGCATCTCGGGGATGACCGGCTCCGCCGGCGGCGCCGCCGCCGGCGCCGAGAGGCGCTGCGCGATGCGCGTCTTCAGCGCCCGCAATTCCATCGCGTCGAGAAAGGGGAACAGCTTCTCGGGATCGTAGGGCTTGGCGGCGAGCGCCGATAGCGGGCAGGGCAGCGGCACATGGTCGTCGAGCTTGACCAGCTCCTTCGACAGCCGCGCCTGTTTTTCGTGCTCGATCAGCGCCTGCCGCCGCTTCGGCTGCTTGATCTCATGCGCATGGGCGAGCAGCGTTTCGAGATCGCCATAGGCGTTGATCAGCTCGGCCGCCGTCTTGACCCCGATCCCCGGGACCCCGGGAACGTTGTCGACGCTGTCCCCGCACAGGGCCTGGACATCGACGACCTTGTCCGGCCCGACCCCGAATTTCTCGCGCACTTCGGCTTCGCCGATCATCCGGTAGGTGATCGGATCGAGCATCCGGACATGCGCGCCGACGAGCTGCATCAGGTCCTTGTCGGAGGAGACGATCGTCACCTCGGCGCCGGCCGCGACGGCATGGCGGGCATAGGTGGCGATCAGATCGTCGGCCTCGAACCCCTCCATCTCGATCTGGCAGATGTTGAAGGCCTCGGCGGCCTGGCGGACATGCGCGAATTGCGGGATCAGATCTTCGGGCGGCGGCGGCCGATGGGCCTTGTACTGCTCGTAGATGCGATTGCGGAAGCTGGTGCCGGAGGCGTCGAAAATGACGGCGATATGGTCGGCGTCGGTCTCGCGCCGCAGCTTGTCGAGCATGTTCGAGAACAGCGTCACGACCTCGGTCGGCATGCCGTCCGATTTGCGGCGCAGCGGCGGCGCCCCATGCCGGGCGTGATAGGCGCGAAAGATGAAGCCCGATCCGTCGATCAGGAAGACATGGCGCGGCGCAAGAGGGAGCGGCCCCGCCGCAGCATGCGGTTGCGGCTGGTCCGGCGTTCTTCCAACGGTTTCGTCCACCTTGCCCGTCTCAGTCGTTGTCCGCGGCCAGCGGCGGCGCCCTCTCTCCGCGGGCTCTGCGGTCCGCGGACGGCGACCCATTGTCCGCCGCCATCGCGCGGTTGACATAAAGGCGCGAGCAATACGGGCACTCGACCCGTCCGGCGGGCATCAGGTTCAGATAGACCCGCGGATGGCCGAGCGGCCCGCCGTCGCAGGCGACCACCTTCTCCTCGACATAGATGGTTTCGAACGGTGTCATGGACCAGGGAGTCTGCAACCAACCGGCCGGCCCGGGCGATTGACCGGGTGGGCGCGCGGATGATACGCATTGCCGCGGCACATGCAATGATCCGCTTGCCTATGCCGGGCGCCGCGGCGGCGCTGGCGGCAGTGTTGCTGCTTGCCGCCTGTGCGCCGGCCGCACCTCGGCCGACCGGATCCGCCATGCCCGGCCCGCTGCCCGCGGCGACCACGATGCCCCGTTTCAGCGGCGACGTCTTCGTCACCGCCGACGGCGAGCGCCTGCCGCTGCGCCGCTGGCTGCCGGAGGGACCGCCGCGGGCGGTCATCCTGGCCCTGCACGGTTTCAACGACTACAGCCAAGCCTTTGCCGAACCGGCCATGGCCTGGGCAAGGGAGGGGATCGCCACCTACGCCTACGATCAGCGCGGCTTCGGCGCCGCGCCCGGGCGCGGGCGCTGGTGGGGCACCGAGGCGCTGGCGGCCGACGCCTTGGCGGCGAGCGGGATCCTGCGGCGCCGCTATCCCGGGGTGCCGCTCTATCTGCTCGGCGAAAGCATGGGCGGCGCCGTGGCGATCGTCGCCGTGACCGGCGCGGCGGGGCTGCCGGCGCCCGCTGTCGACGGCGTCATCCTGGCGGCGCCGGCGGTGTGGGGCCGCGCCGCTATGGGGTTGCTGCCGCGCGCCCTGTTGTGGATTGCCGTGCGCATCGCGCCGGGGCTCAAAGTGACGGGCCGGCAATTGCATATTCTGCCCTCGGACAATCTTGCGATGCTGCGCGCGCTGGCGCGCGATCCGCTGGTCATCAAGCGGACGCGGATCGATGCGATCTGGGGGCTTGTCAATCTGATGGACAAGGCCCTCGCCGCGGCGCCGCGCCTGAGAGGGCCGCTGCTGATCCTTTACGGCCACCACGACGAGATCATCCCGAAAGAGGCGATGCGGCGCTTTGTCGGGGCGCTGTCGGACCGGCAGGCGCGCTTTGCCTATTACCGGCGGGGCTACCACATGCTGCTGCGCGACCGCGAAGCGCCGCTCGTCATCGCCGATGTCGCAAGCTGGATCGGCGCGCCGGATGCGCCGCTGCCCTCGGGCGCCGATCGCGGCGCGCTTGCCGCCCTGTTCGGGAATAGCGGCGCCGGCGTGCTCAGCACGGCTGCTCCAGCGCCGCCCAGAAATCGAGCGCCGCTCGCGCGCAATGCTCGGGCCGGATCAGGTTGATGCCGTGGCCGTAGCCGGCGATAAGCGCAAGCCGGCCGCGCGGCATCAGGAAGACATGGCGCAAGAGGGAGCGACCCCGCCGCGGCATGCGGTTGCGGCCGGTCCGGTGTTCTTGCGACGGTTTCGTCCACCTTGCCCGTCTCAGTCGTTGTCCGCGGCCGGCGGCGGCGCCCTCTCTTGACGCAAATTTAATAAAGGCACGGGCAGGATAAGCGCGCGACCCGTCCGGCGGGCATCGGGTTCAGACAGGCCCGCGGATGGCCGAGCGGCCCGCCGTCGCAGGCGGCCGCCTTCTCCTCGACATGATGCTTTCGAACGGTGTCATGGACCAGAGAGTCTGCAACCAACCGGCCGGCCCGGGCGATTGACCGGGTGGGCGTGCGGATGATGCGCATTGCCGCGGCGGTGCTGCTGCTCGCCGCCAGCGCGCCGGCCATGCCCCAGACGGTCGGATCGGCCATGCCCGGCCTGCCGCCCGCGGCGACCGCGATGCCCCGTTTCAGCGGCGACGTCTTCGTCACCGCCGACGGCGAGCGCCTGCCGCTGCGCCGCTGGCTGCCGCAGGGACCGCCGCGGGCGGTCATCCTGGCCCTGCACGGTTTCAACGACTACAGCCAAGCCTTTGCCGAACCGGCCATGGCCTGGGCAAGGGAGGGGATCGCCACCTACGCCTACGATCAGCGCGGCTTCGGCGCCGCGCCCGGGCGCGGGCGCTGGTGGGGCACCGAGGCGCTGGCGGCCGACGCCTTGGCGGCGAGCGGGATCCTGCGGCGCCGCTATCCCGGGGTGCCGCTCTATCTGCTCGGCGAAAGCATGGGCGGCGCCGTGGCGATCGTCGCCGTGACCGGCGCGGCGGGGCTGCCGGCGCCCGCTGTCGACGGCGTCATCCTGGCGGCGCCGGCGGTGTGGGGCCGCGCCGCCATGGGGCTGCTGCCGCGCGCCCTGTTGTGGATTGCCGTGCGCATCGCGCCGGGGCTCAAAGTGACGGGCCGACAATTGCATATTCTGCCCTCGGACAATCTTGCGATGCTGCGCGCGCTGGCGCGCGATCCGCTGGTCATCAAGCGGACGCGGATCGATGCGATCTGGGGGCTTGTCAATCTGATGGACAAGGCTCTCGCCGCGGCGCCGCGCCTGAGGGGGCCGCTGCTGATCCTTTACGGCCATCACGACAAGATCGTTGCGAAAGAGGCCATGCGGCGCTTTGTCGGGGCGCTGTCGGACCGGCAGGCGCGCTTTGCCTATTACCGGCGGGGCTACCACATGCTGCTGTGCGACCGCGAAGCGCCGCTCGTCATCGCCGATGTCGCAAGCTGGATCGGCGCGCCGGATGCGCCGCTGCCCTCGGGCGCCGATCGCGGCGCGCTTGCCGCCCTGTTCGGGAATGGCGGCGCCGGCGTGCTCAGCACGGCTGCTCCAGCGCCGCCCAGAAATCGAGCGCCGCTCGCGCGCAATGCTCGGGCCGGATCAGGTTGATGCCATGGCCGTAGCCGGCGATAAGCGCAAGCCGGCCGCGCGGCAGCCGCTCGGCCATTTGCCGCTGTTGCGCCGCGGCGATCGGGCTCAAATCGCCGCTCAGCAGCAGGGCCGGCGCCCGCACCCGGGCGAGCAGCGGCAGGGTATCGATGCTTTCGAAGCAGGCATGCAGCGCCGCCGCCGTGTCCGGCCGGGTTTTGTCCATCTCGGCGACGACCCACGCGCACAGCTCCGGGCCGGCATGGGCGACGTCGAGCCGATACGACAGGGTCCGCCGGCACCACTCGCCGGTGCCGAGAGCGCGGATTGCGGCGCCGACATCGGCATGGCCGAGCGCGTAGATCCGCCGGATGTCGTCGGAGATGCGCGCGGGCGTGTTGCACAGCACGAGGCTCGCGACGCGCTCGGGGTGAGCCGCGGCGATCAGCAGGCCGACAATGCCGCCCGAGGATTCGCCGACCCAGTGCACGCGTTCGAGCGCCAGCGCGTCGAGAACCGCCAGGATCTGATCGGCGATCATCTCGGGCGAGAGCGGGGGTGCCGCCGGCAGCGGGTCCGAGGCGCCGCAACCCAACAGCTCCGGCCGATAGATGCGGCGGGTTTCGGCGATCGCCGGGACCCAGCGGTTCCAGAACCCGGCGTTGCGGGCAAAGCCGTGCAGCATCAGCACCGGCGTCGGCCGCTCCCACGGCCACAGGAAATCATCGACCGCGCAGTGCAATGACACACCGCCGGGCAGGGGAATGCGCGCCATTCGGGATCCTTCTGTTGCGGCCGCAAGGGTATCACAGGGCGCGGTGCAGACGATGCAGCGTGATCTCGGGCCGGCAGTTGAAGCGGACCGGCACGATCGATGAGCCAAGCCCGGTCGAGGTATAGCCCGCCATCGCGCGATGGCGCCACGGCCCGGCCACGACCTGCCGCGGAAACCTGCCGCCGAGGGTGATCGGGACCGGCCCGGGCAGGCAGATCTGCCCGCCATGCGTATGGCCGCACAGCATCAGATCAAAGCCGGCCGCTTCCGCCTGACGATAAACCTCCGGGGTGTGCGACAATAGGATCGAACAGGCGCCGGGCGGGATCGCCGCCGCGGCCGCGGCGACATCGTCGAGCCGGTATTTGTGGGCGTCGTCGATGCCGGCAACATAGAGGCGCTGCCGGCCGCGGGCGAGCGCGACCGCCTCGTTGGCCAGCACCCTGATGCCGAGCGCCTCGAGCGCGGGCACCATGCGGATCGTGTCGTGATTGCCGAGCACGGCGTAGACGGGATCGCGCAAATGCCGGCGCAGGCGCTCGATCTCGGCCATCGCCGCATCCCAGGGGCCGTGGGTGCGACCGCGATAATCGCCGGTCAGCACGCACAGATCATAATCGATGCCGGCCAGCAGCGGGATTACGCCGTCGATCGCCGGCCTGCTGATATCGGCGTGGAGATCGCTCAGATGGAGGATGGCGAGCCCGTCAAAGCGCGGCGGCAGCCGCGCCAGCGCGATCGGGTTGTGGCGCAGCGCGACGCGCGCGGCGTTGGCGAGCCCGCGCCGATAAAGCCCGCTCACGCGCAATGTCGCGCGGATCAGAGAGGGGCGCACAAAGCGCAGCGTGCCGGTCGGGTACTCGCCGCGCCGCACGCGGGCCTCGTGCTCCGCTTCGAGCGCCAGCCGCCGGTGCGGATAGAAGGCTCCGAACCGCGCCTCCAGCGTCTCGACTTCCCGCTCCGCCGGCCGTTCCCGGTTCTCGGCCGCGACGCTCGCCGCTTCCATCGCTCTCCCGCCTGCGCTCGCAACCGCCAATCATCGCCGATTGCGCGCCGCTCCCCAAGCGGCAAAGGGCCGCCATCCTTGCATCGGTGCGGACAATTCGGGTATCCACTGGGCGGCCCTCTTAGGGACCCGTAGCTCAGCTGGATAGAGCGCTGCCCTCCGAAGGCAGAGGTCGTGGGTTCGAATCCCGCCGGGTCCGCCACGCGCCGTATGTGTACGACCCGGAGAGACGGGTGACAGGTCGTACCCAAGACGTGGGTGACACCTTCGGGCCGAACGGCTTGTCGAGAGGTTGCAGGTTTTTCTGCTCCAGCTCGATGGAGCCGAGGTCGTAATCGAGGGAGCTGACGAGCCAAATGCCCTCGTCGACCTCCTTGACGGTGCAGATGTTGACCCGCTTGCGGGGCGTGCAGAGGCGGCCGCAGGCGGTGACCAGCACCGCCCCGGATCGGCTTTGCGGGGAGGGCGTTTGCGCGCGATGCTGCGGCCCGTGCTCGTCTTCGCCTTTACGACATTGTTCGTCGTCGTCGATCCGATCGGCCAGGTGCCGATGTTTATAGCCCTGACGCCGGGGCTGCGCCCGGCCGAGCGCCGCGCCGTCGCGCGGCGCGGCGTCCTGGTCGCCGCCGCGGTGCTGGTCGCCTTCGCGCTCGGCGGCGAGCCGCTGTTGCGCGCGCTCGGCATCAGCCTGCCGGCCTTCCGCATCGCCGGCGGCATCCTGCTGCTGCTGCTCGCCGTCGATATGCTGATGGCGCGGCAGACGGGATTGCGCGCGACGACGCCGGGCGAGGACAGCGAAAGCGCCCACCGCCCCGACGTCTCGGTGTTTCCGCTGGCGATCCCGCTGATCGCCGGGCCGGGCGCGCTGACTTCGGTCATCATCCTGATGGCGCGGACGGGCGACGACATCGCGATCAAGGCCGGCGTCATCGGCGTGCTGCTGCTCGTGCTGGCGCTGACATTGGCGTGCCTCTACCTGGCGGAGGTGTTGCTGCGCCTGCTCGGCGTCACCGGCGTCAACGTCATAACGCGCGTTTCCGGCATCCTGCTCGCCGCGCTCGCCGTGCAGTTTGTCGCCGACGGGGTGCTCGAGCTTTGGCACGCGGCCGCCGCGCTGTCATAGCCGCGCGGGTCCGGCCGGTTCGCGGCCGCTTGCCGCCGCGGCCGGGATCGGCGCTGCGACCGGAGGGCGCCGCGATCAGCCGTCCTGTTGTCGGCATCCGGCGCGCTCGAGCAGCACGCGCCGCAGCACGACCGCGTCGTTGTGCTGCTCGTCGCGGGCCCCATAGACCAGCGTCACGGGCCCGGCGCGGGCCAGTTGCAGCAGCTCGTCGAGCCGCCCGGGATGGCTGGCGAGCTCTTGCGCATAGCGCCGCTGGAACTCCTCCCACAGGGCGGGATCATGATGAAACCACCGCCGCAATTCGGTGCTCGGCGCCAGATCGCGAAACCAATGATCGATCGCCGCTCGCGCCTTGGCGACGCCGCGCGGCCACAGGCGATCGATCAGCACGCGCGTGCCGTCGCTCGCCGCCGGCGGCTCGTAAGCCCGCTTCAACCTGATCTCGGGTGTGGCCATCGCCTCCTGCTGCCGTTCTTCGCCACAGACAACGCCCGCCGGCGCCGCCTCGTGTCATGTCGTTGCGACGATGCGACCGGCAAACCGCGACCGCCGGTCAGGCGCGCAGCAGGGCGGCCATGATGCGTTCGCGCGTCAACGGCAGGTCGCGGATGCGCACGCCCAGCGCATGCGCGACGGCGTTGCCGATCGCCGCGGCGGTCGGGCCGCCGGCGGCCTCGCCGACGCCGAGTGGCGGCAGATCGGCGCCGGGGTTCACCAGTTCGACGCTCACTTCCGGTACCTCGCTAAAGCGCAACACCGGATAGCTGTCCCAGTCGCACGAGCTGATGCCGCCCTCGTCGAGCCGCACCCCCTCCTTCAACGTCCAGCTTGCCGCCTGGACGATGTTGCCCTCGAGCTGGTTCTTGGCCCCGTCCGGGTTGATGACGAGGCCGGCATCGGCCGCGCACCACACGGCAAGCAGCCGCACGCTTTCCTCGACCGCCACCTCGGCGACGACGGCGACATAGGCGGCGCGGTTCTTGTAGCGGGCAAAGCCGAGGCCGCGGCCCCGCCCGCCGCCGGCCGGCACGCCTTCTCGCCAGCCGCTCATCCCGGCAACGCGCTCGATGACCGCCCGCGCCCGCGGGTCGGACAGCAGCGACAGCCGGTAGGCGAGCGGATCGACGCCGGCGCGCTCGGCCAATTCGTCGATCGCCCCTTCGATCGCGAAGACGTTGAGGGTCGCGCCGAGCCCGCGCAATGCCGACGTTCGCACCGGCGTCTCGGCGATCAGATGGTGGATGATGCGCTTGGCGGCAAAGTCGTAGAGCGGCTCGGCGTTGCGGGTGCCGCCGCCGCCGGCGGCTTCCGGCGGGTCGACCGCCGGCGCCGGCGGCGGCGGGTCGGGCAGCGCCTCCTCGGCGAGCAGGGCGACGCCGCGGCCCGGGCGGCTCGAATGCCGGCCGCTCCAGATCTCGGTGGTCCAGTCCGCGGGCCGCCCGGCCGCGTCGAGCACGGCCCTGACCGTCACGACCATCGCCGGACCGACCGGTTCGAAGCCGAACTCCTCCTCGCGCCGCCAGCGCACCCGGATCGGCGTTCCCGGCCGGTGAAAGGCGATGATCGCGGCGTCGGCCGCGGCATCGTCGGCGCCGTTATGGCCGTAGCAACCCGGCCCCTGGACATGGCGCACCGCGATCCGCGCGGGGTCGAGCCGCAAGGCCCGCGCCAGCGCCTCGCGCAGCGGATAGACGCCCTGCGAATGCGTCCACACCTGCAGCCGTCCGTCCCGGTAGAGCGCGAGCGCGCAGGACGGTGCGATCGCGGCGTGGGCGAGGTGCATGCGCGTGCAGCTCGCCTCGTAGCGGCGCTCGGCGGGCGCCGCCGCGGCCGGCGGCGGGGCGCCGAGGACGCGATCGATCGCGGGCTGCTGCAACAGCCAGCGCGCCTCTTCCTGGAACGGGTTGAGGCGGTCGACGCCGTCCCAGACGACGTGGTTCGGCGCGACCGCGGCGGCCGCCTCGACGGCGGTCTCATCGGCGCCGAGGAGCGCGAGGAAGTTGCCATGGCGAAAGAGCTCGATCGGCGCCCCCTTGGCGGCGCGGCGCAGGGCCGCCTCATCGACCTCGGCGATCCGCGCGCCGCGCCGCGGCTGGCGCACGACCCGGGCGTGAACCATGCCCGGCAGCGCCAGATCGTGGACGAAAACCGGCTCGCCGAACAGCTTTGCGGGGAGGTCGACGCGCGGCATGTCGCGCCCGATGACGCGGCGCGCGCCCGCCGCCTTGACCGGCGCCCGGCCGCTGGCGGGGCGGGCGAGATCGACGGCGGCGGCAAGCGACCAGTAATCCTCGCCGGTCGGGACCCCGCGATGGAGGATCGCCCCGTCGCGCACCGCAAGCTCAGTGCGGGGACGGCCCAAACGCGCGGCGGCATGGTCGAGAAACAGCGCGCGCACCTCGGCGCAGGCGAGCCGCAGGGCGGCGCCGCCATATTGGATCGACTGGCTGCCCGAGGTGTAACCCTCGTTCGGGGTCGCCTCGGTGTCGCCGGAGCGCAGCCGGATGCGCGCGGGCGCGATGTCGAGCTCCTCGGCCGCGATCTGCCGCATCGCGGTCAGCACGCCCTGGCCGATTTCGACCTTGCCGGTCGCAACCGTGACCTCGCCGGGGGCGGTGAACCGGACCCATTGGTCAAGGCGCGGATTGTCGGCCAATGCCGGCGGCAGGGGCGGTTGATCGGACGGGCTCATCGCGCTTCTCCCTCGCGCATCCGCTGCGCCGCGCGCGCGACCGCGCGCAGGATGCGCGGATGGCTGCCGCAGCGGCAGATATTGTCGTCGAGCGCGCGGGCGATGTCGGCGCGCGACGGCGACGGATTGCGGTCGAGCAGCGCCTTTGCCGCGATCAGCATGCCGGCAAGGCAGTAGCCGCACTGGCCGGCCTGCTCCTCGAGGAAGGCCTGCTGCAGCGGATGCGGCCGCTCGGGGGTGCCGAGCCCCTCGACCGTGACGATATCCCTGCCGGCGACCGCGCTCAGGCTCTTGCCGCAGGATTTTTCCGGGCGGCCGTCGACGAGCACCAGGCAGGCGCCGCATTGCTCGCGGCCGCAGCCGAATTTCGTGCCGAGCAGGCCGAGGTGATTGCGCAGCGCGTCGAGCAGCGGCGTATCGCCGTCCGCGGTCACGCTGACGCTCCGTCCGTTCACGATCAGCGAAATCGGCTGCATCGCTGGCTCACCGTCGCAGATGCCGAACCATACCAGCCGGCGGTGCCGACAAGACCCCGGCGCGCCGCCCGCGCCTTCCGTTCCGGCAGCCCGGGCGGCGCCAATGCCGGCCGCCTCAGAAAAACGCGAGCGTGCGGATCTCGATGCTTTCCCGCGGCCGCGCGCCGGGCGGCGTCGTCGGGTCGGCGAAAGCCGTATGCGCGGTAAATCGGGCGCGGCCGTCGCGCGCGGAATCGTACACCTTGAAGACCAGCGCCTCGTCGGGCCGCATCCGCGGGAACCAGTACCAGCGATGCGCGGGATTGTAGGTGATCGCGGCGGTCTGCCCGATGCGGTCGGGATAGCGGCGCTCGGTGACCACCATGTCTGCGGGCGACAGGCTCTGCGCATCGGCGATCGCCAGCGGGAAGCTCTCGACCGGATGACGGATCGGCCGCCACACCTGCACGATCGCAAAGCGGCGCTGCAGCAGGCTCTCGGCTTCTTGCGGCAGGATATCGCGCACCCGCTGCGGGGCCGACCATTCGGTGTAGTCGTTGTGCACGCGGCGGACGACGTCGCGGATCCCGGCCGCCTCGCGCAGCGCATCATCGGCGGTGCGCAGGGTGTGATCGAACACGACGACGCGCGCGGCTCCGCTTTCGGCCTTCACCAGCGCTTCCATCTCCGGGTAGTAGACCCGGCGCACCTGCTCTTCGTCGTAGAAATCGGTGACCTTCGTGTCGTGACGGACGAAGCGGAAGCCTTCGCGGTCGAGCCGGAAGCGCTGCGCCTCGAGCCGGCCGTTGCGCAGCACGACCGGGCGCGGATCCGGCTTGCCGCCGCCGGTCCGCACGTCTCTGCCGCCGGGCGGCGCCACCAATGTGACCGGCGTCGCCCCGGTGGCGAGGAAATAGTCGAGGGTCGCTTCGATCGCTTCCGGAACGGTGTCGAGCTCGGCGAGCGGCGCCATCATCGGGGCTCCTTTCGTTTTCCGGAGGATGATAGAGAGACCGTCCGGCCGGCACAACGCCCCACCGCTTGCTTGCCGGGCGTTTGTTTCGCACCGACAATCGCTGTCCGGAGCCGGACCATGAATGGTCCCTCATGCCGCCCAGGGAGGTTTGCGTCCGATGAAGATCGTCGTGTTCGGTCCCGACAACAGAACCGGCGCAGTATGCGCGGACACCATCGTCGATCTGTGCCGGGCATGCGCCAAATATCTGCATGAGCGGGAGGGCGAACCGCATCCGCGCGAGATGGCCGAGGTCCTGGTTCCCGCCGATCTCGCGCGCCTGATCGCGGGCGGCTCGCGCGCGCTCGATTACGCGCAGAAGGCGCTCGCCTACCTGTCTGCCCAGGCGCAGGACCAAATCGGCCTCGACGGCCACCCCCTCGTGCATCCGGCGGCGGCGGTGCGCCTGCGCGCGCCGCGGCCCGACAACGCCCGCATCGCCTGCGCCGGCGGCAACTTCGCCGACCACGCAGCGGCGATGGCCGCGCGGATCCGGCGCCGGCCGTACGAGGGCGACGCTTACCAGGAGGTCCGCAAAGCCGGCCCCTGGGGCTTCTGGAAGCTTGCGCGCGAGATCGTCGGTCCCGACGGCGAGCTCGTCTATCCCGGGCGCTGCCAGCGCCTCGATTACGAGGGCGAGATCGCGATCGTGCTCGGCCGGCGCGGCGCCGATCTGAAACCCTCGCAGCTGAAGGATTACGTGTGGGGCGTGACGATCCTGGCGGATTGGAGCATCCGCGCCCCGCGCGAAGCGGCGGGCGGCCCGCTCAATTTCGCCCTGTCGAAGAATTTCGATACCTCCTGCGCGCTCGGCCCGTGCATCGTCGTGGGCGAGGCCGATCCCGGCGACATCGCGCTCGAGACCTTTGTCAACGGCGAGCGCCGCCAGAGTTTCAACACGCGCGAGATGGTCTTCAGCTTTGGCGAATACCTCGAATATCTCTCCCGCGACTTCACGCTCCATCCGGGCGACATCATCAGCAGCGGCACGGCGGCGGGCACGGCGGCTGATTCGAGCGCGGTGCTGCCGGACGGCAGCTCCGCGCCGGAGCGCTTTCTGAAACCCGGCGATCTTGTCGAGATCAACGCCCCGGCGATCGGCGCGCTGCGCGTGCGGGTCGTCGCGAAGCGGCAATAGCGGCGCCGGGGAAGGGGCGGACGCGGGCGGGGCTTTCAGCCCGCCGCCCGAAGGGCTAAACTCGCCCGGTCGCGAACGGAGCCGCAGCGATGAGCGCCATCACCCGCATTATCAGCCCCGAAGTGCCGGAACCGCCCGCCGGGACCTGGTCGAACTGTCTGGTGGCGGGCGGCATCGCCTACATCGCCGGCATGACCGCCCGGGGCCGCGGCGAGAGCGGCGCCGAGGGCGACGAATACGCCCAGGCGAAGGCGATCTTCACCAAGATCCGCCATCTGCTCGAAGCCGCCGGGGGCAGCATGGCCGACGTCGTCAAGGTGACGATTTTCGTCACCGACATCACCCAGCGCGAGAAGGTATGGCAGGCGCGGCGGGAGTTCTTCACCGGCGATTTTCCGGCCTCGACGCTGGTGCAGGTGGCGGCGTTGGCCGATCCCTCCCTGAAGGTCGAGATCGAAGCCGTCGCCCATATCGGGGCCGGCCGGCGCTAAGGGCGGCGTCATCGCCCCGCCCTATAGGGCGCGGCCGGCCGCGCTGACGGGCGCCGGCGCGTGCGCTAGGATGGCGCCCCACCCCTTCCCTTGGGAGGACGCCATGGCCATCGAGCGAGGCCGATATCCGATCGTGCATTTTGTCGGCAGCGTGCCGCTGCCCGATGCCGAAACCGCCTTCCGCACCCTCGCCGCGGCGGCGGGCCCCTATCTGGTGCGCCTGCCTGACGGCGAGACCGGCATCCGCAAGACCTGGATCCGCTTCCTGCAGGACGTCCTCGCCGCCAACCCGGCGATCGCGCGCGCCGATGTCCCGCCCTTCAAGTTCACGCAATGGGACGGCAAGGTGCTGCGCGAAATCCCGCGCCTGCGCGTCAGGCCCGGCGCCACCCCCGATCCCGCCACCTTCGAGACCGGCTATGCCGCAATGGCGATCGCTTCCTGGGAACTGTTCGAGCGCCTCGTCGGAGAGGGCGTCATTCCGGCGAGGGTCAAGTTCCAGGTCTCGCTGCCGACGCCGATCGCGCCGACCTACAACAACATGGTGCCGTCCGACCGGCCGCTGCTGTTGCCGGCGCTGACCGCGCATCTGCTCGGCGAGGTCGCGAAGATCGCCGCCGCGATCCCCCATGACCGGCTCGCGGTGCAATGGGACGTATGCCAGGAAGTGCTGGCCTGGGAGGGGTATTACGAACCGGGACCGGTCGATTTCCGCGAGGAGACGCTTGCGGTACTGACCCAAATCGGCAATGCCGTGCCGGCCGCGGTCGAGCTCGGCTATCATCTGTGCTACGGCAGCCCGGCCGACGAGCATCTGGTGCAGCCGCGGGATATGGGGATCATGGTCGAGATCGCGAATGCGATCGCCGCCGGCGTCGCCCGCCCGATCCAGTATTTCCACATGCCGGTGCCGAAGGCGCGCACCGACGACGGCTACTTCGCACCGCTCGACGCTCTGCGCCTGCCCCCCGAGACGGAGCTCTATCTCGGTCTGATCCATTACGACGATGCGGCGGGCGACCGGGCGCGGCTCGCCGCGGCGCGGCGCCATGCCCGCGTCGACGGCATCGCCACCGAATGCGGCATGGCGCGCGGCGATCCGGCGCGGTTGCCGGCGCTTCTTGCCGCCCATGTGCGGGCGGCCGAGGCCGCCGTCTAGGCGAGCCGCCGGCGACGAGCGCCGCCGCCCGCTTCACTCCGCATAGACCGGACGGTAGGCGCGGGCGCGGATCAGCGCGCCGATGTTCTCCGGCCGCGGCACCCGCGCCAGCCCCCGCTCGAAGATGAAGGCGGCGATCCGTTCGGCGACGCACAACGAGGCCTCCCGGATCCGGCTCTGCGGCGGGTAGATCAGCCCCGCCGCGAGATCCTCCTCGGTGACCTGCGCGGCGACCGCCTGCGCGGCGACGATGAACATTTCATCGCTGACGCGGGCCGCTTCGGTGGCAAAGATCGCCATGCCCATGGCCGGAAAGATGTAGACGTTGTTGCCCTGGCCCGGCACGAAGCGCCGGCCGGCGATCTCGACCGGCGGGAACGGGCTGCCGCTGGCGAAGATGGCCCGGCCGCCGGACCAGCGATAGGCCTCCTCGGCCGTGCATTCGGAGCGCGAAGTCGGGTTCGAATACGGGAAGATGAGCGGGCGCTCGTTGATCCGCGCCATCGCCTCGACGACCTCGCGGGTGAACAGTTTCGGCACGGTGCTGACGCCGATGATGCCGGTCGGCCGCAACGCTTCGATCGCCTCGACAAAGCTCGAGATCGGCGCCCGCTCCAGCGCGAACGGCTTCTGGAAATCCGCCAGATCGGCGCGCGCGGTCGTAAGCAGCCCGTTGACGTCGAACAGCGCGTTGCGGCGCCGCGCCGCGGCGAGGTCGAGGCCCTCGCGCGCCATGGCGAGGCTGATCAATTCGGCGATGCCGGTCGCCGCCGAGCCGGCGCCGAGAAACAGGAAGCGCTGCTCGCCGAGCTTCTGCTCGGTCAGGCGCAGGGCGGCGAAGATGCCGGCCAATGCGACGCCGGCGGTGCCCTGGATGTCGTCGTTGAACGTGCAGATCCGGTCGCGATAGCGCTTGAGGATCGGGGCGGCGTTGATATTGGCGAAATCCTCCCACTGGATGCAGCATTTCGGATAAAGCTTCTGCACCGCCTCGACGAACTCGTCGACAAAGCTCAGGTATTCTTGGCCGCGCACGCGGGGTTGGCGCAGGCCCTGATAGAGCGGGTCATCGAGCAGGTTCTGATTGTTCGTGCCGACATCGAGCACGACCGGCAGGCAGTATTGCGGGGGCACGCCGCCGCAGGCCGTATAGAGCGTCAGCTTGCCGATCGGGATGCCCATGCCGCCGGCGCCGAGATCGCCGAGGCCGAGGATGCGCTCGCCGTCGGTGACGACGATAAAGCGCACGTCCCTCTCCGGCCAGTTGCCAAGCAATTCCCGCAGCCGGCCGCGCGCGCTGATCGGCAGATACAGGCCGCGCGCTTCGCGAAAGATATGGGCGAATTTCTGGCATGCCTCGCCGACCGTTGGCGTATAGACGAGCGGCATGTAGGTCGCCAGATCCGACATCAGGACCGCATAGAACAGGGTCTCGTTGCGCGCCTGCAGGTCCGACAGCACGAGGTATTTCTGCAGATCGTCGGCAAGAGCGGCGATCTCGGCGCGCCGGCGCGCCACCTGCAGCGCCAGCGTGGTGACGGCGGGTGGCAGCAGACCTTCGAGACGAAAGGCGCGGCGCTCCGCCTCGGTGAAGGCGGTGCCTTTGTTGAGGCGCGGGTTGCGCAACAGATCATAGCCGGTGGGAGGTTGCGACGCCGGCGCCGTCATCTCCGTTTCCTCCTCTCAACCTGACTGCGTCGCGACATAGGGTCTGACCATCTTTTTCGGATCGACGGCGCGCTCGAAGGTCTGTTCGTCGACATAGCCGAGCTGCAATGCCGCCTGTTTGAGGCTCAGATCGTGTTCCATCGCATAATGCGCGATGGCCGCCGCCTTGTCATAGCCGATCACCGGCACCAGCGCCGTCACCAGCATCAGCGAGCGCTCGACATATTCGGCGATCTTTTTCCGGTTCGGCCGGGTGCCTTCGACCAGGAATTTGCGGAAATTCGTGCAGCCGTCGCTGATCAGGGTGATCGACTGGGCGAGGTTGGCGATCATCAGCGGCTTGTAGACGTTCATTTCGAGATAGCCGCCGGCGCCGCCGAGGCCGACCGCGACATCGTTGGCGATGACCTGCACGGCGATCATCGTCAGCGCCTCGGCCTGGGTCGGATTGACCTTTCCCGGCATGATCGACGAGCCGGGCTCGTTCTCGGGGATCAGCAATTCGGCAAAGCCGGCGCGCGGGCCGCACGACAGCAGCCGGATGTCGTTGCCGATCTTGTAGAGCGAGACCGCCAGCGTGCGCAATGTTCCGGACAATTGCACGAGCGCGTCGTGCGCGCCCTGGACGGCGAATTTGTTCGGCGCGCTGACAAAGGGCAGGCCGGTCAGCCTGGCGATCTCGGCCGCCGCCGCTTCGGCGAAGCCGGGCGCGGCATTGAGCCCGGTGCCGACCGCGGTGCCGCCGAGCGCGAGCGGGTAGACGCCCTTGACCGCCTCCTCGATGCGTTCAAGGTCGTCGGACAGCATGCCCGCATAGCCCGACCATTCCTGGCCGAGCGTCAGCGGCGTCGCATCCTGCATGTGGGTGCGGCCGATCTTGACGATATCGTCCCATTCCGCCGCCTTGGCGGCGATGGCGTCGCGCAGCGCGGCCACGGCCGGGATCAGCCGCTGCTTGACGGCGACGGCGGCGGCGATGTGCATCGCCGACGGGAAGGTGTCGTTCGAGGATTGCGACATGTTGACATGATCGTTCGGGTGCACCGGCCGCTTGCTGCCAAGCGGGGTGCCCGCCAATTGGCAGCAGCGGTTCGAGATGACCTCGTTGACGTTCATGTTGAACTGCGTGCCGCTGCCCGTCATCCATACGTGCAGCGGGAACATGGTGTCGTGGCGGCCGGCCAGGATCTCGTCGCACACCCCGACGATGAGCTCGTAAATCCGATCGTCGAGGCGGCCGCCGGCATGGTTCGCGGTGGCGGCGGCCCGCTTCAGTATGGCGTAGGCGGCGATCATCTCGCGCGGGATCAGGTCATGGCCGATGCTGAAATACTGCAGCGAGCGCTGGGTCTGCGCTCCCCACAGCTTGTCGGCGGGAACCTCGACCGGGCCGAGGCTGTCGGTTTCAATGCGAACTGCGCTCATGGCGCTCTCCCGGGTCTGGCGGTGGTCGCAAAGCCCCGCCGGCGCGGGCGGCGCTCGCGCCACCGCAAAAGCGCGCCGGCGCCGGATCGGGCGTTGACAGGCGAGAGAACAGCCTGCCGCCGCGATCGGCAAGGCCGACCGCAGGGGATGCGGGAGGCGCTCGGCCCGCGCCGCCTCCCGACCCGCGGGGGCAGCGAGCGCCGCCGCGCACGGCGGCTATGTCCGGGCGGCGGCGGGATTCGGTATAAGGTAAACCCGTTGCCGTTGCGTTAACCGATGCCGTCCCCCTCTGTACGCTCGCTGCGGACCCATCAGCGCCAGCTGCTCGGCGTGGCGCGGGCCATTGCGGCGGGGGCGAGCGGCGTGCGCGACGTGCTGGCGGCGGTGACGCCGGGAGGCGGCAAGTCGCTGCTGCCGGTGCTGATGGCGCAGGTGCTGATGCAGGCCGGGGTGGTCGAGCGGGTATGCTGGGTGGTGCCGCGCGACAGCCTGCGCCTGCAGGCCGAGGAGGCCTTTGCCGATCCGGCCTGGCGGGCGGCGCTGGGCCACAGCGTGCGCGTGCGCGCGGCGGAGAACCTGCCCGATCCGTGCCGCGGGCTGGAGGGCTATGTGACCACCTATCAGGGAGTGGCGGCGGCGCCCGACCTGCATCTGGCCGAGTTCCGGCGCCACGCCTACCTGCTGGTGGTCGACGAGGTGCATCATCTGCCGGCGCTGGCCGAGCTCGACCCGCTGCTGTCGCCCGCCGCGGCGGGAGACGAGGCGGCGAGCTGGTCGCAGGCCTTGCTGCCGCTGCTCGAATGCGCCCGGGTGCGGCTGCTGCTGTCGGGGACATTGGAACGCGCCGACGGGCGCGGCATTTTGTGGCTGCCCTACCGCCGCGGCCCGCGCGCCGGCACCTGCCGGCTCGATCTGAACGCGCCCGGCTGGGCGATCATCGGCTATTCGCGGGCGCAGGCGCTGGCCGAGCGGGCGGTATTGCCGGTCACGTTCGGGGCGCTGGACGGGGAGGCGCGCTGGCTGGACGAACAGCGGCGCGAAACCGGCCCGCACCGGCTGCGCGCCGCGGCGCCGACGCCGCAGACGCGGCCGGCGCTGTTCACGGCATTGCGCACCGGCTTTGCCGAGGCGCTGTTGCGGGAAGCCTTTCACGCCACCCGCCGCTTGCGCGCCGAGCGGCGGGCGGCGCGCGGGCTGGCGCCGGATGCCGTCGCCCGCGGGCTCGGCAAATTGCTGGTGGTGGCCCCCGACCAGGCCACCGCCCGCCACTATCTGGAGCGGCTGCGGCGCTGGCTGCCCGCCGGCCGGGCCGCCGCGACGGCGCGGCTGGCGGTCTCCGACTGCGCGGATGCGCACGAGACGCTGGCCGCCTTCCGCCTGCTGCCCGAGCCGTCGATCCTGATCACGGTGGCGATGGCCTATGAGGGGCTGGATGCGCCGGAGGTGGCGGTGGTGGCGGCGCTGACGCAGATCCGCAGCCGGCCGTGGCTGGAGCAGATGGTGGCGCGGGCGACCCGCGTCGATCCCTGGGGCGGGCCGTATGAGAGGCAGCGGGCCCTGGTCTATCACCCCGATGATCCGTTCTTCGCCCGGTTCCGGGCGCGGCTGGAGGCCGAGCAGGAAGCGCTGGCGCGGCATCCCCGCCGGCGCCCCCGGGACCATCCGGAGCTGTTCCCGGCCGACGATCCCGTCGCCGGCAGCGAGATCGTGCCGCTCGAGAGCAACGCATTGGCGCTGCGCTATATGACGCTGGCACCCGGTCCCGCGCTCGGAGCCCAGCGCCCCGAATGGCAGCAGGCGCAGCCCGGAACGCCGGATCCGCCCTGGCTGGCCGAGCGCCGCCTGCGCGCGCGCATCGGCGAGATGGTGGCGGCGCAGGTCGTCGAGGACGCGGCGGCGCTGCGCGCGCCGCGCGGGCAGGGCAGCTACCACGCCTACAACGCCGCGCTGAAGCGGGCGCTCGGCGGCAAGAGCCGCGCCCAGATGACCCTGGCCGAGCTGGAGGCGGCGGTCGCCTGGCTCGAGCGCAACCGCATCCGCGATTACCTGCACCTGCTCGAAGGGGATCACCGCTACGGCTGGGCCGCCCGCCGCCGCGCCGGCGCGGCCTGGCGCCCGCCGGTCGGGCGCCGCGCCGCCGCGCGCTGAAGGCCTCTGGCGCCGCAAACCCGGGCCGCCGCGAGGGGGTCCAAGGGTGACGGCGCCGGCGCCCGCATGCGTGCAAATTGCGTTGGCGCCCGTTCCGATCGTAAAATCATACGGCGAGGATGAACCGATGCCGCCGGCCGCACGCATCACCGATCTGCACACCTGCCCGGTCGCCAGCCCGACGCCGCATGTCGGCGGCCCGATCATCACGGGTTCGCCAAACGTGATGATCGGCGCATTGCCGGCCGCCCGGGTCAGCGATCTGGCAAGCTGCGCCGGGCCGCCGGACGTCATCGTGCTGGGCTCCCCGACAGTCCTGATCAACGGCCTGCAGGCGGCGCGGATCGGCGATCTGACCGCCCATGGCGGGGTCATCGTCACCGGCCTGCCGACCGTGCTGATCGGCCCCTGACGGCGATGCGGGCGCCGCGGCGGCGGGCGGGGATGGGATGAGCTTTACCCAGGCCAACAGGCTGATCCGGATCGAGCTGCAGAACCTTCCGCCGGACACCCTTCTGCTGTCGGCGGTGACCGGGCAGGAAGCGATCTCGCGCCCGTTCAGCTATCGGGTCGAAATGCTGTGCGAGGATTTGCACCGCGAGATCCCGCCGGCGGACATGATCGGGACCAGCGCCAGCATCGGCATCCGCCTCAAGGGCACCGACGAATACCGCTATCGCTCCGGCTTCATTCGCAGCTTCCAGACCGGCAATGTGCACCGGAATTTCCGGGTCTTTCGGGCCGAGATCGTCCCCTACCTCGCCTTTCTGCAGCTTTCCACCGATTTCCGCATTTTTCAAAACCTGACCGTTGTCGAGATTTTAAAACAGGTATTCGATGAATTCGGCTTGAACGACCTCGACATGAGCGGCGTGCAGAGCTCGGACTATCCAAAGCTCGAATACTGCGTGCAATGCCGCGAGACCGCTTTTGATTTCGTGTCGCGGCTGATGGAAGAAAACGGGATTTTCTATTACTTCGTCCACTCGCAGGCCGGCCACACGCTGGTGCTGGGCGACGATCTTTCAGATTATCGCAATTGCGAGCAGTTCAACATCGGCCTGAGCCGCGAGGCCGCGGATGGCAGGATTTCGATTTTCGAGCACGGTTTCGAGTTCCGTACCGGCGAGTGGGTGCTCGGCGATTTCAGCTACGGCACCCCGGCCCAACCGCCCTTCGACAAGGAGGCGACCCGCGCCGGGATTCCCCGCACCAACCCGCATCGCCGCTACAGCTTTCCGCAGCATCTGCAGGTCTCCCAGGACGCCCGCCGCTTTGTCGTCCGGCATATGCAGGAGGAGGAAGCGGCGGTGCATGTGGTCCAGGGCAATGGCGAGTTCGTCACCTTCGCGCCCGGCTTCCTGTTCAAGGTCAGCCACACCGAAAACATCCCCTATGAGGAGGAGCTGCGCAGCTATCTGATCACCTCGGTGACCTGGACCGCCTTCGAACGCAGCTACCGGCATAGTTTTTGGGACGTGCTGGGCGGCGCCTTCAGCAGTCTGTGGAGCACCGATACGGCCAGGACCCTCGGGCTTGGCGCCTCGAACAATGCGGCGCAGAACGCGACCGCCTCTCTGCTTCCAAGCGCTCCTCCGTTCCTTGCCAATCTCGGAGCTTCCGGGCTCGGCGGCGTACTGGCCCTGGTGCCGCAGGCGATCGTCGATTTCTTCACCGAGCTGTTCGCCAAGACCGCCGATTTCAGCAACCAGTTCCTCGCGATCCCGGCGACGACCGTGTTCCGCCCGCCGCGCACCACCGTAAAACCGGAAATACGCGGCCCGCACACCGCCCTCGTCGTCGGCGCCAACGGGCTTGAAACCCCGGGCGGCAACGACATTTGCACCGACCAGTACGGGCGCGTGCGCGTCAAGTTTCCCTGGGACCGCTCGCGCGAGCATGACAAGGACGGCCGGACCTCGGCCTGGATCCGCGTCGCCGAGAACTGGGCCGGCAGCGAATGGGGGTTCCAGTTCCCGCCGCGGGTCGGCCACGAGGTCGTCGTCCAGTTCATCGACGGCGATCCCGACCGGCCGCTGATCACCGGGCGCGTCTATAACGGCACCTTCCGCAAGCCTTTCGACCCGCCGGGCCCGCCGCCTCCCGGACCGCTGCAGCCGCAGGACTCGCATATCCAGGCCACGCAGCGGCAGAGCGGCATCAAGACCCAGAGCACGCCGCGGCCCGACGGCGGCCGCGTCCGCTTCCATTTGCTGCGTTTCGACGACACCTACCGCAGCGAGCAGATCGTGCTGCGCTGCCAGCACCGCCTCGACGTGACGGCCTTTGGCGCGGCCTATCACACGACCCATGGCGACCGGCATATTCGGGTCGGCGGCAAGGATCCCGATACCGGTCAGGGCGGCGGCGCGCTCTACGTCACGACCGGCGGCGAATACGATCTGCATGTCGGCGGCGACCGCTATGAGGGGGTCGACAAGGGCTATCAGCTGAGCGTCAAGGCCGACACGATTTTCGATCTGCAGGGCAAGCATCAGACGATCGTCGGCGGCATGTCCACCTTGAACGCGCAGAGCGTCGTCATCGAGGCGCCGCTGAAGATCACGCTCAAGGTCGGCGCCAGCTTTGTCGTGCTCGACCCGACCGGCGTCTATATCAACGGCCCGATGGTGATGATCAACTCCGGCGGCGCGCCCGGCGTGACGATGGACGCCGACCTCACCGACCCGCTCGATGCCGGCGAGGCCGATCCGGGCGATCCGCCGAACTGGCTTGCCCAGCATCGCGCCGCCCATGGCGGCGGGCGGCGGCACCATACCGCCGCGGCCCAACATGCCGTCGTGTGGGCGCTCGGGAATACCGGCGTCAACGGGTTGATCGCGATGTCGCCGACCCTGTCGAACAATATCGCGACCCTGCTCTCGCAGGGCTGGACCATTGCCTATGGCGCGCCCGGCCGCGGCACCTTTACCGACCGGCAGGCCAAGAGGATCACCGTCGACCCGAACGAGGCGGACAATCCCGCCCTGCTGACGCAGAGCCTGGCGCATGAGAGCGGGCATGCCCTCTACACGCCCGATCCCTACGTCCCGCCCGCGGGCCTCACCCGCCAGCAATATATCGACCAGAACGTGAACAGGGATCTGAAGGACGAGGGCGAGGCGACGCTGACCAACGTTCAGGTGCGCAAGGAGATCATGGACAACGGCGGGCCCGATATCGGCATTGCCGGCGCGCAGCCGGACCTCTATCAGCAGATCGCCGACAAATACCCCGATCCCGCCCAGCGCGACCAGGCGCGGCAGGAAATCGGCAATGCCTTCGCCGACGGCGAGCATCCGAGCAACGCTCCCGACCAGACCTACCGCCAGTACTATCAACAGCCTTACGCCGATTACTGGGACAAGAATGTCGCGCGGCCGCAGCCATGAGGGCGGCGGCGGCCGGCGCGGCGCTGGCATTGACGATACTTGTCGGGGTTGCCATGGCACGAGATCCGGAGAGGCTGCAGGCCGAGCGCATTTTCGCGGCCATTGACCGGCTGATCGAACACAGGGCCGCCGAGCCGGCGGAGTTCGAACGGCTCGTCCACACCCGGATCGCGCCGGTGCCCGAGCTGTCGACCCCCTTCTTCACGGTCTATCGCGGCGATTTCGAGCCGCCCTCGCCGTTCCGGCAGATCGAGATCCGCCAACCGCTCGTCCCTCCCCGTGAGCGCGGCGTCATCATTCTCGAAATCGGCGAGGGCGTCTGCGTCGGGCCGCAGGCGGTGCGCGCGCGGTACGGGCCCGAACCCGCCCTGGCGCCGCCTTCGGCGCGCCAGCCGGCCGGCAGCCCGATCTATTATGTCTATGACCGGCCGTGGGGAAAATTGAGCCTTGCGCTGTCGCGCGGGACGCCGGAATGCCTGGAGCGGGCCGTCATCGACTGGCACGGATAGAAGCCCCGCCCCGGGCGGCGAGCGGGCGGCGCCGGCGCCTCCCGTTTCGATTTTTCAAAACGCCCCCTTCTCGGTTATGCTGGCCGCCTGCAGGCCGCAGCCTTGCCCCGCCCGGCCCGAAACGGCGCAACGATGCTGACCCTCTCGATCCTCCGCTGCCCGGACAATGTGCCGCCGCAGACCCGCACGGTGCAGGGCGGCGAGTTCGCGATCGGCCGCGGCCCGGAAAACGACTGGGTGCTGTCCGATCCGGACCGCGACGTGTCGCGGCGGCATTGCCTGATCGCCTATCGTGCGGGCGTGTGGGAGCTGACCGATCTGTCGACCAACGGCACCTTTCTCAACCATGAAAAGGCGCCGCTCGGCCGCGGCGCCGCGCGCGCGCTCAAGGACGGGGATCGCCTGTCGTTCGGCCCGTACGAGATCGAGGTGCGGATCACCGCCGAACAGTCGGCGACGGCGGCCACTCCGTTCGTGCTCGACCCGTTCGCGGCGCCGGGCGAGCCGTTCCCCGCCCCGCCGGCGCCGCCCGCCGAGGCGCCGCTCGGCTTCGGGCAGGATCCGCTGCTCGGCGCCGCCGCGGACGACCCCCGCGCGCAGGCGCTCGCGCCGCCGCCGATCGCCCTGCCGCCCGACTTTGACCCGCTGGCGCCCGAAGCGGGCGAAGCGCCGCTCGTCGGCCCGACCCAGCCCGATCATTCGCCCTCTCTCGAAGACGCGTTCCGCCCGCCGCGGGTATTGCTGCCGGAGGATTGGGATCGCGATTTTTCGCTGCGCGCCGGCGCCGCGGCATCTGCCGCCGGGCCGCCGCAGACGCCCTCCGTCCCGGAGCCCGCGCCGGCGCCGGCCGCAGTCCCGGCGGCGACGGCCGCTTCGGAAGAGGCGCTGCTTGCCGCCTTCCTGCGCGGCGCCGGCATTGCGGACGCCCGCCCGTCCGATCCGGTGGCGGCGATGGAGGGGCTGGGCGCCGCCTTTCGCGCCTTCGTATGCGGATTGCGCCAGGCGTTGATCGCGCGCCTTGCGATCAAACGCGAGTTCCGCATCGAGACCACGATGCTCAAGCCCAGCGGCAACAACCCGCTCAAATTCTCGGCCAATGACGAAGACGCGCTGATCGCGCTGATCGGCGCCGGGCGGCGCACCGATATGGGCGCCGCCGAGGCGGTCGCCGATGCGATGCGCGACATGCGCCTGCACGAGCTGGCAATGCTCGGCGCGATGCAGGCCGCCGTGCGCGGGCTGCTCGCCGAATTCGATCCGGCCAAGCTGCGGCAGGGGGTCGAGAAGGGCGGGCTCAATTTCGTCGCGGTCAAGAAAAAGGCGCAGGCCTGGGACGCGTTCGAGGCCCTCCACGCGCGCATCACCGCGGCGCTCGCGGACGATTTCGACAGCGTTTTCGGCAAGACCTTCGCGCAGGCTTACGAGCGCGCCCTGGCCGAGGCGAGGGAGGAGGGCCGCTAGCCGCGCGGCGCGCCGGCCGCCGCGTCGCGATGCTTGCGCGACCGCCGGGCAAGTTCTAGCCTAGATAGAGTTTTTTCGCCGCCCGCGGCCGCCATGACATGGACGAACCGGGTCGTCTGGCAAGAAGGCATGTTCCTTCGCGCCCAGCACTTCCAGCAGCAGGACCGCTGGACGGAAGCTCTGGTGCGCGCCCGCACCGCCGCGCTGCGCCCCCATTCCTGGGGGATCGTCGAGATGGCGATCGACCGCGACCTGCTCGCGACCGGGCGCTTCGCGCTCAGCGCGGCGAGCGGCGTATTCGAGGACGGGACGCCGTTTGCGATCCCCGGCGAGACCGATCACCCGCCGCCGCTGGAGCTGCCGGAGAATACGCGGGGTGCGGTCGTCTACCTCGCCGCGCCGGTGCGCCAGCCCGGCGCGGTCGAGATCGGCAATGGCGAGAGCGGCGAAGGGCGCTATGTCCTGCGCGATTTCGAGGCCTATGACACCCATTCGGCGTCGCCGCAACCGGCGCCGCTGTTGGTCGGGCGGCTGCGCCTGCGCTATCTGCTCGAGGGCGAGGAGCGCGCCGGCTATCTATGCATCGGGCTTGCCCGCATCGCCGAGGTGGCCGCCGACCGGCGCGCGACGCTCGACGAGCGCTGGGTCCCGCCGAGCCTTGTCTGCTCCGCCGCGCCGCCGCTGTCGGGGCTGATCACCGAGTTTGCCGGCCTGCTCAACCAGCGCGGCGAGGCGCTGGCGGCGCGGCTGACCGCGCCCGGCGCGCGCGGCGTCGCCGAGGTCGCCGATTTCCTGCTGCTGCAATCGATCAACCGCTGGCAGAAATTGCTGGCGCACTGGGCCGACGCCGCCAACCTGCATCCCGAAGACCTGTACCGGACCTTTGTCCAGATGGCCGGCGAGTTCGCCACCTTCACCGAGGCGAGCCGCCGCCCGAACGCCTATCCGGCCTATCGCCACGACGATCTGCAGCGCAGCTTCGCGCCGGTCGTCGCCGATCTGCGCCGCTCGCTGTCGGCGGTCATCGAGCAGAGCGCGATCGCGATCCCGCTGCAGGAGCGCCAGTACGGCGTCCGCGTCGGCCCGATCACCGACCGCTCGATCCTGCGGGCGGCGATGTTCGTGCTGACCGTGCAGGCCGACATGCCGAGCGAGCAGTTGCGGCGGCTGTTCCCGGCGCAGGTCAAGATCGGCGCGGTCGAGCATATCCGCGAACTGGTCAATGTGCTGCTGCCGGGCATCGCGGTGCGGCCGTTGCCGGTGGCGCCGCGGCAGATCCCGTTCTATGCCGGCGCCACCTATTTCGAACTCGATCGCAACAGCCCGCACTGGCAGCAGATGCAGACCTCGGGCGGCTTTGCGATCCACGTCGCCGGGGACTTCCCAAATCTGCGCCTCGAATTGTGGGCGATCCGGAGCACGGCGTGAGCGGCAACTCCTCCGAACCCGAGGATCCCGAGCGGACGACGCTGCGCCCGATCCCCGGCGGCCTGCGCCCGCTCCCGCCCGCGGGCGACCGCCCGCCGCCGCAGACATCGCCGCCCTCCGACGAGGGCCTCGAAAATGTGGCGATGGGCCTCAATCCGCTGGTCGACGCGGCGGCGCCGCTGCTGCAATTGCTGGCCCGGCTGCGCAACCTGGCGAACCCGCCCGACCCCGCCGAGCTGCGCGAGCGTGCGGTGCGCGGCATGCGCGCCTTCGAGCAGCGCACGCGGCAGGCCGGGCTGCCGCTCGAGCTGATCCGCCCGGCCCATTACGCGCTCTGCGCCAGTCTCGACGACGTCGTGCTGAACACGCCGTGGGGCAGCACCGGGGTGTGGGACGCCCGCCCGCTGATCGCGACTTTCCACCAGGACGTCAAGGGCGGCGAGCGGTTCTTCGACGTGCTCGCCCAGATGCGCCAGAACCCGGGCCAATTCCTGGCGGTCGTCGAGCTGATGTATCTGTGCCTCGCGCTCGGCTTTCAGGGGCGCTATCGCCTGGACCCGCGCGGCCCGGCCGAGCTCGACCGCCTGCGCGAGGAGACCTATGCGCTGATCGTGCGGCAGCGCCAGCAGCCCGAGCCCGAACTGTCGCCGCATTGGCGCGGCGTCGCCGCCCCCTATCGCGGCGCCCGCCCCGGGGTCCCGATCTGGGTCGCGGCGAGCGCCGCGCTCGCGCTGATCGCCGGATTGTTCGCATTCTTCTCGCTGCACCTCGGCGCCGCTTCCGACGCCGTGTTCGCGCGCCTGGTCGAGGCGCCGCCGCGGCGGATGCCGGCGATCGTGCGCGCCCATCCGCCGCCCCCGCCGCCGCCGTCGTCCCTGTGCACCCTGCTGCAGCCCGAGGTCGCGAGCACGCATGCCGTCGTCCTGTGCGCCGATCCGGCAAGGCCGGTCGTGCGCATTCCAAGCGGCGGCATGTTCGCCTCGGGCAGCGCCGCGATCGATCCCAAATTCGTGCCGTTGCTCGAGCGCATCGGCGCGGCGCTGAAAGGGGAGAAGGGGCGGGTGCAGGTCATCGGCTATACCGACAACCGGCCGATCCACACGCTCCGCTTCCCGTCCAATTTCGCGCTTTCGGTGGCGCGGGCCGAAGCGGCCCGGGCGATCCTCGCGCCGACGCTCGGCGATCCGGCGCGCATCGTCGCCGAAGGCCGCGGGGAGGCCGATCCGATTGCCGATAACGGCACGCCCCAGGGGCGCGAACAGAACCGACGCATCGAGATCGTGCTGGATCGGCCGGGGTGACGGGATGGCGGCGACACCGGCTTTGTGGCGCTGGGTTACGAGCTTTGTCGGGACCGCGCTGTTGGCCGCGCTGGTATGGTTTTTCGGGCCCTTCCTGCCGGCGCTCGCCGGCTGGGGCGCCCGCCTTGCCGTCATCCTCGGCATGGTCGCGCTGTGGGCCGCGGGTAACCTGGCCGTCGATCTGTACCGCCGCCGCCGCGAGGCGGCGCTGGCCGCCGGCATCGCCGCGGCGGCGCCCGATCCGGCGGCGCGGGCGGCGGCCGAAGAGGCCGCAGCCTTGCGCGAGAGGCTGGAACGGGCGCTGGCATTGCTCAGAAAGGCCCGCCGCACCAGGGGCTATCTTTACGAACAGCCGTGGTACGTGATCATCGGCCCGCCCGGGGCCGGCAAGACGACGGCGCTGTTCAACGCCGGGCTCAGATTTCCGCTCGCCGCCGAGCTCGGCCAGCAGCCGCTCGCCGGCGTCGGCGGCACGCGGCTGTGCGAATGGCTGTTCGCCGACGAGGCGGTGCTGATCGACACCGCCGGGCGCTATACGACGCAGGATTCCGACGCCGCCGTCGACCGCGCCGGCTGGGAAGCCTTTCTCGATCTGCTGAAGCGCACGCGCCCGCGGCAGCCGCTGAACGGCGTCATCGTCGCGATCGCGATCCCCGACATCGCCGCGGCGCCGCGCGCCGAGCGCCTCGCCCATGCCCGCGCGATCCGCCGCCGCATCCGGGAGCTGGAAGACAAGTTCGAGCTCCGCCTGCCGGTTTATGCGCTGTTCACAAAGGCCGATCTGATCGCCGGCTTCACCGAATTCTTCGACGATCTCGACCGCGACCGGCGCGCCCAGGTCTGGGGCGCCACCTTTCCGCTCGGCGAGGGCGCCGCCTCGCCGCTTGCCGGCTTTGCCGCCGAATTCGCGGCGCTGGTCGCGCGCCTGAACCAGCGCCTGTTCGATCGCCTGCAGGCCGAGCGCAGCCCCGATCGCCGCGCCCTGATCGCCGGGTTTCCGGCCCAGTTCGCAGGCCTTGGGGACGCGCTCGGCGAGTTTATGGACGAGGCCTTCGGCGGCTCCCGCCTCGAGCCGGGGCCGCTGCTGCGCGGCTTCTATCTGACCTCCGGCACCCAGGAGGGCACGCCGATCGATCGGCTGACCGGCTTTCTGGCGCGCTCCTTCGGCATCGACCAGCGTCGCATCGCAAGCCTGCGGCCCGAGCGCGGGCGCAGCTATTTCCTTGCCCGCCTGCTCAAGGAGGTGATCTTCGGCGAGGCGATGCTGGTCGCGCAGCGGCCCGGCGCCGCCCGCCGTCGCCTGGCGCTGCGGGCCGGCGCCTTCGCCGCGGCCGGACTCGCCGTGCTCGGCGGCGGCGGCGCGCTGTGGCACGCCGATACCCTCGCCCGGCGCCAGCTCGGCGAGGCGAGCGCCGCGCTGGCCGGCTACGAGGCCGCCTATCGGAAGATCGCCGCCATCCTGCCGCCCCATCCCGTCGCCGACGGCGATCTGCCGCGCCTTCTGCCATTGCTCGACAAGGCCCGCGCCCTGCCCTGGGGCTATGATTCGCGGCACCCGGCCGGGTCGCCGGGCTGGCGGCTGCCGGGCCTGTCGCCGCAGCGGGAGCTCGCCGCCGGCGCCCGCGCGATCTACCGCCACGCGCTCGAACGCGTGCTGCTGCCGCGCCTGATCTGGCGGCTTGAGGCCGAGATGCGCGGCAATCTCGAGCGGCCGGAATTCCTCTATCAGGCGACGCGCGTCTATCTGATGCTCGGCGCGCAGGGACCGCTCGATCGCGATGTCGTGCGGCAATGGATGGCGGCCGACTGGCAGGCCGCCTACCCGGATCCGTCGGGCCAGGTGCAGCGCGATCTATTGCGCCACCTCGACGCCCTGCTCGCCGCCCCGCTGCCCGCGGTGCCGCTCGATCCGGAGCTAATCGCCAAGGCGCGGGCGATCATCAGCCGGGTGCCACTCGCCAGCCGGATCTATTCGCGGATTGCCGCCGTCGCCCGGACGATGCCGCCGTGGCGGCCGGCCGACGTGCTCGGCCCGGCCGGGCGGGCGCTGTTCGTGCGCGCCTCGGGCAAAAAGCTGAGCGAGGGCATCCCCGGCTTCTATACGGTCGACGGGTTTTACGGCGCGCTGTTGCCGGCGCTCGGCAAGTTGACCCGCGAGGAGGCGAGCGAGAGCTGGGTGGTGGGCAAACAAGCCGGCGCCGGCAGCCCCGACGTGCCCGCGCTCGAACGCGACGTCATCGCCCTCTACGAGGCCGATTATGCGAAGCATTGGGATGCGCTGCTGGCCGATCTCGACCTCGTCCGGTTGCGCACGGCCCAAGAGGGCGCCCAGGACCTGTTTGTGCTGGCCTCGCCGCAATCGCCGCTGCGCGCCCTGCTGGTCGCGCTCGCCCGCCAGCTGACCCTGACCCGCAAACCGGCCGGCAAGACGCCGTCGCTGCCGGCGCCGCCGCCGTCGCTGCAGGGCCTGTTCGCCCGGCCCGAGCCGCCGGGCGAGGAAATCGACAAGCGCTATCGCGCGTTGCGCGAATTCGTCGGCGGCGGTCCCGGCGCGCCGATCGATCAGACCCTGCAGGCGATCGACCGATTGGGCCGGCAATTGGCTCAGCTCGCCAGCGCACCGCCCGGAACGCCGCCGGCGCCGCCGTCCGGCGAGGATCCAGTGTTGTTGCTGCGCGCCGCGATGATGCAAGCGCCGCAGCCGGTCGCGCGCTGGATCGGGACGATCATCGCCGACGCCGTCGCCATTCGCAGCGGCAGCGCCGCCGCCGGGCTCAAAAAGGCGTTCAACGCCGGCGACGGCCCGGCGGCGCTGTGCCGGGAGGCGGTGCGGGGCCGCTATCCGTTTAGCCCCGAGGCGGGCGAGGACATTCCGCTCGACGATTTCATCAAATTGTTTTCGCCGGGCGGCCTGTTGAACGGGTTCTTCAATACCGAGCTCAAACCCTATGTCGATACGAGCGGGCGGGTCTGGCGCGGCCGGCCGGTCGACGGCGTCGCGCCGCCGGTATCGCCGGCGGCGCTGGCCGCGTTCCAGCGCGCCGCAACGATCCGCGACGTGTTCTTCGGCGCCGGCGGCAATATGCCGAGCGTGCGCTTCGATGTGATCCCGATCAGCCTCGATGCCGGCGCCAAGCAGGTCACGCTCGAACTGGGCGGCACGACGATCCGCTACGCCCACGGCCCGGCGCCGGCGACGCAGATCGTCTGGCCCGGACCCTCCGGCATCGACAATGCCAAACTGGCCTTCGACCCGCCGCCGCAGGGCGGCGGCGGCCTGTTGCAGGCGTCGGGTCCGTGGGCGCTATTCCGCCTGTTCGACCAGGGCCGCCTGACCGAGGCCGGCTCGCCCGAGCGCTACCGCCTCACCTTCACGCTCGGCGAGCGGCAGGCGGTGTTCGAATTGCGCGCCGGTTCGGTGCTGAACCCGTTTGCGCGCGGATTGCTGCAGGGTTTCCGGTGCCCGAGCCTGTAGCCGGGCAGCCGACATTGCCCGCCGCGGTCGCCGGCTTCTGCGGCAAGATCCCGGCGCGCGGCGATTTTGTCCGCAGCGGCCTGCCGCGCGCTTTCGTCGAACCCTGGGACGCGTGGTTGCAGGCGGGGCTGGCGGCGAGCCGCGCCGTGCTCGGCGACAATTGGCTGCCGGCCTGGCTTGAGGCGCCGGTGTGGCGTTTCGCGCTGGCGCCGGGACTGTGCGGCCCCGATGCGGTGCTGGGTCTATGGCTGCCGAGCGTCGATCGCGTCGGCCGGCATTTTCCGCTGACCTTCGCCGCGCTCGCCCCGGAGGCCGAGCCTGCTGATCTGATCCGTGCTGGCGGCGGCTTTCTCGCCACCGCGGAGCAGGCCGGGCGCGAGGCGATCGCGGCGGATCTGCCGCCCGAGGCGCTCGCCGCCCGCATTGCCGCCGCGCTCGCCGTGCCGCCGGAGGAACCGGGGGTCGATCCGTCGCTATGCCCGCGAGGGGGCGCGCTGTGGTGGACGGCGGGCGCGCCGCGCGTGCCGCCCGGCGCCTTTGCAAGCCCGACGCTGCTGCAGGCAGCCGCCTTCGCCGCGATGCTCGAAACGAGACCGGGAACTCGCATTCCCTCCTCCTTCAGTAGCCGAAAAACGTGAGCCCGTGGATCAACAGGAGCGGGCACAGATTGTGGGTGCTCGTCCCCGGATATTGTTTTCCGAGCTCCCCTAGACGCCCGCCCACGAACCATTTTGTCCCTTGCGGGTTGATGCCAGGCACGGGGGTGTTGGAATAGATGATTCCTTTGCTTGGGTGCCACTTCGAGCCGGAGGCCTGCCCATCGAGATCGAAGGCCCGCTTCGTCATCGCGGCGACCCCGGCCCCCTGCGTATTGAAGTTTCGATGCGGAACGATCCCGTTGCTGAAGCTCGACGTGAAGACCGAGCTGAAGGTGAACGTATCGCGGAACAGCGGGTTGATCCAATTGATCGCCGTCGTGACCACCGTCGATACGGCCGGCTGCCAATTGGTCAGAAAGTCGCCGAGATCCCCGGTCTGCGCGTTCTTGTAAAACGGAATGACGAGAATTTCGGGAGCGCCGGAGGCGACGAGCTGCGAACCGATAATCGATGTATATTTATCCCACAACTCCTGCCAGGGCGTGCTGATGAACTGAGCGTAATCGTGATCTTGGCAGGGATGCTGATTCGGCGAAGGGGTAAAGAAGATGTGGGGCGGGCCGCCGATGATCCCGCCGGACGAATCGCGCGGGACGACGACGCCGAACCATTGGATCGAGGTGCCGGTTACCCTGATCAGCATGCGCGTAAGCTGCGGCGAAATCCACTGACCATGGATCGGACCCCCGCCGTTCAGCGTCGACGGGTCGGCCACGAACCAACTATCCTGCTTTAGGATATTGGGGGAAGCGGGGAGGACGACGGCACCGGTGATCGGCGCCGGCCCGGCCAATTGGTTCATCAGCCGGAGGGTCGGCCCGCCCGGGTCGACAACGCCATCGACGACCGGCAGCTGGTTCTGCGTTTGGAATGCGGTGATGGCGTCCGCCACTTCCGCGACCAGCGTGGTCCGATCGGTCGACCATGCTCCGGGCGTGTCGGCGGTGCCTCCCTGGGACGATGGAATCCGGTCGAGCAGACCGGTCACGGTCTGCAGATCGGCCTTAATGTTAGGCATCATCGTCACGCCGTTGCGGATGCCCACCGCTTGGCTGATCGTCTCCACCCTTCGCCTCCAAGTCGCCTTCCATTCGCCCCGCCCGCAGGCGGCGGCATTCGTTCAGAATGGCAGCAGCGGAGTCGGCCATACCGCGCGCAGCAAATCTGGAAAATAATGCCACCATGAGGGATACGACCAGTCGAAACGATGGTCATGCAGGCGTTGTGCCTTATTATCGCCGCCGAACTCATCCGCGTCCGCAGGGCCGCCTCGCCTCCCGCTCCGAATCATCATATGAATGAGGTCGGCTTTCTCGGTTGCGAGCTGCGCGTCATTCATACCGAGGCGGGCGGCGCTCGCCTGGGGACAGGAAAACCTTAAATAACCGTTCGCGTGAACCGCGCACAGACACGCAATATCATGGCCGCGCACCTGGATTCCGACGGGGGCGGCGCCCCGTTTGATGCGAGCGGCGAGCCTGTCCGCTACCGCCAAATCAATGCGATGTTCCCGCCGCATGCCGGCCCAGTCGACGCGCTCGAGCATATCTCTGACGTCGTCGGTATCGACATCGGCGGGCCATGCGGCGGAGCCCTGGATTTGTTGCAGCTCGTCCGCTGATAGGGCTATGGCGAACGACTCGTAATAGATTGTGTTGCCCCTGATCCGCATGATGCTGATGCCTGGCTGATGCAGATGGGATTCAAGCTGGTAATAAGTCCCGCCCTTTGGCGGAATGAACACCATGCCTGTGTGGTTCGGGCCGCGGACTTGGTACGATTCGAGCCATTTTCCGCCGGAGCTGCTCAACTGATATATGAAAAACCGGTTTTGGAAGCTGTGGAACTGCGCAATATCTCCGCGCTGCACGTTATTGGCTCCGACATGCCGGCCCCACGTGTAGGGACGAGCACTCTGCTGGATGTGGAGAGTCCGATCATGATCCAAAGCGCGCGCTTCAAACAGTGCGGCGTAGATCCAGTGCGTGCACTCATTGCCAATACCAGCCGGATTAAAGAGCATCTGGTAGATACCGAAATCCGTCAAGATTGAGCGATGATTGGCGTCTACATCCGCCATGACCAGCTCCCTCAATACAGAATCCCGGTGGCGAAACCGCAGCATGGCAGGCGCCGCCGGTTCCTGCTGCCGCACTCGCCGATATTGCGACGCGTCCGCAGGACAAACGCGCGTCTTATATTATTCGCAGCAGCGGACCGCCAATGGCGGATCCGCTGATGGTGTACTGGAGATCAGCCCCGCTCGCGTCGACATTCGTGAAGAAATCCTTCGATGCGAACATGCATTTGCCGCTTGGCTCGCGAAACCATAGCGGCCCATAAACTGAGACGCGGCACTTGTTGGCACCGGGGCCTGCGACCGACATGATCTGGCACGTGGCGCCGTCGAGGTCTCTGAAGTTGAACGGTGTGTCAGCGGTGAAGCTGCTCCACTCAATATCGCTGACGCTGATCCCGCTCAATATCCTCTTCAGCCATTTGTTTATATCGCCCCATCCCGGTATAAGCCAGGACCCGCCGACGCCGGCAGCGGGCAACGCGTAGTAGTGGATGATTGGTCCCGCATCCTCATCCAGACGGAAGAGAACGAGATTGCCGGCCAGGGTGCCCGGCACCAATGGAATAGGATTCCCGCTGAACCCGACCGGGATCGCCACGGACCATTTTCGAAAACGGCGGCCGCCCGGACACGGATCGGGCGGCACCGGCTGCGGCGGGGGCGGCGGCGGATCGTCTAGAAAGACGTGTATTTCCACCGCCCGCCAAAAGGCGTCGTCATCCGATGCCGGCGCGGAATAATCCCTGCTGCCCTCCGCCCTGAACTGGTCTATCCGGGTCGTAACGCGCGGGTTCACCAGCTCCATGATTTGCGCCGCCGCATTTGCCCTCTTATACGAAAGCGCCACGTTGGAGGCGTCCGATTGCTGTTCGTTCTGCCCCCGAAATCCAAGCTTGGAAGCATAGCCGAAGATGTAGATTCCGAATTTGCGGCTGTCGGGGATCGCGCGCGCCGTCTGCACAAGCCAAGCTTCGTGTTCCTTTCGCAGATTGGCCGTGCCTGTGGCGAAATCGATCAAACGGATGGCTCGAAAGGCGGGCTTCGGGAATTTAAGGATCGCCGGTGCCAGATACGATGACGAGACTACCATCGCGTCTCTTCCCCCTCGCGACCGACCACATTAACGCGCGCCTATGGGTGCAAGCGGCCGCTCGGATTGTTGCCCGGCTTTGCTCTCTGTACGCTTGCGCAAGCGTACCGGTCGCCCGTCGGTGTCCTCACACCGTCTTCATCTGCGTCAGATCGTAGCCGACGGTCTCCGGGCTGCCGGTGATGCCCGGCTGCATGCCGGTGAACGTCTCGGTGATCTTCGTGAAATTGAGCGACAGCGATTCCATCGGCATGTCGCCGCCGCTGCTCAACGAGTAATGACTGAGCCCGGTGTTTTCCAGCTCGTAGGTCAGGAACGTCTCGACCTTGCCCTTGGTCGTCGTCGTGAACTTGATCGTGACCTTGTTGTCGAGCTTGCCGGCGACCGCATCGAGGAACAGTTTCGGGCTGGCGACGTCGGTCAGCTTGGTGACCGTGACCTCGCTGAGGCTCGGCTCGCTGTGCTCGCGCGACAGCGCGCCGCGCGCGGCCGTGCCGATCGACCGGCCGACGCCCCACTGGAACGAATTGAGCTCGATCCAGTCCTTGAAGCCCTCGGTCGTCACCGAGCCTTTGATGTTGCCGTATTTCATATAGATGGCCACGGCCCTCTCCCCTTGCCGGATTTTGCCGATCTGAGCTCCGCCTGCGGCCGCAAACGCTCCTCAACCGCATTGCGATCGCGCCGTCACGCGCTTTGGCTCGCCCTGACGACGGCCAAGGCTTTTCTATCTTCTGCCGGTATTTAACAAGAACTCCGCAATGTAAACATAGCAGAAACCCGGAGTTTTGTCCATTCCTATTTCGTGCGACCGCGGGGGTCGGCCCTTAGCATGGCGGCTGCCGCCGCAGAAAGGCGGCGCGCTCTTCCGGCTGCTCGATATGCTCGGCCAGCCTTGCCCACAGCTCCGCCGCGCTCGTGCAGGTGGGAGCGGCGCGCCTCACCAGAAGGCGGGCGATCGGGCCGATAATCCGGGCCAGTTCGCTCTGCGCCAGTTCGACGATCGCCGGCGCAAGGGCGGCCGGGGCCGCGGCGCCGCTCGCCGTCGTCAAGCCGCTGTCGCCGGCGGCCGGCAGGCGCTCCGCCGCTACGCCGGGAGCATGCGCACGGCATTCCCGCCGCGCCTCGCGCAGAAAATCCCGGCGCTCTTCCGGCGAGTCGATCCTCTCGGCCAGCATTGCGCACAGCGCCTCGACGCTCGGCGCCCGGTGCGCGGCGCTGTCGACCAATACCTTGGCGATCGGGCCGAGGTGACGGGCTAGGCGCCGCCGCAATGTCGCCAGCACCGCCTCGTCGATCGCGCCGCTCGCCATCGCCGGCGTCTCTGCCGGCGCGGCCTTCGCGGCTTCGGAGGGCGGCCGCTGCGGCGCCATCACCGTCGCCTCGGCCGCCGTCGCATAGCGCAGCGCCGCGGCCATCGCCGCGGCCGAGGGGAAACGGTCCTCCGGCCGCTTGGCCAGCGCGCGGCGTACCACCGCGGCCAGGGGGTCAGGCACCCGGCCCGTCAGATCCGGCGCCTCGTCATGGAGCAGCTGCTTGACGACAACGGTGAAGTCCTGGCCCGGAAACGGTTTCTCGCCGGTCAACAGCTCGAACAGCACGATGCCGGCCGCGAACAGATCGCTGCGCTGGTCGACCTTTTCGCCGCGGCACTGCTCGGGCGCCATATAGCTCGGCGTGCCGACGACGAACCCGCCCCGCGTCAGCAGTGCGGTGCCGATACGGGCGACGCCGAAATCGGTCACCTTCACCTGTCTCCTGTCGATCAGCAGGATGTTCGCCGGCTTCACGTCGCGATGGACAATGCTAAGGCGATGCGCGCAGGCCAGCGCCTCCAGCACCTGCAGCATGATCCGGCACGCATCCTCGGGAGCGAACCGCGCACCGCGCGAGAGGGTCTGGGCCAGGCTCTCGCCCTCGACATATTCCATGACGAGAAAGGGGTGGCCCTCGTGCAGGGCAAAATCGTAGATCGCGACGATATTGGGGTGGACACAGCGGCCCGCGGCCTGCGCCTCGCGCCGGAACCGTGCGCAATACTCTTCGCGCTCTTCGCCCTCGAGCAGGTCGGAGCGCATCAGCTTGATCGCGACGGGCCGATCGATTTCGGGGTCGTGCGCGCGATAGACGACGCCCATGGCGCCGCGGCCGAGCACGCGCTCGACCCGATAGCGGCCGATATGCCGAGGCACGCCCGTCATGGCGAGATCCGGATCACTGCGGCCTCTCCAGCAGCCGCAGCGCGCCGACAAGGCTGCGCCGCATCCGATTGAAGGAGGAGGCCAACGAGGCGATCTCGTCGTGGCCGCGCGGCTGGTATTCGGGGATGTCCAGATTGCCCAGGCTGACCTCGCCGGCCACCGCCGAAATCCGCCGCACCGGCCGCACGATCAGGAAATGCAGCAGCAGGTTCAACAACACCAGGGTCACCGCGAACACCGCCGCCATCCCGCCCATCAACACCAGAAACAGGCGCTGCGCCTTGGCGAGGGCGACGGCCATCGGCACGGTGACGATCTGGGCACCGACGACCTGGCCGAGCTTCCAGCCGAAGCCGTTGGTCGTCCCATAGAGATCGAGCATCGCCGCGGGCGCCCGCTGCGGCGTCGAATGGCAGCTCAGACAGCCTTCGCTGTCGACCCGCACCGGCCGCGCCAAGTTGAGCGTCGGCCCCTCCGGCGTATCGCGCTCGACGACCAACACCCGCTTCTCGGGGCTGCTCTGGAAGGCGTTGATGATGTCCGCCTGCCAATCCGTCGCCCGGTCGGCCGGATTCTTCGGGTTAAGCGCCGCCTCCTTGTAGGCGTAGTCGCGATAGCGCTGCGGCAGTTTGCGCAACACCGCCTGCGCGGCGAAGAACGGAATGGTTTGCGGCAGGAAGCGCACGCTGTTCTGCGCCGCCAGCAGGGGGCCGACCTCCTTGTCGGTATAGCCGCGCACCGCCGAAGCCGCATCGATCAGGATGCGGGCCTGCTGCAGGACCTCCTCGCGCGCGTCCCGCTGCACGATCGCATAGGCCAAGGACGCCGCAAGGGCGAGGCCGACCAGGAAGGCGGCAAGCATGACGAGGTTGAACTTGGCTTTCAGTCCCATGCCGCCCCCCTGCAATGCCTCCCGCCGCCCCTACCGGCCGGTCAGCGGCAGCCCGGCGAGGAGGCGGGCAGCCTGCTGCGGGGTCAGCGTTCCGGTCTGCGGCACGCCGGCATCGTGCTGATAGCGCCGGATCGCAGCGCGGGTCTGCGGTCCGAATATGCCGTCCACCGCACCCCCATAATAGCCGAGCAGATGCAGCGCGGCCTGCACCCGCCGGCGATCCAGCACCGAATATTGCGCCTCCTCCGGCATGCTGACCGCAGGCGGTGCCGGACTTGTCGATGCTGCGGCCGGCTGCGGCGGGGGAGGTTTGGGCGCCGCCGCCGGGGCGGCCGCGGTGGTCAAGCTCGCGCCGCCGCCCTTGCCGAACACCGCCAGGGCGACGCCGCTTCCTGCCAGATCCCCGCGGATTGCGGCCGAGATCGCATCGAGATCGCCGGGCGGCTTCGTCAACGCCGCGGACAGCGACTGCGCCAGCGGTGTCGCCGTCGCGGCGGCGGCGCTCTCGCTCGCCGCCATCACGATATGGCCGGGGGAAAGCACCCGGCCGGCGGCAAGGGGCGGCAAGGCCGCCGGTGCGTTGGGTTGGCTCTGCGGCTGCATGTAAAGATCGAGCACCGTCAGACCGACATGCGTTCCGCGATTGGCGATATCGAGGAGAGATTGCGCCGGGATGCCCTCGGCCAGCACATCCGAAGGGCGGCCGAGCACGGCGTCGATCGGCAGCAGAAAGCTTCTGCCGTCGAATTCGACCGCATGGCCGCAGAAATAGATCACCACGCTCGGATGCCCGGCGGCGGCCTGGCGCGCCAGCGCGATCAGCATCGCGCCGATTTCGCCGTTCGTCGCGTCATTGCGCGTCGCGACGGCGAAGCCGAGCCCCCGCAGCCGGGAGGCGATCACCTGGGCGGAGAGGCTGCAGGCCGGCTCCGCCGGCAGGCGGCTGTAAGCCGCTTCGCCGATCACGACGGCAAGACGCTCTGCCGGCGGCGCGGCGCGGGCGTCGGAAGCCGGCATTGTCAGGCAGGCAAGCAAACCCAGCCCGATCCACGCCCGCCGCCAGCGGGCCCCGAGGCAAGCGCCAGCGGGATGGCGGGCGCGGGCCGGCCGCGGCCGCATCGAGGGCAGGTCGGGTTTGCCATGCGGACATCGCCGGCGCCAAGCGCCGGGAGGTTGTATTGCGATGCGGCGGCGCAATCCCGCAAGACCGGCGTCGGCAGCCACGACCCTCTCCCTTTGCCAGAGTGCGCCTCGGCGGGCCCTCCCCGCCGACCGCTGGCCTCCGGATGCGGACGGCCTGGCCGCCCCGGCTTGCCGACCGCCCATGCCGTCATCGCGCGATCATCGCGATCGCGGGAGACAAGAACGATCAGCAAATATCGTAACAAAACCCCCCGGTTTGGTCGATCCCGACCTTGACGCGAGCGATCGATAGCCCCTCGGCCAGGCGCGCCAGCGCCGCCGCCGACAGCTCCGGCAATAATGTGCGCGACAGGATCTTTTCGATGTTGCGGGCGCCCGAGGAGGTCTCGGTGCAGCGCCGCGCGATCGTCTCGATCAGGGCCGGCTCGTATTCGAACCCGGCGCCGTAGGCATCGCGCACCCGCTCGCCCACGCGGGCGAGCTGCAATGCGACGATGCGGCGGATGACGTCGTCGGACAGCGGCACATACGGCACCAGCGTGACGCGGCCCAAGAACGCCGGTTTGAAATGTTTCATCATCTCCGGCATCAGCGCGTCGGCGAGCGCGGCCGCCGCGGGCGCGGTGTCGGGATCGGCGCACAATTTGCCGATCACTTCGCCGCCGGCATTCGAGGTCATGATGATGACGGTGTTCTTGAAGTCGATGTCGCGGCCCTCGCCGTCCTTCATCGTGCCCTTGTCGAAGACCTGGAAGAACACGTCCTGCACGCCGGCATGCGCCTTCTCGATCTCGTCCAACAGGATCACCGAATAGGGGCGGCGGCGCACCGCCTCGGTCAACACGCCGCCCTCGCCGTAGCCGACATAGCCGGGCGGGCTGCCCATTAAGAGGCTGACCTTGTGCTCCTCCTTGAACTCGCTCATGTTGATGACGGTCAGGTTCTGCTCGCCGCCATAGAGCAGCTCGGCCAGGGTCAGCGCCGTCTCGGTCTTGCCGGTGCCCGACGGCCCGACCAGCAGGAAGACGCCGATCGGCTTGCGCGGGTCGGTGAGCCCGGCGCGCGCGGTGCGGATCGCCTGCGCGATCGCTTCGAGCGCGTAGGACTGCCCGACGACGCGCCGCTCCATCGCCGCTTTCAGATCGAGGATCGTGCGGATCTCATCGGCCTGCATGCGCCCGGCCGGGATGCCGGTCCAGCCTTCGACGATCTCGGCGATCGCCGGCGCATCGACGAGCGGATGGATCAACGGTCGCTCGCCCTGCACCGCGCGCAGCGCGGCAGCGGCGGCGGCCAGCCGCGCGCGCGCCGCCTCCTTGTCGCCGCCCGCCGGGTCCTCGAGCGCGGCGCGCGCGGCGGCGATTTCCGCCGCCAGCTTTTTCTCCTCCTCCCATTGCGCATTGAGCTTTGCAAGCGCGGCCTCGGCATCGGCGCGCGCGGCGGCCAGCTCGGCCTGGCGCGCCCGATGGTCGGCGCCGCTCGCCATCTCGCGCTCGAGAATGCCCAGCTCGGCGTCGATCGCGGCGATCCGCCGCCCTTTGTCCTCGATCGGCGCCGGGATTGCCGACTGGCTCATCGCGACGCGCGCGCAGGCGGTGTCGAGCAGCGAGATCGCCTTGTCCGGCAGTTGCCGGCTCGGGATATAGCGCGCCGACAGCCGCACCGCGGCGCCGACCGCCTCATCGAGGATGCGCACCCGGTGATGCGCCTCAAGCGCGCCGACAAGGCCGCGCAGCATATGGGTGGCGCCCTCTTCGTCCGGCTCTTCGACCTTGACGAGCTGGAAGCGGCGGGACAGCGCCGCGTCCTTTTCGAAATACTTCTTGTATTCGGCCCAGGTCGTCGCCGCGATCGTGCGCAATTCGCCGCGCGCCAGCGCCGGCTTCAGCAGATTGGCGGCGTCGCTCTGCCCGGCCGGCCCGCCGGCGCCGATCAGCGTGTGCGCCTCGTCGATGAACAGGATGATCGGGCGCGGGCTGGCCTTGACCTCTTCGATGACCGCTTTCAGGCGGTTCTCGAATTCGCCCCTGACCCCGGCGCCGGCCTGCAACAGGCCGAGATCGAGCGCGCGCAGAGCGACCTCGCGCAGCGAGGGCGGCACGTCGCCCTCGGCGATGCGCAAGGCCAAGCCTTCGGCGATCGCGGTCTTGCCGACGCCGGCCTCGCCGGTCAGGATCGGGTTGTTCTGGCGCCGGCGCGTCAGGATGTCGATGACCTGGCGGATCTCGCCGTCGCGCCCGAGGACCGGGTCGATCCGGCCGGCCCGCGCGGCCGCGGTCAGATCGAACGTGAATTGCGCCAGCGCGCCCGCCGCACCCGCCGCCGCTTCCCCGCCGCCGGCCGCGGGCGGGCCCGCCGCGACCGCGCTCGCCGCCTCCGTGCTGCCCGCCGTGACGGCGGCGAAATCGCGCTTCAGCCCTTCGGCCGGGATGCGCAGCAACTGCCCCGACATGTCGCGCGCGCGCCGCGCCAAGTTCTCGTCGGCGAGCAGGGCCCATAGCAGATGCCCCGAGCGCAGGCGCGTCAGCGCATGCTCGACCGAGGCGAACAGCCACGCCTCCCGGGTCAGCGCGACGATCTCCGGCGACAGTGCCGGCGCCCGCGCATTGCCGGTCTTCAGGCGGTCGAGCGCGCGCGCAAGGTCGGCGCGCAGCCGCCCCTCATCGACCCCGTAGTGGCGAAAGATCGCCGCGATGTCGCCGTCGGCGACATCGGCGAGCTTCAGCAGCCAATGCTCGAGTTCGACATTGTAATGCGTGCGCGACAGCGTCATCCCCGCCGCCGCTTCGAGCGCGCGCCGACACGGCTCGTTGAGGCGGTCCACCAGCGACTTCAGGTCGATCGCCGCCACCTTTCCGCTCCCTAGCCGCGCATTTGCCCAAGCCTAGTCGACAAATCGTGGAATTGTCCAGAACCCCGTCTCCTTTCAAGACGATTACGGCCGGTTGCGCCGGCCGATCAGCGGGTGTATGGGGGCTTGCCGCCGGCCCTTCCGGGAAGGGGCGCGGCACGATCGCGACATGTTCGCGATGGCGGGGGAGCGATGGAGGAATTTCCGGAAGGCTTCGACCTCGCGAAACTGCTCGCGCCGATCCCGGGCGCGGCGCCGGCGGGCAGCGATCCGCGCCTTGATAGCTCGCCGCAATCGCTCTATTACCGGCTGCGCGATGCGCGCGCCGAGGCGCGCGCCGACGAGCGCAAATTGGAGAGCCCGGACCCGGCCTCCGAGGAGCCGCTGCCGCCCTGGCCGCCGCCGCAATGGCGGGTGATCCGCGAACTCGCCGAACAGGCGCTTGCCGGCACGGCCAAGGACCTCGAAATCGCCGCCTGGCTGACCGAGGCGCTGTTGCGCAGCGACGGGCTTGGCGGCTTGGCCGCCGGGGTGCGGGTCATGACAGGGCTCGTCGAGGGCTTCTGGGAGGATCTCTTCCCGCTGCCCGAAGAGGGCATCGCGACCCGCGTCAGGCCGATCGCCGGCCTCAACGGCGAGGGTCGCGACGGCGCCCTGATCCCGCCATTGCGCCGGATCGTTCTGTTCCACCGGCCCGATGACGGAGCGCCGTTCGCGTTCGAGGCCTATGAGAAGTCGGAAAGGCTCGCCGGCATCGCCGATGCGGCGCTGCGCGAGCGGCGGATCGCTGCCGGCGACGTCCCGCTCGAGGCGGTCGAGAGCGAGGCGCGCCGCATCGCAGGCGGACATTTCGCCGCATTGCTGCGGCAGGCCGAGGCGGCGGTCGCGGCCTGGCAGGCGCTCGGCGCGGCCTTGCAGAGCCGGGCCGGCGCCGAGGCGCCGCCGATGGGCCGGGTGCAGGAGCTGCTGGAGCGGATCGCCGCGGTCGCAAAGCGCCTTGCCGCGATTGTCGGGGCGGAGGCGGCGCCCGCCCCGGCGGCAGCGCCGGCCGCTGCCGGGGCCGTGGTCCCGTCGTCGGCGCATGGCCCGGGCGATCCCCTGCCGACCTTGGCGGCCGGCGGCGGTCCCGGCTCGCGCGAGGAGGCGTTGCGCGCGCTCGAGGCGATCGCCGAATATTTCCGCCGCACCGAACCGGTATCGCCGCTTGCCTATACCTTGCAGGAGGCGGCGCGGCGGGCGCGCCTGAGCTGGCCGCAACTGCTCGAAGAGATCGTCCCCGATGCGGCTACCCGCGCCGCCATCCTGACGAGCCTTGGCATCCGCCCGCCGGGCGAATAATCCCGGGCGGGATCAGAATCGCCAATGTTTTAAACTGATAGGGCCGCAGGCTCGCTTTTTAACGCGCGCTGGTGTAAGATTCTATTGAATAGGATCGCCCGAGTCGGCCGGGGAGGTACCCAGTTATGAGCGGCAGCATCCACGACAAACTGCAGCGCGTGCGCAAGCCGCGGGTGCATATCACTTACGAGGTCGAAACCGAGGGCGCCCAGGTCTTGCGCGAGCTGCCCTTCGTGGTCGGCGTTCTCGGCGATTTTTCGGGCGATCCGACGCAGCCGCTGCGCCCGCTCGAGGAACGCCGGTTCATTCAGATCGACCGCGACAATTTCAATCAGGTGATGGCGCGCATGACGCCGGGTCTCAACATCCGGGTCGACAACAAGCTGGCCAACGACGGCAGCCAGATCGCGGTGGCGCTCAAGTTCAATGCGATCGAGGATTTCGAGCCGGCGCGCGTCGCCGAGCAGGTGCCGGCCTTGAAGGCGCTATTGGAAACCCGCAACAAATTGCGCGAGCTGATGAGCAAGGTCGACCGCTCGCAGGGGCTTGAGAGCCTGCTCGAGCAGATCCTGCAGAACGAGAACGAACTCAAATCGCTGTCGGACGAGCTCGGCATCGGTCCGGCGGAGGAGGGCTGAGCCATGTCCGAGACCAAGACCGCCGCCGCGCAGGCCGCGGACGCCGCCGCCGGCACGAGCCTATTGGACCAAGTCGTCTCGGCGACCCGGCAGACCGAGCCGGATCGCGCTCAGGAGCTGGTCAAGACATTGGTCGAGCAGGCGCTCGCCGGAACGGTCACGTTCGACCGCAATCTGACGCGCACATTTCAGCGCGCGATCGCCGCGATCGACCGCAAATTGTCCGAGCAGCTGAACGAGATCATGCACCATCCGCGCTTTCTGCAGCTCGAAGGCAGCTGGCGCGGCCTTCACTATCTGGTCATGAACAGCGAGACCGGCACCAGTCTCAAGCTGAGGGTGCTCAATGTTGCAAAGCGCGAGCTGGTGCGCGATCTCGGCCGCGCGGTCGAATTCGACCAGAGCACGTTGTGGAAACAGATCTATGAGAGCGAATTCGGCACCCCCGGCGGCGAGCCCTACGGCGCGCTGATCGGCGATTACGAATGGAGCAAGCATCCCGACGACATCGAGACCTTGCGCCTGATCTCGAACGTCGCGGCCGGCGCGTTCGCGCCGTTCATCTCCGGCGTTTCGGCCGCGATGTTCGGCTTCGAGAACTGGACCGAACTGTCGCGGCCGCGCGACCTTTCGATGATCTTCGAGAGCCTCGAATACACGAAATGGCGCAGCTTCCGCGACAGCGAGGATGCGCGCTTCGTCACCCTCGTATTGCCGCGGGTGCTCGCCCGCCTGCCCTACGGCGCCGCCACCAAGCCGATCGACGAATTCGGCTATGAGGAGGCCCCGTTCGACAATGCGGGCGCGGCCAAGCCGATGGCGCACGAGCATTACTGCTGGATGAATGCGGCCTATGTGCTCGGCGCGCGGCTGACCGACGCCTTTGCCCAGACCGGCTTCTGCGTCGCGATCCGCGGCGCCGAGGGCGGCGGCAAGGTCGAGAACCTGCCGTTCCACGTCTTCACCTCGGACGACGGCGACATCGATGCCAAATGCCCGACCGAAATCGGCATCACCGACCGCCGCGAGTTCGAACTGTCCAATCTCGGCTTCCTGCCGCTCTGTCATTACAAGAACACCGATTACGCGGTGTTCTTCGGCGCCCAGAGCACGCAGAGACCGAAAAAATACGACCGGCCGGCGGCCACCGCCAACGCCGCGATCTCCGCCCGCCTGCCCTATCTGATGGCGACCAGCCGTTTCGCCCACTACCTGAAGGTCATGGCGCGCGACAAGATCGGCAGCTTCATGGAGGCCGAGGATGTCGAGAGCTGGCTCAATCGCTGGATCCAGAACTATGTGAATTCCAGCGAGAGCGCCGGCCAGGAGATGAAGGCCCGCTTCCCGTTGCGCGAGGCGCGGGTCGAGGTCAGGGAGATCCCGGGCCGCCCCGGTTCCTACAATGCCATCGCCTATCTGCGGCCATGGTTGCAAATGGAGGAATTGACGACCAGCATGCGGCTGGTCGCGCGCATTCCGCAGCGCGCATAGGGGCCCCGCTCCCCCCTTCCGCCTATGCGTTGCGGCGCGGTGCGGCAGAGCGCGCGCGAAGGGCAGGCGCAGGATTGGCAAGGGTGCATGCAAGCCGATGAACGAAGTCGCCGCCATTGCCCCGGTCCGGCCGGCCGCCGCGAAAGGCGCGCGAGCGGCTCTGCGCGAGGCGGTGCTGGCCGGCGCGTATTTCGGGCGGCATCACGCGGCCGCCGCGGCGCGGCTGGCCGCTTTTGCGCGATTGCCCGCGGCCGCGGCGTTGGCCTGCTGGTTCGGCCCCGCCGCCGCGGCGCGACTGGCCGCCGATCCCGAGCAGTGCCGCGCCGCGCTCGATCGCGACATCGCCGCGCTCGACCATCTGCTCGGGGAGCAGCTCGACGCGATTTTGCATGATCCGCGGCTGCGCCGCTTTGAAGGGAGCTGGCGCGGCCTCGCCTGGCTCGTCGGCGGCCTCGATCCCCGCGACGAGACGGTCAAGGTCAAGGTGCTGAACGCCTCATGGGCAGAGCTGTGCCGCGACCTCGAAGGCGCCGTCGAATTCGATCAGAGCCAGTTGTTCCGCAAAATTTACGATGCCGAATTCGGCATGCCCGGCGGCGAGCCGTACGGGCTGCTTGTCGTCGACCACGAGGTGCGCCATCGCCCGGCTCCGGGCGCGCCGGGCGACGATGTCACCGCGCTCGCCCAGCTCGCCGGGATCGCCGCCGCCGCCTTCGCCCCGACCGTGCTGGCGGCGTCGCCGAGCCTGCTGCAGGTCGAGGCGTTTACCGATCTGGCCATGGCGACCGATCTCGCCGACCCGTTTCGCGGCCCCGAATTCGCCCGCTGGCGCGGATTGGCCGCGCGCGAGGACATGCGGTTCATCGCGATCGCATTGCCGCGCCTGCTGGCGCGTCCGCCCTGGAGCGACGATCCGGCCCGCGCCGACGGCTTTCGCTATCGGGAATATGCGCCGGATGCGGCCGCGCGCGTATGGATGACCGCCGGCTATGCCTTTGCCGCAATCGTCGCGCGCGCCTTTGTCAACCATGCCTGGCCGGCCGATATCCGCGGCGCCGCCACCGATTATCTCGGCGGCGGCCTTGTGACCGGCCTGCCGATCGAGCCGTTCGGCACCGATCCCGATCATGTCTGGGTGCGCCCGCCGGTCGATCTCGTGCTGTCCGACGCGATCGAGGCGGCGCTGATCGAGGCCAGGCTGATGCCGCTGTCCGCCCTGCCCTTCGGCGAGGAAGCGGTGTTCTCCTCGGTGCGCAGCCTGCAGGCGCCGGCCGGTTTCATCGGCGCGAGCGCCGCCGCGGCCAACGCCAATGCCCGGCTCTCGACCCAGTTCAACGCGATGCTCTGCGTCTCGCGCTTTGCCCATTACCTCAAAGTGATGGGCCGCGAGCTGGCGGGCTCGTTCCAGACCGCCGAAGAGATCGAAGCCCGGCTGCAGGCCTGGCTGACCGGCTATGTCAATGCGAGCCTGAGCGGCGGGCCCGAGATGCGGGCCCGCTATCCGCTCGCCGCCGCCAGGGTCAGCGTGCGCGAGCGGCCCGGTCATCCCGGCGCCTTTGGCTGCGTCGTGCATTTGCAGCCGCATTTCCAGCTCGACGACGTGTCGGTGAGCTTCAGGCTGGTCACCGACATCGCCGCGCCGGGCCTGCGGCCCTAGGAGGAGTCCTGCCGATGTCGCAAGCCGCGGACAGCGCCGGCGCATTGTTTCGCGCGGGCCGGCTCGACGCCGCGATCGAGGCGGCGAATATGGCCGTGCGGCGCGCCCCGGGCGCGCTCGGCGAGCGCATCCTGCTCGCCGAGCTGCTGCTGTTTGCCGGCAATCTCGAGCGCTGCGACAGGATCCTCGACGCCGCGGTCCACACCGACCCGGGCGCGGCCGCCGTCATCGCCGAGTTCCGCCAGCTGCTGCGCGCCGAAGCCGCCCGCCGGCAGATGAAGCGCGAGGGCCGCCTGCCGGAATTCCTCGAGGCCCCGAGCGCGGCATTGCGCGCGGCGCTGGCCGCCGCGGTCGCGCTGCGCGCCGGCGATGCGGCCGAAGCGGCGCGCCAAGCCGCGGCGGCCGAAGCGGCGCGCCCGCGCGTTGCGGGCAGCCTCGGCCCGCCCTCCGCGGAGGTGCGGTTCGACGATTTCCGCGATGCCGACGATCTGTGCGCCGGCTTTTTCGAGGTGCTGACGGTAACGGGCAAGTATTACTGGATCCCGACCGAGCGGGTCGTCTCGCTGGTCTTTCAGCCGCCGCGCCGGCCGCGCGACCTGGTCTGGCGGCGGGCGCGGATCGCGACCGCGGGCGGGCCGGACGGCGAAGTCTATCTGCCGGCGATCTACGATGCGCCCGACGCCGGGCTCGACGACGCGTTCCGCCTGGGCAGGGCGACCGATTGGCGCGCCGAGGATGGCGGGCCGGTCCGGGGCGTCGGGCAGCGCGTGTTTCTGATCGGCGAGGAGGCGCGCGGCATCATGGAGTTGACGGCGGTTCGCTTCGAACCGGCGGCGCCGGCATGAGGACGCAATCCGCCGCCGAGGCGCCGCGCCCCCGGCCCTCCCTGCTCGACCGGCTGATCGATGACGCGCCCGACCGGCTACGCGACCCGCAGCCCTCGGCGGGCGAAGCGCTGATGGCGTTGCGGCAAAGCGTGCGCCGCGACCTCGAAGCGCTGCTCAATGCGCATCGCCGCTGGCGCTCCTGGCCCGCCTCCTACAGCGAGCTCGACATCTCGCCGCTCGCCTGGGGCATCCCGGATTTCACCGCCGGCGCTTTCGCCGAACCCGATCAGCGCGAACGGCTGTGCGCCGAGGTCGAAGAGGCGATCCGCCGTTTTGAGCCGCGTCTCGCCCGGGTCCGCGTCAGCCTGCGCGATCCGAAGGACGCGCTGGCGCCGACATTGCATCTGCGCATCGACGGTCTGTTGCGGATCGAGCCCGCGCCGGAGCCGATCGCCTTCGACACGCTGATAGATCCCGCCACCGCCGCGGTGCGCGTGCTGGCAAACGCCGATCGGAGGTCGCCGCCCGAGGATGTCTGAGGCGCTGTTACCGTATTATCAGCGCGAGCTGAACGCGCTGCGCCGGCTCGCCGCGGAGTTTGCAGCCGCCCATCCCAAGATCGCCGGGCGGCTGCGCCTGTCGCCCGATGCGGTCGACGACCCGCACGTCGCCCGGCTGCTGGAGGGGGTCGCCTTTCTTGCGGCCCGCATCAATCACCGTCTGGACGACGAATTCCCCGAGCTGACCGACGCATTGTTGGGCGTGCTTTACCCCCATTACCTGGCGCCCGTCCCGTCGGCCGCGATCGTGCAGTTCCAGCCGCAGCCGGATCAGCTGCTGCCGTTGCGCCTTGCCGCCGGCCTTGCCCTCGAGACCGAACCGGTGCGCGGCGAGCCCTGCCGCTTCCGCACCGCCTGGCCGGTGACGCTGTGGCCGATCGAGGTCACGCTGGCGCGGCTCTCGGGGCTGCCGCTCGCGGCGCCGGCGAACCCGCTCGCCGCGGGCGCGGTCGCGGTCCTGCGCATCGCCCTCAGATGCCGCTCGCCGGAAGCGAGCTTCGCGCGGCTCGGGGTCGATCGCCTGCGCTTTTTCCTGCGCGGTTCCGCGAATATTGCGCTGCCGCTCTACGAGCTTTTGTGCGGGCACGCCATGGCGGTCGCCTATGCCGACGGCCCCGCCGACCCGGCCCCGGTCGTCTTTCCCGCCGCCGCGATCGAGCCGGCCGGGTTTGCCGCGGAAGAGGCGCTGTTTCCCTGGCCGGCCCGCAGTTTTTCCGGGTTCCGCCTGCTCACCGAATATTTCTCGTTTCCGGACAAGTTCCTGTTTGTCGATTTCTGCCGGATCGACGGCAAGAGCCTGCTCTCCGGCGGCCGCGAGCTCGAGATTTTCGTCTATCTCGATCGCGTTCTGCCCGAGCTTGAGCGCAATGTCACGGCCGAGGCCCTGGCCCTCGGCTGCACGCCGATCGTCAATCTGTTTCCGCAGCGCTGCGAGCCGATCCGGTTGAGCCATACCGAGAGCGAATACCGCATCGTGCCCGACGCGCGCCGCCCGGCGGCGATCGAGGTTTGGCAAATCGAGCGGGTGCGCGAGAGCCGGCATGACGGCACGTCGCGGCCGTGGCGCCCGTTCTATCGCCTGACCCATGGCGATCCCGAGCGCGAGACCCCGGGCGGCTTCTATCACGTCACCCGGCGCGCCGGCCCGGAAGGGCTTGGCGGCAGCGAAGTCTATCTGGCGCCGCACGACCCCGAATTCGACCCGGACGCTCCCGCCGGTTCCGTGCTGTCCGTCGATGCGCTGTGCACCAATCGCGACCTGCCGGGCGATCTGCCGTTCGGCGGCGGGCACCCCGAGGTGCGGCTGGTCGACGGCGTGGCGGGGGTGGCGCGGCTGCTGTGGCTGACGAAGCCCGTCCCGCCGTTGCGCGCGCCGCTGCGCGAGCGCCGCTTCTGGCGGCTCGTCTCGCATCTTTCCCTCAGCCACCTGTCGGTCGTCGGCGGGCCCGAGGGCGCCGCCGCCCTGCGCGAGATCCTGCGGCTCTACGACCTGCGCGACAGCGCCGAAACCCGCGCGGCGATCGAGGCTCTCGTCGGGGTGACCGCGGCGCCGGGCACCGCCCGCGTGCCGGGCGGACCAGCCGGCGCCTTTTGCCGCGGGCTCGATGTGAGGCTCGAATTCGACCCCGCCGCCTGGCAGAGCGGCGGGCTTTATCTGCTCGCCGCGGTGCTCGACCGCTTCCTCGCCTTGCACGCCACGGTCAACGCATTTGTGCGGACCTCGGTCGTATTGCGCGGCCGGGAGGGTCGTTGCGCCGCCTGGCCGGCGCGCGCCGGGATGCGCGTTCTGCTATGACAAGGACCTCTTCCTCCCCTTCCGCCGCCGCCCGGTTGTTCGCCGAGCCGGGCCGCTTCCGCTTTGACGCCGCCGTGCGGATCCTGCTGCGGCGGGCGCGCGCGACCGATCCGGCCGAGGCGATGCGCTTTACGACCCCCGCCGGCCTCGCCTATCCGGCCGCCGAGGTCGCGGCGGTGGCGCCGCCGCATGAGGGACGCCCGCCGCTTGTCGCCACCCCGGTGATCGGACTGGCGGGTCCGACAGGGGTGCTGCCGCGGCTCTATACCGACGTGCTGATCGCGACACTGCGCCATCGCTCGCGGGCGCTCGCAGATTTCTTGGACCTTCTCGGACAGCGCTTTACGGCGATGTTTGCCCGCGCCGGCATCAAATACCGCCTCGACCGCGCGGCCGAAGCCGCGGCCGGCGCGCAGGCGGCGGAGCCGGACGATATCAGCCAGGCGCTGCTCGCCTTCACCGGCCATGCAACCCCGCATCTCGTCCCTCGCCTCGGCGCCGGCGTCGTGCCGCTGCTGCATTACTGCGGGCTGTTCGCCGCCCGGCCGCGTTCGGCCGAGCGGCTGCGCGCGCTGGTCTCAGACTGGCTCGGCCGCGAGGTCGAAATCGTGCAGTTCGCCGGGGCTTGGCTGCCGCTGCCGCCCGATCAGCGCACCGCGCTCGCGCGCGGCCGGCAGCCCGGCGCCTGGAACCGGCTCGGAATCGATGCGGCGATCGGGGTGCGCGCCTGGGACCCGCAGGCCCGCATCGTGCTGCGCATCGGCCCGCTCGATCTCGCCGGCTTTATCGCCCTGTTGCCGGACCGCCCCGGATTGCAGCGGCTGGTTTCCCTGATCCGCGCCTTTCTCGGCCTCGAGATCGGCTTTGCCGTCAATCCGGTGCTGGCCGGCCCGGAGGTGCCGCCGCTCGCCCTCGCCGCCGGCGCCGATTGGGCGCCGCGGCTGGGCTGGAACACATGGATCCCGGCACCGGGCCCGCCTCCCTACGGCGCGCGGCGCCCCGATGCCGAGGAGGCGGTTTTCGCGGCCGAGATCGTCGAGGCCGAGGAAGCGGCCGGCAGGCACCGATGACGATCGCAGGCGCCGATTGGGGCGGCGGGTATGTCACCGACATCGCCTATCTGCCGGGCTACTATCGCCAGCAATCTCCGTCCCATCTGCATCTCGCCTGTCTGCTGGGCGGGGTGGCGGGGATCGAGACCGCTCCCGGCGCGCCGCTGACCTATCTCGAACTCGGCTGCGGCCACGGCTTCGGCGCGCTCGTGCTGGCGGCCTCAAACCCGGGCTGGCAGGTCATCGGCCTCGATTTCAACCCGGCGCACATCGCCGCCGCCCGCGCGCTTGCGGCCGAGGCCGGCATCGGCAACGCCCGCTTTATCGAGGCCGATCTCGCGCGCTTTGCCGGAAGTCCCGGCGCCGATGCGCTGCCGGCGGCGGACGTTGCGGTCCTGCACGGGCTGTGGAGCTGGGTCGGCGATCCGGTGCGCGCCGGAATCGTGCGGCTGCTCGACGCCGTCGTGCGGCCGGGCGGGATCGTTTACATCAGCTACAATGCGCTTCCCGCCTGGGGCGGCGCGCTCGGATTGCAGCGCCTGGTGCGCGAAGCCGGAACCCGCCTCGCCGCCGGCAGCGATCGCCAGGCCGCGGCCGGGTTCGAGATCGCCCGCGCGCTGCGGCAGGCAAACGCGCATCATCTCCGCGAAACCGCGTTTGTCCAATCGCTGCTTGCAACCGCCGAGCGGCACCAACCGGCCTATCTTGCGCACGAATATATGAGCGCCGCCTGGCGGCCCTGTTTTCACGCCGACGTCGCCGCAGCGCTCGCGGCGGCCAAGCTCGAATGGGTGGCCTCGGCGCAATTGCTCGAAAACTTTTCGCCACTGATGCTCGACGAGGAAGCGCGCAAGGTGCTCGATCGCTTCAGCGATCCGATCATGCGCGAGCTCGTCAAGGACATGTGCGTCAACCGCAGCCTGCGGCAGGATGTTTTCGTGCGGGGCGCGCGCCGGCTTGGCGCCGCCGCGCGCGACAGGGCGCTCGGCGAAGTCGTGCTGGCGCTCGCGTGCAGCGAGCAGGACTTCGTCTGGGAGCTCGACGTGCCGGCCGGGCGGGCGACGATCGAACGCGGCTTTTTCGGCCCGATCGTCGCCGCGTTGGCGCGGGCGCCGCACGCCGTGCGCGACCTGTTGGCCCTGCCGGACCTGCCGCGCCGCGACAATCCGGGAGAGGTCGTCGGCATATTGGTCGGCAGCGGGCAGGCATTGCCGCTGAGCGCGCCGCCGACCCCGTGCGAGCCCCGGGTCCGCCATCTGAACCGGGCCGCCGCCCGGCATTTCGCGCGGATCGGAAACCTCGACAGTGGCATGGCGCTCGCCACCTCCGGCAGCGGCACCCCGTTTCCCTGTCCGATGGCCGAGCTGTTCGTCGCCGGCCAGTTGCAGGACGGCGAGAGCCCCGATCCGGACGGCTGGGCGGAGACGCTCGCGCCCGACCTGCCGGTCGAGGAACGGCGGCGCCTGGCCGCGATGCTGGCGCGCATTGTCACCGAACGCGCGGCGATCTGGTCGCGCTTTGGCATCCTGCGCCGCGATGCGGGGCGGTGATCGCATCCGCGCAATTCGGGCGGCTCGATCGCGCGATTGTCGCCATTCAACCAATATGATAGGCTAGATAGCCCTTTCCGGGTGATCGGGCATGCTTTCCATCGAAGCCGGCAACAGCGGCGGGCCGGCCTGCAACCCCGGAGCGGGATCGTCGTCCGAGCGGCGATGAAGGGCGTGCAAGGGGTCGGTGAGCAGCACTGCCGACCCGGATAGGCGGCAACTCCGCCGCGACGGGGCGCCGGCGCAGCAATGCGGGGCGGCGACGCAAGGGTGGCTTCAGATGGTCAAAGGATGCGCAACGGCCGAGATCGGCCCCCGCGGGTCGCTTTCGGTCACGGGCACGATGTTGACCCATCCGGGCCTGGTCCGGCGAAACAACGAGGATGTCGTCGCCTATGTCCTCCCGGCCGCGGCGGAAGCCGCTTCCGCGCGGGGCGCGCTGGCTCTCGTCGCGGACGGCATGGGCGGACACGCCGCCGGCGAGGTGGCGAGCGCGATCGCGGCAGACACGATCCGCCGCCTCTATTACGAGCTCGACGGCGCGCCCGGCGACGTACTGGCGACGGCGTTTGCCGCCGCCAATGAAGCCATCTACCGGCGCAGCGCGGCCGACCCCGCCTGCGCCGGGATGGGGACGACCTGTACCGCGCTGGCGCTGCGCGACGCCGCCGCCTTTCTCGCCCATATCGGCGACAGCCGCGCCTATCTGTTGCGCGACGGCCGTCTGCGCCAGATCAGCGAGGACCACTCTCTGGTGGCCCAACTGGTGCGCGACGGGGCCTTGACCGCGGAACAGGCGGCGAGAAGCCCGCAGCGCCATGTCATCCTGCGCGCGCTCGGCACGGAACCGAATGCCGAGCCCGCGGTCTGGCGGCAGGGATTGCCGCTCCGCCCCGGCGATGTCTTTGTGTTGTGCTCGGATGGCCTGAGCGATCTGGTCGACGACGGCACGATCGGCGACATCGCCGGGCGCCTGCCGCCCGCAGAGGCCTGCGCGGCCCTGATTGCGGCGGCGCTCGCCGCCGGCGGCACCGACAACGTCTCGGTCGGGGTCTTCGCGATCGAAACAGCGCGGGCGCGGGCGGACGAAGTGCTGACGACGCGTCCGCGGCCGTTGTCCCGAGGCGGGCCATGAGTCTCGGCAATACCGGTCCCGTCGAACTGCACGAACCGATCGGCGAGGACGGCCGGTACGAATTGCGCGAGCTGCTCGGCGAAGGCGGCGTCGGGCAGGTCTACGGCGCTTGGGATTCGGTTCTCGGGCGGCAGGTGGCGATCAAGATGCTGCGCCCGGAATTGAGCCGCGACCGCGAGTTCCTCACCCGCTTTTACGGAGAAGCGCAACGGCTCGCCAATCTCAACCACGCCAACATCACCACCCTCTACGAATACGTCAAAGGGCAAAGGCCCTTCATGGTGATGGAGCTGGTCCGCGGCCGCACCCTCAAGGAGCTGCTCGAGCGCAGGCACCATCTGCCCGTGCGCGAGAGCCTTGCGGTTCTCGCCCAGACCCTTGACGGGCTCGCCCATGCCCACCGTCTGCGGGTCATCCATCGCGACATCAAGCCGTCGAACCTGATGGTCACCGACGGCGGCGTCGTCAAGATCATGGATTTCGGGATCGCGCGCGTGCACGGATCGCAGCACATGACGCGCGCGGGGCAGGCCTTTTTGACCCCTCTTTACGCTTCGCCCGAACAGATCAGAGGAGAGGAGGCCGACGAGCGCAGCGACCTCTACAGCCTCGGCGTCGTCTTCTACGAGATGCTCGCCGGCCGACCGCCGTTTACGGCCAAAAGCGAGTATCTGCTGGAGCGGGCGCATCTCGAGGAACCGCCGCCGTCATTGGCGATGCTGGTTCCCGGCCTCGACCCCCGGATCGAGGCGGCGGTGATGCAGGCGCTCGCCAAAAAGCCCGAAGAGCGCTTTGCCAGCGCCGAAGAATTCGCGCGCGCCGTCGGCGCCAGAACGATCCGCGGCGATGCGCCCGACATTCTCCAGGAGTTTGTCGCCGAAGCCGGCCGGAAGACGGCGGACGAGACCCGGCTGAGGCCCCTTGCGCAACCGCCTTTCATCCCTCTCGCCCCGCTTTCTTCCCCGGCTGCCGAAGCGGCCGAGCCGACCGATGCAGCCAAACCGGCCGAAGCGGCCAAACCGGCCGAAGCGACCGGGCCGGTCGGCGGAGGGGGCCGGCGCCGGATTGCGCTGATCGGCGGCATCGCGGCGGCGCTGGCGGCAATGGTCGCTCTGTTCGCATTGCTGCAGCCTCTCGACGAGGTCAGGATGGCGATCTTCGGGGCGCCCCGTACGCGGCCGACGCCGCCCCCGCCGGCGGCGGCTCTGGAAGTTCGCACGACGCCGGCCGGGGCGATGCTGCGCATCGACGGCCATGCCGCCGGGGCGGCGCCGCTGTCGCAGAAGTTGGCGCCCGGCCAGCATGTGATTGCGGCGAGCCTGCCCGGCTATCAGGCGAAGACCCTGTCGGTCGCATTGCAGCCTGGCCAGAACCCGCCGGTCAATATCGCGCTGACGCCGCTGGCGGCGGTCCTGGAGGTTCGCACGACGCCGGCCGGGGCGATGCTGCGCATCGACGGCCATGCCGCCGGGGCGGCGCCGCTGTCGCAGAAGTTGGCGCCCGGCCAGCATGTGATTGCGGCGAGCCTGCCCGGCTATCAGGCGAAGACCCTGTCGGTCGCATTGCAGCCTGGCCAGAACCCGCCGGTCAATATCGCGCTGACGCCGCTGGCGGCGGTCCTGGAGGTTCGCACGACGCCGGCCGGGGCGATGCTGCGCATCGACGGCCATGCCACCGGGGCGGCGCCGCTGTCGCAGAAGCTGGCGCCCGGCCAGCATGTGATTGCGGCGAGCCTGCCCGGCTATCAGGCGAAGACCCTGTCGGTCGCACTGCAGCCCGGCCAGAACCCGCCGGTCAGCATCGCGCTGGCCGCCCTGCCGGCCCCGTCTCCTCCGCAGGCCAAACCCGATCTCGAAGGGGTCGTCAAGGGGGCGATGAGCGCCAGCACGATCAAGATCGGCAACCGCTGGATCGAGCTTTACGGGATCGATGATCCCACCCGCAAATCCCGGCAGCATATCGCGGCCGTGGCCGGATATCTCGCGCCGGCCCATGGCCGGGTTGCCTGCTATCGCAAGGCCGCCGGAAAATACCAATGCTATTCCGAAGGGCGCGATCTCGCCCTGCTGGCGCTGCGCGACGGCATCGCCCGGCCCGCCCGTGATGCGCCGAGCGAATATCGCGAGGCGGCGCTGCGGCGCGCACCGCGCCGAAAACAGCCGTAACGCCGCGGGCGGTCATGTTTCAGAGAAGGAGTCGGCACATGCAGGCGAAGCGGTTTGTCCCATCCTTTGCAATCATCATGCTTGCCGCCTTCCTCGGCGGCTGTGCCGGCGGCGAGCAGACCGTGCAGACTGCGGCGGGGCCGATGCCGCAATATTGCGTGTACAATAACACGGCCACCGGCGCCCTGGTCGGGGCGGGGGCGGGGGCGGCATTGGGCGGCGGCGGCCTGAGGAGCCTCGTCGGCGCCGCCATCGGCGGCACCGTCGGCGCGGCGACTGGGGCTCAGCTCGACGAACGCTGCCGCCAGATCGCGCTGCAACAGGCCATGGAACTGGCCGCGCGGCAAGCGGCGGCGGCGCGCGCCGCCGAGCAACGGGCAATGGCGCAAAACCAGCCGCCGCCGCCACAGCCGGCGGCGTATCAGCCGGTCGACTATGTCACCCCGTCGAATCACAAGCGGCACAGGGTTGTGGCCCTGAAGAATTACACGGATCCGGTCACCAAGCAGACCTGCAACACTTATGAGGAATTCACATTCGCCAGCGACGGGAAGCCGCGGATCAGCGGCTCCGGCAAGGCCTGCAAGGGGGCGGATGGAATTTGGCGCGGCTGAACCTTGCGGCCGGGCGGCGCGCCGGGATCCCCGGGGGCGGGCCGGCGCGCGGGATCGCAAGGATCCTGGCCGCCGGCATGATGGTGGTGGCGGGCTCCGCGGCCGGAAATCCGGCGAACGATGTCGCCGGGCTCGGCTCCGCCGCGGGACGGGTGAAGAGCGGCACAGGCTTTTTCGTCTCGCCGGCAGGCTTCCTGGTCACCAGCCGCCATGTCGTGACCGGATGCCCGGGTCTGTCGGTGTGGACGGATGATGGCGGGCTCCACGATGCCAGCCTCGTCGCCGCCAATGCGCGGCTCGACCTTGCCCTGCTGTCGGTCAAAGGGCGAACCCGGGGATACGCCGCCTCCCGGTATCGCGACGATCTGCAGGCCGGCGAGAAGGTCATGACGGTCGGGTTCGGGGTCATCGCGACAAATCCGAGAGCGGCGGTGTTCACGCAGGGAACCTTTGTCGGGCGCGGCGTCATGTCCCCGGGATACCGCGTTCTGATCATCCGGGCCCATCTGCGTCCCGGCGACAGCGGCGCCCCGGTGACCGACCGCTCCGGCTCTCTGATCGGCATGGTCATCGGGCGGCTGGCCGATCATGCCGATCTGGGCGTCATCATTACGGCCTCGGAGATCAACGGCTTTCTGTCCCGCGGTGGGATCGGGCCTCTGGCGCGGCAGGCGGCAAGCTTCCGCAGCGAAGACCCGGACGGGCTGGTCGCCCGCATGTCGGCTCTGGTGCAGTGTAAGCCCGTTGCGCGCAGCCGGAACCCGCCGAGACCGCCCGGCTCCCGCCTCGCCCCGGCCCGAGAGGGGACGGGAGCGGCGAGCGGCGGCCGGCGGACTGCCGCCCTCATCCGGCCGCGCCGTTGATCTTCCAGATTTGCGACCGCATGCCGCAACCAAGCAAGCGAGGCGGGCATGGCATTGCGACTGACAATGGCTTTTTCCGACAATCCCCGCGTCGAACCGCTGAAAGAGGGGATCATAAGGCCGCAAGGCATCGCGCTGAATTGCATCACGCTCGATCCGAGCACGCTGTTTCTGCGCAACCTGCTCTATGACGAATTCGACGTCGCCGAGATGTCGATATCGGAAACCTTGCTGGCGCGCGAGCGCGGCGACGGCACGAAATGGGACTGGTCGGCGCTGCCGGTGTTCCTGAGCCGGGGACATGTCTGGCCCACTCTCTACGTCAATACCGCCTCCGGGATCGCCACGCTCGCCGATCTAAAAGGCAAGCGGATCGGCGTCCCCGATTACGACATGACCGCGGCGCTGTGGTTCCGGATCGTCCTGAAGGATCTGTACGGCATCGCGGCCAAGGACAACGTCTGGTTCAACGGGCGCACGAAAGAGCTGAGCCACGGCGGCGCTCTGGGTCTCGACAGGGCCGGACCCGTCGGGATCGCGCATCACTGGCTCGGCCCGGATCAGACGCTGGATCAAATGCTGGATCGCGGCGAGATCGATGCCTGCACGGCGATCCGCCCGCAGGCCCGCATCACCGCCGGCGATCCGACGGTGATCGACCGCTGGGGCGGAACGCAGATCTACGGCAACCCGCGCCTTAAAAAGCTTCTCGAAGACGACGGCAAGGCCGTCGTCTTCGAGTATTACAAAAGGACCGGCTTTTATCAGCCCAACCACCATGTCATCGTGCAGAATCGCATCCTGCGCGAGCACCCCTGGGTGGCTCTGGAATTGTATGACGCCTTCCGGCGGTCGAAAGAAATGGCCTATGAGCGGGCGCGGCGCTACCAATCGGCCTATCTCTACTACCCAGGAGGGGACGCCGAGGAGCAGCGCGCCGTCTTCGGCGAAGACCCGTACCCGCTCGGGCTGGCGGCAATGGGAAAAAATATCGAGCGGGCGATCGCAGGCTCGCTCGAGCAGGGCCTCTTGACCCGGCCGCTCCGGCTCGAAGACATCTATTTCCGCACGACGCTGAAGACGTGAGAGCGCGGCAACCGCATGACAGGTGACAGGCGATGATCGGATGGCGAGCAAGGCTGGGCTTTCTGCTGCCGCCCGGCAACCCGACCGTGGAGCCGGAAATGACGGCGCTGGCGCCGCCCGGCGTCTCTTTGCATTTCAACCGCATGGTCGCACACGGCGTGCCCGGCGCGCTCGACGGGCAGAACGAGCGCACCCGCGCGATGGTCGACAATATCGAGGCCAGCCTTGCAATGCTGGCCCTGGTCAAGCCCGACATCATCGTGGTGGCGCATACGGCAACGAGCTATTATCTCGGCCGGCAAGGCGAGGCCGATCTGCTCGCCCGTTTGCAGAACGCGACCGGGATCCGCGTCATCACCGCTTTCGGCGCAGTCGTGCGGGCATTGCAGCGGCTCGGGGTCGAGCGGGTGGCGCTCGGCGCGCCTTATGCGATGGAGACCACCCTTGCCGGCAAAAGGCATCTCGAAGCGCACGGCTTCCGCGTCGTCCGCTACGACAATCTGAAAGGCGTCACGAATATCTACGACGAGACCGCTGAGCGGGCCTACCGCCTGGCGCGTGCGGTCGATGCCGAGGAAGCCGAGGCGGTGTTCCTCTCCGGCACCGGGATGCCGACCGTATCGGTATTGGCGGCGCTCGAGCGCGACCTCGACAAGCCCGTCATTTCCAGCGCCTCGGCGATGATGTGGCACGCCTTGCGCGAAGCCGGCGTGCGGGAGCCGGTCGCCGGCTACGGGCGCCTGTTGACAATGGCGTAAGCGCGGCGGACCGGCCGTTTCTTCATGCTCCTGCGGGAATGACGAGGGCGCGACGAGAGGCAGAATGGGCGAAAAGATCGCCGGCTTCCGGTCCGCACGGCGCCGCCCGCCCCCGCCGCATCGCCGCTCGACCGGCGGGCGCGCCGATGACGGCGCCCGGGGCTTGTCCGACCCTGCAGGCAGGAGGGGGCGAGCATGCCGGCTGAGGAATTGACCTGCGACGGCGCCCGCTGTTTGCAGACAATGGTCGCGATGCGCGACGGGGTGCGGCTCAACACCTTCGTGTTCCTGCCGCGCGAGGGCGGGCCGCGCTGGCCGGTCATTATGCAGCGCACGCCCTACGGCATCACGGCGGCCGACGCGCGCGACAAGACCGACTGCACGCGGGCCTGGCTGCCGAGCCCGGAAGAGCCGATGCGCGGCTCGATCCTGCGCGGCTGGCGCAGCATCCTCGCGCACGGCTATGTCGCGGTCTATCAGGACACGCGCGGCCGCCACGGCTCGGAAGGCGAGGACCGCGTCTATGCCGACGACGCCGCAGACGGCTGGGACACCCTGGAATGGATCGCGGCGCAGCCCTGGACAAACCACCGCGTCGGCGTCTCCGGCTCCTCGGCCGGCGCGACGACCGCCTTTGCCGCCGCTTCGACCGGCCACCCGAGCCTGCGCGCCTTGTTCGCCCAGGCAGGCGCATCGAGCATCTATGACGACGTCGTCTATGAAGGCCAGTCGATCGAGTTGGAGCGGCTATGGCTGTGGGTGGCGCGCAACATTCCCGGCCTGTCGGCATCGCATCGCGCGGCGGTCAGCGCGCGCTCCGGGATCGGCGCGGCGGAGCTGGACAGGGCGGCGGCTGCGGCGGCGGCGCGCTATCTGCGGCTCGAGGCAGCGCGCCGGGCCGAGCCGCCCTTTGTCGGCTCCCCCGACTGGATGCGGCTGCCGCTGACCGGCTATCCGGATTTCGCGATCTGCCAGCCCTTTCTCGACGACATCATCACCCACCCCGAAGCCGATGCGTTCCGCGCCGCGCATGATTTCCGGCGCACGATCGCGATCCCCGGCTTTCATGTAACGAGCTGGTTCGACATTTTCCAAACCAGCGTCATCGCGGCCTTTCAACAGATCCAGGCGCGAGTCGGCAACCAGAAACTGTGGATCGGGCCGAACGAGCATTATTTCGTTTATGCCACCAATTTCTGGCCGCGCGACCCGTATTTTGAGTGGTTCGGCCACTGGCTCAAAGACGAGCCCGCCGGGATCGTGAACGAGCCGGCGGTGCTCTATTCGCCGCGCGCCTGGGTGTGGGACCGCGCCGCCTACGTCGCCGATGACTGGGTGGCGGCGGCGAGCTGGCCGCCGCCGGGCATCGCGCCGCGCCGCCTTTATCTGCGCGGCGACGGCAGCCTGAGCGCCGCCGGTCCGGGCGGGGAGCCGCGTCATTATCGCTACGATCCGCGCCATCCGATCCCGACCCTCGGCGGGCGCAACATGCTGATCGAGGCCGGGCCGCGCGATCAGCGTCCGGTGCGGGCGTTGCCGCATTACGGCTTGGTCTATAGCGGCGAACCGCTGCCCCGGGAGCTGACGATCGCCGGGCCGGTGCGCGTCCGGCTTTCAATCGCCTCCGATTGCCCCGACACGGATTTCGTCGCCAAGCTGATCGAACGCCATCCGGACGGGACCGCGATGCTGCTGATGGACGGCGTCATGCGCGCAATGTACCGGGATTCACCGCGCATACCCCGGCCGCTTGCCCCCGCTCGCATCTACGCGGTGACGATCGCTCTGGGCGACATCTGCCATACCTTCCGCGCCGGCAGCCGCATCGAAATCGACATTACCAGCAGCAACTTCCCGCGCCGCGCGCGCAACACCAACAGCGCCCACCCGGTGCTGGCGCGCGATACCGACGCCGATATCCGGATCGCGACCAACACGGTCCATCACGCCGAAGAAACGCCCTCGTTCGTCGAACTGCCGGTGCTGTCCGGATAGTGTCGCAAGCTGCGGCGGGAGCCGCGCCCCGCCTGTCCGATCAGCCGCCGGCGCGCGCCGCGCGCAAAGCCCGCCACACCTTCTCGCTGGTCGCCGGCATCGTCACTTCGGGAGCGCCCAGCTGCGCCAGCGCGTCGTTGACGGCGTTGATCGCCGCCGGCAATGCGCCCAGCGTGCCGTTCTCGCCGACGCCTTTGACGCCGAGCGGGTTGCGGTCGCTCGGGTGATGATTGCCGGCAAGATCAAAGCGCGGGAAATCGTCGGCGCGGGGCATGCCGTAATCCTGGAACGATCCGGTCAAAAGCTGGCCGGTCGCGGGATCGTAGACGATGTCCTCGAGCAGCGCCTGTCCCAGCCCCTGGACGATGCCGCCCATGATCTGGCCCTCGCACAGAAGCGGGTTCAATACGCGCCCGACATCGTCGACGGTACAGTAGCGCGTGACCGCAACCGCGCCCGTCTCCTCGTCGATCTCGACCTCGCAATAATGTGCGCCGGAAGGAAAGGTCGCCGAGCCCTGCGGACCGAAATTGGCGCGCTCGGTGAAACCGGTCTCGAGGCCGCCGGGCAGATCGGCGGCGTGAAACGACGCCCTGGCGACCGCGGCGAGATCGATCGCACGATCGGTGCCGGCAATGACAAAGCGGCCGCGTTCGAAGACGACGTCGTCGACCGCGGCTTCGAGCAGGTGAGCGGCGATCCGGCGGCCCTTCTCGATCAGCCGGCCGGCGGCGACGACAATCGCCGAACCGGCCATCTGCGCCGAACGCGAGCCGAAGGTGCCGATCCCCATCGTCACCAGATCGCTGTCGCCATAGCGGTAGCGGATCAGATCGGCGTCGATGCCGAGCTTGTCCGAGAGGACCTGCTTGAACGTCGTGCCGTGCCCCTGGCCGTGATCCATGCTGCCGGTCATCAGGATGACGCCGCCGGCAGGATCGAAGCGGATCTCGGCATGCTCGTATTCGCGCCCGCCGCTCGAGGCGACGCTCGTCGCGATGCCGGCCCCGAGAACCCTGCCGCGCCGGCGCGCCGCGCGGCGGCGCTCCGCGATGCCGTCATAACCGGCAAGCTGCAGGCACTTTTCGAGGTTCCCGGGAAAATCGCCGCTGTCGTAGACCTGCCCAAGCGGCGTCCGATAGGGCATCGCGGCGGCCGGGATCGTATTGCGGCGCCTGAGCTCGGCGGGGTCGATGCCGAGCGCGCGGGCCGCCGCATCGATCAGCGTCTCGGTCACATAAAGCGGCTCGGGCCGGCTGCCGCCGCGATAGGGCGCGATCGTCATCGTATTGGTCAACGCGGCCACGACCTCGGCATGCACCGCCGGCACGGTGTAAGTATTGACAAGGCAAGGCAATCCGATCGTCAGCGGGATAGTCGGGCGATCGCTCGAAAAATAGGCGCCGATCGCCGCCAGCCAGCGCACGCGCAAGGCGAGGAATTTACCGTCTTCGTCGAGCGCCAGTTCGCTGTCGACAATGCTGCCGCGCCCTTGTTCGTCGGACAGGAACCCTTCGCTGCGCTCGGCGATCCAGCGCACCGGCCGGCCGGTCACTTCGGCAGCCCACAGCGCAAGCGCGTATTCCGGGTAGCAGCCGCCCTTCATGCCAAAGCCGCCGCCCATCGTGTCGCAGACGACGCGGAATTGATGATGCGGCAGCCGAAAGATCTGTCCCGCAAGCGCGGCGCGCGTCGCGTGCACCGACTGCACGGTGCAGCGGATCGTATAACGCTCCTCGCCGGGGTCGTACTGGGCAAGACAGCCGCGCGGTTCCATCGGGTTTGCCGTAACCCGGTTCAGCGCGGCGCGGTGGCGAACGATATGGGCGGCCCGCGCAAACGCCGCGTCGACCGCCGCCCGGTCGCCGACCTCGTGAAAGAAGGCCTCGTTGCCGGGGTTCTCGTCCCATACCGCCGGCGCGCCCGGGGCGAGCGCCGCCTCGGCGGTGACGACCGCCGGCAGGACTTCGTAATCGATCGCGATGCGCTCGGCGGCGTCCTTCGCCTGGTTCAGGGTTTCGGCGACGATGAAGGCGACCGGATCGCCGACATAGCGCACGGTATCCCGCGCCAACAGCGGCTGCGGGCAGACAAAGGCGGGCGAGCCGTCGCGGCGCCGGCGCGGGATGAGGGGCCGCAGCGTGCCGAGCCCGCGCCGGCGCAGATCCTCCCCGGTCAGCACCGCGAGCACGCCGGGGACGGACAGCGCCCGGCTGACATCGATGTGGCGGATGCGGGCATGCGCGTGCGGCGAGCGCAGGACGTAGCCATGCGCCTCGTGCGCCACATGCACGTCGTCGACATAGCGGCCGCGGCCGGTCACCAGCCGCCGATCCTCCTCACGCCGGACCGGCTCGCCGATCGCATAGTGGGCCATCAGCATTCCCCTTAAGGAGCAGGCAGGTGGGTGAGACCCGCCCCCCGCTCTCTCCGCGGCGCGGCGGCGGAGGGGACAGTCCGCGGCCGGCGGAGGGGCAAGGGGCGGCGGAGGCGGCGATCCTCAGGGCGAGGCGTGGCCCATGAAGCGGGCCGGGATCGGCTCGCCCCACGGTCCGTTCGCGCCGGCGCCGCGCTCGATCAGATTGGGCGGGGCATGGGCGTTGAGCACGTCGGTGTCGGCCCAGTGCTCGTGCACGCGGCCCCACGGATCGGCCCAGTAGTCGAACACCTGGCTGCCGAGCAGATGCCGGCCGATCCCCCACATATGCGTATAGTTCTTCGATTTCATATGCTCGTGACCGATCATGATGTCGTCGATGTCACGGGCTTCGAAGGAAAGGTGGTTCAATCCGCTCTTGTCGCCGCGGATGCAGAAGAAGGCGTGGTGGTCGACATACTCCTCGCCGCGGTCGAGGCGGTTGAACGAGCCGACGATGTTGCTCTTGTCGCCGGCATAGAATTCGTCGGAGCAGCGCAGGCCGAACATCTCGCGATACCAGGCGAGCGTCTTCTCGAAATTCCTGCTCATCACGACGAAATGGCCGAAGCGCTTGATCTGAGCGGGGCCGCGCGGGACGCGGAAAAGCGCGCCGCGGCGGCGCTTTTCGGTGGCGGAGTTGACCGGCGGCCGCACGATCGGGATCGGGGCGAGCATCTCCATGCCATAGACGACTTCCACCTGATAACCATCGGGGTCGGTCAGGCGCACGCGCTTGCCGCCGCCGGGCTCGTCGATGTCCTCGATCGGCGAGGCGCCGGGGACCCGCGAAATCTTCTCCAGATCGTCATAGCTGGCGGCGTGGAAGGCGATGCCGATATAGCGCGGCTCGCCCAGTTCGGTGACGTGGATGTGATGCGGCGGATCGGTGCCGCGCATGTAGAGCGCGTTCGGGGTCCGCGCCGAGCGGATCAGGCCGAAATCGGTCAGGAACTCTTCCTCCCGATCGAGATCGGGGGCGCTGATCCGCCCGTAGGCGAGATCGTAGGCTTTGATCACAGGCATCGAAACCTCCCGGAGAAGATCCATCAGATGATCTTAAGGCATTTCCATGGGAGGAGCGAGCGCCCGCGACGGCGGCCGGCCGCCGCTAGCCGGACAGCAATTCCCGATAGACGCCGATCGTGCGTGCGCACATCCTCTCCCGCGTGAAATGCCGGGCGACATGGGCGCGCGCGCAGGCGCCCAGGCTTGTGCGCGCCGCCGGCGGCAGCGCCAGCGCCGCCACGATCGCCGCGGCCAGCGCCGGCGGATCGCCGACCGGCACGAGCCAGCCGGTCCGCCCCGGCAGGATCGTCTCGCGCGCGCCGCCGTGGTCGGTCGCGATGACCGGCCGGCCCATTGCCTGCGCCTCGACAATGACGCGCCCGAACCCTTCGGGATCGCGCGACGGCGAGACGACGACATCGGCCGCAAGATAGGCCGCCGGCATGTCGCGGCAGTCCTCGACGATGCGAAAGCGGGCGCCAAGCCCGAGGCGCGCAATCGCCGCCTCGAGCTCCCTGCGAAAGCCGGGGCGCTGCGCGGTGCCGAGCAGGATGCCGACGACCTCGCTGTTCATCGCGGCGATCGCCGCGATGAAGTCGAGCCCGCCCTTCCACCGCGTCAGCCGCCCGGGCAGCATGATAACCGGCACGCCCGCGGGCAGATGCCAGGCGCCGGCGAGCGCGCGCACGCGCTCGGGCGCGACGCGGTGCGGATCGAACAGAGCGATATCGACGCCGCGCGGGATCGTGCGCAGCCGCTCGGGGCCGACGCCGTAGACGCGGGCGGCGTAGGCGGCGACAAACTCCGAGATCGCGATGACCCGCTCGCCCGCGGCCATCACCGAATTGTACCAGCGCTTGAACGGCAGGGCGGTGTCGTAGGCGTTGTGGAAGGTCGTCACGAAATGGCGGCCGGTGGCGCGCGCGGCGGCCCGCGCGCTCCACGCCGGCGCGCGGCTGCGCGCATGCACGATGTCGATGTCGAGGCGGCGGATCAGGCGCGCCAGCCGGCCGGCGTTGCGGCGGATCACGAGCGGGTTCTTGGAAGCGAGCGGCAGGGTCAGATGAATGGCGCCGGCGCGCGCGACCTCGGCCGCGAGCGGCCCGCCGGAGGAGGCGACATAGGAGGTCCAGCCGGCGGCGGCGAGCGCCGCCGCCAGCTCGACGGTGCCGCGCTCGGCGCCGCCGGCGACGAGGCTCGGCACGATCTGCAAGACCGCCGGCGGGCGCCCTGTCGACGCCGCGGGCGGGGTGTTATTGTCCTCGCTCATGCCTTTATCGCAGCCGCACCGATGCCCCCGCCCGCGCCGGCTCCCGCCCTCCTAGCACGCCCGGACGGCGCAACGATCGCCTACCACCGCCTCGCCGGCCGGCAGCCGGGGATCGTCTTTCTCGGCGGTTTCCGCTCCGACATGACCGGGACCAAGGCGGTGTTCCTTGAAGATTACTGCCGGCGGCGGGGGTGCGCCTATGTCCGCTTCGACTATTTCGGACACGGCGCCTCGAGCGGCGATGTCACCCGGGGTTCGATCGGGCGCTGGACCGCGGATGCGCTCGCCGTCCTCGATCGGCTGACCGAAGGACCGCAGATCCTGGTCGGATCGAGCATGGGCGGCTGGATCATGCTGCTGGCCGCGCGCGCCCGGCCGCAGCGCATTCATGCGCTCGTCGGCATCGCCGCCGCCCCCGATTTCACCGAGGATCTGTTCTGGGCCCGGCTCGATCCGCAGCAACAGCAGGAATTTCGCGACAGGGGCGTCATCACGCTGCCTTCGGAATACGATCCGGCCGGTTATACCTATCGCATGAGCCTGTTCGAAGAGGCGCGGCAGCACCTCGTCCTGCGCACGGAGATCGCGCTCGACTGCCCGGTGCGGCTGCTGCACGGCCTGAGCGATGCCTCGGTGCCGTGGCAGACGAGCCTGCGGCTGGCCGAGCGGCTCAGGAGCCGCGACGTCGCGGTGATCCTCGTCAAGGGCGGCGACCACCGGCTGTCGAGCGGGCCGGATCTCGCCCGCCTCGCCAGGACGCTCGACGAACTGCTCGGGATCTAGAGCGGGCGGAGGGCGGCGGCAAACCGGCACGCGATCAGAGCGCCACCGCCGCGCCCGCCCCCTTTGCAAGCGGGCGGACGCCCGGCATTCTGCCGCGGAAGGGACGATGCAAGGGTGCGGAGCGATGACTTTTTCCCTGATCGACGACGATGCCGGCGCGGTGCCGATCACGCTGATCGCCAAGGAGCGGTTGCCCGCTTGGCTCGCCGAGGCGGAGGAGGGCGAGCGCAACTGGCTTTCGGCGACCGGCTTTACGGCCGAGGCCGGAGCCTGCGCGCCGGTGCCCGGGGAAGCCGGGCGGGTCGGCCGGGTCGTGGTCGGGCTCGGCGCCGGCGGGGAGCCCGGCACGGCGCTGTGGGCGCTTGCCGGCCTGCCCGACGCGCTGCCGGAAGGGCGCTATCGCCTGGAAGCCGCGCCGGCCGGCCTCGATCCGACCCGCCTCGCCCTCGGCTGGGCGCTGGGAACCTACGCTTTTGACCGCTATCGCGCGAAAAAGCGCAGGCAGACGGCGCTGGTCTGGCCGGCGGCGGCCGATCGCGACCGCGTCCTCGCCCTCGCGCGGGCGGTGTTTCTGGCGCGCGATCTTGTCAACACGCCGGCCGGCGATATGGGACCGGCCGAGCTTGCCGATGCGGCGGTCGCGCTGGCCGAGCGCGCCGGCGCGCGCTGCCGGATCATCGTCGGCGACGAATTGCTCGCCGAGAACTATCCGACAATCCACGCCGTCGGCCGTGCCAGCACGCGCGCGCCGCGTCTTGTCGACATCGCGTGGGGCGACCCGGCGGCGCCGCGCGTGAGCCTGGTCGGCAAGGGGGTGTGTTTCGACAGCGGCGGGCTCGACCTCAAGACCGCCGCCGGCATGCGGCTGATGAAAAAGGATATGGCCGGAGCCGCGATCGTCCTCGGCCTCGCCCAGGCGATCATCGAGACAAAGCTCGCCCTGCGCCTGCGCGTGCTGCTGCCGCTCGTCGAAAACGCGGTCTCCGGCAATGCCATGCGGCCGCTCGACATCGTCCGCACCCGCAAGGGGCTGACCGTCGAGATCGGTAATACCGACGCCGAAGGCCGGCTCATCCTGTGCGATGCGCTGGCCGAGGCGGCGAGCGAGAAGCCGGCGCTGATCGTCGATGTGGCGACCCTGACCGGCGCCGCCCGGGTCGCGGTCGGGCCCGAACTGGGCGCCCTGTTCTGCAACGACGACGGGCTCGCCGCGGCCCTCGTCGAGGCCGGCGCGGCCGAGGACGATCCGCTATGGCGGCTGCCGCTGTGGCGCCCCTATCGCAGGATGATCGACAGCAAGATCGCCGATCTCAACAACGTCTCCGAATCGCCCTATGCCGGCGCCATCGTCGCGGCGCTCTATCTGCAGGAATTCGTCGAACCCGGCATCCCCTGGGCGCATCTCGACGTGATGGCGTGGAACCAGCAGAGCCGGCCGGGCCGGCCCGAAGGCGCCGAGGCGCAGGGGCTGCGCGCGCTCTATTCCGAGATCGCGCGCCGCTTCGGGTGATCGGCGCGGTATGCCGGCGGGCTAGGAAGCAAGGCGCTTGACCGCGGCGAAATCGACCGCGTGCAGGTATTGGCGCAGGGCCGCGTCGTCGGTGGCGGGATTGCCCTCGACCTTGACCAGCACGGCGTTGCCGACCAGCGTCTGATAGGAATTCTCGCTTTTCGAATAAAGCAACCGGCGACCGTCGATGACGACGAACTCGGCGCCGCCCAGCATCGCGCCGAGACCGCTCGTCATGAAGCCCGCCAGCACCTGCACCATCGGCGAATGGGCGATGATCGTCACGGTGACGATCGCTCCGTCCTTATGGTATTTGCGGCTGACCGTCACGGCGCCGCCGAGCAGGGCCGGCGCCAGCGCGCTGCCTTCCGGCTTCTGCGCCGTCCATCCGGGCAGCGCCTGCGGCAATACGGTTTTCCACAGCTTCGCCTCTTGCTGCCGGATCAGGCTCGCCGCGGTATCGAGCGCGGTGGCCGCGCTGTTCAAATTCTTATTGCTATAGGCGGCAAGCGCCCGGTTGATCTGGTCGGTGACCTCGTCGGCACCGGCCGGCGCGCCCGCGACGGCGAGGACGATTGCCGCCGCCGCGGCCAAACCATGCCTTATATCCATGTTCTGCTCCCGCCTTCACCGCACCGGCCGCCACAATAGCCGCGATCGCATGGACGGGCGAGCGGCGAAACGCTACAAATTTCGGCGGCTCGGAGGCGATTGGAGGCGATGATGCGGGTCAGCATTCTCGACGATTACCAGGGTGTCGCACTGGAAATGGCGGATTGGTCGCCGGTCAGGGCGCGCGCCGAGATCGCGGTCGAGCGCCAGCCCTTCGCCGATGAGGACGCCGCCGCGCGGGCGTTGGCGGGCTCGCAGATCGTCGTCGCGATGCGCGAGCGCACGCCTTTTCCGCGGAGCCTGATCGAGCGGCTGCCCGATCTGCGGCTGCTTGTTACCACCGGCATGCGCAATGCCGCGATCGATATCGCGGCGGCGCGCGAGCGCGGGATCGTCGTGTGCGGCACCGAAGGCTCCGGAACCGATACCGCCGAGCTCGCCTGGGGCCTGATCCTCGGCGCCGCCCGCCGGATCGCCGAAGACCACCGCGCCATGCGCGAGGGCCTGTGGCAGACCCGCATCGGCTACCGCTTGGCCGGCAAGACCTTGGGCGTGCTCGGCCTCGGCCGGCTCGGCAGCGCCGTCGCCCGGGTCGGGCGCGCCTTCGCGATGGACGTGATCGCCTGGAGCCAGAACCTGACGGCCGAGCGCGCCGCCGAGGAAGGGGTCGAGCGCGTCGACAAGGACGACCTGTTCCGCCGCTCCGACGTGCTTTCGGTGCATGTCGTGCTGAGCCCACGCACCCGCGGCCTTGTCGGCCGGCGCGAGATCGCGCTGATGAAGAAGGAGGCGATCCTCGTCAACACCTCGCGCGGGCCGATCGTCGACACCGCGGCGGTCATCGAGGCGCTCGCCGCCGGCCGGCTCGGCTACGCCGCCTTCGACGTCTACGATCGTGAGCCGCTGCCGCCGGACGACCCGCTGCGCCGCGCCCCCAACGTCCTGCTGACGCCCCATATCGGTTACGTCACGCAGGAGAGCTATCGCGGCTGGTACCCGCAGATCGTCGAGAACATCATGGCCTTTCTCGACGGCAAGCCGATCCGCGTCCTCTGACGACCTGCGCCGATGAGCGGCAGCGAGCTTGTGATCCGCCCCTCGCAGGACGGCGATGTTGCGGCGATCGCTGCGATCTACCGCCATCACGTCCTGCACGGGGTTGCCTCGTTCGAAGAGGTGCCGCCGCGACCGGAGGAGATCGGGCGCCGCCGGCACGAGATCCTCGCCCGCGGTCTGCCTTATCTGGTCGCCGAGCGCGACGGCCGGGTCGTCGGCTATTGCTATGCCGGGCCGTACCGCACGCGCTCGGCCTACCGTTTCACGCTCGAGGATTCGATCTATGTCGCGGCGGACGAGATCCGCCGCGGCATCGGTCGGGCCTTGTTGACCGATCTGGTCAGGCGCTGCGGCGGGCTCGGCTATCGGCAGATGGTGGCGGTGATCGGCGGGCGCGAGCAATGGCCGTCGATCCGGCTGCACGAGGCGCTCGGCTTCGTCCGCGTCGGCCTGTTGCCGGCGGTCGGCTTCAAGTTCGGCGATTGGGTCGACGTCGTGCTGATGCAGCGCGCGCTCGGACCCGGGGCGGCGACCCCGCCGGGCTCAGCGAAAGGGGCCGAAGAGGAGGCATAATGGCCGCGTTCATCGATCCCGCCCGCATCACCGGCTATCACGCGCATGTCTATTATGACCCGCACACCCGCCCGCTTGCGGCGCGGCTGCGCACCGCGATCGGCGAGCGCTTCCAGGCCCGGATCGGCGCTTGGCACGACGAGCCGGTCGGCCCGCATCCGCGGGCGATGTATCAGATCGCCTTCGCCGCCGAGGAATTGCCGCACCTGCTGCCGTGGCTGATGCTGAACCGCGCCGGCCTCGACATCCTTGTCCATCCGCTGACCGGGGACAGCCTTGCCGACCATACCCGCTTCGCGGCATGGCTCGGCACGCCGCTGCCGCTGCGCCTTGAAACCTTGCGGGGCGGCTGAGAGTCCCAGGCGGGGTCATCGCGGGCGCAAAGAAGGCCGCCCGGCGCCCGCCTTCGACCGCGATCGGCCGCGGCGGTGCCGGGCGGCAAGCATTACCGGTAATGCCAGTACCGCACCGGCCCGACATCGACATGAACGAAGTTCGAGCGCGGATAATAGCCAACGCCGCCGGCGCGCAGGCTCAGCGCGGCTTCGCGCAGCTGCGACAGATCGCGGTGCTCGCATCGCAAATCGATCGCCATCCCCCTGATGTGATAGCTGTGCTTGGCGACGCCGCGGTCATGCCGCGCGAGCCACGCATTGGTCGTCGGCGAACGATAGCCGCATACCACCAGGAAGTGGTGATGCATGTCGAGCCGCCGGTGCAGCCCGCCGAGCAGGTCGAGCACGCCGGCATTGATCGGCCGCACCTCCCCGGACCAGTGGTCGCGAAGGATCCAGTTGATGTCGCGCACGGCTTCGCTGATGTAGTGGCCGTCGGCCCAGTACACCGTGCGCAGCCATTCCCCAGTGTGAATATTGTAAAGCGATACCGAGCGCGGCGCCAAGGAAGCCGCCTGCAGCGGCCTGGCGATGGCGGCGGCGGCAATGGCGGCGGCGCCGCCGAGCAGGTGACGGCGGCTCAACAGAGACGAAACGGGCATCGGCACTCCCCCCAACTTCCCCCGGGAATGCCCATATCACCCGCCGGCTGATTGAACAAGTCCTGTCGCGCGCAATCCGACGATTTGCCGGTGCCGGCCGTTCTTTATACAGGAAAAGTAGAATTATTTTCCTATTGTATTACCCTTTGCGCGTACAACCCGTTGTCCCGGTCCGCCGACAGCGCTTCCGCAGGGTTGAGAAGCTGCCAGATCTCGTCGTCGCGATGATAGGGATCGGCGTGGAATTCGAGCGCGCCGGAGGGGCTGAGCGAGACGGTCTGATAGACGATGTAGACGTCGAGCGGCTGCGGCAGGGCCTGCGCATGGGTGCGCCCCTCGGCGATGTTGCGCGCGATCGCGTAGGGGCTCTCGTGCAGGATCAACGCGGCCAGCTCCTGCGGATATTCGACCCGGATGCAGCCGTGGCTCTTCATCCGATTCGCGAGGCGGAACAGGTATTTTTCCGGGGTGTCGTGGAGGTACACCTCATAAGGGTCGGACATCTCGAATTTGAGCCGGCCGAGCGCGCTGTACGGCCCGGCCTGCTGCTGCACCAGCTGCGGCCCGATCCAGCGCATGTGGTGGCGGGCGAGATAACCGGGATCCCGGGCGAGCTTCGGCAGAATCTCCTTGCGCAGGATGTCGGGCGGGACGTTCCACGGCGGATTGAACAGCACGTCGTCGATCGTCGCGTGAAATTCCGGCGTCTGCCATGTCGGTTTGCCGACGACCACCTTGGTCGTGAACACCGGCCGGTCGTCCTCGAACAGGTACAGCCGCTGGGTTGCCGTGTTGACGATAATGCGATCGGGCGGCATGTGGCGCGGCAGCCAGCGCAGCCGCTCGAGAGCGACCGCAAGCTGGCGGGCGCGGCGCTGCGCCAGCCACGGGTCGACGGGTCCGTATCCCTCCTCGCGCCGGTCGCGGGCATAGTAGGGCGGATAGAGCGCCTCGCCGTAGCGGTCATAGCGCGCGCCGGACATGCCGGGCGCACGCTCCGCCCCGGCGGCGAGCGCCCGGTAGCGGAGGTAGGCCCGGCGCATCGCCTGGTATTCGGGCGAGGAAGGGGCGAGCGCCGCGATGACCCGGGCGGGGTCGGGGGCGGCGATCGCGCGGTCGACCGCGGCGACGACGTCGATCGGCATGGGATGCAGCGCCTCGTTCGGGGAACGCTGTCGGCGCGGGACGGCGCCTTCGGCAAGGGCATCGGCGTAGGACAGGATGGCGTCCGTGGTCAGCACGTCGCGGGCGACCGCAGACAGGGGAATGCCGCGCCCAAACAGCGCCCCGGCATGGAACAGCCTCGGGTCGAGGCCCTGATCTTCGGCGCGCAGAACCGCGCCGATCAGCGCCGTCGCCTGACGCGGATGGCTGCTCCAGAACGGTTCGTTGCCGTGCTCGGCGTAAAACTGGCGCACGAGGCCCGGATGCCGCAGCCGCTCGCCGGCGATGACCGGCATGTCGGCATCATAGAGCAGCGCCTGCAACTCGGGATCGCCCGGGTTTTGCGACGGGCCGGGCAGCGCCGCCGGCGGCGGCGGCGCGGCGATGTCAGGCGGCAGCGGTGCGGCCGCCCCGATCGGCACCGAAGCCGCGGCCGCTGCGAACAACGGCGCGGAGACGAGGACGGCCACGCCGAGCGCAAGCGCCATCGCGCCCGCGGGCAGGCACCTTGTCGGCTGAAACGCCGGTTGGTCAGCACTCACGGCCACCTCGCTTGTAGAGTGATCCGCAATATTCCCGAATGACGCAATGCGGTAACGCCCGCCCTAAGATCGCGGTTCCGCAGGGGACCGGCCTTTCTCAACCATAAGGGCAGCAAACTGCTCAATTGCTGACCAAAAACTTTGTCGTCGCCGGCGCCGCGCGCAACGGCGCCGGCGCAACGCCGTCCCGCGCCGGGCGCATGGGGCAACGCGAAAAACGGGAGAGCGCCGTGACAGGTTTCCCGGCGCGCCGCGCATCGGGCCGGAACCCTGCAGGTTTTGACAAGGCGGCGGGGTTCCATTTATCTTCTTTTAAGAAGAAGCGTCTTGAGAGATGGGAAGATGCTCAGCCAGCCGACCTTCGGCCCGCCGCCGGCCGCCTCTCCGAACGCGGTCGAGGCCCGCAATCGGAAGACCGGCATCCTCGAACGCTCCTTCGCCCTGCTCGAGGCGATCGCCGCCGCGCCCGCGCCGCCCGCGGTCGGCGATCTGATCGAAAGGCTCGATCTGCCGCGCGCGAGCGTGTACCGGCTGGTCGACTGGTTGCTGAGCGAGGGGTTGCTCGCACGCGAGCCGGTGCGCAAGCGGCTCGTCATCAGCAATCGCCTCAGCGAGCTTGCCTGCGACATATTGCGCGCGGCGGTGGCGACCGCGCCGCGCCGCACCCTGCTCGAAGCGCTGGCGCGTGAGACCGGGGAGACCTGTCATATCGGGGCGATCGACGGCAACCGCATCGTCTATCTCGATCGGGTCGAGAGCGCCGCCTGGCCGCTGCGCCTGCAGCTGACGGTCGGCTCGCGGGTGCCGCTGCACGCCACGGCGATCGGCAAGCTGTTTCTGGCGCTGTCGCCGCCGCGCCAGCGCCGCGCATTGCTTGCGGCGGTCGAGCTCGTCCCGCTGACGCCGGCGACGATCACCGACCGGGGCCGCCTCGAGCAGGAGCTGGAGCATGTCCGCGCCCAGGGCTTCGCGGTCGACGATCAGGAATTCCTGGCCGGAGCCGTCGCCGTGGCCGTGCCGATCCTGAACCGACGCGGCGAGATCCGCGCCGGCCTTGCGCTGCAGGCGCCCGAGGCGCGCATGACGGCGGCGGCGGCCAAGCGGCATCTGCCCCGCCTGCGCGAAGCCGCGCTGCAGCTCGCCCGCACCTTCGGCGCCGGCGCCGCCGATCTCCCCGAAGCGCCGCCGCCGGCCATGTCGTGACGGCCATGCCTGCCCCACAAGCCCTCGCGGCGGGAGGGCGACGCCGGCCGCGAGACGCTTTGACAGCGGCGCGCCCGTCTGATTAGGTGGCGGCCGTGCGGCGGCGATGCCGGCAACAAACAGGCGCAAGATGAGCTTGCTTGATCGGGTGCGCGATTATTTTGCGCCGCGCGAGGCGGTCGCGACCTCGCCCGCCGTGGCGGACGCGGTCAAATATACGACCTGCTACATGTGCGCCTGCCGCTGCGGCATCAAAGTCCACCTGAAGGACGGCGCGATCCGCTACATCGAGGGCAATCCCGACCATCCGGTCAATCGCGGCGTCATCTGCGGCAAGGGCGCCTCGGGGATCATGCAGCAGAATTCCCCGGCAAAGCTTACCAAACCGCTGCTGCGGGTCGGCGAGCGCGGGTCGGGAGCGTTTCGCGAGATCACGTGGGACGAAGCGATCGCGACCGCGGTCGCCTGGCTTGCGGCGATTCGCCGCGAGGATCCGAAAAAGCTCGCCTTTTTCACCGGCCGTGATCAGAGCCAGGCGTTGACCGGCTACTGGGCGGCCCAGTTCGGCACGCCCAACTTCGCCGCCCATGGCGGCTTCTGCTCGGTCAACATGGCGGCCGCCGGCATGTACACGCTGGGCGGCAGCTTCTGGGAATTCGGCGAGCCCGACTGGGAGCGCACGCGCCTGTTCATCATGTTCGGGGTGGCTGAGGATCACGATTCGAACCCGATCAAGATCGCGCTGTCAGGGCTGCGCCGGCGCGGCGCCAAATTCGTCTCGGTCAATCCGGTACGCACCGGTTATTCGGCGATCGCCGATGAATGGATCGGCATCCGGCCCGGCACCGACGGTCTCTTCGTGCTGTCGCTGATCCACGAACTGTTGAAGGCGGAGCGGGTCGATCTCGATTATCTCGCCCGCTATACGAACGCGCCGTGGCTGGTCATCCAGGCCCCGGGCAGCGCCGATGACGGGCTGTTCGCGCGCAATGCGGCGGGCGGGCCGCTGGCGCTCGGCGCGCAGGGACCGGTCGATGCGATGGCGGCCGGGACGGCGGTGCGCCTTGTCGGCGAGACGGTGCTGCCGGACGGGCGGCGCGCCGTCCCCGTCTTCCAGCTCGTGGCCGAGCGCTATCTCGATCCCCGCTACGCCCCCGAGGCGGTGGCCGCAACCTGCGGCGTGCCGGCGGCGACGATCCGCCGCCTTGCCGCCGAGATCGCGCACGCCGCCTTCGACGAGGAGATCGTGCTGGCGCAGCCTTGGACCGACTGGGCCGGGCGATCGCACGAGACGATGCGCGGCCGCCCGGTATCGCTGCACGCCATGCGCGGCATCTCGGCCCACTCCAACGGCTTCCAGACCTGCCGCGCGCTGCACCTGCTGCAGATGCTGATCGGCACGGTCGACGTGCCCGGCGGCTGGCGCTACAAATCGCCGCATCCCAAGCCTTGTCCGCCCGGCCCCAAGCCGGCCGGCAAGCCCGAACAGGTCGCGGCCGGGCAGCTCCTGCCGGGCATGCCGCTCGGCTATCCGCTGTCGCCCGAGGATCTGATCGTCGATGCCGACGGGCGGCCCGGGCGGATCGACAAGGCGTTTTCATGGGATGCGCCGCTCGCCGCGCACGGCATGATGCATATGGTGATCGCCAATGCCTGGAAAGGCGATCCCTATCCGATCGATACATTGTTTCTGTACATGGCCAACATGGCATGGAACTCGGCAATGAACACGGCCGAGACGATGCGCATGCTGACCGACAAGGATCCGGCCACCGGAGAATACCGCATCCCGCATATCATCTATTCCGATGCATATTATTCTGAGATGGTGGCCTATTCCGATCTGGTATTGCCCGATACGACCTATCTCGAACGCTGGGACTGTATTTCCTTGCTGGATCGGCCGATCGGCAGCGCCGATGGTCCGGCCGATTCGATCCGCCAGCCGATCCTTGTCCCCGACCGCGACGTGCGGCCGTTTCAGGACGTGCTGATCGATCTCGGCGCCCGGCTCGCGCTGCCCGGCTTCGTCACGGCCGAGGGAAGGCCGCGCTATCCGGGCGGCTATCCCGACTACATCGTCAATCACGAACGCCGTCCCGGGGTGGGGCCTCTGGCCGGTTGGCGCGGCGCCGACGGCACGCTGTGCGGGCGCGGCGCGCCGAACCCGCACCAGCTCGAACGCTATATCGAGCACGGGTGCTTCTGGAAATACGAGCTGCCGCCCGAGCAGCGCTATTACAAGCACGCCAACAAAGCCTATCTCGAAGGGGCCGTGGCGATGGGGTTTATCGACCGGGCGGAGCCGATCGTGCTGCAGCTTTATGTCGAGCCGCTGCAGCGCTTCCGCCTCGCCGCCCGCGGCCACGGCAGGGTGCAGCCGCCGCCGACGCATCGCCAGCGCATCGAGACTTATTTCGATCCGCTGCCGTTCTGGTACCCGCCGCTCGAGGAAGAGCGGATCGACCGGGCGGGTTTCCCGCTGCACGCGATCACCCAGCGGCCGATGCCGATGTACCATTCCTGGCATTCGCAGAACGCCTGGCTGCGCCAGATCCTCGGCCACAACCGCCTGTTTGTGCAGCGCGCGACCGGGCAGGCTTTGGGGCTGGCCGACGACGAGTGGGTGTGGGTGTCGAGCCACAACGGCCGCATCCGCGTCCAGGTCAAGCTGATGGACGGGGTCAATCCGGACACGGTATGGAGCTGGAACGCGATCGGCAAGCGCGCCGGCGCCTGGGGTCTTGATCCGGACTCGCCCGAGTTCAAGAAGGGGTTTCTGCTCAATCACCTGATTTCGGAACGGCTGCCGCCGGAGGGCGCCTATACCCATGCCAATGCCGACCCGATCACCGGCCAGGCCGCCTGGTACGATCTGCGGGTGCGGATCGACAAGGCGGCGCCGGAGGAGGCCGGGCTGGCCTCCCCGGCCTTTGCCGCATCCGGGCGCCCGGCCTCACTGGTGCGGCCGCCGGCAATCCTGCGCTATCGCGCCGGCGCCGCGCCGGCGGAGGGCTCCCGATGACCTCCCTTCCCGAACCGCGCCCGGACCAAAAGCGGCTCGGCCTCGTCATCGACCTCGATATCTGCGTCGGCTGCCATGCCTGCGCCACCGCCTGCAAGGAATGGAATACCAGCGGCCATATGGCGCCGTTGCCCGATTTCAACGCCTATGGCGAGGGTTCCTGGGGGGTGTGGTTCAACCGCATCCATTCCTTCGAGGAGGGCGAGGGCGAAGGGGCGCGCACCGTCCATTTCCCGAAATCCTGCCTGCATTGCGAGGAGCCGGCCTGCGTCACCGTCTGCCCGACCGGCGCCTCCTACAAGCGCGCCGAGGACGGGATCGTTCTCGTCAACGAGGCGATCTGCATCGGCTGCAAACTGTGCTCGTGGGCCTGCCCCTACGGGGCGCGCGAATTCGACGCCGATGCCGGCGTTATGAAGAAATGCACACTGTGCATCGACCGCATCTACAACGAGAACCTGCCCGAGGCTGAGCGCCAGCCGGCCTGCGTCATGGTCTGTCCGGTCAACGCCCGCCATTTCGGCGATCTCGGCGATCCCGATTCGGCGGTCTCGCAGCTGGTGGCAAGCCGTCGCGGCGCCGATCTGCTGCCCGAACTCGGCTATAAGCCGGTCAACAAATACCTGCCGCCGCGGCCGGAACGCATGCGCCCCGGCGGCCCGCCGCCACCACCGCCGGCCGCGGCCGAGACGCCCGCCCCCGGCGAGCGCCTGCTGCGCTGGGTCGACCGGCTGCTGTCGCGTTGACGTCTCTTGCAGCGGAGGAGAAGAGCAGTTGCATCCCGGGCTGTCGATCATCTTTTTCACGACCGCATCGGGGGCCGGGTTCGCGCTGCTCGCGCTGCTCGGCGTGGGGGCGCCGCTCGCCCTCGTCCCGACCAGCTCCTGGTTCGCTCTGACCGCGCTGGCCGTCGCCGTATTGCTGGCAGCGGGCGGCCTCTTCTCCTCGACCTTTCATCTCGGCCGGCCGGAGCGCGCCTGGCGCGCCTTTTCGCAATGGCGCTCCTCCTGGCTGTCGCGCGAGGGGGTGCTGGCGGTGTTGACCTTCGTGCCGGCGGCGATCTTCGGCATCGGATGGGTGTTTTTCGGGGCAAGGGGCGGGGTGATCGGGCTGTGCGGCTTCTTTACGGCGGCCCTCGCCGCCGCCACGGTCTTTTCGACCGGCATGCTCTATGCGACGCTGAAGCCGATCCATCAGTGGCACAATCGCTGGACGGTTCCGAACTATCTGATGCTCGCCCTGATGAGCGGCTGGCTGATCCTCGATTTCCTCGTCCGCTTCTGGGAGCGGCGGGCCGGCGCCACCGCCTTCTGGACGCTCCTCGCCGTGCTTGCCGCATGGCAGCTCAAGGAGGCCTATTGGCGCTTCATCGATACGACCTCGGCGCCGAGCACGGTGGCGAGCGCGACCGCGCTCGGCCGGCGCGGCCGCGTACGCCTGCTCGAGGCGCCCCATACCGAAGAGAACTACCTGCTGCAAGAGATGGGCTTCCGCGTGGCGCGCCGGCATGCGCGGCGGCTGCGCCGGATCGCGCGCTCTGCGGCCTTCGCGGTGCCGGCGGTATTGACGCTGCTCGCCCTGCTCGCCGGCGGGGCGGTGGGTATGGCCGCCGCCGCGATCGCCGTGATCAGCGCCGGTCTTGGCCTTGTCGTCGAGCGCTGGCTGTTCTTCGCCGAGGCGCGACACACGGTCACCCTCTATTACGGCGCCGAGGCCGTATAGGCCGGCGCACGCCTCAAAGTATCTGGCGCGGCGGGAAAATATCCGGATCTGACGGTTGTCGGGCGGCCCTTCGTCACCTATTTCGGACATGCTTCCCGGTCATGGGAGGCAGCCGCCCCGCTGCGCGCGGCCGGGCATGAAACCGGTTGACGTAGGTTTGTGGGGAGGGTTATAAGCGCGGCCCTTCCGGGGGCATGGGTCTTCGGGGGGTATGTTGATTGAGATGGTGGAGAGGGAAGGGATGCGCGGGCGGCGGCGCAGGCCGT
>Ga0209061_1000218_pt1 | contig 178911 bp, 166 predicted proteins | sample Coa_R1_10_FD_187157 | JGI IMG/M metagenome (GOLD analysis project Ga0209061, IMG submission 187157) | Surface soil microbial communities from Centralia Pennsylvania, which are recovering from an underground coalmine fire - Coalmine... | ecosystem: Environmental > Terrestrial > Soil >...
CGCCGCCTTGGGCTTTATCCTCGCTTGGTCGCTGTGGCGGCGCTGCCACCAGGCGATCGCCAAGAGGTGCCATTGGAAACGCCGCGCCGCGCGCCGATCTCACCGTAAAATGCAACTGTAGTACTAGAAGGCTTCGCCACTGCGGCCCGGCCGCTCGCCGGCGGCTTGCCGCCGTGCCTGGCGGACGCGTTCTTCCGCCTCATATTTGTCGAACATCGCGCGCGCCGCCGCCTGGCGCTTGGCGCCGAACTCGTCGCGATGCTCGCCGCACCACGCGTAGGAGGCGATGCGCGGTCTGCTGTTGCCGCTGAAATGCGGCATCACATAGCGGGCATAAAGCTCGTAGGAACGCTTCGTCTGCTCCCAATCGGCCCAGTTGTGCGCCTGCTGCAGAAAGACGCCGAACGTCCCCTGTTTTTCGTAGAGCCGCTCGATCAATGCAATCGCATCGTCGGGCGTACCGACGACGCCGAACTTGTTGTCGACGAACCATTGCAGCGGATCGGCGCCGGCCGGCACGTTGAAGCGGCGCTGGTTGTTGTTGAGATAGTTCAGATAGCGCTCGAAGCCGAAACGGGCATTCTTCCAAGCTTGTTCGCGGGTTTCGGCGAGATGCATCGGGCCGACGAGCCGCAGCCGCTGCGGGTCCATGCTGCGGCCATGCTCGGCGGCGATGTCGCAGGCGATCTTCCAATTGCTGGCGAGGGCGTCATAGCCGAAGGGATTGGTCGCAGCGACGCAGATCATCGCGAGATCGTACTTGCCGGCCAGCCGTCCGCCCGACGGCGTCACCGAGCTGACGACCGCAACCTCGGGATGGGGCTTGGTATAGGGTGGCAGATGCAGGCGGGCATTGACGAGCGTGTACCAGTCGGTCTTTTCGGTCACGACCTCGCCCCGGAACAGGCGCAGGATCACGTCGATCCCCTCCTCCATGCGGTCGCGTTGCACCATCGGGTCGATGCCGAGCATGATCGCATCCGAAGCGAGCAGTCCCGGTCCGACCCCGAACATCACGCGCCCGCGCGTGTGGTGGTCGAGCTGGATGATGCGGTCGGCGACCATCAACGGATGGTGATAGGGCAGCGACACGACGCCGGTGCCGAAGCGGATGTATTTGGTGCGTTCGGCCGCGATCGCGATGAAGATTTCCGGCGAGGCGATGATCTCGAAACCGGCGGAATGGTGCTCGCCGATCCATGCCTCGTGAAAGCCCAGCCGGTCGAGCCATGCGATCAATTCGAGATCGCGGTCAAGGCAGGCGGTCGGGTTCTCCTCCATCGGATGAAAGGGCGGGAGAAAAATTCCGTGCCGCAGATTGGTGAGCGTCATCGCCGCCTCGCTTGCCAAGTCTTCCCGATGCTATCGAAGATCGCGCCGGCGGAAAACCGCGGCCGACCCCGGCCGGCTCGCCTCCCCTATGGCCGTCCCGAGAGCAGGAGGATGAAATGGCGATCAAGAAGGAAAAGATTCAACCGGAAGGAATTCATATCCGGATGATGGCGGGTCAGCCGGCCTATACGCAGGTCGTCGCGGTCAGCGGCGGCGGGCGCATGATCTTTGTCGCCGGCCAGCTCGCTCGCGATGCCGACGGCAACTGCGTCGGCCCGGGCGACATGCGGGCGCAGATCCGGCAGGTCGGCGAAAATCTGAAGCGGTGCCTGGAAGCGGCCGGTGCGAGCCTCGCCGATATCGTCAAGACCAACACCTATGTCACCGATTACGAGGAGTTCGCGAAACACGCCGACATGCGCATGCGCTATTTCGGGCCGGCGACGCCGACCAGCACGACGGTCGAGGTCAGGCGCCTCGCCGGACCCGAGTTCATGATCGAGGTCGAGGCGATCGCGGTCGTCGATTGAACCGCCGCGCGCCCGGCAAGCGGCACCCCGCCTTCCTTGCGGCTTGCGGCTATCGCAGCTCCGGGAAATCTTCTTCCCAGAATTCCTGCGGTTCGCGCCTGCCCGCGGCGCGGCGGGCGGCTTCGGCGGCGCGCAGCTCGACGCGGCGGATTTTGCCCGAGATCGTTTTTGGCAGCTCGGCAAATTCCAACCGGCGCACGCGCTTGTAAGGCGCAAGATGGGCGCGCAGGTGGCGGAAGATCGCCAGCGCCGTGGCGCGCTCGGGCGCGTGCCCGGCGGCGAGCGCGATGAACGCCTTCGGCACGGCCAAGCGCAGCGGGTCGGGCGAGGGCACGACCGCGGCTTCGGCCACCGCCGGGTGCTCGATCAAGGCGCTTTCCAGCTCGAACGGGCTGATCCGATAGTCCGAGGATTTGAAGACGTCGTCGGCGCGCCCGATATAGGTGAGGTAGCCTTCCGCGTCGATCGCGGCGATATCGCCGGTGCGATAGACGGCCCCCGCCAGCGGCACGAGCGCGCCGTCCTCGCCCTGATAGCCCTGCATCAGGCCCAAGGGCGGCGGGTCGAGGGCCAGGCAGATTTCCGCTTCTTGGCGCTCTTTGCCGTCGTCGTCGAGAAGCCGCACGCGATAGCCCGGCGCCGGCCGTCCCATCGCCCCCGGCTTGATCCTCTGCCCCGGCATGTTGCCGACCTGCAACGTCGTCTCGGTCTGGCCGTAACCGTCGCGCAGGGTCAGCCCCCAGGCGGCTCTGACCCGCTCGATGATTTCGGGGTTGAGCGGCTCGCCGGCGCCGACGACCTCCCGCAGGCTCGGTTGCCACGCCCCGAGATCCTCCTGGATCAACATGCGCCAGACCGTCGGCGGCGCGCAAAACGTCGTCACCCGACAGCGCACGATCGCATCGAGCAGCGCCTTTGCGTTAAAGCGCGGCTGGTTCACCATCAGCACCGTCGCGGCCGCGTTCCACGGTGCAAAAAACGAGCTCCAGGCGTGCTTGGCCCAGCCCGGCGAAGAGATGTTGAGATGGATGTCGCCGGGCCCGACGCCGAGCCAGTACATCGTCGACAGATGGCCGACCGGATAGCTCTGATGGCTGTGCAGGACAAGTTTGGGCCGCGCCGTCGTGCCGGAAGTGAAATAAAGCAGCAGCGGATCGCCGGCCTTTGTTTCGCCGTCCGGCGTAAAGGCGGCCGGCATGCCGTAGCCGTCCTCGTACCGCCGCCATCCCGGCACCGTGCCGCCGACCGCGATCTTCGTGTAATCGCCGGGAATATCGGCGAATTTGTCGGAATCGGCGGCGCCGGCGACGACGTGGCGGATATGGCCGCGCCGGAAACGGTCGCGCAGATCGTCGCGGCTCAACAGCGGCGTTGCCGGAACGATGACCGCACCCAGCTTGATCGCCGCCAGCATCGTCTCCCATAAAGGTGCGATATTGCCCAGCATGATCAGCACGCGGTCGCCGCGGGCGACGCCGAGCCGGCGCAGATGATTGGCGATGCGGTTCGACCGCTCGGCCATTTCGGCAAAGGAAAGGCGGATCTCGGAACCGCTTTCGTCGACGATCCACAAGGCCGGGCGATCATTGCCGCGCGCCATCGGATCGAAATAGTCGAGCGCCCAGTTGAACCGGTCGAGCTCGGGCCAGCGGAACTCGCGGCAGGCGCGCTCGTAATCCTCGCGGCAGGCAAGCAGAAGATCGCGCGCCGCAACAAAGGCTGCCGCCGACATATGCGTCCCTCCCCGCCGTTTGCGATATCGTCAAGCTAGCGCAACTCAGCTCTGCCCGCACCGCATATCTCGGGAGTTGCGGACAGGGTGCATTGTTGCCGGCATCGACAGCGGGAGCAAGCCATGCACGACCTCGTCATCCGTGGCGGCAGCATCGTCGACGGCACCGGCCGGCCGGCTTTTACCGGGGACGTTGCGATCGATGGCGCCCGGATCACGGCGGTCGGCGGCAAGGCGGGGGCGGCGCGCCGCGTCATCGACGCCGACGGTCTGCTGGTAACCCCCGGCTGGGTCGACGTGCACACCCATTACGACGGGCAGGCGACCTGGGACCCGATCCTCGCACCGTCCTCCTGGCACGGGGTGACGACCGTATTGTTCGGCAATTGCGGTGTCGGTTTTGCGCCGGTGCGGCCCGCTCACCGCGAGGCGCTGATCGATCTGATGGAAGGGGTCGAGGACATCCCCGCTCCGGTGCTCGCCGAGGGATTGCGCTGGGATTGGGAAAGCTTTCCCGAATTCCTCGACGCCCTCGAGCGCATTCCGCGGGCGATCGACGTGGCGGCACAGCTCCCGCACCACCCGCTGCGCGTCTATGTGATGGGCGAGCGCGCGCTGCGGCGCGAGCCGGCAACCCGCGACGATATCGCGCAGATGCGGCAATTGACCGAGGCGGCGCTGCGCGCCGGTGCTTTCGGGTTCACGACCTCGCGCACCGATGCGCACAAGACGAGCGCGGGCGAGATGGTGCCCGGGCGGTTCGCCGAGATCGACGAGCTTGTCGGCATCGGGGCGGCCCTGGGCGCGGTCCAAGCCGGCGCCTTTGGCATGAACAGCGATTTTGTTGACGAAGAGGCCGAGTTCGCCTGGATCACCCGCCTGGCTAAGACGACCGGCCGCCCGGTCTGGTTCCTGCTCTCCGACCGCCCGACCGATCCGCAGCGCTGGCGCCGCCTGCTGGCCGGCGTACACCGGGCGCGCCGCGAGGGCGCTTTTGTGACGGCGCAGGTCGCCGGCCGCCCGGTCGGGGTCATTCTCGGCATCGCCACCTCGCTCAATCCGTTCGCGATCCGCGACAGCTACAAGCCGCTCGAGGCGCTGCCACTGCCCGAGCGCCTTGCGCGCCTGCGCGATCCGCAGGTGCGGCGGACAATCCTCGCCGAGCACCCCTCGCAGCGGCTGCTCGGCCGGCTCGGACCGCTGCTGCAGCTGATCGCGACGCGCTGGGATCGCATGTATGTGATGGGCGATCCGCCCGATTACGAACCGCGCGCCGAAACCAGCATCGCCGCGATCGCGGCGCGCGCGGGCAAGGCGCCCGAGGCGGTCGCCTACGATTATCTCGTCGGGGATGCCGGGCATTTCCTGTTCTTCCCGGTCACCGGCTATGTCCAGGAGGATCACGAGCCGATCCGGCAGATGCTGACCGATCCCGGCACCCTGCTCGGGCTCGGCGACGGCGGCGCCCATGTCGCGCAGATCGTCGATGCGAGCCTGCCGACCTGGATGCTGACGCATTGGGTGCGCGACCGCCGCCGCGGTCCCGGCCTGCCGCTTGAACACGTCGTCAAGCGGCAAACCAGCGAGACCGCCGATTTCTTCGGCTTCCACGACCGCGGCCGGATCGCGCCGGGCCGGCGCGCCGATCTCAATCTGATTGCCTTCGAGCGGCTGCGCCTGCGCGCCCCCGAGGTCGTTCATGACCTGCCGGCGGGCGGCAAGCGGCTCGTGCAGCGCGCGGAGGGCTATGAGGCAACGCTTGTCGCCGGAGTGCCGATTTTCGAACGCGGCGAATACACCGGCGCCACCCCCGGCCGGCTGGTGCGCCGCGCGCCTAACCCTTGATGCAGACGAGCGGCTTCAGCGTGGCGACGCGGCGGGAGAGCCCTGCCGCTTCCGCCGCGATGACGACGCTTTCGACGTCCTTGTAGGCATCCGGCGCCTCTTCCGCGACGCCGCGGCTCGACGGGCTTTTGACGATGATGCCGCGCGCGCGCAGCGCATCGACGACGGTGCGGCCGCTGAATTCCTTCAACGCCTGCCGGCGCGACAGGCGCCGGCCGGCGCCGTGGCAGGACGAGGCGAAGGCCCGCTCGGGCCGCGCCGCCGGTCCGACCATGATCGCCGAAGAGGTCCCCATGCTGCCGCCGATCAGGACCGGCTGGCCGACCGCGGCGAGATCCTCCGGCAATTCCGGGTGACGGCAGCCGAAGGCGCGCGTCGCCCCCTTGCGGTGTACGAACAGCCTGCGCTCTTCGCCGTCGATCACATGCCGTTCCTCTTTGCAGGTGTTGTGCGAGACATCGTACAGCAGCGGCATCGCGATGCCCGGGAAAAACCGGCCGAAAACCGTGCGCGTCAGATGTGCGATGATCTCGCGATTGGCGAGCGCGCAATTCATCGCCGCCCGCATCGCCGCCAGGTACCGCCGTCCGAGCTCGGATTCGATCGGCGCACACGCCAGTTCGCGATCCGGCAGGGCGATGTGGTGCGCCGGCGCGGCGATCGCCATCTCGCGCAGGAACTCGGTGCCGATCTGATGGCCGAGCCCGCGCGAACCGCAATGGATCGTCACGACAATGCCGCCAAGCGCGAGACCAAAGGCCGCCGCCGCTTGCCGATCGAAGATCTCGGCCACCTCCTGTACTTCGAGATAGTGATTGCCCGAGCCGAGGGTTCCCATCTCGTCGCGCTGCCGCCTTTTGGCATGCTCGGAGACCGCGGCGGGATCGGCGCCGGCAATGCTCCCCCCTTCCTCGATGCGTTCGAGGTCCGCCGGATCGCCCCAACCCTGTTCGACCGCCCAGCGCGCACCGCCCGCGAGCATGGCGTCCATGCCTCGGGCGTCGAGCGTGATCCGGCCGGTGCTGCCGACGCCGACCGGGATCGAGCGAAAGAGCTCATCGGCGAGCGCGTCCTTGACCGCTTCGATATCGCGGCGGGACAGCGGCGTCAGCAGCGTGCGTACGCCGCAGGAAATGTCGAAACCGACCCCGCCCGCCGAGACGATGCCGCCCTCTTCGGGATCGAAGGCGGCCACTCCTCCGACCGGAAATCCGTAGCCCCAATGGGCATCGGGCATCGCATAGGCGGCGCCGACGATGCCCGGCAATTTGGCGACGTTGCCGATCTGCTCGCGCACCTTGTCGTCCATCTCGGCGATGAGCCGGGCGTCGCCGTAGAGGATCGCCGGCACCCGCATCCCGTCCTCGGGCGCCAGCTGCCATTCGTGCTCGGAAACGCGAACCAGCCGCGAGACGTCCATCGGAGGTCCCCCTCCTTTTCTCAAACGTCGATCACGCATTGCGCGACCCAGGCGCCGTCGCCGCGGCGGGCTACCCGCAATTCCGTATAGCTTGCCCCCTTCGGTTCGACCGCCGGCTCGTGACGGCTGCGATCGACCGGCTCGCCCCAGGCCACGGCCTCGAGCCGCAACCCCTCGCCCGCAGCATCTCCGCATGAAGCAGAGCGGTCCGGCGATGGCGAGCCGGGTGCGGTGATCTTGACCGCAAAGCGCCGGAACAGCATCCGCCGGGTCGCCATTTCATAGATAAGCGCATTCAGCCAGTCGGCAAGCAGCAGTTCCTCGTCCGGCGCTTCGCACCGGATGTGGACGGGGGTCGTCGCGGCGATGCGCGCAGGGTCGGTGATTGCCGCCGAGAGCGCCACCGCCGCCTGCTCGAAGGCAGCTTCGCGGGTCGGACCGATGCCGCGCACGCCGATATCGGCGGCGTGGGAAAAATGCTCGGCGCGGGTCTCTGCCGACGGCATTCAATAAACCTCCTCAGCTATCCTCTGTATCAACAGCGGATGAAAGGTATCGGCGCCGGCTCTCGGCCGGGGAGGGAGCTATTCTTGCAAGAAGGCGTTTAACGCATGGGATGCGCCGGTGCGCATCGGTTCTCTCAGCAACGAAGGAGTGTGACGTCATGGCCGATCAGGCGATCGAAGTGAGACGGTCGCAGGCTCCTGCGCCGATGCAGCCTTCGGGGCTCGACTTGTTCCAGTCGCTGCGCCACGAAATGGACCGCATATTCGACCAGTTCTGGCGCGGCTTCGGCTTTCCCACACTGCGTCGCGTCTTCGAGCCGGAGCCCTTTTGGCGCGAGAGCGCTTTCGGGGTCTCTGTCCCGGCCGTCGATGTCGCCGAGGACGACAAGGCCTATCACATTACCGCCGAATTGCCCGGCATCAGCGAGAAGGACATCGAGGTCAATCTGTCGGGCGACATCCTGACGATTTCCGGTGAAAAGCGCGAGGAACGGGAGGAGAAGGACAAAAGCTATCATTTCTCCGAGCGCCGTTACGGCAGCTTCCGCCGCAGCTTTGCGATCCCGCAGGGCGTCGATCGCGACAAGATCGAGGCGAGCTTCAAAAACGGCGTGCTCACGCTGACTTTGCCGAAGACGGCGGAGGCCATGCAGCAGCAGAAAAAGATCGAGGTCAAAGCCCAATAAAATGGTCCCTGCGGCAGCGGCGTGCTGATCGCCGCTGCCGGCGCTTCCGCGGCGCGGGCGAGACCCGCTTTGGCGGGAGGCGGGCGCGCCGCCATTTCCAAGCCTGCATTGCGGGGCCGCCCGGCCCCGCGAGCGGCCGTCCAGTGGCCCCCTATCGGTCCTGCGTCCTCGCCCCATCCGGCGGCAGGCCGCGCCATGCGGCGCGGCGATCAAGAGGATCGGACAGCCGGCAACAAATCGGCTCGCTTCTGCGATTGCGGACGGGTAGCCTGGCGCCTCGTCGCAGCGAGGAGAAGGCGATGAAGTTCGGCATCTTCTATGAACTGCAACTGCCGCGCCCATGGCTGCCGGACAGCGAGTTCAGGCTTTATCAGGACGCGCTCGATCAGGTCGCGCTGGCCGACCGGCTCGGTTATGATTTCGCCTGGCAGGTCGAGCATCATTTTCTCGAAGAGTACTCGCACTCGCCGGCCCCCGAAATCTTTCTCGGCGCCGCCAGCCAGCGCACCCGGCAGATCCGCCTTGCGCACGGCATCATGCAGCTGACGACGGCGCACCCGGCCCGCGTCGCCGAGCGCATCGCCGTTCTCGATCTGGTCAGCGGCGGCCGGGTCGAATTCGGCATGGGCGAGAGCGCCAGCATCACCGAGCTCGAGCCGTTCGGCTGTGCGTTCGAAGAAAAGCGCGCGGTCTGGGAAGATGCGGTCCGGGCGATCATCCCGATGTTCCGGGACGGCGGCTGCGAATACCACGGCCGGTACTTCGATTTCCCCTTGCGCAATGTCGTGCCGAAGCCGCTGCAAAAGCCGCACCCGCCATTATGGGTCGCCTGTTCGCAGCTGGAGACGATCGCGATGGCCGGGCGCCGCGGCCTGGGCGCCCTCGCCTTCCAGTTCCTGAGCGCCGATGCCGCCCGGGCCTGGGTGCACGCCTATTACAACGCGCTGACCAAGCGTCTCGACAAGCTCGCCGACTACGTCATCAACCCGAACATCGCCGTCGTCAGCTATTTCATGTGCGCCGAGACCGACGCGGAGGCGCGGCGCCGCGCCGAGGGCGTACCGTTCTTCCAGTTCGCCCTGCGCTTTTACGGCCTTTCCCCCAATCGCGAGCGCCCGCGGCCGGGAACCGTCGATCTGTGGGACGCGTACGAGAAGTGGAAGCGCGCCAACCCCGAGGGGCATGCGCGCGCCTTGTCCGGCGGCCTGATCGGCTCGCCCGAGACATTGCGGCGCAAGTTGCGCCGTTTTGCCGGCTCCAATATCGACCAGGTGATCCTGCTCAATCAGGCCGGCAAGAACACGCACGAACACATCTGCGAAAGCCTCGAACTGTTCGCCCGCGAGGTCATGCCCGAGTTTCATGCCGGCGAGGCCGAGCACCAGAGCTGGAAGCAGAAGGTATTGGCCGGCGAGATCGCGCTCGAAGAAATCGACACCGCTCCGTTTCGCGACCGCTACGGCCCGAACGCGGTGCAGATCGCGCGCCCGGCCGCGGAATAGGGGCCCCATGTCCGCACCGCTGCCCGCATTGAGCCTCGTCGCCGTGCCGGGGCGCCGGCGGCAGACGCTCGATATTGCCCGCGAGGCCGAGCGCCGCGGCTTTGCCGGCCTCTTCATCCCGAGCCGCTACGGCAACATGGCGCAGGCGACGGCGCTGGCCTTTGCCAGCGAGCGCATCCTGTTCGGCACCGCGATCGCGCCGATCTATGCCCGCACGGCCGAGGAATTCGCGATGGAAGCGGCCTATCTGCACGAGGTTTCGGGCGGCCGCTTCCGCTTCGGCATCGGCGTTGCGCACGCCCCCGCGCATCAGCGCTGGGGCGTCAGGCCGGGAAGGCCGCTTGCCGATATCCGCGCTTTTGTCGAGAGAGTGCGCTCCTTTACGGGCATCGGCCCGCTGCCGCCGATCCTTCTCGCCGCATTGCGGCAAAAGATGGTGGCGCTCGCCGGAGAGATTGCGGAGGGCCTTATCTTCGCCAATGCGAGCCTGTCGCACGTGCCGCGCTCGCTGGCCGCACTGCCCCCGGAAAAACGCGGCGACCCCGGGTTTTTCATCGGCAACATGCTGCCGGTGTGCGTCGCCGAGGACGTGGCGGCAGCGCGGGCATTGCACCGCCGGCGGCTGGTGCGCTACGCGCTGTTGCCGAACTATCGCAACTATTGGAGGGAGGCGGGCTACGGCGAGGAGATGGCGGCGATCGAAGAGGCCATCGCCGCGGGGCGGCAGGACGACATCCCGCACTATCTGAGCGAGCGCTGGCTTTCCGACACGACGCTGGCGGGACCGCCGGCGAAGATCAGGGACGGGATCGCCGCCTGGCGTGCGGCCGGCGTCACCACTCCGATCCTCGTGCCGAATTCGCTCAACGGCAACCAGATGACCGCCCTCGCGGAACTGTTCGCGGCGTTCGCCGCGTAACGGCAGACCCCTCTAATATTGCCCGCGCGGCTCGAGGCCGAAGGCGTGCTGGCCGTACATCGTGCCGACCGCATCCCAATTGAGACTGACATGGCGGGCAACGGCGTTGGCGTCGCGCCAGGCGCGCTGGATCGGATTGGAGAGATGCAGGCCCGCACCGCCGGTCGCGGCGTTCAGGGTCTCGACCGCCTGCACGGCGAGACGGGTCGCATAGGCCTGGTTGCGCCGGATGCGGATGCGCTCGGCCACCGTGATGTCCGCGCCGGCGCGCAATTGGTCGGTGGCCCCGCGCATATCGGTCAACAGGATCAGCTCGGCCGTCTCGACCGCAGCGGCCGCCTCGGCGAAGCGCAATTGCACGGTCGCGAATTCGGCCATGCGCAGATTGCCGCCGGCGAGCGCACCGCGGGTTTTGCGCCCGGCGGTCATCTCGAGATAGGCCTCGAGCGCGCCCCGGGCAGCGCCGACCGCGGTCGAGGCCAGCATCGAGGCGCCGAGTATCAGCAGCGGCATCCGGTAGATCGGGTTTTTGTGGTGCCGTCCGCCCGGCGTCGTGCCGGCCCGCGCGTCGGAAAACCGCAATACCCGGTGCTCCGGCACGAAGGCGTCGCGCACGAGAATGTCCTTGCTGCCGGTGCCCGCAAGCCCGCATACGAACCACTCGTCGATGATCTCGCAATCCGCGACCGGGAGCAGAAAGAACGCGCCCTCGCCGGCCCGTCCCGGGGCGAACCCGGCGGGCGGTTCCGCGTCGGACGGAGCGATCAGCGCCCCCAGCTTGCCCCATTCGGCAATGTCGCAACCGCTGGCAAACGACCATCTCCCGCTCAATCGATAGCCGCCCGCGACCGGCACCGCGGTGCCGGTCGGCGCAAAGCAGGCGAAGATGAAAGGGTCGGCATCGCCCGCCCAGACCTCGCGCTGCGCCGCGATCGGCCAATGCGCAAGCGATATTCCGTTGGCGAGCGCGCCGTTGACGATCCAGCCGGTCGAAGCGCATCCCGCCGAGATCGTCAGGGCGATCTTGAGCGCCACCTCGCCGTCGTACTCGAAGCCGCCGAACTCCCGGGGCCGGCAGGCGCGCAGCAGCCCGGCTTCGCGGATCCGCTCGACGACATGCGCAAACAGGGTGCGGTTGCGTTCGGTGTCCTGCGCCAGCGCGCGGATTTGCGGGACCATGGCGCGCGCCCGCGCGATCAGCTCCTGCGGGCTTGGAACGGTGTCGCAGGCCGTCCTCGCAAGGCTCATGCAAGCGCCTCCCTGCCGAAGTTTTACGCCGATGCGCGCATTCCTCGCCGGATCAGAAGCCGAGGGTCGGCACCACCTCGGCCGGTGCCGGGACCCACTCCTTCAGCGGCCGGCCCTCCGCCATCGCCCGCAACTCGCGCTCAAGGATCTTGCGCCACAGGATGATCGCCGTATCGGAGCGGCCCAGCCGCTCCCGGCTGCGGTCGGCGATACGGCCCTGCCCGGCCTGCACGGCGATATCCTGCACCCGCACCCGATCGGGGTGGTCGATATCGGCAAAGCGCACCCGCCCGGCCATAACTTCGCGCGCCAGATCCGTTGCCGGGCCGGCCTCTTGCTGCCGCCGCCGGTAGCGCTCGCGCTGCTCGAGATAGGCCGCGGCGTCCGCGCCGGTCACCCGCACATGGTTGGTGATGAACCACAGATTGGTCTCGTCATCGACCGGGGTGAAGGCGAGGTAAAGCTCGCGCCAGCCGCCGGCGCCGTCGAGCCCCGCCATCGGCGGCACGATGACCCGCGTGCAGTTGGGCATGTAATGCAGGCTGATGCGCTCGCGATTGCCGCGCCTGCCATAGCGGATCATGCCCCATTCCGTCTCTTCCGCCGCGATCTCCGGCAGCTCGTATATGCCCTGATGCGAGCCGCCGATCCTGTGGACGAAGGCGACATGCACCTCGTCCATGCTGTTCTCGAGGCACTGCAGGTAGTTGCAAGGGACGAGGGGCGGCACCGGATTCTCGATCAGCCCCTCCTCCCGCGGCGCCGGATAGGGCGGAAAGGGCGGCGGCGCACCTTCGCCGAAATAGGCATAGATGAGCCCGAGGAATTCGCGGGTGGGGTAGGTGCCGATCCGCACCTTGCGCGCAAAGCCGGGATCTTCCGCAGGCTGCTCGAGACAGCGGCCGGTACCGTCGAATTTCCACCCGTGATAGACGCAGCGGATGTCGTCGCCTTCGACCCAGCCGAGATGCATCTGCGCGCCGCGATGCGGACAGCGGTAATCGATGATCTGGGCCCGGCCGCCGGCGCCGCGGTAGAGCGCGAAATCTTCGCCCATGATGCGGATCGGCTTGGCCTGCGCGGGCGGCAGGTCCTCGGCGCGATAGACCGGGATCCAGAAACGTCGCAGGAACCGTCCCATCGGCGTCGCCGGTCCGGTGCGCGCAAGCTCGAGAGGGTCGATCGTGCTCATCAAAGCCTCCGTTTTCCGCCGCCGCGGCGAGAGCGATGCGGCCGCTGCGGATGGGGGACCGGTCGGCGCCGGGTTATGGCGCAAGCGGCGCCGGGCGCCGGGCCGGACGCCGCCCGCGGCGCTCTCATGCGGGCATCGTCAGTTCCAGCGCGCCGCCGTTCTCGGAGCGGGCGGGATAGGGATAAGGGCCAAGCCGCAGAAAGATCGCGCATGTGATCAGCAGCATCGCCTCATAGACGAGCAAGATTGGAGCATAGGAGTGGAAACGGTCGAAGCTGATCCCGGAGAGCATCGGTCCAAGACCGGTGCCGACGCCGAACAGCCCGAACATCAGACCATAGATCCTGGCATAATCGCGCAATCCGAAATAGCGGCTGACAAAGAAGGCCATCAGGTCGATCTCGGCGCCGATGCCAAGCCCCAGCGCCACCGCGCCGACGACCGGGATCGGGCCGCCCGCCCCGCCCAGAAGCAGCGCGATCCCGATCATCGGCATGACGAAAAAGCCGGCCGCAACGTAGGGGCCCCGGAAGCGGTCGAGGCACCAGCCCGAGAGGATGCGGCCCAGCAGCAGCGCCAGCCCCGAAGCCGACAACGCCGCGGTCGCCGCTGCAAGCGAAATGCCGCGGTCGGTCAGCAGGGCGACGACATGGGTCAGCGTGCCGTTGATCGCGATGACATCGAAAAAGAAGGCGATCCCGAGAGCCCAGAACCGCCGCGACCCGAACGCTTCGACAAAGGCGATGCCGGGCAGCGCCGCCGCCGCCTCCCGCCGCCGCCGAACGGCGCCGGCGAAGCCGGGCGGCTCGCGGACGAACAGCGCGACCGGTACAAAGGCCAGCAGCAGCACCGCCAGCGCCAGCCCAATATAGGCCCGACGCCAGCCGAAATGGGCGATCAGAACGGCGGCGAGCTGCGGCATCAGCGCCACCCCCAAACCGACGCCGGCCATGCCGATCCCGAGCGCCAGCCCGCGCTGCCGATCAAACCATTGCGCCGTCACCGCGGCATAGGGGATCGGACTGGCCGCCGGGCTGACGAGACCGGCAAAGGCGAAGATCGCATAGGTGACCGCAAAGGGTGAGGCGCGCAGCAGAGCGTAGGCGGCGACGGCGAGCGCGAACACCAATACGCCGGGGATCATCACCCGCCGCGCTCCCCAGCGATCCAGCAGCCAGCCGAAAAAGGGGCAGGAGAGCGCCCCGATCAGCGCGTGCAAGCTCAGGGCTGACGAGAACAGGCCGCGGCCGACCCCGAGCTCGGCCGTGATCGGTTTCAGAAAGACGCCAAAGGCAAAGACATTGATCGGGCCGGCGCCGACGATCAGGCCGCAAACCGTCGCGAAGACGACCCACCAGCGGTTGCGCGCCCTGCCGGCCATCCCGTTTCCTCCCGCTTTCCGCCGGGCCGCGTCGCCGGGCGGAGTGTGCTCGATTAAGGCACAGCTTAGCGGATCTCGCCGGGCAAGGCGACGGGGCAGGCAGATTGCCGTATGTCCGCGGCCCCTCTGCCGGCAAGGGGGCGAGCCCGGTCATGCTCGGTACCCTTGCAGGCGGCGCTCTTGGCTCGCGTTTCAAGGCACGCGACGGTCCGCCGTACGGCTTCATCGTGTTCCATCCGGACTGCCGTCTTGCCGACGATACCTCCGCACGCCGGCGATGGCCGAGGTCCTGCTCGGCGCGCGCGACTTCGCGGCAAGCCCCAGAAGCCTTCGTGCGCGGCGCCCGCGGCGCGGCTGTGGCGGCGTGTTTTGCGACCGGCCACTTATGCAGGCGTCCTGAGGCGACCGGAGAACGGTGCGCCGGCGATTTCCTAGCACATTGTAATTTCTGTAAAAATGCGGAGAGGTGGCGGAGGGGGGGGGATTCGAACCCCCGATACGGTTGTTAACCGTATAACGGTTTAGCAAACCGCCGCCTTCAGCCACTCGGCCACCCCTCCACCGATGAGTGGGCTCGACACGGCGTATGCAGGGCCGTTCTATAGAGCGGCCGGAGCCAAGTCAATTCGCCCCCGATAGGATGACGGCGACGGGCCCGCCTCTGCCGAACCGCAATCCGTGGCGGCGCGATCGCTCCCCTGCCCGCCGCCCCGCGTCACTCCCGGGCCGCGGCCTCGATGCGCGCCATGTCGCGATCGCTGAAGCCGAAATGGTGCCCGATTTCATGAATCAACACGTGCCGCACGACATCGGCGAGCGCGGCGCCGGCGGCGCGGCAATAGGCAAGGATCGGCTCGCGATAGAGAAAGATCATGTCGATATGCGGATACGGGTCGCTGACGCTCTTGCGCGGCAAGGCGACGCCGCGATAGAGGCCGAGCAGCGCAAACGGGCTTTCCAGTCGCAGCGCCGCCTGCGTGTCGGCGTCCGGGAAATCCTCGACGCGCAGGACGAGCGAGCGCAGGTGCCGTTTGAACGGATCCGGCAGCGCGTCGAATTCCCGCCGCGCCAGTTCCTCGACATCGGTCGGCGACGGCCCGGCCTCGTCGGGACGCTTGACCTTGACCTCGGTGCGGCTCATTTCCTCGTCACCGGCAGAACGGGAGGGTCACATGGTCGAGAGGCTGGTTGGCGCGATGCGACAGGCAGCGCTTGCCGAACTGCACGGCTGGGCCGAGGTCGCGGATCGCGACGCAATCCGCAAGAGCTATCATTTCGGAGACTTCTCCGAGGCATGGGGCTTTCTCGCGCGCGTCGCCCTGCTCGCCGAAAAAATGGATCACCATCCCGAAATCTTCAACGTCTACAACCGCGTCGAGCTCGTGCTGTCGACGCATGATGCGGGCGGGCTCAGCGAGCGCGACGTGCGCCTTGCGCGGGCGATCGACGCGATCGCGCCGGAACGCGACCGCCGCCCGCGGCTGCCCTGAGATCCGGCCCGCCGCCGCTCACGGAATGGGCACGGTATAGACGAGCGTCACCGCTTCCTCGCCCGGGTTGCGCCGGGTCAGGCCGGCATTCGACATATGGTGGACGGCGATGCCGAGCCGGGAGAGATCGGGGAAGCGGTAGTCGAGTTCGGCGCCGCTGCGGAATTCCCACCGCGATCCTAGATCGGTGCCGCCGCCGCGCGCGAAATAGCCGGCGGCGACATTCGGGGTCAGGATCCAATGCGGGCCGAAATGAATGTCGAAGCCGAAGCCGAAATAGCCGTAGAACGCGCCGTCGCTGGTGCCGAAGGCGCCGATGAACGGCGCCAGCAGCCACAGCCGATCGCCAAACCGGTATTCGCCCCCGATCTCGGCCGCCGTGCGGCTCGTCGATTGGCTCCGGTTCGGCGCCACGTCGAAAGCGCCGCCGATCAGGGCGATGCGCGCCGGATCGCCGGGCGAACCCAGCCTTACCTGCGCCGCCGCAGGGAGGGCGAGCAGCATGACGAGCGCGGCAATCCCTGTCCTCGTCCCCGCCAGTTTCACCGCCGCCTCCTCTTGGTCCCGGCGCCGTGCGCCCTGTACTTATGGTAGCGGCAGTTGCGATAAAACAAAACCCAACGTCACAGCCGCTTCATCCGCTCGGTCGCCAATACCAGCTGCTCGCGGATCCCGGGCTCCATCGCCGAATGTCCGGCGTCGGGAACGATGACAAACTCCGCCTCGGGCCAAGCGCGCGCCAGTTCCTCGGCGCTGCGCACCGGGCAGATCATGTCGTAGCGGCCCTGCACGATGATCCCGGGCAGGTGGCGGATGCGGGCGGAGCGGGCGACCAGATCGCGCGCGCCGGTGAATTCGTAGCAGCTGAAATAATGGGCTTCGATGCGGGCCAGCCCGAGCGCGAGCCGGTCCTCGGCAAAAGCGGCGACCGTCTCGGGATTGGGCAACAGGGTCGAGCAGGTGCCCTCATAGGTGCTCCAGGCGCGCGCCGCCGGCATATGGACGGCCGGATCGGGGTCGCGCAGACGGCGGTAATAGGCGGCCAGAATATCGCCGCGCTCTGCTTCCGGCAGAAACTCGGCAAAGCTGCGCCACGCTTCGGGAAAGACGATGCGCAGCCCGTAGAGAAACCAGTCGATCTCCTCCCGCCGGAGCAGAAAGACGCCGCGCAGCACCAGCCCCCGGCAATGCTGCGGATACGTCTCGGCATAGTGGAGCGCCAAAGTCGACCCCCACGATCCGCCAAAGACAAGCCATTTGTCGATGTCGAGAAAACGCCGCAGGCGCTCGAGATCGGCAAGCAGATGATCGGGGGAATTGTCCGCGATCTCGCCGAGCGGGGTCGAGCGGCCGGCGCCGCGCTGATCGCAGATGACGATCCGCCAGTAATTCGGATCGAAAAACCGGCGGTGGGTCGGGGTCGCCCCGGCGCCGGGTCCGCCATGCAGGAATAGAACGGGAACGCCGCGCGGGTTGCCCGACTGCTCCCAGTACATCGTGTGGCGGGCATCAAGGCGCAGCATGCCGCTGCGATAGGGTTCGATCGGGGGATAAAGGTCACGGCGGCTCGGCATTGTGCGCCAGTCTAAAAGTTGGCGCGCCGCTGCGGTAGTGCGGAAGAGGCCCGCCGCTCCCCGGCGGCGCCCCGCGACGCCGCGCGAGCGTGGCGGCGGTTCCCCGCGCGGCGACATCGATTTCCCTGGCCAGCTTTTTCGCCATCGCTTCGGCAAAGGAATCGAAATTCCTGACCACGACGAGAAAGGCGTCAGGCCCGCCGATCACGTTGTTGCGGTAATAAAGGGGCAGTCCGCCCGGCGGGTGGGTATGGGCGGAGAATGCCAAATCCGCCCTGTTGTTGATGATCGCAAGCCCGTTGATGGTGATGCCGCGCCTGACGGCGTCGTCGCGGGCCGCGGTCATCGGACGGCCGGCGTTGTTCGTGCCGTCGCCCGAAATGTCGATGACGCGGCGCGCGTCGGGCCAGCCGGCCGCGGCGAAATGGGCGGCGGCAAAGTCGATCGCGGCGCTGATCGAAGTGCGGCCCAGGAACGAACGCGGGGCGTGCAGCAGAATGGCGGCGATGCTGCCCGCCTCCCCCGCGGTGGAGAGCCTTGTCCAGTCGACGACGATCCGCTGCTCCTCGGGACCGGCAAATTCGATGAAACACACGCCGATCGCGCCGTGCGGCCGGCGACGGATCGCGGCCAGCACGCGCGGATCGGTCAGCGCCGCGGCATAGCCCTTGCGCTGCAATTCGAACTCCGCCGCATCGACGCTGCGCGATACGTCGGCGGCCAGGATCACCTTTAAGTCAATATCGGATACTTGTAATTCTCCTATTAAGGAAAATAATGCCGGTATCGCGATGATGGCGGCGATAAGCCTCATTGAACCCGCCTCCCGCTGCGTCCGGCCAAGGATAGGACGAACTCCGGCACCGAGAAAGCGCACCGGCCCGCCGCGGCATAATCAAAAGGGTTGAGTTCGTGCTCCCTTGTGGGTCATTATGCGCTCAGGGGGGTTCAGAACTCGAGATGCATTTGGGCTTGTCCGAAAAGGCTCGGACCGGAAGGTCGGCCCGTGAGCCTGGGGGTTGGACGTTTTACGGCCGGTACCGCCGCAACAGGGGCGGTTCGCCGCCATCCGCCGCAATCGCCCGCCCGCGCCGGCGGCGCAGGTCCGGTAGAGGGGCGGAAGCGTGAACGAACGCCTCACCGGCAGCGGCGCGTCCCCAGCCGAGAAGGACGCGATTCGGGCGGCGCGGTTTTTTCCCGCGCGACGCATAGAGATCCAGGCCTGCGCTCGCACTTTCGCCGTCACCCTGTCGCGACGAGCGCAGCTCCTCATCCTCCTGCTGCTTGTCGCGACGGCGGCGGCAACGGGCTATGTCGGCGTCAACGACCTCGCCTATCGCGAGGAATTGCACGCCCGCCGAGCGGAAACCCTGAGGGCGGAGGCGGCGAACACCGAATTGCGCGCCTACGCCGCCCGGTTGCGGCGGAAACTCGCGCGGATGACGCGCCAGCTTGCGGCGGCGCGGGCCCGCATCGCGGCCCATGAGGCGGAAGCCGACGGCATGCGCGCCGGCCTGCTGGCCGCCCAACAGCAGCTCCAGCAACTGTCGGCGGCCCCGGCGCAGGCCGCCTCGGCCGCGGGTCCGCAACCGCAGGGCGCCTTCGCGACGGGGGCGCAGGATCAGCGGATCGCCCGCCTGGACGCGGCCCTCGTCGCGGTCGAACGGCGGCAGCAGGAGGCCGCAGCCCAGCGCGCCGACCTCGCAAGCCGGCTCGCCGCGGCCCAATCCGATCTCGCGCGCGCCACCGAGCAGGCGGCGGCAGCGAAGCGTGCGCTTGCTCAATTGACGACAAGGCTTGCCGCGCGCGAGCACGATCTGGCGGCCCCGCCGGCCGGCGCCCGCGCCGCGGCCGCGACGGCGCCCGGAATCCTCGGCAAGATCGAGCAGGCGCTGGCCTCGGCCGGCATCGACGCCAAGCGGATCTTTGCCAGCTTCGGGATCGACCGGGACGTCGGCGGCCCCTTCATCCCGGCCCGCGACGCTCCCAGCCCGGCCCAGCTGGCGGCCGAGCAGGCGGCGGTTTTGAGAATGCTAAAGACGCTGCCGGTCGACGCCCCGCTCTCGCATTATCGCGAAACGAGCCCGTTCGGCCCGCGCCTCGATCCGATCAACGATCGTGAGGGCTTCCATCCCGGCGTCGATCTGGCCGCTCCCTATGGCAGCCCGGTCTATGCGACCGCCCCCGGCGTCGTCACCTTTGCCGGCTGGGACGACGGTTATGGCAAGATCGTCAGGATCGATCACGGCCACGGGTTGTCGACCGGATACGCGCATCTGCACCGCTACACGGTCGTGGTCGGCGAAAAGGTCGCGGCGGGAACCGTCATCGGCTATGTCGGAACCACTGGCCGCACGACCGGGCCGCATGTGCATTACGAGGTCCGATTGAACGGCAAGCCGGTCAATCCCGCCGCCTTTTTGGCTCTCGGCCACGAGATCATTCCCGCCGCCGCGGCAGCCTCGGCCGCGGCGCGTTGAGCAGCTCGGCGCAACGCCGCCTTCGCAGCCGCTGTTCGAGGCGAGACCGGAAATTCAATAAAGGTGGCAGGCGACGGTATGGTTCGGCGCGATCTCGCGCCGAACCGGTGCTGCGCGCGCGCAGACCGGCATCGCATGCGGGCAGCGCGGGTGGAAACGGCAGCCCGAGGGCGGGGCGAGCGCGCTCGGGACCTCGCCCGAGATCGGGAAGCTTGCGCGCCTGTCGTCGGGGCGCGCGGGCAGAGCTGCGGTGAACAGCGCCTGCGTATAGGGATGGGCCGGCTTGGCACAGAGTGCGAGGCTTTCGGCAAGCTCGACGATCTGCCCCAGATACATGACGGCGATGCGGTGGCTCAAATGCGCGACCGTTGCCAGATCATGGCCGATGAACAGATAGCTGACCCCGAGCCGCCGCTGCAACGCGGCGAGCTGGTTTATGATCTGGGCGCGGATCGACACGTCGAGCGCCGAGACCGGCTCGTCGAGCACGACGAGGCGGGTGTGGGTGACCAGGGCGCGCGCGATGGCGATGCGCTGGCGCTGGCCACCGCTGAATTCGTGCGGGAAGAGCCGCGCCGCTTCCGGCGGCATGCCGACCAGCTCCAGCACCTCGGCGACCCGCTCGGCAATCGCCGAGCGCGACAGGTCGGTATGGATTTCGAGCGGTTCGGCGATGATCGCGCCGATCCGCATGCGCGGGGAGAGCGAGCTGTAGGGGTCCTGAAAGACGACCTGGACTTCGCGCCGATAGCGCCTCAGCGCCTCGCCCTGCAGGTGCGCGATGTCGTTGCCGTCGAACCGGATCGTGCCGGCGCTCGGCGTCTCCTGCAACAGGATCAGCTTCGCGGTCGTCGTCTTGCCGCATCCGGATTCGCCGATCAGGCCCAGCGTCTCGCCGGGTGCGATCGCCATATCGACCCCGTCGACGGCCTTAACCCAACCCCGCTTGCCCCAGCCCATCAGCCGGCCGCCGGCCGGGAAATATTTCCGCACTCCTTCGAGCTCAAGCAGTGGCGCTGACATACGGCTCCTTTGCGGCATGGTCGAGCAGCCAGCATCTGGCCGTCCATCCTGGAGCGACCGCCCGCTCGTCCGGCTCCGCGACCAGACATTTCGGCATCGCCTGCGGACAGCGCGGGTGAAAGGCGCAGCCCGTCGGCAGCCGCGCCAGATCGGGCGGCTGTCCGGGGATCGCGGAGAGCGGCTCCTTGCTGCCGAGTTTCGGGGTCGAGCCGAGCAGAGCCGCCGTATAGGGGTGCTTTGGCGCCGCGAACAGGTCGCGCACCGCCCCCTGCTCGACGATTTTGCCGGCATACATGACCGCCACCTTGTCGCACATGCGCGCGACAATGCCGAGATTGTGGGTGACAAAGATGATGGCGACGCCGGTGCGCTGCTGGATGTCCTTCAGCACGTCGAGGTATTGCGCCTGGATCGTCACATCGAGATTGGTCGTCGGTTCATCGGCGATAATCAGCCGCGGGCCGCCCGCCATCGCGATCGCGCCGACGACGCGCTGGCGCATGCCGCCGCTCATCTGATGGGGATATTCGCGCATGCGCGTTTCGGGCGAGGGGATGCGCACGGCCGCAAGCAATTCGCGCACGCGCTCCCGCAAACCGCGGCCGCGCAATCGGCAATGGTGATAGGCCGGCTCGGCGACCTGCGTATAGATGCTGAACAGCGGGTTCAGGGACGCCATCGGATCCTGCAGGATCATCGCGATCTGGCGGCCGCGGATACGGCGCAGCTGGCGCGCTCGCATCCGCGTCAGTTCCTCGCCGGCAAACAGGATCGAGCCGCCGGCGATGCGTGCGCCGGGCGGCAACAGGCCGACAATCGACATGCAGGTTGTGGTCTTGCCGCACCCCGACTCGCCGACAAGGCCGATCGTCTCGCCCTCGTCAACGGTAAAGCTGACATCGTCGACGGCTTTGACGACGCGGGCGCCGCCGAATGTGACGTAATGCGTGCGCAGCTGCGAGACGCGCAACAGCGGGGCCATCGAATCTCCTCCGCGATTACAGGTTGCGCAATTGCGGATCGAGGCGCACCCGCAACCAGTCGCCCAACAGCTGCGTCGCCAGCACGACCAGCAGGATGCACAGGCCGGGAAACACGGTCAGCCACCAATCCCCGACCATCAGCATCGACCGGCCGTCGGACAGCATCGAGCCCCAGGCCGGCTGCGGCGCCGGCACGCCGACGCCGAGAAAGGACAGTGAGGCTTCGGCAATGATGACGACACCGATCGTCAGGCTCGCCAGCACCATCGCCGAATTCAGCACATTGGGCAGAATATGGCGCAGAATGATCCGCGTATGGCCGGCACCGGCGATCTCGGCGAGCTTGACGAATTCGCGCTCGCGCAGGCTCAAGACCTCGCCGCGGATGACACGCGCATACCGCGTCCAGTAGACGAGCCCCAGAATGATGACGATGTTCCACATGCTGGGCCCGACCATCGTCGCCAGGAACAGGGCGAAGACCAGCGCCGGCAAGGCGAGCCAGGCATCGGTCACGCGCATAATGACCTGATCGACCCAGCCGCCAAAATAGCCCGAGAGAATGCCAAGGGCGGTACCGAGGCTGCCGGCGACGAGCGTGCCGGTCACCCCGACGATCAACGACACGCGCGCGCCGAAGATCAGCCGGCTCAGAATGTCGCGGGACTGAAAATCGGTGCCGAGCAGCCAGCGCGTGCTGCCGCCCGGCATCCAGAAGGGCGGCTCGAAGATCTTGGCGCCCGGGATCGGCTCGGTTGGATCGTAAGGCGCGATCCAATTGGCAAACACTGCAACCAGAACGAACGGCACGAGGATCGCAAGCGGCAGTACCGGCAACGCGCGCGCCGCGGCGAGCCAGCGCCGCGGCCACGCCGCGCTTCTTGCGCCGGTTACGACGGCGGTGGCGGCACGGGTCTCTTCGAGGCTCGATACCATGGCGCACCTATTTGGTCAGGCGAATGCGCGGATCGATATAGGCGTAGAGGATATCAAGGATCAGATTGACTGCGACGATCATGATCCCGGCCAGCATTACGACCCCCTGCACGAGCGGGAAATCGCGCTGGAAAATGCCCTCGTAAAGCAGCCGGCCGATGCCCGGCCAGGCAAAGATCACCTCGATGATGACGGCGACGTTGACCATGATCACCAGGTTGATGCCGGCCAGGGTCAGCACCGGGATCAGCGCATTCTTGAAGGCGTGCTTGACGATGACGAGGTAACCCGGCAGCCCCTTCAACCGGGCGAGCTTGATATACTCGCTGCGCATCACTTCGAGCATGCTCGAGCGGGTCAACCGCAGCAGCGAGGCGGCAAAATACCAGCCCAATGCCAGCGCCGGCATGACGAGGTGCCGCCAATCTCCCTGGCCGCTCGTCGGCAGCCAGTTCAGCCACACCGAAAACACCAGGATCAGCACCAGGCCGAGCCAGAAGCCGGGGATCGACAAGCCGAGCAGGGCGACGATCTTGCCGATATTGTCCCACCAAGTATTGACCCGCACGGCCGAGATCAGACCCGCCGGAATGCCGATCAGGAACGAGATCAGCGAAGCGGCGAACGCCAATTCGAGAGAATTCGGCAGGCGCTGGAAATAGAGCGTGCTGACCGGCATCTCGTAGTTGAACGAAGTCCCGAGCTTGCCGGTGAAAACATTGTGCACAAAGGCGAGATATTGCACCGGCCACGGCCGGTCGAGCCCCCATTCGGCGCGGATGCGCGCCAGATCGGAAGCGCGGGCCCCCGGTTCGGCAAGATAGGTCACCGGGTCGCCGGTCAGCCTGATCACGATAAAAATCGTCAGGCTCAAAATGAACAATGTGATCAGGGCGTAGATCGTGCGCCGGATGATGAATTGTCCCATCGCCGCTCCTCCCTGCTGCGGCCGGCTCAGGTCGCGGTAGGCTTCAGGCGGATGTCCTCCCAGGGATAGGCGTAGCCCGTCGTCAGGTAGGTGGGGAAAACGTCCTGCCACTTCTTGGCGGCGACGCGCGGCCCGATCGCGTTGACAAAGGCGTGGCGAAATACCGGTACGAAATAGTAGTTCTCGAGAATTGTGCGCTGGATCTGATGGGCGAGCTTCTCCCGTTCTTTTGGATCATAGGAAGCGAGATAGCGCTTGAATTTGTCATCCAAATCCCGGATGCAAAAGAAATCCTGGGACTGAAAGCCGCCGCATTTGAACATCGAATCGTACCAGTTCGACCAGGTACCGCCGATGCGGGCGGCATTGAGGATGATCTGCACCCCCGGCCACTCCTTGAGACCGCTCTCCATCCTCTTCAGAAAGACCCCGCGTTCCAGCGTCTGGAGCCTGGCCCGGATGCCGATCGCCTCGAGATCGGTAACGATGCGCTCGCCGCGCGAATAATAATCCGGCACCGGCGTCACCCAATCGACATGGAAGCCGTTCGGATAGCCGGCTTCGGCCATCAGCTTCTTGGCCTTGGCGACGTTATACTCCCATTTCGGCCACGGCAGGTAATATTCGACATCGTTATTGATCCAATTGCCGTCGACCTGTCCGAGACCGTCGCACTCGGCCCGGTTCATCGCGTCGCGATTGACGGCAAGGCTGACCGCCTCGCGCACGCGCTTGTCGTGAAACGGGTTCTTCGGGTTCGTAAAGCCCGGGAATTCGAGCCACCAATTGCCCGAGACGACCGGCGCCAGCATCAGTTTCGGATTGTTCTTGACCCGCTCGATCAGCTCGCCCGGAACGAAATAGATGATATCGGCGTCGCCGCGCTCGAGCATCGCGACGCGCGTCGCCGCCTCGGGCACGCTGATCATCGTCAAATGCTTGACGTGGACCGGGCGGTAATAGTCCGCAAAGGCCTCGAATTCGAGCCGCACCCCGGGCTCCTGGGAGACGAGCCTGTAGGGCCCGGCACCGATCGGCTTTTGCATATATGCGTCCTGCCCGACCTTTTCGTAATACCGCGCCGGCACCGGCCAGCCGGCGCCGCAGGTATTTGCCGTCCCCATCAAAATCGGAAAGTCAAGAAATGGATTTTTAAAATGAAACCGGATGGTTTTATCATTAACAATTTCGATTCCGTCGGTTGTGTCCTTGAGAACGGCACCCCATGCCCCGCGGTAATGCTCGTAGCTCCACTTGACATCCTGAGGCGTAACGGGCGTCCCGTCGTGGAATTTGACGCCGGGGCGCAACACGAAGGTGCAGCTTTTGGCATCCTCGGCGAGTTGATAGCGCTGCGCCAGTGCCAAATGGTCATACTTGCGCATGCGGAAGTTCTTGATCAGCGCGTCCTGCAATGCCATCAGGAAATTGTCGGGGCTGGCCGTGCCGTCATGCTGCTGCGGATCGAGCCAGCGCGCCGCGATATTGGTGTGCCAGGCGAGGGTGAGTTTGCCCTCCGGCGCAGGTTTCTGCGCCGCCGCGGCGCGCACGAACGGTGTCGCCAGCGCCGCTCCCGCCAGCGCCGCCGTCCGCAATAGGGTGCGCCGCGTCGGCATGTCCTCGGCCATGTTCTCCTCCCTTTCCGCGGCAAGCGGCCCGTCTTTTCACCGCGACAGCCGCCGTTCTTCTGTCGAGGGGAGGATCCGATACCTGCCGGCGGCCGGTCTGCTTGCCGCCTGTCGCGTCCCGATTCTGCCTCCCCAGATTGGCCAAAGGATAAACGAGAGGCGAACGATCTGTCCAGGCGGATCGGCCGGGCTCATCACAGGGCTGCGGTTTTGAGACGAATATCCTCCCACGGATAGGCGTAGCCGGTGCTGCGATAGCTCGGGAAGACATCCTGCCATTTCTTGGCGGCGATGCGCGGCCCGATCGCATTCATGAAGGCATGGCGAAACACCGGGACGAAGTAATAGTTTTCGAGGATCGCACGTTGGATGTCATAGGCCAGCGCCTGGCGGATCGCCGGCTGGTCGGATTGCAGATACTGCGCGTATTTGGCATCGAGATCCTTGACGCAAAAGGCGTCGGCCGCCAGAAACCCGCCGCATTTGAAGGCCGTTTCATACCAGTTGGCCCAGGTGGCGCCGATGCGGGCGCCGGCCATAATGATATTGATCCCCGGCCATTCTTTCAGGCCGCCCTGCCGCCGTTTGGTATAGACGGCGCGTTCCAGCGTCTGCAGCCGGCCGCGGATGCCGATGGCCTGCAATTGCGCCAGGACGCGCTCGCCGCGCGAATAGTACGGCGGCGCCGGCGTCAGCCAGTCGATCGTAAAGCCGTTCGGATAGCCGGCCTCGGCCATCAGCCTTTTGGCCTTCGCCACATCGTGCGGCCATTGCGGCCACGGCATCCCGTAGAGCACGTCGTCGTTGATCCAATTGCCGTCGACCCGTCCAAGCCCGTCGCATTCGGCCCGATTAATCGCGTCGCGATCGATGGCAAGGCTGACCGCCTCGCGCACGCGCTTATCGTGAAACGGGTTCTTCGGATCCTGAAAGCCCGGGAATTCGAGCCAGAAATTGCCCGAGACGACCGGCGCCAGCATCAGCTTCGGGTTGTTTCTGATCTGTGCGACCATCTCTCCCGGCACGTCATAGATGATATCGGCCTCACCGCGCTCGAGCATGGCGACGCGGGTCGCGGCGTCCGGCACGCTTTTGATCGTGAAGTATTTGATATGCACCGGCCGGTAATAGTGTTCGAAGGCCGCGAAATCGAGCTGGCTGCCGGGGATCTGGTCGATCAGCCGGTAGGGCCCGGCCCCGATCGGCTTCTGGGCGAACCCGTTTTGCCCGACCCGCTGGTAATACCGGGCCGGCACCACCCATCCGGCGCCGCAGACATTGGCGGTGCCGAACAGTCGCGGAAAATCGAGAAACGCTTCCTTGAAGACGAAGCGGATCGTGTGCTCGTCTGGGGTCTCGACGCGCTTTGTCTTGTCGTGCATGACCGCGGCCCAGGCGCCGTGATAGTGCTCGAAACTCCATTTGACGTCGGCCGCCGTGACCGGGGTGCCGTCGTGGAAGCTGAGGCCGGGCCGCAGCCGGAACGTGGCGCTCTCAGCATCTTCGGCGAATTCAAAGCCGCGGGCGAGCGCCAGGTGGTCGTAGAGCTGCGTGCGGAAGTTCTTGATCAGCGCGTCGTGCAGCGCATTGAGAAAATTGTCGGGAGTGGCACCGCCGTCATGCTGCTGCGGGTCAAGCCAGCGCGGGGCGATATTGGTGTGCCATGCCAGCACCATCTTCCCCGCAGGAACTATGGCGGCACGGACGGTGCGGACAAACGGGGCGGCGAGCGCGCCCGTCGCCAGCGCCGTCGTCAAAACCGTGCGGCGCGTCGGCGTCTTCCCCATCTTCTCCTCCCTGGCAAGCGGGCTCGCCGCTCGGCGGCGCGCGGTTCTCCGGAGCCGATGCGGCGATCATCGCCCTGCTCGGGCGGCCCCTTGCAAGACAACCGGAAGCGCTGCCCGACCGCGCCCGCGCGAGAGCGGCGCGATGCCTGCGCCGTCCCGGACGGCCCTGTTGCCGCGAGCCTTGCAGAAAATATAATTCAGCTATGCGATATTGTCACGGCAAATTCGCCGCGGCGCGGAGACCGGTGCGGAAAGAGGGGAGAGAGCGCGGCTCCGGAAGGGACCCGCAGCATTTTGCCATGCCGCCTTTGCGTTGCCGCGAGAGGCCGCCGGCAGGCGCTCGCGGCCGCCAGCAAAGGATTCTGCGCCCTTGGCGTGCCCTCAGAGCCGCGGGGGCACGAAAGAAATTGGCCGGGGCCCGAGGGCCCCGGCCAAGTTTGAACAGGGAGGCTTCACGTCTGGGAGACGTAAGGGTCCGAAGACCCTCTTTCCGGGCGCAAGTCCCGGAAACCGATATCGGCGGACAGCGCCGCCGAAAACTTGCCGCGAAGCAGTATCGCGTGAGGCCAAAATGGTCGCATCGGCGCGCGATTACCACAGAAGATAGCGGTTAGCTCGTCTGCAAAAAGTGCAATGCTCGGAGCCACTTCGCAGGACTCGCGATTAAGGAATCTTTGCGCCGGGCCCGGCGCCGGGGCGACGCCGCGCGGCGGCGTTGCGGCCCTTTATCGATGCGCCGATCCCCGGTGCGGATGCTCCGGCCCCGCCGGCGCCGTCAGGTGAGCCGGCCCTCCGCCACCTTGCGCAGCAGGAAGTCGCGGAATACGCTGATTCTCTTGGAATTTCTGAGCTCTTCCGGGTACACGAAATAGGCCTCGACCGGCGGCCCGGTCAATTCGGGGACGACCCGCACGAGCTCGCTGTACTCGCTCGCCATGAAATCCGGCAATGCCGCGATGCCAAGACCGCTCAGCACCGCCCGCAACATGCCGTAAAAATTGTTGACGGTCAGGATCGGCTTGCGCTCCTGGCCGGGCTTGGTGCCGGCTTCGAGCAGCCAATTGATATTCGGCACCGGCGGGCGAGCATCCTCGCCGTAGACGATGAGCCGGTGCTTGTCGAGGTCCTCAGGCTTTTGCGGCATGCCGTATTTGCGGATGTACTCCGGCGCCGCATAGACATGGTTGTGCACGCTGACGAGATGCCGCTGGATCAGATCGGGCTGGCGCGGCGGCGACATGCGGATCGCGACGTCGGCCTCGCGCATCGACAGGTCGAGCTCCGAATCATCGACGACGAGACTGACCTCGATCTCCGGATAAAGCTCGAGAAATTCGCGGATCCGCGGCGTCAGCCAGGTCGAGCCGAACGCCACCGTGGTCGTGATCTTGAGCGGACCTTTCGGGCGATCCTTCGACTCGGAGATCAGCCCTTCGGCCATCGACAATTTTGCAAAAACTTCGCGTGCCGTGCGGAACAAAAGCTCGCCCTGCTCGGTCAAGATCAGGCCGCGGGCGTGACGGTGGAACAACGGCACGGAAAGGCTTTCTTCAAGCGCGCTGATCTGGCGGCTGACCGCCGACTGGCTCAGATTCAACGCTTCGCCGGCATGGGTGAAGCTGCCCGCTTCGGCAACGGCATGAAAGACCCGCAATTTATCCCAATCCATGTGCGTCATTTCCTCCAAAGGGCGGCACGGCGACCCCCATAAGCCTGTTATTGCGCCGCCCGCAGCTGCCCGGCCTCTTCCCGCGCAGCGAGGAACTTCTCCGCCTCGATGGCCGCCATGCAGCCAAGCCCGGCCGCGGTCACGGCCTGGCGGAACACTTTGTCCTTGACGTCGCCCGCGGCGAATACGCCGGGGATCGCGGTCGCGGTCGAATCGGGCTTGGTCAGGATATAGCCGTCGGGATCGAGCGGCAGCTGCCCGGCGACAAAACCGGTCACCGGCGTGTGCCCGATCGCGATAAAGACACCGTCGCAGGCGTATTCGGTAACCGCGCCGCTCTTCAGGTTGCGCAGCCGCACCCCGACCACGCGCGGCGGCTCGGGCTCGCCCAGGATCTCCTCGACGACGGTATCCCACAGGACCGTGATCTTGGGATTGCGGAACAAGCGCGCCTGCAGGATCTTCTCGGCGCGCAGCGCGTCGCGGCGATGGATCAGCGTCACCCGGCGGGCGTGATTGGTCAGATAAAGCGCTTCCTCGACCGCGGTGTTGCCGCCGCCGACCACGACGACCTCCTTGCCGCGAAAGAAAAATCCGTCGCAGGTGGCGCAGGCCGAAACGCCAAAACCGCGAAACATCGCCTCGCTGGGCAGCCCGAGCCAGCGCGCCTGGGCGCCGGTGGCGATGATCACGGTGTCGCCGGCATAGCGATCGCCCGAATCGCCGGTGGCGATGAAGGGGCGCCGGCTCAGATCGATCGCCGTCACCATGTCGAAGACGATCCTGGTGCCGACATGCTCGGCCTGGCGCTGCATCTGTTCCATCAGCCAGGGGCCTTGAACAGGTTCGGCAAAGCCGGGATAGTTTTCGACATCCGTGGTGATCGTCAGCTGCCCGCCCGGCTGCGGCCCGGCGATCAGAAGCGGCTCCAAACTGGCGCGCGCGGCATAGATGGCCGCCGTACAACCAGCCGGTCCGGCGCCGATGATCAAGACTTTGCTGCGCTGAGGCTCGGACATCGCGGATTCAGGTGTTATTCCCCATCCACTATATCATTTCCCGGCAGGGTAGCGAAAAGAGGGGCGAGATCAAAACCCGAACATGTGGTCGAAGCTGAACATGCCGTCGCGGCCGAGAAGACCGTGATAGCCGAACAAGCGGCAGCTCGTATCACGGATGATGATATAGGCGTCCCGCCCCGCCCGTGCCCGGGTCGGAGCCGCAAACAGCGCGTGATAGCGCCATAACCGCGATCCCGAACAGGGGATCGCGATGCGCTTGCGGGCGATCTCTCCGCCCCCGCCGTCATGCAGGATGATCTCGGTGGCCGAAAAGGGGCGCCACGGACGCGAGGCCGGATAGATCAGATGGCACAGGGTGTCGTGCTCCTCTCCGCCCAGTCGCAGGAACAACCGCGTCGACAGCCCCGGCGGCGGCCCGCTATAGGATTGCGGCTCGCCGCGGTAAGTCAGCGCCATATTGTACATGTGGGCGCCAAAGCTGGTTTCGGCGACGTGGCCGCTGGCACGATGGCGATACCGAAACAGAGCGTGCAGCCAGCCGTCCGCCGCGCCGCCTTCGGAGAAGTCGTAGACGAGCTCGACATGGCCCCAACCTTCCCCCAGGGCCTCGATGCCGGCGAGCGCATCGAGATCGAGAAGGGCGGCATGGGCGCGCGGCAATCGCCCGAACCGGTGGCGCGCGATTTCGCGACCCTGCGGATCATAGACGAGGGCCGCGATCGGCAATTCGCTCTGCGCGGTCGTCATCGGGGTCGGCAGCACCAGGCTTTGCCACTCGCCGCGCGGCAAAACCGGGGCGGGCAATAGATACCCCTTGCCAAGGTGCCCCTGAAGCTGCGGCAGAGCCGGGTCGGCGGCGAGGTCACCGCGCTCGACATTGACGTGCGCGATGCGCCGGCGCCGCTGCGCGAGGATCTCGTAGCGCGGGCGCACCATATGCTTGCCGGCGCGCACTTCGACCTGCCGCGGCCAGGCGAGGCCGGGAAGCATGGCGCCGACATCGACGGCGCGGCTGGCAAACGGGGCGAGCCCGTCGGCAAGGGGCGCCCCCTTTTCTTCTCCCATCGGATGGAACGTGACCGCGCCGGCCGGGATCGCCACCGGATGGCTGTTCTGCACCCACAGCACTACCCGTTCGCCGGGAGCCGGCGCGGGCAGCCCGGCATAGCGCTCGGCCGGCCAGGAATTGGCGTCGTGCGTGGCGGAGAGCGAGATCTCGTCGGCGCCGGCGCCGAAGGTGTCGAGGGCGTATTTGACGACGTCGTGACCGGCGGCGCCGACAATGTGTAGGAACAGCTGACCGCAGAATTCGGGAAGGCCGAAGCGGCTGCGGATGGCGCGGCTGTCGAGCACGACCGCCCCCGGGGCGAGGGGTTCGCACCACTCGGCGAGGACGGCGCCGTCGCCGGCAAACAGGGTCAGCCAGCACTTCACCGCCGCGGCGCCGTAACCGGCCCAGTAGTTGATCGTGATAAGCCGGGTGGAAAGGCCGCCGGCGTCGCGGAAAAAGGCGAAATTGGTGACGAAATTGAGCGGGTCGAGATAGCGGCCGGGATTGGTCAGGCGTTCCGCCGGTAGGCGCATCCGATCCAGGGTGAAGCGCGCCACCCCTGCCGGCAGATAGGGTTCGAGCTGCGCCAGCAGGCGCTCGGCATCAAAAGCGGCGACGAACACCGCGCGGGCGCCGCAACGGCCGATTTCGGTCGCCGGCCGCGCCGCCCGGCCGAGCACGGCGGTGCCGATCCGCACCACTTCCGGCACGAAGATCCCGGCGATCTCGACCCCGTCGAGCCCGAAGATCTCGGCAAACCCTTCGACCGCCCCGCCCGGATCATAGATGGCCACCGGGCCGGCGCGGGCGAGCGCGGCGACGAGCATCCGCGCCGCGGCGGCCGCGTGCGGATGGGTCAGCGCCTTGTACAGCGTGTTGCCGCCGCGGCGATTGTCGAAGGTCTCGATCGAGAGGGCCATGGCACGCCGGAGATCAAGTCTGGAGCCGATGGGCCGATAAGCGGCCGGGCGGGCGCGCGCTTGTCACGGCGCCGGCACCCGCTCGGCCGCGCCGGCCGGCGCCCGTCCGCCGCGCCGGCACGGCCAGGGCGGCGCGCCGCCGCCCTGGCCGCGCTTTGCGGCTTCGAGATCGATGCCCCAGCAGCGGAAGCGCCAAGCGACAAGGCGCGTCACCGCCACGGCGATGAACGCCCCCGCAAGGATGTCGCTGGGATAGTGCGCACCGACCACGACGCGGCTGGCCGCGACGAGCGCCGCCACCAGCACATAAAACAGCACGTGTCGCGGCCACAGCCAAGTCAGCGCGGCCGCCAGCGCCACGATCGTCGTCGTATGGCCGGACGGGAAGGACCAGTGATCGGGGCGCAGCGCGAACCCGTCGAAGGCGTAAAGGTGGTCGGCAAACAGCAATTTCGGCCGGGTCCGGCCGATCATCACTTTGAGCAGATCGGCGGTAAGACCGGAGGCGGCGACCGCCGCGAAGAGAAAGGCGGGCAATGCCGACAGCGCGCGCATCCGCAGCGCCAGCGGACGCAGCCGCGGCAGCCTGCCGCCCCAGTGCAGGACGGCAAAGGCGAGGGCGAACAGCACGAGATAGCCCCAGGCGAGGCCGAGCCTAGTGACCATACCGAACAGCGCGTGCAGGTCGGGACCGAGCCGGTGGCAATACAGGGCGGCCGGCCGGTCGATCGTCTCGGCCGAGACCGACACGCCGGCGGCCGTGCCGAGGCCGGCAAGGCCGACGGCGGCGGCCGGGCGGGCGATCAGAGCGCGCGCATGCCGATAGAGCGCGAGCAGGCGCTTCCCGCTCCAGCGGTAAAGGCGAACAAGGGGCGCCGCCGCCAGAGCGTCGCGCGCGACAATCCCCCAATGGAGCGCCGCCGTCGTGCCGTAGACGAAGAGGCCGGCGAAGACGACGTCCGACAGGAAATGCCGGCCTTCGGCGATGCGGTCGAGCCCGATAAAGGCGCCGAAGGCCAGCGCCGCCGCGACGGCGCGGCGGCGCGCCGCCCCCGGCGGCAGCAGAAAGGCGAAAGCGACCAGGGCGAAGCCGAGCGCCGCGTGGCCGGAGACAAAGGAGCAATTGCTGACGCATTGCGCCGCCGGAAGCGGCGCTGGCGTGAACTGATGCGCGCCGCCGAAGCTGGTGATCTGCGCCGGCCGGGCGCGGCCCCAGTGATCCTTCAGGATCGTATTGACCAGAAGCCCGGGACCGAGCGCGATCGCCGCCGTGATGAACACGAGCGCTTTGCGGTCGAAACGCCACAGCGGCCGCTCGACCAGAAACAGCCACAGCGCGGCCACAAGGATGAGGGCCGCGATGGCGCGGGCAAGCCACGGCACCAGATCGGAGAGGATCACGGCCGGCGGCCAGTGCGCCAGCACAAATCCATGCCCCGGCTCGTAGAACAGCCGGCTCACCGCCAGATCGATGCCCGGGACGAGCAGGAACAGCGCCGTCGCGGCGGCGACCAGCGCCCCATAGGCGATGATCCCTTTCATGTCCAGGCGCGCGCCCCGCTGCGGCTCAGCACCAGCGCGCGCAGGCAGGCGCCGGCCCGGCGCGTATCGTCGGGAACCGCATAGGACCAGCTGTCGATGCGGCCGCGGAACGGCCGGGTGATGCCGGCCGCGCGCATCGCCTCGTGAAAACGCGCAAACTTTGCATCGCCGCCGGGAAGATCAAGGACATACACGGGCTTGCCGGTGGCTGCCGCCTCGCTGATCATCGACACCGAATCGGCGGTGACGAGGAAAACGTCGGCCCAGGCGAGATAGGCAAAATAGGGGTTTTCGCCGCCGCCGTCCCAGATCTGCGCCGCCACCCCGGCGAGCCGCTGGCGCAGCAGCGCCATGCCCGCCTCGCCGGTCCGCCGCGACGGCGTTACCACTGCCGAACCGCCGGTCGCGACCAGCACGTCCCGCAGCGTCGCGGCGATCTCGTCGAGCCGGCGCAGCGTCAGGCGGTAGGCCCGATTGCTGCCGCCGATCAGCACCGCGAGAAGCGGCCGCGGCATCGCCGCCAGCGCCGGAAAACGCCGCCGCGCCGCGGCCAATCGAGCCGGCGTCACGCAGTGCACGGCGCCCCGGGTGACAAAGACCCGCGCCCCGCGCAGGCGATCGTGCTGCGGCACCACAAACAGGTCGAACTCGCCATGGCCGACGCCGGGATCCTGGATTTGCGCCGCCATCGTGCGGCCGCCGCTGGCGCGGCGGATGGCCAGCGCCGGCATCGCCGCATTGCGGCCGCAGGCGATGACGAGGTCGGGCCATGGCGGCACGAGGCCGGCGCCGGCGCCGCCGGCCGCGCGCAGCGGCCTGGGCCACAATCGCGGCGGCAGCAGCAGCCATGGCGGGCGAATCCGCAGCGGCTTTTCGACAAACGGAAAGCCGGTCGCCTCGGCGAGGCCCAAGGCCTGGCTTGCCATGCCGGCCTTGCCGTCGTGCAACACCCAGACCAGCGGCGCGGGACCGCTCGGTCTTGACAGCGCTGGCGGATCGGCGGGCGCAAAGCACGAGGCCATCGCCCTCCTTTACGGGAAATCGGCGAGATCCGACAAGCCGGGGATTGCGACCGCCGGCATCGGCGGCGCAACGGGGCCGGCAGCCGCAGCCGCCCGCGCTATTCGAACGCGACCCGGACGATTTCGTAGGATTTGGGGCCGCGCGGCGTCGACACCTCGACGCTGTCGCCGATCCTCTTCCCGATCAGCGCGCGGGCCAGGGGCGAGGTGACCGACAGGCGGCCGTTTCTGACATCGGCCTCGTCTTCGCCGACGATCCGGAAGGTCTGTTCCTCGTCGGTTTCCTCATCGGCAAGCGTGACCTTGGCTCCGAATTTGATGACCGAGCCCGACAATTTCGAAATGTCGATGACCTCCGCCCGCGCGATCTTGTCTTCGAGCTCGATGACCCGACCCTCGATAAAACTCTGGCGATCACGAGCCGCGTGATATTCGGCGTTCTCCGACAGATCGCCGTGGGTACGGGCCTCGGCGATAGCACGGATGATGGCCGGCCGGTCGACGGTCTTGAGCCGCTTCAGCTCCTCCCGCAGGCGATTGTAGCCTTCAGCCGTCATCGGAATCTTGTTCATCGCCAATCGATTCGCCCAATCGCTGTGCCAAACCTGTGCCAAAAGCGACGATGCCCCCGCCGCGGAGCTTTCAGAAGTAGGATTGCAGCGGCGCCACTTCAAGGCTGCCGGCCTTCAGCGCGGCGATCGCCTGCACCGCCGCCCGCGCCCCGGCGACAGTCGTGTAGTACGGAATGCCGAGGGTCAGCGCGGTGCGCCGCAGGCTGAAACTGTCGGCGATCGCCTGGGCGCCTTCGGTCGTGTTGAAGACGAGCTGGACGCCGCCGTCGAGCATGCGATCGACGATGTGCGGGCGTCCCTCGCGCACCTTGTTGACCGTGCTGACCGGCAGGCCCGCGGCTGCCAGCCGTGCCGCCGTGCCGCGCGTCGCGACCAGCGCGAACCCCATCTCGACGAGGCGGCGGCACGGCTCGATCAGCGCCTCCTTGTCCTGGTCGCGCACCGAAACAAAGACCCATCCTTCCCGCGGCAGGGTATTGCCGCTGCCGAGCTGCGACTTGGCGAAAGCCCGCCCGAAATCGCGGTCGAGGCCCATGACCTCGCCGGTCGATTTCATCTCCGGCCCCAAGATCAGATCGACACCGGGAAAGCGGGCAAACGGGAATACCGCTTCCTTGACGGCGACATGGCCGAGCCGTCGGCCCCACCGCCCCGCCGCGCCGGCGTCGAGCCGCGCCCCGGCCATGACCCGCGCCGCGATCTTGGCGATCGGCACGCCGGTGGCCTTGGCGACGAACGGCACCGTGCGCGAGGCGCGCGGATTGACCTCGAGGACGTAGACCTCGCCGTCCTTGACCGCGAACTGCGCGTTCATCAGCCCGACGACGCCGAGCGCACGGGCGAGCGCCTCGGTCTGCCGCTCGATCTCGGCGACGGTCGCGGCGGCGAGGCTGTAGGGCGGCAGCGAGCAGGCGCTGTCGCCCGAATGGATGCCGGCCTCTTCGATATGTTCCATGATACCGGCAACCGCGACCGCTTCGCCGTCGCAGACGGCGTCGACATCGACCTCGATCGCGTTCTGCAGGTACCGGTCGATCAGGACCGGGTTCGATCCGGAGGCGGTGACCGCTTGCCGCATGTAGTCCCTGAGCGCGGCGGCATCGTGCACGATCGTCATCGCCCGCCCGCCCAGCACGTAGGAGGGACGGATCACCACCGGATAGCCGATCGCGAGCGCCACCGCCTCGGCCTCCGCGATCGAGGAGGCGGTGCCGTTCGCCGGCTGCCGCAGGCCGAGCCGCAGCAGCAGCTCCTGGAAGCGCCGCCGGTCTTCGGCGAGATCGATGGCATCGGGCGAGGTTCCGAGAATCGGGATCTTGGCCTGTTCCAGCGCCGCCGCCAGTTTCAACGGCGTCTGCCCGCCGAACTGCACGATGACGCCCATCAGCGTGCCGCGGCGCTGTTCAACGCGCACGACCTCGATCACGTCCTCGGCGGTCAGCGGCTCGAAATAAAGGCGGTCCGAGGTATCGTAATCGGTCGAGACGGTTTCCGGATTGCAGTTGATCATGACCGTCTCGATGCCGGCCTCGGACAGGCTGTAGGCGGCATGGACGCAGCAATAGTCGAACTCGATCCCCTGGCCGATCCGGTTCGGCCCGCCGCCGAGAATGACGACCTTTTTGCGCTCGCTCGGTTCGGCTTCGCATTCGGGAGGATCGATCCCGTCACCCTCGTAGCAGGAGTACATATACGGGGTCAGCGAAGGGAATTCGGCGGCGCAGGTGTCGATGCGCTTGTAAACCGGGTGCAGTTCGAGCCGGCAGCGCCGGGCCCTGACCTCCTCTTCGGTCAGGCCCGTCAACCGCGCCAGGCGCGCGTCCGAGAACCCCATCTGTTTGAGCCGCAGGAAGCCGGTGCGATCCTGCGGCAGGCCGTTGCCGCGGACCTCCTCTTCGGTCGCGACGATCTCGCGGATGCGTTCGAGGAACCACGGCTCGATACGGCAGGCGGCATGGATCTCCGCCGTCGAGAGGCCGTGCCGGTAGGCTTGCGCGATGATCAGCAGGCGCTCGGGCGTCGGCCGGGCGAGCGCCGCCTTGACCGCCTCCCGACCGGCACTTTCGACGCCGGGGATCGCCACCTCGTCGAAGCCGGCCAGCCCCGTTTCCAGCGAGCGCAGCGCCTTTTGCACCGATTCGGCAAAGCTGCGGCCGATCGCCATCGCCTCGCCGACCGATTTCATCGAGGTCGTCAGCACCGGCTCGGCGCCGGGAAATTTCTCGAAGGTGAAGCGCGGCATCTTGGTGACGACATAGTCGATCGTCGGCTCGAACGCGGCCGGGGTCGTGCCGGTGATCTCGTTGCGCAATTCGTCAAGCGTATAGCCGACGGCGAGCTTGGCGGCGATCTTGGCGATCGGAAACCCGGTCGCCTTCGAGGCCAGCGCCGAGGAGCGCGACACCCGGGGATTCATCTCGATGACGACCAGCCGCCCGTCCGCCGGGTTGACCGCAAACTGCACGTTCGAGCCGCCGGTGTCGACGCCGATCTCCCGCAACACCGCGATCGCAGCGTTGCGCATCCGCTGGTATTCCTTGTCGGTCAGGGTCAGCGCCGGGGCGACGCAGACCGAATCGCCGGTGTGGACGCCCATCGGGTCGATGTTCTCGATCGCGCAGACGATGATGCAGTTGTCGGCGCGGTCGCGCACGACCTCCATCTCGTATTCCTTCCAGCCCAGCACCGACTCCTCGACCAGCACCTCATGGGCCGGCGAGGCCCTCAGACCGCCCTGCACGATCTCCTCGAACTCCTGGGCATTGTAGGCGATGCCTCCGCCGGTGCCGCCCAAGGTGAAGGAGGGACGGATGATCGCCGGCAAGCCGATCGCGCCCAACGCGTCGAGCGCGGCGTCGAGCGAGCGAGCAATCTGGCTTTTCGGCGATTCAAGGCCGATCCTGTCCATCGCCAGGCGAAACAGCCGGCGGTCTTCGGCCTTGGCGATCGCCTCTTCCTTGGCGCCGATCAGCTCGACGCCGTATTCCGCGAGGATGCCGGCGCGGGTCAGGGCCATCGCGGTGTTGAGCGCGGTCTGGCCGCCCATTGTCGGCAGCAGCGCATCCGGCCGTTCGCGAGCGATGATCTTCGCGACGATCTCGGGCGTGACCGGCTCGATATAGGTGGCGTCCGACAGCTCGGGATCGGTCATGATCGTCGCCGGGTTCGAATTGACCAGCACGATCCGATAACCTTCGGCCTTTAAGGCCTTGCAGGCCTGGACGCCGGAATAATCGAACTCGCAGGCCTGACCGATGACGATCGGCCCGGCGCCGATGATCAGGATGCTGGCAATGTCGGTGCGCCTAGGCATCGGCGCCCATCAGCGCGATGAAGCGCGCGAACAGATAATGGCTGTCCTGAGGGCCGGGACTGGCCTCCGGGTGGTACTGGACCGAAAAGACCGGCCTGTCGATGACGCGCAGCCCCTCATTGCTGCCGTCGAACAGCGAGACGTGGGTCGGCTCGACATTCTCGGGCAGGCTCTGCGGATCGACGACGAAGCCGTGGTTCTGGCTGGTGATCGCGATCCGGCCGGTGGCAAGCTCTTTGACCGGGTGGTTGGCGCCGCGATGGCCGCGCGCCATCTTGTAAGTGCGCCCGCCGAGCGCAAGAGCCAGCAGCTGATGGCCAAGGCAAATGCCGAAGATCGGCTTCCCCGTCGCCAGCAGCTCGCGCAGCACCGGCACCGCATAGCGCGCGGTCGCGGCCGGATCGCCCGGCCCGTTCGACAAAAAGATCCCGTCCGGGCGGTGGCGCAGGATCTCGCGAGCCGAGGCGGTGGCGGGAACCACGGTGACGCGGCAGCCATGCCCGGCGAGCATCCGCAGGATATTGTGCTTGGCGCCGTAATCGATCGCGACGACGTGATGACGCGGATGCCGCTGCCGCCCATAGCCGCGCCCGTATTCCCAGACCGTCTCGTCCCACTCGTAGCTCTGCCGGCAGGTGACTTCGCGGGCGAGATCCATGCCTTCGAGACCGGGCCAGGCGCGCGCCTCGGCCACCAGGGCCGGGATGTCGAACTCCCCTTGCGGGTGATGGGCGACAACCCCGTTCGGCGGGCCCAGATCGCGGATCCGCCGCGTCAGCCGCCGCACATCGACCCCGGCGATGCCGACGAGCCCATGGGTCTTAAGCCAGCGATCGAGCGGCTCCAAGGCGCGGTAATTGGCCGGCGCCGTGATCGGAGCGCGGATGACGAGGCCGCGTGTCGCCGGGGTTACGGTCTCGAAATCCTCGCGGTTGGCTCCGACATTGCCGATATGGGGAAAGGTGAAGGTGATAATCTGCCCGGCATAGGAGGGATCGCTCAAAATCTCCTGATAGCCGGTCATCGCGGTATTGAAGCAGAGCTCGCCGACCGCCCGTCCGGTGGCGCCCACCCCGCGCCCCCAAAAGACCATGCCATCGGCGAGGACAAGCGCGGCGTTGCAGTCGGGCGGTCGCGGCATCGAAGGCGCCGTCGCGGCCTCGGTCATGCGGGAAATATCCTAAGCGCGCCGCCGGCGGTGAAAGGCCGGGCGGCAACCCAGCGGACGGTAACCGCTTGCGCCGTCCCCGTCAACCCTGTCCGCTCCTGGAGCGACAGGATTTCAAGAGGTTAGAAAAAGATGCGCGATTCGCCGCCGGGGACCCGCAAAGATGTTATAATTTTTGAGGAGAACAGCGATGCTTCGCCAAGCCTTTGCCGAGCGGCTGAAGGAAGCGATGAAGGCCCGGGACGCACGCACCCTTGCGACCGTGCGCCTGATCCTGGCAACGCTGAAGGAGCGCGACGTCGCAGCGCGCGCGGAAGGCAGGAGCGAGGGGATCGGCGAGCCGGAAATTCACCGCATGCTGCAGGGCATGATCAAGCAGCGTCGCGAATCGGCGGCGCTTTACGAAAAGGGAAACCGTCCCGACCTTGCCGGCAAGGAGCGCGAGGAGATCGCCGTCATCGAGAGCTTTCTGCCGCAGCAGATGGGCGAGGACGAGATCGCGGCGGCGGCCCGCGCCGCGATTGCCGAGACCGGCGCCGCGGGGCCGAAGGATATCGGCAAGGTCATGGCCGTGCTGCGCGCGCGTCATGCCGGCGCGATCGATCTCGGCCGCGCCGGCGCGATCGTCAAGCGGCTACTGGCAGGCGAATCGCGGCCGTGATCCCCGCCGGGCGCAGCCTCTGCTCTCCCCGCGCCGTCTCCGCCCTTTCCCGGCGCGGCGGGACGAGATGAACAAAGGAAGCTAGAGGTGGCCTTCCCACCCGGTTTTCTCGACGAGATCAGAAGCCGCATCGCGCTTGGCGCGCTTGTCGGCCGCCGCGTCAAGCTCACCCGGCGCGGACGCGAGCAGGTCGGGCTGTGCCCGTTCCACCACGAGAAAACGCCCTCATTCTATGTTGTCGAGGACAAGGGGTTTTTTCATTGCTTCGGCTGCGGCGCGCACGGCGATGCGATCGGCTTTGTTATGCGCGCCGACGGTCTTGATTTCATCGAGGCGGTGGAAAGACTGGCGCACGAGGCCGGGCTTGCCATTCCGCAGGCGAGCCGCGAAGAGCGGCAAGAGGCGCAGCGGCACAAGCGCCTGCTCGAGGCGGTCGAGGCGGCCTGCGCGTTTTACGAGAGGCAGTTATGGGGTCCGTCCGGGCGGCCTGCGCGGGAGTATCTGCAAGACCGCGGGCTTGACGGCGACACGATCCGCCGCTTCCGTCTCGGCTGGGCGCCGGGAGCGCGCGCGGGCGGTGCCGGCAGGGCGCTTGCGGATGCCCTCGCCGGCGCCTTTCCCGAGGCCTTGTTATGCGAAGCCGGGCTGCTGCGGCGGCGCGAAGCGGGCGGCTTTGTCGATTATTTTCGGGAGCGCGTGATGTTCCCGATCGGCGACCGCGCCGGCCGGATCGTCGCCTTCGGCGGACGGGTGCTTCCCGGATCGGCCCCCCCCTCCGCCGGCCCGCCAAAATATCTGAACTCGCCCGACAGCCCGCTTTTCGCCAAGGGCCGCACGCTCTACGGCTGGGCCGCGGCGCGCGCCGCGGCGGCGCGCCTGCCCGAGGCGAGGGTGATTGTCGTCGAGGGCTATATGGATGTGATTGCGCTGCACCGCGCCGGCTTTCCGACCGCGGTGGCGCCGCTCGGCACCGCCCTCTCCGAAGCCCAGCTTGCCGAATTGTGGCGCCTGTCACCCGAGCCGGTGTTGTGCTTCGACGGCGACGAAGCCGGGCGGCGCGCCGCCATGCGGGCGACCGCGCGCGTGTTGCCGCTGCTGCAACCCGGGCGCAGTTTGCGCTTCGCATGGCTGCCGACGGGCGAGGATCCCGATTCGACGATCCGCAGCGGCGGGCGCATGGCGTTCGAACAAATCCTGTCCGCGGCGCGCCCGCTCGTCGACGTGCTGTGGGAGAGCGAGCTGGCGGCAAGGCCGCACGATACGCCCGAAGGGCGGGCCGATCTGTGGCACCGCCTGATGGCGAGAATTGCGCTGATCCCCGACCGCAAATTGCGCTCCGAATATCGCAACGCTTTCTCCCTTCGGTTCGATCCGCGCCCGGCCAGACGCATCCGCCGCACAGGGTCTCCCGCAGGCGCGAGGGCGGTCCGCGACGGGCCTGAGCCGCCGCCGCGCTCGCTTGCCAGGGTCCAGAGGGAAAACCTGTTCCGCCTGCTGCTGCACCATCCCGGGCTGATCGAGGAGGGGGTGGAAGAATTCGCGGCGCTCGCGCTGCCCGAGCCGGAACTCGACCGGCTGCGCCGCGCGATTTTGGAGGCTGTTGCCGCGCGCCCGGGACTTGACGCACGCGCTCTCCGGCAACACCTTCTGCAAAACGGGTTTGCGGCGACCGTCGAGGCTTTGTTGCTGCCCTCGGTCGATGCCGGGTTCCTCGTCAGATGTGCTGATCCGCTCTCCGCCCGCAAGGAATGGACCCACGTGATCGGAATACTAACGGCAGGCGATCGCAGCGGTTTCACCGAAGCCAGCAAAGAACTCGAAAGCGAATTCTCGCACCGGAGCTGGGAGCGCTTCGTGGCCGCGCGGGAGCGCATGCTGGCGGAGCAGCGCGCCCGCGATGACGACTCGTCGACGTCCGCAGGCCCGGTATGAGATAATTCCTTGCATCCGGCCGCACGGCCGGGTGGCGGCGTGATCTGGCTAGGGATGGTGGAATGGCGAGCAAAGCGGCGAACACGGCTGAAATGACGGAAAACCGCGAGGAGGCGGCGGAGGCGCCGCTGCTCGACACGGTTGCCGCAGCCATCAAAAAGATGGTGGCGCGCGGCAAGGAGCGCGGTTATGTGACCTATGACGAGCTGAACGCCGCCCTGCCGCCCGACCGGGTGTCCTCGGAGCAGATCGAGGACACGATGACGATGCTCTCCGAGCTCGGCATCAACCTCATCGAGAGCGAGGAGAGCGAGGAGTCGGGCGCCGTCGACCTCGAGGACGGCGATGGCGAGACCCGCGGCAATGTCGACGACGACGATGTCGGCCGCACCGACGATCCGGTGCGCATGTATCTGCGCGAGATGGGCTCGGTCGAGCTGTTGTCGCGCGAGGGCGAGATCGCGATCGCCAAGCGGATCGAAGCCGGCCGCGAGATGATGATCGGCGGCATTTGCGAGAACCCGCTGACGGTGCGCGCGCTCGTGGCCTGGCGCGAGGCGCTCGCGGAAGGCAAGATGCTGCTGCGCGACATCATCGATCTCGATGCCACCTATGCCGGCGGCGGGTTCGAGGCGGCGAGCGGCGAACCGGCGTCCCCGGCCATCCCGGAGGGCGCCGCCGAGAACGGCGAAGACGCGGCCGGCGAATTCGCCGAGATGGGCGAGAGCGAGGACGGCGAGAGCGAAGAGGGCTCGATCTCGCTCGCGGCGATGGAAGCCCAGTTGAAGCCGGGCATACTCGCCATTCTCGATGAGATCGCGGAGATCCACAAAAAGCTGTACAAGATCGAGGATCAGCGCGTCAGCGCCTTCCACAGGGGCGAGGGGCTGCCGCGACAGACCGAGCGGCGCTACGAGAAATTGAAGGCGGAGGTGGTCGAGAAGGTCAAGCGGCTGCGCCTCAACAACACCCGCATCGAACATCTGGTGGAGCAGCTCTACGCGCTCAACCGCCGCCTCCTCGCCGAGGAGGGCAAATTGCTGCGGCTGGCGGAGAGCGCCGGCATCCGGCGACCGGAATTCCTGCAGCACTATCTCGGCAACGAGACCGCTTCCGCTTGGCTCGATCAGATCGCCGCCCTGCCCGGGCGGGGCTGGGCCACGTTCCTTGCCAAGCACGCGCCGGAAATCGCCAAAATACGCGCCGCGATCGCCCAGATCGCCAATGAGGCGAAGCTGCCGATCCCCGAATTCCGCCGCATCGTCCAGACCGTCCAGCGCGGCGAGCGCGAGGCGAGCCGGGCCAAGAAGGAGATGGTCGAAGCCAATCTGCGCCTCGTCATCTCGATCGCCAAGAAATACACCAATCGCGGCCTGCAATTTCTTGACCTGATCCAGGAGGGCAATATCGGGCTGATGAAGGCGGTCGATAAGTTCGAATACCGCCGCGGCTACAAATTCTCGACCTATGCCACCTGGTGGATCCGCCAGGCGATCACCCGTTCGATCGCCGATCAGGCGCGCACGATCCGCATTCCGGTCCATATGATCGAGACGATCAACAAACTGGTGCGCACCTCGCGGCAAATGCTGCACGAGATCGGGCGCGAGCCGACCCCGGAAGAACTCGCCGAAAAGCTGGCGATGCCGCTGGAAAAGGTCCGCAAGGTTCTAAAGATCGCCAAAGAACCGATCAGCCTCGAGACGCCGATCGGTGATGAGGAAGATTCGCATCTCGGCGATTTTATCGAGGACAAGAACGCGGTATTGCCGCTCGACGCCGCCATCCAGGCCAATCTGCGCGAGACCACGACGCGCGTATTGGCCTCGCTGACCGCCCGCGAGGAGCGCGTGCTGCGCATGCGCTTTGGCATTGGCATGAACACCGATCACACGCTCGAAGAGGTCGGCCAGCAATTCTCGGTCACGCGCGAGCGCATCCGCCAGATCGAGGCGAAGGCCTTGCGCAAGCTGAAACATCCGAGCCGTTCGCGCAAATTGCGCAGCTTCCTCGATACGTGAAAGGCACCTGCCCTCCCGCGCCTGCGCATGAGGAGCGCGGGAGGAAGCCGGCGGGCCCGTAGTTCAGCTGGTTAGAACACGCCGCTCATAACGGTGGAGTCGCAGGTTCGAATCCTGCCGGGCCTACCTCTTTTCCTGCCGCCCGCCTGCGGCCGGGCGCGCCGGCCTCATATGGCATCGCCCCGCCCCCTCGGCGGCCCGCGCCCCCGCTGATGCTCGATTTCGGCATCCAGCTCGGCGCCGAACAGGACGGCGTAGGCGGAAACGTAAAGCCATACCAGCAGCACCACGACCGCGCCCAGCGAACCGTAGGTCTTGTCGTAGGTGGCGAAGTCGGCGACATAGAGCGAGAACAGCGCCGACCCGGCAAGCCACAGCAGCGTCGCGGCGACGGCGCCCCAACTGATCCAGCGCCACCGCGGCGCCGCGCGTGAGGGCGCGTAGTAGTAGAGGAACGCCAGCGCCAGCAGGACGAGCGCGATCAACAGCGGCCAGCGCGCGATCGTGGCGACCGTCCTGTCGAACCCGCCGAAAGGCAGCATGCCGATCGCGACCGGCAGCCCTGCGATCAGCGCCAGCGCGATGACCGTGAACACGACCGCCGCCACGGTCAGCGCGAAAGCGGTCAGATAATAGGGCACAAAGCCGCGCTTTTCCTCTTCGCCATAGGCCATCGTGAGCGCCGCCATCAGCGAGGTCGTGCTCCATAGCGCGCCCCACAACGCGACCGCCATGCTGACGGCAAAGCCGAGGCCGAGGCTCTGGGCCGAATGGGAGGTCAGGGCCTGCAACTGGCTCGAGAGCAGTTCGATCGCCTGCTGCGGTATCACCCCTCGCATCGCCGCCACCTGCCGCTGCACCTCGGCCGGATCGAAAGCAAGGCCGTAGAGCGCGATCAGCGCCGCCAGGGCCGAGGGGATCGCAAGAAAGGCGTAGTAGGCCGCTCCGGCCGCGGCCAGAGACAGGTTCTTTTCGGTGATCCCGCTCGCAACCCGCCGCAGCACCTCCCACCAGCCGCGAGCGAAGATCACGCGCGGCCGCGCGGCGGCAGGGCTGTGGCCGGCATCGGCGGGAACGCCATGGGCGTGGCCATATCGGTTGGGATCGTCCATCGCTTGCCCGGAACCGCCCGGGCCGGCGGTGCGGCTGAAAATCCCTGCCCCGGCCAACACCGGCTCAAGGCGCGCGGTTCCGGCTACGAGACCCGTTGCAGCTCGCGCGCCCGCGCCGAGCCGGCGGCGGCAAGATGGTCCTTGGCCAGCACCGTATAGACCGCCGGCAGCACGAACAGCGTGAACAATGTGCCGACCGACATGCCGGCGACGACGACGACCCCGATCGAAAATCGGCTCGCCGCCCCCGCCCCGCTGGCGGTCAGCAGCGGCACGAGGCCCAGCACCATCGCTGCCGTCGTCATCAGGATCGGCCGCAACCTGACGCGCGCCGCTTCCGTGATCGCCCGCCGCCGGGTATAGCGCTCGCGCACCTGCAGCACATTGGCGAACTGGACCATCAGAATGCCGTGCTTGCTGATCAGCCCGATCAGGGTGACGAGGCCGACCTGGGTATAGATGTTCATTGTCGACAAGCCGAGAAACAGCGGAATCATCGCGCCGCACACCGACAACGGCACGCTGACGAGGATGACCAGCGGATCGCGCAAGCTCTCGAACTGCGCCGCCAGCACCAGGAAGATGACGATCAGCGCGAAGACAAATGTGACCGTCAGAGCGTTGCCCTCGCGCACGTATTGGCGGGCGTCGGAGAGATAGTCGTGGCCGAAGCCGGCCGGCAGCAACCGCGCCTGCCGCTCGAGGAAGTCGATCGCCTGGCCCATCGTCACGCCCGGCATCGGCACGGCCTGGAAAGTGGCGGAATTGAGCTGGTTGTATTGGGTCAAGGCGTTGGGCTCGACGCCGGTCTTGAGCGAGACCAGGTTCGAGAGCGGCACCGGCTGACCGGAAGCCGAGGTCACGTAGTAGCGCGTCAGCGCCTCGGGGGTCAGGCGATCGGCGCGCGGCACCTGCGGGATGACCTCGTAAGCGCGGCCGTTCAGATTGAAGCGGTTGACGAAATTTTCGCCGACCAACAGCGCCAGCGTATCGCCGATCGACTGCATCGTAACCCCGAGCGCATTGGCTTTCGAGCGCTCGATATGGATCCGGATGACCGGCTGGTCGAAGGCGAGATCGCTGTCGACGACGATAAAGAGGCCGCTCTTGCGCGCCGCCGCTTTCAGTCTCTGCATCGCCCGATAGATCTCGGGAAAGCCGTGCGTCGAATAGATCACCATCTGCACCGGCAATCCGCCGATCGTCGCCGGCAGCGGCGGCGGTGAAAAAGCGAAGGCCTCAATCCCGGGGATGGCGTTGAGCTTCTGCTGCAGCAACGGCTTCAATTGCTGGGCCGAGCGCTTGCGCTCGTTCCACGGCTTTAGAATGACGCCGGCGATCCCCCGATTGGGTCCCGGATTGCCATTGACGATGAAGCGCAGATCGGTCTCGGGAAAGGACGTAAAGGCGCGGTCGAGCGCCCCATCATAAGCCTCGAGATAGTCGAGATTGGCGTATTGCGGCGCCTTGGTCAGGGCGAAGATCACGCCCTGATCTTCTTCCGGCGCCAGCTCGGAGCTGGTGTGCAGGTACATGAAAGCGAGGGCGACAAGCACGGCGGCGCCGAACAGGGCGGTGACCGGGCGGTAGTCGAGCGAGCGTTCAAGGCGGCGGCCATACCAGGCCGCCAGCCGGGAGAAGCTGCGGTCGATGATCCGGACGAAGCGCCCGTGCAGCATGTCGCGCGACAACAAAAGCGAGCACATCATCGGCGACAGCGTGACCGCGACGACCCCCGAGATGATGACCGCGCCGGCGAGGGTGAAGGCGAATTCGCGGAACAGCGTCCCGGTCACGCCGCCCAGAAACCCGATCGGGGCGTAGACCGCGGCCAGGGTTAGCGTCATCGCGATGACCGGGTTGGCAATCTCGCGGGCGCCGTAAAGCGCCGCCAAGGCCGGGCTGCGCCCCTGCTCGATATGGCGATAGACGTTCTCGACGACGACGATCGCATCGTCGACAACGAGCCCGATCGCCAGCACCATCGCCAACAGGGTGAGCAGGTTGAGGCTGAAGCCGAGGGCCGCCATCAATGTCCCGGCGCCGATCAACGACAACGGGATCGTCACGATCGGGATCACGACCGAGCGCAGGCTGCCGAGGAACAGGAAGATCACGCAAACGACGATGCCGACCGCCAGCGCGAGGCTGGTTTCGACCTCGTCGATCGAGGCCTGGATGAATTTCGTCGAATCATAGGCGACGCGCATCGTGACCGAGGGCGGCAGATTGCGCGCGATCTCCGGCAACAGCGCGCGCACGCCCTTGACGAGATCGAGCGGGTTGCCGGTCGGGGTGACCTGAATGCCGATGAACACGGCGTGCCGCCCGTTCATCGCGACGCTCGAATTCCAGCTTTGCGCTCCGAGCGTCACGCGGGCGATGTCGCCAAGCCGCACCACCGCGCCGTTCTGGCTTTTGACCACCATCCGCTCGAACTGGCCGACATCGGCGAGCCCGGTCTTAGCGTCGACATTGGTGACCGTGAAATAGCCCTTCGCCTGGCCGGGCGCCGCCTGATAGTTGTTGGCGCGGATCGCGGCGGCGACATCGCCGGCCGAGATGCCGCGCGCCGCCATCCGGGCCGGATCGAGCCATATCCGCATCGCAAAGGTCTGCCCGCCGAGAATGTCCGCCGAGGCCACGCCGGGGACGGTGACGAGCAGTGGCTGCACCACTCGGCTCAAGTAATCTGAAATTGCCGCACTCGACAATTGTGAGCTGGCAAAGCCGATATACATGACATCCGTGGTCTGGCCTGTAGACTTTGTAATGATAGGATCCTGTGCACCGGCAGGAATTAGGTATTTTACCTGCTGTACTTTAGACATGACCTCGGTCAATGCCTGATCCGGATCGTAATTGAGGCGGATATAGGCGGTGACTGTGCTGGTTCCCTGAATGGAATTACTGGTCAGGTAGTCGACGCCATCGGCCGTCGCTACGGCCTGCTCGATCGGCGTCGTGATAAAACCTTGCATCAGCTCGGGCGAGGCGCCGGGATACAGGGTGGTGACGGTTATTGTCGTGTTCGACAGCTTTGGATATTGCCGGATCGGCAGGGTCAATATCGCCCGCAGCCCGATCAACAGGATCAGCAAGCTGACCACCAGCGCCAGCACCGGCCGGCGGACGAAAATGTCGGTGAAAAACATGCCGGCTTCAGTGCAGGCTCGGACGGGCCGGCGGGCGCGGCGCCGGCAGCGGGCTCAGCACGACCGCCGCGCCGTCATGCAGCTTGATCTGTCCCGCCGTGACGACGCGCTCGCCGGGTTTGACCCCGGCCAGGATCGCCACCTTTCCGTCCCATCGCGGGCCGATCTTGACCGGCCGGCGCACCGCTTCGAGGAGCGGCTTGCCGGCGGCGGCGCGCGTGCGGATCACATAGACGCTGTCGCCATAAAGCGTGTAGTCGACCGCGGTCTCCGGCAGCACGACGACGTCCGGGCGCGGCGGCAACACCACCGCGACGTTGACGAACATGCCCGGCAACAACGCCCGATCCGGGTTCGGCATCGCGGCCTGGATTTCGATGGTCCGGGTGGCGGCGTCGAGCTGCGGCTCGATCGTGGTGATCTTTGCCGTGAAGCGGCGGCCGGGGAAGGCGTCGGCGGTGACGTCGACGGTCTGCCCCGGCGCGATTTCGGCGCGCAGCTGCGAGGGCAGCGTGAAATTCACATAGAGCTGCGAGAGATCGGTCAACGTCACAATCGCCGTCCCCGGATTGAGATATTGCCCGAGATCGATGCGGCGGATGCCGAGCTGGCCGGCAAACGGTGCCCGGACCAGCTTTTGGGCGATCAGCGCCTCGGTCTTCTGGATCGCGGCGGCGGCCTGATCGAGCTGGCTTTGATCCTGGTCGACCGTTTCCTGCGCGGTGAACTGACCGCGCGCGAGGCGCTGGGCGCGTTCGAGAGTGAGCTGGGCCAGACGATATTGCGCCTGGTAGCCGGCAAGATCGGCGCGCTCCGGCGCATCATCGAGCTGCACCAGCGGATCGCCCGCTTTGACGAGAGTTCCGGCCTTGAAAAAGATCCCGGTGACCCGCCCGGCAACCTCGGGGGCGACCGTAACCTGACGAACGGCGGCCAGCGTGCCGATGCTGCGGGCGAAATGCGGCGCGGCGCCGAGCTCGGCCGTGACGGTGCTGACCGCGGCCGGCGGCTGCGTATTACGGGCGAGAAAAGTGGCAATCGCGTGCGTGCGCAGGCGATTGAAGCCGTAAAGAGCGCCCAGCACGAGGACGAGAGCCAGTCCCACAATCGCAAACCAACGCGCGGTTTTGGGCGGCGGCGCGAGCGTGCGCCCGGCATCGGCGCGCGCGTGCTGCCGCTGCTCCGGGCTCAGCACTTCGGAAGACAGTTTGGTCATCCCCTCGCCGTCCATCGGGCCTCTCCCGGGTCACAAATCGGAGGCGCAGGTGCTTTCGCGCAGCTCGGCCAGCAGAGCCTCGATCACCGCGTCGGCCAGGCCGATGCCGCGCAGGATGAAGCGGCTCGCCTGCTCGACGAGCCCTTCAAGACCGCCCTCATAGGGCACGCAGGCGCGTCCGGGCAGAAACCCGAAAGCGATCATCGCGACCACATGCTGGGCGAACCAGAACTGGTTTGCCGAGGCGACCGGAGTCGGCTGCAGATCGCCGGCGGCGATCGCCGCCGCCACCGAGGCGGCAAACAGCGGATGCACCCGCTCGAAGACCCGCTCGAACAGCTCGCGGGCGTATTCGCCGTCCTCGATGTAGCTGTGCAGAAGAAGCCGCAGCCGCGCGTCGAGATCGGCGCGTTCGCCGCCGGCCGCAAGCAGGAAGTGCCGGGTCATGAAATGTACCATGCGGACGAGCGTGCGCGTCGAGGGCTCGAGATCGGCGAGCCGTTCGAGCGCCGGATCGCCTTCGCAGCCAAGCCGCAGGATCTCGCCATAGAGCCGCTTCTTGCTCGGGAAATGCTTGAACAGCAGCGCCTCGGAGACGTTCGCGGCCTCCGCGATCTCCCTGGTCGTCGTTCCGGAAAATCCTTTACGGGCGAAAAGTGGCACCGCCGCGGCGATGATTGCGGCGCGGCGCTCGTCATTGTCCAGGCGGGTGGCGGCCATATGTGAAAGTAAGCACTTACTTACTTCTCTGTCAACCGCCTCTCACCCGGATGGGGTGCGCTCGGCGTTCACGGTATCGGCAACGCTCCAGCGCACCGATACGACGCCTTCCCCGGCACCGATGCGGCCGACCACCTCCTCGACCGCCCTGTCGAGCCGCTGATGCGCCGAGAGAGCGGCCGAGATATGCCTTTCATCGTCGATCTTCTCGCTCTGCAACGATTTGAGGACGAGGCCGGCGCCGAAAGCCTGGTTCAGCAGCAGCGCGCGAATCTCGGCCTCGCCCTCGGGCACGCAGCGAACCTCGATCCGATAGGTGGTCTCGACATCGACCGGATGCGGCGCCAACCGGCTGACCGCAGCCTTGACCCAGCGCAGGCAGATGTTGATCGTCACGACTCCGGCGGCGCAGGCGCATGCCGGCCCCCACAGACCCGCCCCGGCGAGCGATCCGGCCGCCGCCGAGCACCACAGGGTCGCCGCGGTATTGAGCCCGCGGACCGAGGCGCCCTCGCGGAAAATCACGCCGGCGCCGAGAAAGCCGATGCCGGAGACGACCAGCGCCAGCGCCTGGTCGATGTGCAGGGAGGCGAAGGAGGCGGCGCCAAAGGCCACCAGAGCGTTGGTGCGCAGCCCGGCCATCCCCTGGAACCACTGCCGCTCGAGCCCGATCAGCGCGCCCAGTATCCCGGCAAGCGCGAGGTTTGCGAGAGCGGCGGCGCTCATCGCCGGCCTTCGTGCCAAGGAGGCCGGCAACGGGCTTGACGCCGCGATTGCCGTTCTCTACGCCGCTGCGCCTTTATGCGGCTGCGCGCCATATCTCCTCGCAAGGATGCTCCGATGGCAGCTTACCAATACATCTACGTGATGAAGGGCTTGGGCAAGGTCTACCCGGGCGGGCGCGAGGTGCTGAAGGACATTTGGCTCTCCTTCCTACCCGGCGCCAAGATCGGCGTGCTCGGGCCAAACGGCGCCGGCAAGTCGACGCTGTTGCGCATCATGGCCGGCGCGGACCGCGACTTCACCGGCGAGGCCTGGCCGGCGGCCGGGGCGCGGGTCGGCTATCTGCCGCAGGAACCGGTGCTCGATCCGGACAAGGACGTGTTCGGCAACATTGCCGAAGGGCTGGCCGAGACGAGAGCGCTCGTCGAGCGCTTCGAGACGCTTTCCGCGCGTTTTGCCGAGGACCTGTCGCCCGCCGAAATGGAGGCGCTCTGCGCCGAACAGGGTGCGCTGCAGGAGCAAATCGAGCGGGCGGGCGGCTGGGAACTCGATCGCACGATCGAAATCGCCATGGATGCGCTGCGTTGCCCGCCCCCCGGGGCTGCGGTTGCAAGCTTGTCCGGCGGCGAGCGGCGCCGCGTGGCGCTGTGCCGGCTCCTGCTGCAGCGTCCGGATCTGTTGCTGCTCGACGAGCCGACCAATCATCTCGACGCCGAATCGGTGGCTTGGCTGCAGCGCTTTCTCGCGGCGTATCCCGGCACCGTCGTCACCGTGACCCACGACCGCTATTTTCTCGACGAGGTGGCGGGCTGGATTCTTGAACTCGACCGCGGCCGCGCTCTGCCCTATGAGGGCAACTATTCGGGGTGGCTCGAGCACAAGCGCCGGCGGCTCGAACAGGAGGGCCGGCAGGAAGCGGCGCGGCGCCGCACCCTGGAACGCGAGCTCGAGTGGGTCCGGCAGAGCCCGCCAGCGCGCCGGGCCAAGAGCAAGGCGCGGCTTCAGGCCTATGACGCGCTGCTGGCCCAGAGCCGCGAAAAGGCGCCCGAAACGGCCCAGCTCGTACTGCCGCCCGGCCCCCGCCTGGGCGATCTCGTCGTCGCCGCCGAGGGCCTCGCCAAGGCATATGGCGAGCGGCTGTTGATCGAAAGGCTCGATTTCCGGCTGCCGCCGGGCGGCATCGTCGGGATCATCGGTCCGAACGGCGCCGGCAAGACCACGCTGCTGCGCATGATCGCTGGCCTCGAACAGCCCGATCGGGGCACTTTGAGGATCGGGGAAAGCGTCAGGCTCGGCTATGTCGACCAGTCGCGCGAGGCGCTCGTCGCGAGCCGGACCGTATGGGAGGAGATCTCGGGCGGCGCCGACGAGATCGATCTCGGCCGGCGCCGGATGGCAAGCCGCGCCTATTGCGCGCTGTTCAACTTCCGCGGCGCCGACCAGCAGAAGCGCGTCGGGCAGCTATCCGGCGGCGAGCGCAACCGCGTCCACCTCGCCAAGGTGCTGAAGGAGGGAGCCAACCTTCTGTTGCTCGACGAGCCGACGAACGATCTCGACGTCGACACGTTGCGGGCGCTTGAAGAGGCGCTCGCCGAGTTTCCCGGCTGCGCCATCGTGGTCACTCACGACCGCTGGTTTCTCGATCGCGTCGCGACCCATATCCTTGCCTTCGAGGGAGAAAGCCAAGTGGTCTGGTTCGAAGGCGGTTATGCCGAGTACGAGGCCGACCGCCGTCGCCGTCTCGGGGCCGCGGCCGACCAGCCGCATCGCATCCGCTACAAGCCGCTGACGCGCGACTGATCGCCCGCAGCCGGCCGGTTTGCGCGGCTGCGCCGGCCCCTCTACGGCTCTGCCGCCTCGGCGGTTTTGGCGCGCAGCATGGCCAGCAGACCCTGCACGCTGCCGCCATTGCGTTGGATCACCGAGGCGAACTCCGAACGCTGCGTGATCGCCATGCTGACCCCGTCGACCAGGACATCGTTGATCTTGTAAGCGTCGTCATAGCGGGTCAGGCGCCAATCGATGCTGACCGGTTGCCCGCCGCCCGGCCGCTCGACTTCGCTGGTCACGATCGCCCCTCCCGGGATCGGCCGCCAGCCGGTAACGACAAGCCTCTCGCCGCTGTATTGCGACAGCCGCGTGCTGTAGGCGAGGGCGATGTAATTCGTGAACAGACGGACGAATTCCCGCTGTTGGCCCGGTGTCGCAATCCGCCAATAGGGGCCGAGGACAAACCGCGCGATCTGGGGGACGTCAAAGTCGCGGCGGAACAGCGCCCGGAAGGCGAGGACGCGCTGCTGCGGGCTGGCTGCCGGGCTCAGGGCCGCCAGCGCCTCATTGCCGAGATTGTTGATAAAGGCGCCGGGGTCGAGGGCGGCCGTCGCGGGTGCCATAGCCCCCGCGCCCAACAGGAAAGCGGCCACCAACAGGGAACGTCGCGTGATCACGGGGATACCTCGGAACTGTTGCGTGCCTCGAAGAAAACGGCCGCCGGCGGCGGCGGTTTCACCGCCGCGGCGGCGGTCGCCGGGGAAAGTTCGCGCTCGGTCAACGCCGGGTTGGGCGGCACACTGCGTTCATGACGGATCAGCGCCGCCCGCCGCTGCAAGTAAAGGGCGCGGATTGCCGCATAATAATCGAGCGAGGTGCGTTCGAGATCGGCCAGCGTCTTGATGTAACGCGAGCGCGTGTCAATGCCGCTGACCGCGCTGCGCACGAACGGGATCCACACATAGCCGTTGTTGGCGGCGAAATAATCCGCCGGGTCGGCAAATCCTTCCGCGACGTCGCCGACGAGATCGCGCGGATCGGAAGGGCCGAGGATCGGCACGACCAGATAGGGCCCGGGGGAGAGGCCCCACACCCCCAACGTCACGCCGAAATCCTCATAGTGGTAGGGGATGCCCCAGCGGCCGGCAATGTCGACTAGGCCGGCCATGCCGATCGTCGAGTTCAGGGCGAAGCGGGCAAGGGTCCGGCCCGCCGCCGGAAAGTCGCCTTGCAGCGTATCGTTCGCAAAGATGATCGGAGCGCGCAGATTGCGCAAAAAATCGCGGATCGAATCGCGCGCCGGCTCCGGCAGCACCGCCCGATAAGCCTTTGCGACCGGCAGGATCACATGGCGATCGACCTGTTGGTTGAAGGCGAAGATCTTGCGGTTGGCGCTCTCGAACGGGTCATAGAAATTGCCGACGCCGGCCGCTCGCTGCGGCGCCGCGCAGGCCGACAGCAGCAGGCTTCCGACGAGGAACAGTCCCGGGGCGGCACAACGCGAGAGGTAGGTCATCGGTCGGTTCGGCATCAGCTTCTGACCTCCGCAATTGGCGAGAATATGGCGGGAGACTCGCTCATTCGGCAAGCGGCGGTATCGCCGCCGGACAGACCACCGCCCGCGGATATACGCGGCAGGACGGGATCATGATCCCGGGTTTACGATAAAAGTCGCCGGCCGGCCCCGCTGCGGGGCCGATTTCGCTTGTCGACATAAAGATATCTCTATATCTTGCTACCGGTATAGCGATGGCGGGGCAATGGACGATCTGCTGGCGGCCTTGCGTGCGATCGCCGAGCCGACCCGGCTGCGGCTCGTCGTGCTGTGCGCGCGCGGCGAGCTGACCGTCAGCGAGCTGACCCAGATCCTCGGACAGAGCCAGCCGCGGGTATCGCGGCATTTGAAGCTGTTGTGCGAAGCTGGTCTGCTCGACCGCTTCCGCGAGGGCAGCTGGGTCTTTTATCGTCTGAACGGAAACGGCCGCGGCGGCGCGCTGGCGCGTCACCTGGTCGCCCTGTGCGGCGACGACGATCCGATGATCGCGCTCGATCTGCAGCGCCTTGCCGCGATCAAGCGCCAGCGCGCCGAGCTGGCAAGCGCCTATTTCCGCGAGAATGCGGCGCACTGGGATCGCATCCGCTCGCTTTATGTCGATGAGCGCGAAGTCGAGGCGGCCCTCATCGAGATCGTCGCCGCGGCCGATCCGCGCGAGCTCCTCGACATCGGTACGGGGACCGGCCGCATGCTGGAAATCCTGGCGCCGCGGGTTGAACGCGCGCTCGGCATCGATCAGTCGCGCGAGATGCTCGCCATCGCCCGCGTCAACCTCGAACGCGCCGGTCTCCGCAACAGCCAGGTGCGGCTCGGCGACATGTATCAGCTGGCCTTGCCCGACGCCTCGTTCGACGCCGTCGTCGTGCATCAGGTGCTGCATTACGCGGATCGACCGGCGGCGGCGATTGCCGAAGCCGCCCGGGTTCTGCGGCCGGGAGGCATCCTGGTGGTGGTCGATTTTGCGCCGCACACCCTCGAATTCCTGCGTCAGGAACAGGCCCATCGCCGGCTCGGCTTTGCCGATGCGGAAGTGGCGGAGTGGTGCCGCACCGCCGGCCTCAACCCGGCGCCGCCGCGTCATCTGCCGGGAAATCCATTGACGGTCGCGATCTGGACGGCCTCCCGCCCCGCCCCGGCCGACATCCGCAGCGGGGCGGGGCGACATCGCGAGGCGCTGATCGCCGGAGGGTTGGGGCGATGAGCGAAGGGCGCGCCTGGGACGGGTTGCTGGCGGCCGATCCGGTCAGCGATTTCGACGGCGGGCCGCCGCGCGTGTCGTTCGAGTTTTTCCCGCCGCGGACGGCGGAAATGGAAGCGCGGCTGTGGCAGGTCATCAAGCGGCTCGAGCCGCTGGCGCCCCGCTTTGTATCGGTCACCTACGGCGCCGGCGGCTCGACGCGCGAGCGCACCCACGCGACGGTTCGCCGCATCCGCCAGGAGACCACTCTCGAACCGGCGGCGCACCTGACCTGCGTCGCGGCATCGCGGGCCGAGATCGATGCCATCGCGGCCGATTACTGGGCGGCCGGGGTGCGCCACATCGTGGCGCTGCGCGGCGATCCGCCCGACGGCGCCGCCGGCTACAGACCTCATCCCGACGGCTACGCCTATGCCCGCGACCTTGTCGCCGGGCTGCGACGGGTCGCCCCTTTCGAAATCAGCGTCGCCGCCTATCCCGAAACCCATCCCGAGGCGCCAAGCCCCGAGCGCGATCTCGACAATCTGAAATCCAAGATCGACGCCGGCGCCAGCCGCGCGATCACGCAGTATTTCTTCGACGTCGAGCTTTATCTGCGCTTCCGCGACCGCGCGGCGGCGGCCGGCATCCGGGTGCCGATCGTTCCCGGCATCCTGCCGGTGACCAATTTCGCCCAGGTCAAGAAATTCAGCGCCGCCTGCGGCGCTTCGATCCCGCCCTGGATGGCCGCGCATTTCGAAGGGCTCGACGATGATCCCGACACGCGCCGCCTGGTCGCCGCCTCGATCGCCGCCGAACAATGCCGCCGGCTGCACAAGAACGGCGTTCACGAATTCCATTTCTATACGCTGAACCGCGCCGATCTGATCGTCGCGATCTGCCATTTGCTGGGCGTGCGCGCGGCCAGAGCGGTCGCCGCGGCGGCATGATGACGGGCTCGACCCGATCGGCCCGGACGCGCGGGCGGCCCGCTTTGCCGCGGTGCGGCAAAGCGGGTTCTGCGCCCGGACCCGGGCGGGGACGGTGAGCGTATCGCACCCGCAACCGAGTCGACGCTGATGGCCCACCTCCTCGACTACCTTGCCGATTGCGTCCTTCTGTGCGACGGGGCGATGGGCACCGAGGTGCAGGCGCGCAACCTCGATGTCGCACGCGATTTCCAGGGACACGAGAACTGCACCGAGATCCTGTGCGAAAGCCGGCCCGATCTCGTTCGCGCCATTCATCGCGGCTATCTGGAAGCCGGCTGCGATGCGATCCAGACCAACAGCTTCGGCGGTTCGCCGATCACGCTGGGCGAATTCGGGCTCGCCGACCGCGCCTTCGCCCTCAACCGCCGCGCCGCCGAGCTGGCCCGCGAGACCGTCGCCGAATTCGCCCGTGACGGCCGCCCCCGCTTCGTGCTGGGCTCGCTCGGTCCGGGCACCCGCCTGCCCTCGCTCGGCCATATCGGCTATCGCGAGCTTGCGGATGCGTTCCAGATTCAATGCGCCGGGCTGATCGCCGGCGGCGTCGATGCGATCCTGATCGAGACCTGCCAGGACCCGCTGCAGATCAAGGCTGCGGTCAACGGCGCCAAATGCGCGCGCGACGAGGCCGGGGCCGACGTGCCGATCCTCGTCCAGGTCACGATCGAGACCACCGGGACTCTGCTCGTCGGCACCGACATCGCCGCCGCAGCGACCATCGTGCACGCCCTCGACGTGCCGATGATCGGGCTCAATTGCGCGACCGGCCCGCGCGAGATGGCCGAGCACGTCAAATGGCTCGGCGAGAACTGGCCGGGGCCGATCTCGGTTCAGCCCAATGCCGGCCTGCCCGAGCTGATCGACGGGCGCACGCGCTATCCTTTGAGCCCCGGCGAGCTGGCGCAATGGCTCGAGCGCTTCATCCTCGAGGACGGCGTCAATCTGATCGGCGGCTGTTGCGGCACCGGGGTCGCGCATATCGCCGCGCTCGATCGCATGCTGCGGCGCCTTGGCCGCGACCGCCCGCGGCCGCGGCCGAAGCACCGCCGGCCGGCCTGGGTTCCGGCCATTGCCTCGCTCTACAGCCAAGTGGCGTTGCGTCAGGAAAGCGCCTATCTGTCGATCGGCGAGCGCTGCAATGCCAACGGCTCGCGCCAGTTCCGCCGATTGCAGGAACAGGGCGACTGGGAGGGCTGCGTCGAGATCGGGCGCGCGCAGGTCAAGGAAGGCTCGCATGCGCTCGACCTGTGCACCGCTTTTGTCGGCCGCGACGAGGTCGCCGACATGAGCGCGGTGGTCAGGCGCATGCGCGGCGCCGTCAACGCGCCGCTGGTCATCGATTCAACCGAATATCCGGTGCTCGAAGCCGCGCTCGAACTCTACGGCGGCAAGCCGATCATCAATTCGATCAATTTCGAGGATGGCGAGGCGGCGGCTGCACAGCGGCTGGCCCTCGCCCGCCGCTTCGGCGCGGCGGTCATCGCGCTGACCATCGACGAGGCCGGCATGGCCAAGGAGGCCGCACGAAAGTTCGCAATCGCGCGGCGGCTCCATGACTTTGCCTGTGGCAGATACGGATTGCCGCCCGCCGATCTGCTGCTCGACCCGCTGACCTTCACGATCTGCACCGGCAATGAGGAGGACAGAAGGCTGGGGATCGAGACGCTCGAGGCGATCGAACAGATCGCCGCCGCCCTCCCCGAATGCCAGATCATCCTCGGCCTTTCCAACATTTCCTTCGGTCTCGCCCCGGCGGCGCGGCACGTTCTGAACTCGGTCTTCCTCGACCACGCGCTGCGCCGCGGTCTGACCGGCGCGATCGTTCATTTTTCCCGCATCGTGCCGCTGCACCGGATCCCGCCGGAGGAAGTCCGGATCGCCGAGGATCTGATCTTTGATCGCCGCCGCCCCGGCTATGACCCGCTGACCGCATTTATTTCCCTGTTCCAAGACCGCACCCCCGCCGAGAGCGCACGGCAGGAGCGGCCGGAAACGCTTGAGGAGCGACTGGCCCGGCGCATCGTCGACGGCGATCGGCAGGGGCTTGAAGCCGATCTCGACCGCGCCCTCGAGCGCTATTCGCCGCTCGATATCATCAACACGATCCTGCTGGAGGGCATGAAAACGGTCGGCGAGCTGTTCGGCTCCGGCAAGATGCAGCTCCCCTTCGTATTGCAATCGGCCGAGACGATGAAGGCGGCGGTCGGCTATCTCGAACCCAAGATGGAGCGGGTCGCAGGCCAGGAAAAAGGCACGATCGTGCTCGCGACGGTGCGCGGCGACGTCCATGACATCGGCAAGAACCTCGTCGACATCATCCTGACCAACAACGGTTATCGCGTCGTCAACCTCGGCATCAAACAGCCTTTGTCGGCGATCCTTGCCGCCGCCGCCGCGCATCGGGCGGACGCCATCGGCATGTCGGGCCTGCTCGTCAAATCGACCGCAGTCATGCGCGAGAACCTTGAAGAAATGAGCCGGCAGGGACTGCAGATTCCGGTCCTGCTCGGCGGCGCGGCACTGACCCGGCGCTATGTCGAAGAGGATTGCGTCAAGGCCTACGCGGCCGGTCGCGTCGCCTACGCCCGCGATGCGTTCGACGGCCTTGCCCTGATGGACAAGATCGTCAGCGGCCGCTTCGACGCCTATCTCGCCGAGATACGCGAGAAGAATGCGGCGCGCCCGGCCGGCAATCGGCGCCGGCTCGGCCATGCCGCCGCGGCGCAGACGGTGCGGCCGGTCGACCACGACGAGATCCGCCTGCGTCGCGCCGAGCTGACGCGCGGCCTGCCGGTGCCGGTGCCGCCGTTCTGGGGAGCGCGCATCATCGCCCGGGTGCCGCCGCAGGCGATCTTGCCGTATCTGAACGAGCGCATGCTCTACCAATTCCATTGGGGCTACCGCAAGGACGGCCGCAGCCTTGAGGCATACATGGAATGGGCGCGCGCCGAACTGCGCCCGATCCTGAAGCGGATCTTTGACGCCGCCGTTGCGGAAGGGATTCTCGTTCCGCAGGCCGCCTACGGCTATTGGAAATGCGCGGCCGAAGGCAACGACGTGATCCTGTTCGACGAGACCGGCAGGCGCGAGCTCGCCCGCTTTTCCTTCCCGCGCCAGAATCGCGAAGGCGGCCTGTGCATCGCCGATTTCTTCCGCGACATCGACGATCCCGAACGCGACGTGATCGCCCTGCAGGTCGTGACGATCGGGTCGCGCGCCTCGGAAGCGGCGCGGGAATGGTTTGCGGCGAACCGCTATCAGGATTATCTCTATCTGCACGGGCTTTCGGTCGAGATGGCGGAAGCGCTTGCCGAATATGTGCACAAGCGCATCCGCGGCGAATTGGGCTTTGCCGCCGAGGAGGCCCGCGACCCCGAGGCGATGTTGGCGCAGGGCTATCGCGGCAGCCGCTATTCCTTTGGTTATCCGGCCTGCCCGAACCTCGCCGACCAGAGGCAGTTGCTGGCCCTGGTCAAGGCGGCGGAGATCGGCGTCTCGCTCAGCGAGGAAGACCAGCTCGAGCCCGAGCAATCGACCTCGGCCATTGTCGTCCATCACCCGCAGGCGAAATATTTTTCGGTGTGAGCGGGCAAGAGGCTCGCCCGCGGATCGGACCCCCCGCAAACCTGCGACGACGACGCCCGAACGGGCGCTCTCTCAAGCCCCCCGGCCGGTCGGGCCGGGCGCTGCGAGGCAGCGCCGCATAAGCCACAAATTCTTGATGGCAACCGCCTTTGCTCTGGCGGCACTGAGCCCGTCGGCGACGATCCTGCCCGCCGAGGCCGCATGGGGCCGGCGCGCAGGAATGCGGTCAGCACTTCGAGTAATCGCAGCTCGTGCATTGCTCGCAACCTTCGAGCCGGATCAGCGCCGCCGCCCCGCATTTCGGACATTGCGCCATACGCGGCGGCGCGCTGCGCGCAGCGAGCGCGCTTGCTGCCGTCGGCTGCGGCAAATTGACGACCTTGGCGGCAAGCGCGGGGTCGGAGCGCGGCGGCAGGAAACCGATCCCGACCATATGCTGTTCAATGACCTCGCCGATCGCGGCCAGCAGCGAGGGAACGTAGCGGCCGCCCATCCATGCCCCGCCGCGCGGGTCGAACACCGCCTTCAATTCCTCGACGACGAACGAAACATCGCCGCCGCGGCGGAAGACGGCGCTGATCATCCGCGTCAGCCCGACCGTCCAGGCGTAGTGTTCCATGTTTTTTGAATTGATGAACACCTCAAACGGCCGCCGCCTTCCGTCCTGGACGATATCGTTGATGGTGATGTAGAGCGCATGCTCGCTTTCCGGCCAGCGGATCTTGTAGGTCTGGCCGGGCAGCACCTCGGGCCGGGAGAGCGGCTGGGTCATATAGACGACGCCACCCGCCTCGAACACGTCGGCCGGTTTGGCGGTGGCCGGCGCCGGCGGCGGCAGCGGCAATTCGGGCTGTCTGGCTTCGCCGGCATAGGCCGAGGATGTCGCGCCGGTCGCGGCGGTCTCGCTCCTGACCGTGAGGACCGCCCCGGTCACCTCGTTCGGACGATAGGTCGTGCAGCCCTTGCAGCCGAGCCGGTAACACTCGCGATATACGTCCTTGAACTGCTCGAAGGGGAAATCGGCGGGGATGTTGATCGTCTTCGAGATCGAGCTGTCGATGTGCCGCTGCACCGCCGCCTGCATGATGACGTGGTCGCTCGGGGAAAGCCTTTGCGCGTCGACGAAATAGTCGGGCAGCGGGGCGAGCTCGCCTTTCTTGCGGCGGAAAAGGCGATAGGCGTAGTCGCTGACCTCCTCCTCGCGGTGGCTGCCGTCCGGCATCAGAACGCTGCGCGTATAGCGGAAGCTGAACACCGGCTCGATGCCCGAAGAGACATTATCGGCAAACAGCGAGATCGTGCCGGTCGGCGCCACCGAAGTCAGCAGCGCGTTGCGGATGCCGTTTCTGGCAATGGCCTCGCGCACCTCCGCATCGAGGCCCGCCACCGTCTCGCCGGCCAAATAGCGGTCGCGGTCGAACAGCGGGAAGGCGCCCTTCTCGGCGGCCAGCGCCGTCGAGGCCAGATAGGCCTCGCGCGCGATCGCGCCGATCCAGCGTTCGGTCGCCTCGACCGCCGCCGGCGAGCCGTAGCGCAGCCCGCACAGGATCAGCGCGTCGGCCAGACCGGTGACCCCGAGTCCGATGCGGCGCTTGGCGTGCGCCTCCTCGCGTTGCTGCGGCAGCGGAAACAGCGAGATGTCGATCGCGTTGTCGAGCATGCGCACGCACACCGGCACCAGCCGGCGTATCCGGTCGAGATCAAGGCGCGCCTTCGGCGTAAATGGGTCAAGGACGAGGCTCGCCAGATTGATCGATCCCAACAGGCAGGCCCCGTACGGGGGCAGCGGCTGCTCGCCGCACGGATTGGTGGAATGTATGGTCTCGCAATACCATAAATTATTGCGGCGATTGATGCGATCGATAAAGACGACGCCCGGCTCGGCATAGGCGTAGGTGGCGCGCATGATTTTGTCCCACAGCTCGCGCGCCGGCAGCACCTTCCACACCGTGCCGGCAAACGACAGCTCCCAGGGCGCGTCCTCTTCGACCGCCCGCATAAAGGCGTCGGTGACAAGAACCGACAGGTTGAACATGCGCAGCCGGCCGGGCTCGCGCTTGGCTTCGATAAAGGCCTCGATATCGGGATGCTCGCAGGAAAGCGTCGCCATCATGGCGCCGCGGCGGTAACCGGCGCTCATGATCGTGCGGCACATGGCATCCCAGACATCCATGAATGACAGCGGCCCCGAAGCATCGGCGCCGACACCCCTGACCGGGGCGCCGCGCGGCCGCAGCGTCGAGAAGTCGTAGCCGATGCCGCCGCCCTGCTGCATCGTCAAGGCGGCCTCGCGCAAATGGGCGAAGATGCCGCCCATATCGTCGGGGATCGTCCCCATGACGAAGCAGTTGAACAAGGTCACCTGCCGACCGCTGCCGGCGCCGGCGAGAATGCGGCCGGCCGGCAGGAACTTGAAATCGGTCATCGCCGCGAAGAAGCGCTCGGCCCATTTCGCGGGCTCGCGCTCCGGCGCGGCCAGCGCCGTCGCCACCCGCCGCCATGTGTCTTCAATGGTGCGGTCGAGAGGCTCTCCCGAAGGCGCCTTCAGGCGATACTTCATATCCCAAATGCGCTGTGAAATCGAGCCGACGAGAGCCATGGCCGAGAACCCTCACCCAGCCGCTTATAACATAGTTCTGGATTTGTTCACAATGGGCCCGTCCGCGATCAACATCAAGACCGGGCTGCCGCCATAGAAACCGGACCGCTTCTGCGGATCAGAGGTGGCCGGCGCATCGCGGTGCCGCATTCCGCTCCCACCCGACTCCGCCCTCGCTCAGCAGCGCCGCGGTGGCGCTTTCGATGCGCCGCTCGATTTCGTCCATCAGCTTCCGGCGCGGCCAACCGGGCGGGATCGGGTCGAGGAACTCGAGCACGATGCGTCCCGGCCGTTTCAGAAAGCTTCGCCGCCCCCAGTAGAGGCCGGAATTGACCGCGGCCGGCACCAGCGGCAATCCGAGGGCTTGGTAAAGGGCGGCAACACCCGGCTGGTACGGCAGGCGCGACCCGGGCGCGGCGCGCGTCCCCTGCGGAAAGATGACGACAGGCCGACCCGCCGCAACCGCGGGCCGGGCCGCCGCCACCATCCGGCGCAAAGCGGCGGCGCCGCCTTTGCGGTCGATCCCGATCGCGCCGGCGCGGGCGGCATACCAGCCATAGATCGGCAGCCATAAAAGCTCGCGTTTAACGATAATGGCCGGATCGCCGAGCACGATCGGCAGGATCAACGCATCCCAGGCGGACTGGTGCTTGGCCGCAATCAGCGCGCCGCCCTGCGGCACCCGCTCGAGACCCCGCACCTCGTAATCGAGGTCGACGATAAAGCGCAGCAGAGCCAGCACGGTGCGCGCCCAAAACTTGCCGAAGCGCATGTTGACGCGGCGCCGCATCATCAACAGCGGCAACGCCAGGATGCCGATGAACACGGTCCACAGCACGAACACGAGATTGAAGACGAACGCCCGGATCCAGCTCATCGCCGCACCAAGGCTTCGGCGTGCTGCGGCACCGCGAGCCGCAACCGCTCGAGCAGCGGCCGGAACAACGCCCCCAGATATTTCACATATTCGCCGATCATCAGCGTCGCCGTCCCGCGCCATTCCCACCAGTGCGACAGCCTGGCGCGATCGGGATAGACCGGGTGCGGGATGATCGTGATGCCGGGCATTGCCCGCTCGAATTCGAGCAGGCTGCGGCGCATATGGTACCACGCCGTGACCAGCCGCAGGCTGCGGTAGTTCTCGCGCCGCATCCACCGCGCCGTTTCCAGCGCATTGCCGAGCGTGTCGTCCGCATCATAGCCGAGCACGACGCAGCAGGCGGCCCAATCCGGCGCGTTGCCGGCGAGCCGCAAAAGTTGCCCCAACTTGACCTCCTGGTTGACGCCCGAGACGAACAGCTTGCGGCCTTTCCCCTCGCCCAGCAGCGCAAGGCCGCTCTGCAGGCGCAAGCTGCCGCCGGTCAGCACGACGATCGCATCGGTCGGCGCGCCATCGTCCTTGACCGCGAGCGGCCGTGCAAACCACAAGAGACCGGCCGTCCACAGCGCAATCCCGACGCCAAGGCAGAAGCCCAACCGACGCAATACGGCAAGGAGCGCTGGCATCGCATTTCACGGCAGGTGCATGCGGCGGGCGGGCAAGCGGGCGCCGCCATCTGCGGCCCCGCGCGGATAAGCTTCGCACAGCCGGTGCGACGGCGTCCAGACGGAGCGGGAAGGACGAAGCATCCCGGCCCGGCGACACTGCGCGCCGCTCGCGTGGCGGATGCTGCCGCGGGCGAACCGGCGGGGCGGCGGAGAATCGGCGCCCCCTCCCGCGCGCGGACGGCGTCCCCCGCGCCGCCCAGATGAGCTACAATACCGGCGCCCCCTCCCGCGCGCGGACGGCGTCCCCCCGCGCCGCGCGTGGCGCCGCGCGCGGCCTTTGCCAGGCGCGCGAGAAGTCCGGAAACTCGCCTTCCGCCGACGCCGTTGATCGGATAGCGACATCTTCGGACTGGTCGGACCGCAAGGATGGGCAGCGGCCTGCAATCATCGCGCAAGCCGGACGACGAGGCGGCCGCTCCTTGCGGGCGGGCGCCTGCCGCGGCCGGCCCGCGCGGTGCCGCGGCGGCGCAAAACCGGCCTGCGGGCGGGGACAGGCGGGCGATAGCGGCGATCGCCGGCGCGCTCGGCGCGATGGTTCTTGTCGGGCTTGGCATTCTGTTTTTGTGGCTCACCTTCAGGGTCGATCTCGTCATCTTCGCCGGATTGCTGCTGGCCATCGTTCTGCGCCGGCTTGCCGAATGGGTGAGCGGGCTGACCGGCATCGCGATCGGCCGGGCGCTCGCCCTCGTCATTGTTCTGACCGTGCTCTTCTGCGCCGGGATTGGATGGCTCTTTTCGCAGGAAATCGCCGGCCAGATCGCGCAACTGTCGGTACAATTGCCCGCCGCCCTGACCACGGTCGCGCGCGCGATCAGTCGTTCCGAGCTCGGCAAGATAGTGCTGGCGCATGTCAATCTTGGCGCCTTCAGGACCTCCCCGGCGGCAATAGCGGCCAGGATTTTCGGAGCGGCGGCCAATCTGGCCGAGGTTGCAGGCGCGGCCGTGGTGATTGTCGTCATCGGCATCTATGCGGCGGCCGAGGCGCCGCTCTATACCGGCGGGGCCTTGCGGTTGGTGCCGCCGCCGCGCCGCCCGCGCGCCGCCGCCATCCTGCATCGGGCGGCGGATGCGGTCTGGTACTGGCTGCTCGGCCGCCTGCTCGCGATGACGCTGCTCGGGGCCATGGCGACGGCGGGGTTGTGGCTGCTTGGCGTTCCCCTGCCTTTCGCCCTCGGTTTTCTCGTCGGGCTGATGAGCTTTGTGCCCTATCTCGGCAGCGTCGCTTCAGCGCTGCCGTGCGTGTTGATCGCCGCCGCCGCCGGCCTTGCCCTTGCCCTTTATGTGATCCTCCTTTTCATCCTGATCCATATGGTCGAGGGCTATCTGCTGGTGCCCCTGGTCCAGCGCCGGCTGGTGCATTTGCCGCCGGCATTGACCCTGTCGGCACAGCTCGTTCTCGGCGCGATCGCCGGCATTCCCGGACTGGTGCTGGCAACGCCTCTCGTCGCCGCCGCTCTCGTGCTCGTCCGCATGATCTATGTCGAAGACGTGCTCGGCGATCGCACCGATTGCGGATCCGGCCGACCGCAATAGCGCCGGCCGCAGCCGGACCTCGGCCCTGCGGCGGGCTGCCGCAAGCGGGCCAAACCCTGGCGGCCAATCGTATACTTTTCCCTTTTCGGGTTGCGACAGTAGGATTTACGTTTGGCGAAAGGCGAATACGCGGGAGGGATGATCGCATGTGGCGCTATCGGCGGCGCGGCGGGAAGGAAGCGATGCCGGTGGTTGATTTCGGTTTCCGCTCACTGGTCGGCCGCACGAAAAGAAGACCCGCCCGAGGCGGCCGCCTGACGGCCTTTGCCAACGGCAATCCCGCGATGGGCGGCGCGGAGGCCGCCTCCGCCTTCCGGCTGACCGGGACGCTTGGCAGCACTGGCGGCGCCTGGCCGGACGAGCTGTGGGCCGGTTCGATCGCGATCTTCGATGCCTTGTTGCGCAGCTGGCACGGGGTCTATGAATTTACCGACGATTCCGCTTGCATCTTTCGTATCGGGACGAGCCGCGCGCGCGCCTCCGTGTCGCTGTCGGACGGCACTGCGATCGCCGCCGGCGAGCTTATCGGCACCCTGCATTTCTGGAACGAGCACTTGCCCCGCTACCCCTCGCCCGGACCGGATCTGCGCTGGGCCTGCCTGATGCGCGACCGAGTCGCGCATTCGCTGCGCCTGCTGGCCGAGCATGTCGATAGGGAGCCGGCATGGCGCGATGTGCGGGCTTTCTATGGCGAGGGTATGTTTTTTTCGAGCCGCCTCGGCCTGCTGCAGATCGAGCGCGTATGCATGCGATTCGGGTTTGAACAGGTGCCGACGGAGGCGGTCCCCTCGCTGCGGCGGCGGGTGCATCTGTGGTGCGACAGCTTCACATTGTGGGGTTTGACCCGGGCGTTCCAGCCCGCCGCCCTGCCCCGCCGCCCGTTCTTGCGGCCCAGACAGGAATTATGGATCTCGCGCACCCGGCTGCTCGGCTATGCCCGCCGCCCCGGGGAGCTTCAGGCCCGGCCGGCGCAACCGCGTGCCTCGTGAATGCTGACACTGTCCGCGGGAACGATCTGGGCCGGCGCGGTCTTCTTCCTGTTGATGCGGGCTTGGCGGCAGTTTCGGGCGCACCGGGCGGCCACGCTTGTCGCGCTTGTCCCGCCGGAGCCGCCGCCGGCGGTCGCCGCCATCGTCCCGGCCCGGAACGAGGTTGCGAACATCGGCACCTGTCTTGCCGGTCTGGCGGCGCAACAAGGGCTCGGCAACGGATACACGATTGTGATCGTCGACGATGATTCGCAGGACGGGACGGCGGCGGTGGTCGAGCGCGCCATCGCGGCGGGAGCGCCGGTGCGGCTCGTCCGCGCCGGCCCGCTGCCTGCGGGCTGGTTCGGGAAGCCGCATGCGTGCTGGCGCGGCGCGATGCTGGCGGACGGCGATTGGCTTTGCTTCGTCGATGCCGATGTGCGGGTCTCACCGCTTCTGATCGCGGCCGCCCTCGCCGCGGCCCGGGCGCAAAACGTCGACATGTTGTCGCTGCACCCGTTTCAGGAGCTTGGCAGCTTCTGGGAGCGGCTCGTCATCCCCGCCGGCCTGTTGATGATCGCCTGCGCCAAAGGTTTCCGCAGCATCGCCGAGCGGGCGGCTTCGCCGGATACGACCAACGGGCAGTTCTTGCTGATCCGGCGCGCGGTCTATTTCGCCGTCGGCGGCCACGCCGCCGTGCGCGGCGAAGTGTGCGAGGACAAGGCCTTGGCCGCCCGCGTCCTAGAGGCGGGCTTCCGCTTCCGGGTGCTGACCGCCGAGCATCTGGCGCGGACGCGGATGTATCGCGATTTCCGCTCGCTGTGGGAGGGTCTGGGCAAGAACGCCATCGAGATCCTGGGCAGCGCCCCGGCGACGTTGCTGAGCGCGGCCGCCGCCATCCTGATCGCCGGGATGACCCCGCTGCTGCCGCTTGCAACCGGCGCCGCCGCCCTGCACGCGCCCGGGGCGGCGGCGGATGCTGGCTTCGCCCTGGCCTGTCTCGGTTCGGCGGCGGTGATCGGCATGCAGCTCGGCACCGCGCGCCATTTCAGGATCCCGATCCTGTTCGGGTTCTGGTTCGGGCTCGGATATATCTTTGCCGCCTGTCTGGCCTGCCGCAGCGTGCTGCTGCATCGCGATGGGCGGGTGACGTGGAAGGGAAGGACGTACACACTCCGCCGGAAGGCTTCCCCGGGCGGCCCGTGAGCGAGCGTCGCCGCGACAGCCTGCCGCGTCGCTCCCGCGTCAGCGGCTGGGCGCTCGCCGCGGTACTCGCCGTCATCGCGATCGTTCTCTACGCCGTCCGCTACGCGCTATTGCCGTTCGTCTTCGCCGCGGCGGTCGCCTTTGTCATGGATCCGGTGATCAGGGCGGTGCAGCAGCGCCTCGGCAGCCCGCGCTGGGTGGCGGGGGTCCTTCTTTACATCGCCATTCTCGCGAGCCTCGGCAGCCTCGGCTACTGGATCGCGCGCACCGCCGGCGCCGATCTCGTCTACGTCATCGCGAACGCTCCCGAGATCCTGCGCCACTTCTTGACGGAGATGGCCGGCCAGCAGGGGATCACGATATTCGGACACGCCTATACCCCGGATCAGATCGTCCGGTATCTGCGCGTCGCGGCGCACCGCTTGGTCAACGCCACCACCTTTGCGCAGATCGCGGGCACGGCGGCCTCGGCCCTCTTCGGCGGTTTTCTGCTGCTCGTGCTGATGCCCTATCTGATGATCTCGGGACCGCGGCTGGCAGCGGGAACGATCTGGCTGCTGCCGCCCGAGCGCCGGCATTCGGTCGAGGTCCTGCTGCCGAAGCTCGTCCCGGCGTTGCGGCGCTATCTCGTCGGCATCTTTCTCGTCGTGGTCTATACCGCAAGCATCGGATGGGTCGGCTTTGGCGCGATCTTCCATCTGCCGCACGCCGCCCTGCTCGCCCTTGCCTTCGGCGTGCTCGAACTCGTTCCGGTCATCGGGCCGCTGGTCTCGGCCAGCGTCATTGGCCTCGTCGCGGTACAGCAGACGAGTTTCTGGAGCGCCGCCTCCCTGATGGTCTTCGCCATCGCCCTGCGCTTATCGATCGACAACCTCGCCGGTCCGCTGCTGCTCGGACAGGCGGCGCGGATCCATCCGGTGGTCGTGATCGGCAGTTTCGTCTGCGGCGCCATGCTGTTCGGCATCGTCGGGCTCTTGCTGGCGGTGCCGACGGCGGTGATCATCAAGACCGCGCTCGAGCATTATTATGCCGAGCCGATCCGCGGCGGCCGCGAGTGAGCCTCCGCCCCGCCCTGGAAGGGCGGGGCGGGGAGATCGGGCGCATCAGACGCGGGCCGCGGCGGAGAGGATCGGCCCGAACAACGCCCATCGCTTGCCGTCGAACCGCCCCATCCGCATCTGCTTGACCGGGTAGAAATCGGTCGGGCTCGTATTGAGCGTAATCCCGGGCAACAGCATCGGCAATGCCAGGTTGTGCAGGTTTGCCACCTGTTTCATCACGTTCTCGCGGGTGAGATCGTCGCCGCATTGCTTCAGCACCTGCACCAAGGTCTGCGCGTTGCTGTAGCCGAAGACCGGGAAGCCGCTGGTCTTGTCGCCGTCGGGATAATATTTGTCCATGAAGGCGACCCAGTCCTTGTAGCCCTTGTCGTTCTTCCACGTGGGGTCGGTCGGATCCTTCAGATAGAAATCGGAGATGAGGCCTTTCGCGTTCTCGAGGCCGGCCGGTTTCAAGACGCCGCCGACCGAATTCGACACGCTGTTCAGGATGTGGAGCGGCTTCCAGCCGATCTCGGCCGCTTGACGGATCGCCTGCGCCGCAAATTTCGGGATCGTGATATCGACGAATACGTCGGCGCCCGCCGATTTGAAGCTGACCACTTGCGAATCGACGGTCGGATCGGTGGTCTCGTACGGAGCCTTGGCCACGATCATCGTCTTGGCCTTGTCGCCGAGCCCGTATAAAAGCCCGTTCAGATAGTCCTTGCCGTAATCGTCATCCTGATACAGGACCGCAATCTTACCGTTGGGCGCGTGCTTCAGAATATAGCTGGCATAGACGCGGCCTTCGCTTTGATAGTTCGGCTGCCAGCCGATCGTCCACGGATAGTGCTGAGGGTCGCCCCATTTGGTGGCGCCGGAGGCGACAAACAATTGCGGGACTTTCTTGGCATTCAGATATTTGTGAACGGCGGAGTTTGTCGGGGTGCCGATACTGCCGAATACCAGCAAAACGCCATCGCTCTCGACGAGCTTACGCGTCTGCTCGACGGTTTTCGGCGGGCTGTAGCCATCGTCGTAGGAGATGAAGTCGATCTTGCGGCCGTTAATGCCGCCCTGATCATTGATCATCTTGAAATACGCGGCATATGTCTTGGGAATCGTGCCGTAGGACGACGCGGGACCGCTATAGGGGCCGGTATTGCCGATTTTGATCGAAGTGTCGGTGACGCCCGGGCCATAATTCTTTTGCGCGCGGGCCGCGAACGGGATCGCGAGTCCGGCCCCGCCGGCCGCGGCGGCGGCCAGGAGCTTACGTCGGGTGATGCTCATCTTCTCCTCCCTCAGCGAGCGGCTGCAACGTTCAACAAGAGCGCCTCGCGGTGCGAGCGAGCGCAATTCACTTCGCCCGCCGCGCTATGGCCGACCCTCTTTCCGGCGAAGCTTGCGACATGAGGCGCCGCGTCAGGGCGCGTGCGAAGCCGGCCGCGCCGGAGGGCATCACAAAGATGGCCAGCAGCAGGATGGCGCCATAGACCGCCCCCGACAGCCCGGTCGAGATGCGTTCGGCAATGTTGGGCACGAACAGCACGAACAGTCCGCCAAACAGGCTTCCCGGGATCGAGGCGACGCCTCCGACCACGAGCCCGACCAGGAACAGGACGGATAGCAGAAAATCGAAGCTGTCCGGCGCCACGAACTGGACCGCAAGCGCCCCGAGCGCGCCCGCCACCCCGGTGTAGAGCGCGCTGACACCAAAAGTCAGCGTCTTGTACCGCGCGGTATGGATCCCCATCGCGGTCGCCGCGATCGGATGGTCGCGGATCGCCATGATCGCCCGGCCGGTCCGGCTGTTGACGAGATTGGCGGCGGCCCACACCATGATCAGCAGCACCAGCAGGGTGAAATAATAGAGCCATTGGTCGGCGTTGAGCGGCAGGCCCGGCGGCGCGTTCGGCTTCGTGATGAAGATCCCCTGAACCCCGCCGGTCAACGGCTCCAACGGCTGGAACTTGAGGATCTGCGGCAATGCCGCCGCCAGCGCGAAGGTCGCGAGCGCAAGATAGAGCCCCTGCAGCCGCAACGCCGGCAGCCCGAACAGGAAGCCGACAAGGAAGCACAGCACGCCGGCGCAGGGCAGGGTCAGATAGTAGGGAACATTGGCCTCACTGATCAGGATCGCTGCGGTATAGGCGCCGATCGCGAAAAATGCGCTGTGGCCGAGCGAGAACTGCCCGTTGAACCCGGTCAAAAGATTGAGCCCGAGGATCGCCAGCCCGTACACCATCACCATCGTCAGCTGGAAGACGACGAAGTTTGTGAGGACGAGCGGCGCCGCGGCAGCCGCCAGCAGCACCGCGCCGATCACCAGGGGCCGGGCATGCGGCGGCGACGCGACGGTCCTCGCCGCGGGCCTTGCGAGTGCTTGCGGCATCGGGTTTCCGGCCTGCGGAGCCGCCGGCGACGGCCCGTCCCGGGATCGCTCGGGAACCGCTTCGGTTCCGAACGCGATTTTTTCGTGCGGCGGCATGCCTACACCCGGCTCACCGCGGTGCGGCCGAAAAGACCGGCGGGCCGCACCATCAATACGGCGACGATGACCGCAAGCGCGATCGTCAGCTTCAATTCGCGTCCGAAATAGGGGATGAAGGTACCGGCGAGGTTCTCGATGACGCCGACCGCAAAGCCTCCGAAGACCGCGCCGCCGGGGCTCGCCAGCCCGCCCAGCACCGCTCCGGCAAAGCCGTACAAGAGCACGCCCAGCATCATGTTGGGATCGAGAAAGACGACCGGGGCGATCAGCATCCCGGCCACCGCTCCAATCGCCGCCGATACGCCCCAGCCGAGCGCCGCCATCCAGCCGACCCGGATGCCGACGAGGCGCGCCGATTCCGGGTTGGCGGCGGCGGCGCGCATAGCAAGGCCCAGTCGCGAGCCGCGGAAGAACAGATAGAGCAGAGCCAATATCAACAGGGTGACGCCGATCATGCCGGCCTCGTGCGTGCTGATCAGCTTGATGCCGAACAGGGGCTCCATGCCGAACGGCGTCGGGAAGGTCTTGATCGTAAAGTTCCAGATCTCGCCCGAGAGGCTGTTGATGATGCTGAACAGCGCGATAAAGGCGACGAGCTGGCTCAGCACCGGCGCGGTATGAATCGGCCGAAAGACGACCCGTTCGAGGGCGATGCCGGCGATGAACGAGAAGACGACCGCAAGGATGAAGGCAAGCCAATAAGGCTCGCCCCAGTGGATGAGCTGCCAGGCCACAAAGGTCGAGAAGGTCGCCATCTCGCCCTGCGCGAAGTTGAGATGGTCGATCGCCTGATAGATCATCACTATGGCGAGCGCCATCAGCGCGTAGATCGCGCCGTTGGCAAGGCCGGCGAGCACCTGTTGCAACAGCAGGGTCATGGCCTGCTCCGGCGGCCGGCTGAGAGACCAGGAGGCAGGCGGGTCATGCCGGAACCGCCTTCCCGGCCCCGGTTTTGCCCGACCGCGGGCGCGTCGCGCTCCGCAGGCGACAGCCGGCTTTCCCGATCTGCCTTGCAGAGCGGCGGCTTCGCTCCGGCCGGGATCAGGCGTTCTCGGATCATCGCGGGGCTCCCGGCGGACATGCTAATAGCCCAGATAGGCCCGGCGCACCCCCTCGTCGCGGGCAATCTCGGGCGCCGGGCCGGACAGAACAATGCGACCGGTTTCGAGCAGATAGACGGTGTCGGCAAGATCGAGCGCAAGAGCCGCGTTCTGTTCGACGATCAGCATCGCGACGCCGAGCTCGCGGTTGAGCCGGCGCAGGATCTCGAACAGCTCGGCGACGACGAGCGGCGCCAATCCGAAAGAGGGCTCGTCGAGCAGCATCAGGCGCGGCCGCAGCATCAGCGCGCGGCCGACCGCCAGCATCTGCTGCTCGCCGCCGCTCAGGGTTCCGGCCTGTTGCGCATGCCGCTCCCTGAGACGGGGGAAATGCGCGTAGACCTGTTCGAGATCGCGGGCGATCGCGGCGCGGTCGCGCCGCGTCATCGCGCCCAATTGCAGGTTCTCCCCGACCGTCATGCGCACGAAAGTGCCGCGCCCTTCCGGGACATGGGCGATGCCGAGGCGCACGATCTCCTCGGTGGCGCGGCCGGCAATCGGTCTGCCGTCGAACCGGATCTCGCCGCTCGTGCGCACCATGCCGGACAGCGCTCGCAGCGTCGTCGTCTTGCCCGCACCGTTGGCCCCCAGCAGCGCCGTAATGCCGCCCTCCTCGAGCCCGAAATCGAGACCGTGCAATACCTCGTAGGCCCCGTAGAAGGCGCGCAAAGCGTGCACTTCAAGCATCATCGGCAGGCTCCTGCGCCTTGCCGAGATAGGCGCGGATCACCGCTTCGTCGCGCTGCACCTCGGCGGGCGCGCCTTCGGCGATCTTGCGGCCGAAATCGAGGGCGACGACTTTGTCGGAGATCGACATCACAAGGCCCATGTGATGCTCGACCAATAGCACCGTCACCTGCCGCTCGTCGCGAATGCGGCGAATCAGCGCGCCGAGCCCGGCGACGTCCTCGTGGGTGAGCCCGCCGGCCGGCTCGTCGAGCAATAGCAATTTGGGTCCTCCCGCAAGCGCCCGGGCCAGCTCGACACGCTTCTTGGTGCCGAGCGGCAGCGCCTCGACCGGGTGGTATGCGCTGGCGCCCAGCTCGAACATGTCGAGCAGTTCCCAGGCGGCCTCCTCCATCGCCCGTTCGCGTCGCCGCACCCACGGCAGTCGCAACGCATCGCTGAAGAAATCACCGCCCGTCTTCGCGTGAGCACCGATCCGCACATTGTCGAGCACCGACTGATGCGGGAACAGCGCCAGGTTCTGAAACGTTCGGGCGATGCCGAGCGCGGCGATGCGATGGGGCGGACAGGAGAGCAGCGACCTGCCTTCAAACCGGATCTCGCCGCCATCGGGCGTATAGAGGCGGGAGAGACAGTTGAACAGTGTCGTCTTGCCCGCCCCGTTCGGGCCGATAAGGCCGAGGATCTCGCCTTCCCGCACGGCAAACGAGACCCCGTCCAGCGCCACGATGCCGCCGAAGCGCATGGCAATGTCGCAGACCTCGAGCAGCACCGCGCCGTTTGGCATCAGCGGCCGATCCGATCCGATGCGCGCGCACGCCGATCCATTTCGCGTTTCCCGGCAGGTTATGATTGGCGCGAACCCTGCCGAGACCGGCAAACGCTGTCAAGGGAGGGCCTTCTCGCCGGCTGCCGCGATCGGAGGCTTTCTTGGCTGGGCGCCCCGGTTTACTCTGGGGCAGCGGCCGCCGGGCGGGAGGACCATGGGCACGATCAATCCCAGCATCGCGATCGACAATCCGCCGGTCAATGCGCCCGGCCGGGAAGTACGGGCGGGGCTTGCCGCAGCGCCGCGGCAAGCCGCGGCCGATGCCGCTACGGGCGCCTTCGTCATCGCCGGCAAGGGGCGCGACTTTTCCGCCGGCGCCGATATTCGCGAATACGACAAACCGGCGCAGCCCTCGGCGCTGCGCGCAATATCGGCCGCGATCGCGGCGATGCCGAAGCGGCCGGCGCCGCTGCGCCGCCGCCTTGCCGGCGAAGGCCGCGGTTTTGCCTCGCTTTCCTAGGGAGTGTGCCATGGATCTCCGCTTCACCCCGGAAGAGCTCGCGTTCCGCGACGAGGTGCGGGCGTTCATCGACGCGCATCTGCCCGCCGCGATCCGCCAGAAGCTTGTCGAGGGCCGAAGGCTTGCGAAGGATGACATCGTCACCTGGCAGCGCATCCTGAACCGCAAGGGCTGGGCGGTGGCGAATTGGCCCAAGGAGTGGGGCGGCACCGGCTGGACGCCGGTCCAGCAATACCTGTTTCAGGACGCCTTGCAGCAGGCGCCGGCGCCGCAACCGCTGGGCTTTGGCGTGACCATGGTCGGTCCGGTCATCATCGCCTTCGGTTCGGAGGAACAGAAAAGACGGTTCCTGCCGCGCATCGCCAATCTCGACGACTGGTGGTGCCAGGGCTTCTCCGAACCCGGCGCCGGCTCCGATCTCGCCTCGCTGCGGACCTCGGCGCGCCGCGACGGCGATTTCTACATCGTCAACGGCCAGAAGACCTGGACGACGCTAGCCCAATACGCCGACTGGATGTTCTGTCTGGTGCGCACCGACCCGCAGGCCAAGAAGCAGGAGGGCATCTCGTTCCTGCTGATCGACATGAAGACGCCGGGCATCACGGTGCGCCCGATCATCACGCTCGAAGGCGGGCACGAGGTCAACGAGGTGTTCTTCGACGACGTCCGGGTGCCGGTCGCGAACCGCGTCGGGGCCGAGAACAAGGGGTGGGACTATGCCAAATACCTGCTCGGCCGCGAGCGCATGGGGATCGCCCGGGTCGGCGTCTCGAAGGAGCGCCTGCGCCGCATCCGGGAACTGGCCGCGCTCACCCGCGACGGCGACAGGCCGCTGATCGAGAACGAGCGCTTCCGCGAGAAGTTGGCCGAGCTCGAAGTCGAGCTGAAGGCGCTCGAAATGACGCAGCTGCGCGTCGTCGCCGCCGAGCGCCACCGCACCGACAACAAGCCCGATCCGGCCTCCTCGATCCTGAAGATCAAGGGTTCGGAAATCCAGCAGCGGACGACCGAATTGCTGCTCGAGATCGTCGGGCCCTACGCCCTGCCCTACCAGCCCGAGCGCGAGGATGGCGAGCGCTGGAACGAGCCGCCGATCGGCCCCGAATGGGCCGGCCCGATCGCCCCGACCTATTTCAACTGGCGCAAGATCTCGATCTACGGCGGCTCCAATGAGATCCAGAAAAACATCATCGCCAAGGCGATCCTGGGGCTGTGAGCGGGCGACATCTTGCCGTCATGCCGCGAAAGGGTTGGCAGCCCGGCCGGGGCGGGCTTTGAAACAGGGGGCTCTGGATCATGGATTTTGACCTCGACGCTTCGCAGCGGCTGCTACAGGAAAGCCTCGACCGGCTGATCGCCGAACGCTACACCTTCGAGCAGCGCAAGGCCTACGGCCACAGCCCGGAGGGCTGGAGCCGCGAGCGCTGGGCGCACTATGCCGCCCTCGGCCTGTTGGGGCTGCCGTTCCCGGAACGCTACGGCGGTTCGGCGGGCGGCGCGGTCGAGACCATGCTCGTTATGGAAGCGTTCGGCCGGGCGCTCGTGCTTGAGCCCTATCTCGCAACGGTCGTGCTCGGCGGCGGATTTCTGCGCCACAGCGGCAATGAGGCGCAGTGCGCGGCGCTGATCCCGCCTCTCATCGAAGGCCGCCTGACCCTGGCCTTCGCCCATACCGAGCGGCAGTCGCGCTATGATCTCGCCGATGTCGCGACCACGGCCCGGCGCGATGGCGAGGGCTGGCGGATCGACGGCGAAAAGGGCGTGGTGTTGCACGGCGACAGCGCCGACAAGCTGATCGTCACCGCGCGCGTCGACGGCGGGCGCCGCGATCGCGACGGCATCGGCCTCTTTCTCGTCGATGCCGCGGCGGCCGGGATCGCGCGGCGCGGCTATCCGACCCAGGACGGGCTGCGCGCCGCGGAGATCGCCTTCAACGGCGTATATGCCGGGCCGGAGAGCGTGCTCGGCGAACCGGGGGCGGCCCTTCCCGTTGTCGAGCGGGTGGTCGACGAGGCGATCGCCGCCCTTTGCGCCGAGGCGGTCGGCGCGATGGCGGCGATGCACGAGCTGACCCTCGACTATCTGAAGACGCGCCGGCAATTCGGCCGCGAAATCGGCAGCTTCCAGGTGTTGCAGCATCGCGCCGTCGACATGCTGATCGCGCTCGAACAGGCGCGCAGCATGGCGATGTATGCGACGATGATGATCGACGAGCCGCCGGTCGAGCGGCGGCGGGCGCTGTCCGCCGCCAAGGTGCAGATCGGCCGCTCGGGCCGGTTCATCGGGCAGCAGGCGATCCAGCTCCACGGCGGCATCGGCATGACGATGGAGTACAAGGTCGGTCATTACTTCAAGCGGGTCACGATGATCGACACGATGTTCGGCGACGCCGATTACCATTTGCGCGCGCTCGCCCGCGCCCCCGACGGCCCCCGCGAAGGGGCGGATTGATCGCATTTTCCGGGCTGCGGGCGACTTGTCTCGGCGGGTTGTCGGGATCATCCTTGCATGTCAAGACCGCGGCCGGTTGCCGGCGGCGGGAGAGTCCAAAGTGCAACGCCTGCTGCGATGATCGTCACCTGTCCGGCCTGCCGCACCCGCTATCTCGTCGATGACCGGGCGCTCGACGGACCTGCCGGACGCACCGTTCGCTGCGCCCATTGCGGCAATACCTGGCGCCAGCACCCCGAGCCCGCGGCGCCGGCGGCGAGCCCCGAACCGGCGCGCGCCGAGCCGCCGCTCGAGGTGCCGCCCCGCCCCGAACCGGCGGCCGCGGCGCCGCGGCGCCGCGGCGGCGCGTGGGTGTTCTGGCTGGCGCTGGCCGTCGTCATCGCCGTCCTGGTTGCCGCCGCCCTGATCGGGCGCCGGCAGGTGGTGGCGCGCTTCCCGCAAACGGCGCCGGTCTACGCCTTTCTCGGACTGCCGGTGACGCAGCCGGGCAACGGGCTTGCGATCCGCAAGATCCTGCCGACCCGCGCGGATGGCGGGCTCGTCATTGAAGGCGAGGTCGCCAATACCGGAACGGTGACGCGCACCGTCCCGATGCTGCGCATCGCCTTGCGCGACGCCAGCGACAGGGAGGTTCAGGCCAAGACCATCGCCCCGCCGAAGACCCGGCTGAAGCCGGGCGAGATCGAGCATTTCAGGACGGTGTTCGAGCGCCCGAACGAAACGGCGACCGGGGTCGTCGTAACGTTCGCGCCGGCCGCGGGGTGAGCCGAAAACCCGGCGGATGGCCGATCCGCCGTTCCGGCCCGGCTATCGCCGCGCCGCCGGCGGAGGCCGCGACCTGACCCGTCCGCAAGTTTCAAAATTGCTTGAGCAGACGTTCGAGATAATCCCGCTCGACCGGCGGGCGCGAGGGCTCGCTGACGCGGCGGCGCAGTTCGTCAAGGATCTTGCGCGCCTTGTCGATCGTGCTCTTGTCCGGGATCTTGACGTCGCCCTCGTCATAGGCGCCGTAATTGGCGATCGGACGCCCGAACGGGTCGCGCGCGAGCGAGTCGCCCGGCGGGCCGCCCGGAAGCGACCGCCGATACCCGTACCCCGGCTGAGCCCCGAAACGGCGCTCCATCTGGCGCGCGAATTGGCGAGCGGCCTGTTGCAGCTGGTCGAGCGCCTCGGTCTGCGGATCGATCGCGGCGCCCGGCACGTTATCGCGCAACGCTTCGACCGCTTCGCGCATCGCCCGCTCGGCCCGTCCGAACGCGTCGGGAACCTCGCCCCGGCCTCTGCCGAGGCGTTGCATCAGGCTGTCGAGCGCCTGCCGCAGCGCTTCCTGCTGGCTGGCCGCGCCGCTCATATCCTGCGGCTGCGGCCAGTGCCCGGACATCATGCCCCCCACATACTCGCCCTGGCGCTGCGCGCGAAAGCTCTGGTCGAGCAGATCCCTCTGCTGCCGCAGCAACGCGCGCAGATCGCGCATCGCCTGCTCCGCCTGCTGCAGGCCGGGCTGCGGGAGCGCGGTCGTGCGCAGGTTTTCGAGCAGGTTCTGAAGCTGCGACAACAGCGCGCGGGCCTGTTCGCGCGCGCCGTTGCGGGCAAGTGCGCGGGCCTCGTCAAGCATCCGTTCGAGATCGCGTCCGGTGATGAACTGCGCACCCTCGGGCGGCGATTGCGCCTGCTTGGGACGGCTCTGCGCAAGCTGTTGCAGATAGCGGCCGAGCGCCTGCCGCAGCTGCTCCATTAGGCGCTCGATCTCGGTATCCGGCGCGTTCCGCGCCAACGCCTGCTGCAGCTGCTGTTCGAGCCGGCGCAGCGCGCGCTCACTCAATGCGAGCCCGCCATCCTCGATGCGCAGCGCCGTATCCCACAACAGCCGCTCGACTTCGGCGAGCATCTGCGGCCCGCTTTGCTGCCGCAGCTCCTCCTGCGCGACCCGCATGCCGAGAAAAGCGAGCGTATCGCCGCCGTAAAGAGGCCTCTCCCGGCGCAGAGCGCCGAGGGTTTCGGCGACCGACAGGCGTGAGGAGGGATCCCTTACCAGTTCCTTGCGCTGTTCGATGAGCGCGCGCGCCACCGGGTTGTGAAAGATCCGTTGCGGCAAGATCATGCGCACGGGGGCGCTCTCGCCCTTCTGGCCCGCCGCATCGGTGGCGACGAGGCGGATCTCGACCGGCAGGCCGGCCCAGGGATTGGCGGTCAGATCTTCATAGGCGGTGGCCCTGGCGTCCTTCAGGTGCAGGCCGGGCAGCGGCAGCGCGATTTTCAGCACCTCTGAAGACTTGCCGCTGCGGCGGCGGATCAGCGCCGCGACCGCTTCGACGCCGTAATCGTCGGTGGCATGGTAGTCGATCCTGAGCACGGCATGCGGCGTCGCTGCGGGCGGCCGCGCAAACGCGATCTTCGGGGGATAATCGGGAATGATCGCGATCGGCCAGCGGCCGAGCGTCGTCCCCGCCTGGATCACGCTCAGCAGGCGGCCCTGCGCCAGTTTGGCCTTGACCTCGAAATCTTCCTTGTCGACGGCTTTGAACCTGCGGCTGTTGCCGTCGATGACCAGATCGGGCGGCGCGCCGCCGCCGTGAACCTGCGCCAACAGCGTGCTGCCGATCGGGATGCGGACCGGCACGGGCGTGGCCCGGCGCAGGAATTGCGGGGGCAATCCGGTATAGTCGGGCGGCGTCACCCAAGCTTCGAGGCTCGGCGTCACCGCCGGCGATCCGTTTCCAAGTTCGGGAACCATCGCGCGCTGCAGGCGCTGGTCCCAGTCATCGCCGGCATCGATCGCGCCGAGCAATAGCAGCATCGCCAATACGGCGCGCAGCCCCCACGGGTCGCGGGCGGCGAGCCCGGCCGCCGGAAATCCGACCCGCAACCGCCGGGCCGCCGCCGCCATGCGCCGCAAATGGGCTTCCCACAATTGCGCCCCCTGGGCGTCGAGCGGACGGCTCGGCCGATCCATCAGCGCCTGCAGCGGGCGGTGAGCAAGACCGCTGGCCCGCTCGATCCGGCGGCATGCCGCCGCGCGATCGGGGATGCTGACGCCGGCAAGGCCGGCGCCCAGCGCGATAATAAAGGCGGCGCCGAGGGCGAGCAGCAGGGCGGCATGCACCAGCGGCGGCAGGTGCGGCAGCAGATCGAACAGGGCGAGAACCAAAAAGGTCCCGAGGATCACAAGGGCGGGCCAGCAGGCGGGCCAGAGCTGCTCCCACAGCAGCGCGATGCGCGCGAGCTGCAGCCGGATCGCGAAACGGACGGTGGTGGTCGGCGGTCGATCGGTCATGCGCTACCCCCCTCTTCCGCCGCCTCGGCGACTTCGCCGAGCCAGCCGGGGATGGTGTCGAGCGCCAGCAGGGCCTCGTAGCTCGGCCGCGCCCGGATCACCGCAAAACGCTCGCCCGCGACAAGAATTTCCGGCACCAGCGGGCGGGTGTTGTAGGTCGAGCTCATGACCGCCCCGTAGGCGCCCGCCGCCGCAAAGGCGATCAGATCACCTTCCTTAAGAGGCGGCAACTCGCGATCGACGGCGAAGGTGTCGCCGCTTTCGCAGACCGGCCCGACAAGATCCGCCGGCGCCCGCGCCGCCCCGGGCGCCGGCTGGCGCACCGGCAGCACCTCGTGCCAGGCGTCGTAAAGCGCCGGCCGCACCAGATCGTTCATGGCGGCGTCGAGAATGATGAAGCGTCGCTGCCCGCTCTGCTTGACATAGAGGACGCGGGCGACGAGCAGGCCCGCCGGGCCGGCAAGAAACCGGCCGGGCTCGAAGGCGAGCGCGACGCCGAGCGGAGCGAACAGGGCGCGCACGAGACGCGCATAGCGGTCGAGATCAAAGGCCGGCTCGGAACGGTAGCGAATGCCGACGCCGCCGCCGAGATCGACGCGCGCGACGGGCAATCCCTGCGCGCGCAATTCGCAGACAAGCGCGGCGACGCGCATAAAAGCCTGGCGGAACGGTTCGAGATCGACGAGCTGCGAGCCGATATGGACGGCCAGCCCGACCGGCGCGATGCCGCGCAGCGCGCAGGCCCGGCGATACGCTTCGACCGCCTGATCGAGGCCGATGCCGAATTTGTTTTCCTTCTTGCCGGTGGCGAGCTTGGCATGGGTCGGCGCGTCGATGTCGGGATTGACGCGGATCGCGACCGGGGCGGTCTGCCGGCGCGCCGTCGCCAGGGCCGAGAGCCGCGACAGTTCCGGCAGCGACTCGACATTGATCTGATGGATGCGCGCGGCGAGCGCGGCTTCAAGCTCGGCCGGGGTCTTGCCGACACCCGAGAAGACGATCCGCTGCGGCGGGATGCCGGCGGCGAGAGCCCGCTTGAGCTCGCCCGCAGAGACGACATCGGCGCCGGCGCCGAGCCCGGCGAACAAGCGCAGCACGGCAAGGTTGGAATTGGCCTTGACCGAATAGCACACCAGCGGCCGCTCGGCGGCGAAGGCCGCGGTGAAGCGCCGATATTGCGCGACAAAACCCGCCGCCGAATAGAGATAGAAGGGCGTGCCGACCGCCGCCGCGATATCGGCGACGGCCACCTTCTCGGCATAAAGCGTGCCGCCCTTATAGGCAAAAGGCTCAGGCACTCGGATAGGTTCTCGGATAGGTGTTGGGAACGCCCGGCGGCGGCTGCGGCGGGTTTTTCTTGCCGCAGCCGGCGACAGCCAGCGGGAGCAGCAGGAGCGCAATGCAGAACGTGCCCCTCGCCCCGCCGCGCCAAAGGCGCGGCTTTCTGCGACGCGCCGCCGGCGGCGACGGGAGGGAAGGGGCGATCAAGCCGCGTCTCATTCGAGAAACCGCCGGCGTGCCGCGGCGATCGCGGCGCGGACCCGCTCGGGCGCGGTGCCGCCGTAGCTCGTCCGACTGGCGACCGAACGCTCGACGTCGAGCACTTCGTAAACCGCCGCGGTGATCGCCGGCTCGATCGCCTGCAATTCGGCGAGGGGAAGCTCGGCCAGCCTGACGCCGCGCCTCTCCGCCTGCTTGACGATGATGCCCGTGACCTGATGAGCGCGCCGGAACGGCAGCCCCAGCGTGCGCACGAGCCAGTCGGCCAGATCGGTGGCGGTGCCGAACCCGCGCTCCGCCGCGGCGCGCAAGCGTTCGGCATCGGGCCGCATGTCGCGCACGATGCCGGTGGCCGCGGCCAGGCAGAGCTCGAGCGTATCGGCGGCGTCGAACACCGGCGCCTTGTCCTCCTGCATGTCTTTACCATAGGCAAGCGGCAGGCCCTTCATCACCGTCAGCAACGTGACCAGCGCTCCCACAAGCCGGCCGGCCTTGGCGCGGACCAGCTCGGCCGCATCCGGGTTGCGCTTTTGCGGCATGATCGAGCTGCCGGTCGTGAAGGCGTCGCTCAAGGCGACAAAGCCGAAGCCGTCGCTCGTCCACAGCACGATCTCTTCGCCAAAACGCGAGAGATGCATGCCGGCCAGCGCCGCCGCGGCAAGAAACTCGATTGCGAAGTCGCGGTCCGAGACGGCATCGAGCGAATTCGCCATCGGACGCTCGAAGCCGAGCGCCGCCGCCGTGCCGTTACGGTCGATCGGAAACGCGGTGCCGGCGAGCGCGGCCGCGCCGAGCGGGCATTCGTTGAGCCGCCGCCGACAATCGGCAAACCGTCCGCGGTCGCGCCCGATCATTTCGACATAGGCCAGCAGATGATGGCCGAAGGTCACCGGCTGGGCGATCTGCAGATGGGTATAGCCGGGCATCACGAGGCCGGCCGTTTCCTCGGCGCGATCGATCAGCGCCCGCTGCAATTCCCGCATCTGCCGGTCGAGGCGGTCGATGGCCGCGCGCAGCCACAGCCGCAGATCGGTCGCCACCTGGTCGTTGCGCGAGCGCGCCGTATGCAGCCGCCCGGCGACGGGGCCGATCAGCTCGGCAAGACGCGCTTCGATATTGAGATGGATGTCCTCGTGCTCGGCGCGGAAGGGGAAGCGGCCGCTTTCGATCTCGGCCTTGATCCGGGCGAGACCGGCGGCGATCGCGGCGCCGTCCTCCGGCGACAGGATGTTCTGCGCGACCAGCATCGCGCAATGCGCTTCGGATCCGGCGATGTCCTCGGCGTAGAGCCGGCGATCGATATCGATCGAGGCGTTGATGCGGCGCATGATCTCGGCGGGCCCGGCGGCGAAGCGGCCACCCCACAGAGAATTCGCCGCCTCGGCGGATTTCTTGGCGTCGTTCATGGCAAAGTGTCGGAGGGCGCGCGCGCACTCATCGCAGGGATTCTCGGGCGGCCAATGCTAGCGCGGCGGCGGTGGCGGCGCCAGCCGCACGGGCGGCTCATCCGAGCACACTCTTGAGGAAGCGGCCGCCCCGGGAAAGCCCCACCTCATCGATCGAATGGCCGATGCCGGGGCAGCTCAGCGTCTCGACCGGCACCCCGGCGGCCCTGAGCGCCTGCTCCGCGCTCGCCATCTCCGCATGGGGAATGAGCGGGTCTTCGGTGCCGTGGACGAGCAGGACCGGCGGCCGCGCGCGCAGCTCGGCGGCGAGCAGCTCGGGGGCGATCAGACGGCCCGAGTAACCAAGGATCCCGGCCACCGGCTCCGCCCGGCGCAACCCGACAAACAGCGACATCACGGTGCCCTGCGAGAACCCGACAAGCGCCAGATCCCGCGCCGTCAGCCCTCGCGCCGCCAGCGCCTCATCGATAAAAGCGTCAAGGATCGGCGCCGCCGCGCGCACGCCGGCGAGCTGCATGTCCGGGCTGCGGTCCTGGACGCTGTACCATTGATAGCCGTAGGGCGCAAAATCGCATGGAAACGGCGCGTTCGGCGACAGAAACTCGGCCTCGGGCAGCAGCGGCGACCAGTGCGGGGCAAGCCCGATCAGATCATTGCCATCGGCGCCGAGGCCGTGCAGCAACAGCACGAGCCGCCGCGGTTTGCCGCCCGCGGCGGGGCCGTAGGAGGGTCCGGAGAGCGTGAAGGCCATCGGCGGGATTCCTCGCGATGCGGGCGTGGCGTACGATAGGGTTAGCCCAATCGCGGCACCGTTGTCACCGGCAGAGGATCGCATGCGCGCCGGCCGGCCGACGGTGACGCGCTTCGCGCCGAGCCCAACCGGCTATCTGCACCTTGGTCATGTCCGCTCGGCGCTGGCCGGCTGGCGGGCGGCGCGGCAGGCCGGCGGGCGCTTCCTGGTGCGCCTCGAAGACATCGACCGGAGCCGCTGCCGCGAGGAATACGCGGCGGCGATCCTCGAGGATCTCGCCTGGCTCGGCCTCGACTGGGACGGGCCGGTGCGGCGCCAGTCGGAGCATTTCGCCGACTATCAGCAAGCGCTCGACCGGCTGGCGGCGATGGGGCTCCTTTATCCCTGCTTCTGCACGCGGCGCGAGATCGCCGCCGAGGTGGCGCGGGCCGGCATGGCGCCGCACGGCGATCTCGGAGCGCCCTATCCCGGCACCTGCCGGCGGCTCGATCGGGCGGCCCGCAGGGCCCGGCAGCGCAGCGGCCGCGATTACGCCTGGCGCCTCGATGTGGGGCGGGCGCTTGCCCTCACCGGTCCGCTCGAGTGGATCGAGGAGGGGGTCGGCGGTCCGGGCCGACGGCGGGCCGAGCCGGCGCCGTTCGGCGATGTGGTGCTGGCCCGCAAGGAGGTGCCGGCCAGCTACCATCTCGCCGTCACCGTCGATGATGCGCTGCAGGGCGTCACATTGGTGACGCGCGGCGCCGATCTCGCGGCGGCGACGCATGTGCACCGGCTATTGCAGGCGCTGCTCGACCTGCCGACGCCGCGCTACCGGCATCATGCGCTGCTGACCGATGCGGCCGGCCGCCGCCTGTCAAAGCGCGACGGCGCGCTCGCCCTGCGGACGCTGCGCGAGCGCGGCCTCAGCGCGGCGGAGATCCTCGCCCTTGCCGACGCGCAGCAAGCAGCGGGCGAGGCTCGCGGATCGGGGGCTCAGTCGAGCGGACGGTGAAGCCCGGTCGCGATATCGAGGTATTCCCGCTCATTCGGGCGAATGAGCCCGTGACGCAGCGCGAAATCGAGAATGACCAGGTTGACGTTGAATTTGAAAGCGTCGCTGTCGCGCACGATCTCAAGCACCCGCGCCGCCGGCATCAGCATGAACTCGACGATCTCGCCGTCACGGCTCTGCGGCACGAAATCCGCCGGCAGTTCGAGGTCGTAGCAGAACAGCACATCGTCGCGAATGCCGAGGGCGGTCTCCATGCGGTACGAGACGGCGCCGACCGGGATCGCCTGCGCGATCAGCTCGGGCGCAATGCCGGCCTCCTCCTCGCCCTCCTTGACGAGGGTATCGGCAATCCCGTGGCCGTTGCCGATGCCGCCGGCGACGAGATTGTCGAGCTTGTTGGGCGCCACCTGCTTGTCCGGCGAGCGCCGCCCGATCCACAGCATCACTTCGCCGCCCTCGCGGCGATAGCCGTTCAGGTGGACGCCATAGGCGCGCGTCCCGAAAAACGGCACGGCGCCGCGGTCGAGCCGGAACAGCGGCGGATCGCCCCAGCGCGCCATCACGTCAAAGGTTTCATTGCGCCAGCGCGGAACGCGCCGTTCGGCGACGAGAACTTCGACCGCGGCGTCGACAGCCGCGCTCAGCGTCGCGACATCGCCCTGCGCCGCCAGCCGCACCGCGTCCTCCCCGACCGCGAACAGTTCGGGGAAGCGCCGCAGCAATGCGGCGTTGTCGCGGCGGACGAAACCGATCCGCCGCGACCCGGCGAGAAGCGGCAGGACGCGGGCGGGATCATAACTGTTGCAAAAGCGGATATGGTCGGCGAACGACATCGGGCGACGGGCAACCTAGCCGTCGGTTCTGGTGGCGGTCAGGACGGCGTCAACGCCGACGATTTGCCGCATGCAGGCGGCGATGTAGTCGGTCATCTCGCCGGCCAGACCGCGCATTTCGATCTCGATCACCAGCGCGCGATCATCATGCGAGAGCGCGCTGCGCCACAGCGATGGCACAAGCCCGCGCTTGGCGAACAGTTCGAGCAGACGCGGCATGACGCCGGGTTCGGCGCGGGCGTGAACCGAGAAGGCGGCGGTCGCGGAACGCCCGGAAAGGGCGGCGGTCGTGGCAAGAGACGGCATCGGCATGGTCCTCGACAGGATGACGGCAAAGCAGCAAGACCCGAACCCGCGGCGGGTTCGGGCTGCTAATTCGCCGATCATTCCGGCCGGACGCCGTCGATACTGGCATGGCTCCTCCCGTGTAGATCCAACGGAGCGGCGCGTCAACCCCGCCCCGGCGCCCGCCCGTCCTCGGGGATGGCCCCAATCGGCCGGGAGTAAAATCGCAGCCGCAGGCGTTCACCGATTGCGCGTAGTCCGCAGCCGACCGGATCTTTCGCTGGCGGGTGCGCTCTATTGGGAGTAGCGTTTCGAATCTCTAGCTAGCGGAGAGATTTCATGACCGGTCTGCGCCCTCGCCTCTTCGCCGCGCTGATCCTCGGCGCCGTGACCGGCTGCAGCGTCGGCGGCCCGGAGCGGGCGAGCAACATTCAGAACATCAATGCCGCCTCCGACGATATCGCGGCGATCACGATGACCCAGTCCGATCTGCTGCGCGCCCACGATCCGAACGAGGTCAACACCCTGCCCCACAATTATCAGCTGATCTCCAACAGCGAGCAGGCCCGCCGGTAGCACGACGCCGAAAGTCCGGAGCGGGACGGGGCCGAAAAATCGCCTCTGGCCCCGCCGCCGCGGCGGCGCCATATTCGGCCGATGAAGATCATCCTGACCATCCTCCTGATCTGCGCCCTGATCGGCGTCCTGGTGGTACTCGGGCTTGGCGTCTCGACAATGTTGAAAGGGGGCGACCCGCGCCGTTCGAACAAGCTGATGCAGTCGCGCGTCATCATGCAGGCGCTGGCGCTGCTGTTGCTGGCGATGCTGATGATGTTGGCGCGGCATTAGGGGTTGCAAAGGCGCGGCGATGGTGCGGCTGACGCGCATATACACGCGCGCCGGCGACAAGGGCGAAACCTCGCTCGGGGACGGCGCGCGCGTCCCGAAGCACGCGCTCAGGGTCGCGGCCTACGGCACGGTCGAGGAGGCCAACGCCGCGATCGGCGTCGCCCGGCTCTATGTCGACGGGGCGGCGGACGAGATGCTGGCCCGCATCCAGAACGATCTGTTCGACCTCGGCGCCGATCTGTGCCTGCCGGAACAAGGCCGGCGCGCGGCGCGGGCCGGCGGGGCGCTGCGCATTCTCGCCGCCCAGGTCGAGCGCCTCGAGCGCGAGATCGACGCGATGAACGCGGCGCTGGCGCCGCTTGCCTCGTTCGTCCTGCCGGGCGGCACGGCGGCCGCGGCGCATCTGCATCTGGCCCGCACGATCACCCGGCGGGCCGAGCGCCTGGTCAGCGAACTGGCCGCCGCCGAGAGCATCAATCCCGAAGCGCTGCGCTATCTGAACCGGCTCTCCGACCATCTGTTCGTGCTCGGCCGCCGCCTCAACGACAACGGCGCCCGCGACGTGCTGTGGCGGCCGGGCGCAAACCGTTGAGAGGATGAAGGTCTTGCCTTACATCTGGGCACGTGCACAATCCGCCCGCCGGAGAGGGGCGAGGGTCAGATGAAGGCGCTGGTCGCGGTCAAACGGGTCATCGATTACAACGTCAAGATCCGCGTCAAGGCGGATCACAGCGGGGTCGAGACCGCCAACGTCAAGATGTCGATGAACCCGTTCGACGAGATCGCCGTCGAAGAGGCGCTGCGCTGGCGCGAGGCCGGCATCGTGAGCGAGGTCGTGGCGGTCTCGCTCGGCCCCGCCGCATGCCAGGAGACGATCCGCACGGCGCTGGCGATGGGCGCCGATCGCGGCATCCTGGTCGAGAGCGAGGTCGAGCTGCAGCCGCTCGCCGTGGCCAAGCTTTTGAAGGCCGTCATCGCCGAAGAAAAACCGGATCTCGTGATCCTCGGCAAGCAGGCGATCGACGACGACAACAACCAGACCGGGCAGATGCTGGCCGCGCTTTTGGGCTGGCCGCAGGCGACCTTCGCCTCCAAGGTCGTGATCGCCGACGGCCATGCCGAGGTGACGCGCGAGGTGGACGGCGGACTTGAGACCGTGCGGATCAGATTGCCGGCGGTCATCACCACCGACCTGCGGCTCAATGAGCCGCGCTACGCCTCGCTGCCCAACATCATGCGAGCGAGGAAAAAGCCGATCGCGACGACGACGCCGGCGGCGCTCGGGGTCGACGTGACGCCGCGGCTGGTGACGCTGAAGGTCGAAGAGCCGCCGAAGCGCAAGGCCGGGGTCAAGGTGGGCTCGGTCGCCGAACTCGTCGACAGGCTCAAAAACGAAGCGCGGGTGATCTGATGGCCGTTCTCGTCGTCGCCGAACACGACAACCGGGCGCTCAGGCCGGCGACCTTGAGCGCCGTCGCCGCCGCGCAGCAGCTGCAGGATGCGGCGCTCGACATGCTCGTCGCCGGCAGGGATTGCGCCGCTGCCGCCGCCGCCGCGGCGCAGGTCGCCGGGGTGCGCAAGGTTCTGTTGGCCGATGACGAGGCCTATGAGCACGCTCTTGCCGAGAACCTGGCGCCGCTGATCGCAAAGCTCGCGGCCGGCTATTCGCACGTGCTGGCGCCGGCGACGACGTTCGGCAAGAACGTGATGCCGCGGGCGGCGGCGTTGCTCGACGTCATGCAGATCTCCGACATCAGCGCGATCCTGTCGCCCGACACCTTCGTGCGCCCGATCTATGCCGGCAACGCGCTGGCGACGGTGCAGTCGAAAGATCCGATCAAGGTCATCACCGTGCGCGGCACCGCTTTTTCGCCGGCCGCGGCGACGGGCGGCGCCGCCGCGATCGAAACGGTGCCGTCGACCGGATCGGCCGGATTGTCGCAGTTTGTGCGGGCCGAACTGTCGAAATCCGAGCGGCCGGAGCTGACCAGCGCCCGGGTCGTCATCTCCGGCGGGCGCGGCATGCAGTCGGGCGAAAATTTCGTCCTGTTGGAGCGGGTGGCCGACAAGCTCGGCGCCGCGGTCGGGGCTTCGCGCGCCGCCGTCGATGCCGGCTTTGTGCCGAATGATTATCAGGTCGGGCAGACCGGCAAGATCGTCGCCCCCGACCTTTACATCGCCGTCGGGATCTCGGGCGCCATCCAGCACCTCGCCGGCATGAAGGATTCGAAGGTCATCGTCGCCATCAACAAGGATGAGGAGGCGCCGATCTTCCAGGTCGCCGATTACGGCATCGTCGGCGACCTGTTCAAGATCCTCCCCGAGCTCGCCGACGAGCTCGAGCGCCGTCAATGACGGCCGGCCTCGAGCGCATCCGCCGCATCGGCGTCATCGGCGCCGGCCAGATGGGCGGCGGCATCGCCCATGTCTGCGCACTGGCCGGCTTTGAGGTCGTGCTGACCGATATCGAAGCCGCCGCGCTTGCAAACGCCGTCGCGACGATCGAGCGCAATCTCGCGCGCCAAGTCGCCCGCGGCCGGATCGGCGAAGAGGAAAAGGCCGCCGCCCTTGCCCGCATTCATCCCGCCCCGGACTATGCCGCCCTCGCCGATTGCGACCTGATCATCGAAGCGGCGACCGAAAAGGAGGAGGTCAAGCGCGCGATCTTCAAAAAGCTGGTGCCGATCCTGAAGCCCGATGCGCTGATCGCCACCAATACCTCGTCGATCTCGATCACCCGCCTTGCCGCAGCGACCGATCGGCCCGGCAAGTTCATCGGCATGCATTTCATGAACCCGGTGCCGGTGATGACGCTGGTCGAGCTGATCCGCGGCATCGCCACCGATGACGAGACCTTTGCGCTGGCGCGCGCGCTCGCTGTCAGGCTCGGCAAGACGCCGGTCGCCGCCGAGGACTTCCCGGCCTTTATCGTCAACCGCATCCTGCTGCCGATGATCAACGAGGCGGTCTACACGCTCTATGAAGGGGTGGGATCGGTCGAGGCGATCGACACCGCGATGAAGCTCGGCGCCAACCATCCGATGGGACCGCTCGAACTGGCCGATTTTATCGGGCTCGACACCTGTCTGTCGGTCATGCAGGTGCTGTATGAGGGGTTGGCCGACAGCAAGTACCGGCCCTGCCCGCTGCTGGTCAAATATGTCGAGGCCGGCTGGCTTGGCCGCAAGACCGGCCGCGGCTTCTATGATTACCGTGGCGACAAGCCGGTACCGACCCGCTGAGGGGAGAAAGGCAGGGCGCCCGGATCTTGTGCCACCGCCGCCGATCCGTTATCAAACCGCCACAATCAGGAGTTAAGCCGATGGCGGAAACAGCGACGCGCAGGACGGTTTCCCGGTGACGGCGATCCCCGACAACTGCCCGGCTCTGGTGCTGAATGCGGATTTTCGGCCGCTCAGCTATTTCCCGCTGTCCTTGTGGTCGTGGCAGGATGCGATCAAGGCGGTGTTTCTCGATCGCGTCAATATCATCGACACCTACGACATCTTCGTGCGCAGCCCGTCGCGGGAGATGCGCCTGCCGAGCGTCGTCTCGCTGAAGGAATACGTCAAGGCCGCCCGCCATCCCGCCTTCACCCGCTTCAACGTGTTCCTGCGCGACCGCTTTACCTGCCAATATTGCGGCGAGCCCTATCCTTCGCACGAGCTGACCTTCGACCACCTCGTGCCGCGCTCGCGCGGCGGGCGCACGGTATGGACCAACGTCGTCACCGCCTGCGCCACTTGCAACCTTTTGAAAGGCAACCGCCTGCCGCAGGAGAGCGGCATGTACCCGCGCCGCCGCCCGATCCAGCCGACCACCTACATGCTGCAGGAAAACGGCCGCGCCTTTCCGCCCAACTATCTGCACGAAAGCTGGCGCGACTATCTCTACTGGGATACCGAGCTCGACCCGTATTAATCGGCGGCAGCGGCGCCGACATCGACGCCGATGCGCCCTCAGGGCCCCCTCATGCGGCCTATCGCAGCCATGCCTTCCGCTGCCGTCTCCACGAGGCCGGGGTCGGGCACATCCGCGCTCGGCCCCACAGCCCCAAAACCAACGGTAAGGCCGAGCGCTTGATCCAGACATTTTTGCGCGAATGGATCTCTGCCCGCGCCTCCCGATCCTCCGCCGAGCGCGGCCGCGCCATGACACCCTGGATCACCAGCGACAACCCCACCAGACCCCATTCAGCCCTTGGCGGCGGCCCGCCGCTCCAAAAACTGAACAACGCTCCTGGCTTCGACGCTCAGGACAGGGCGGCAAAGAGCGGGGCGCGGGTCTCGGCGAACTCCTCGACGGCGGCGACGAGGCGGTCGCAGTCCTCGTCGTCGAGGGCGATCGACAGCGCGATCATGCCGCGCTTGGCAATCCAGATGCCGCGCGCCACCATGTCGAAGTAGAACAGATCGCGCAGCTTCGCACTGCCCCGCGCGGCGTCGGCGGGCGTGCGGATCGGCGCCTTCGTCATGTGCACCGCCATCATCGAGCCGAGCCCGGTGAACTGCATCGCAAGCCCGCGCCGGCGCACGCTCTCGTTCAGCCGCTCCCGCAGCCGCTCGCCCAGGGCGTTGAGGCTGCGGGCGCGCTCGGGCGTATAGACGCGGGTCAGACCGGCAAGCCCGGCGCTCATCGTCAAGACGTTGTTGTTGAAGGTGCCGGCATGCGGGAAGGCGTCCGGGCGGCGCGGGTCGAAATGCGCCATCAGATCGGCGCGGCCGCCAAAGGCGCCAAAGCTCATGCCGCCGCCGACATATTTTCCCAATGTCGTCAGATCGGGCAGGATGCCGAGCGCCTGCTGCAGCCCGCCCGGCGCCAGGCGCGAGGTCATGACCTCGTCGAAAATCAACAGCGCGCCGGTCTCGCTCGCCAGCTCCCGCAGACCGGCGAGAAACTCCCGCTCGGCCGGGATGCAGCCGCCGCTGCCGAGCATCGGCTCGACCAGGATCGCCGCCAGCGCGTCCCGGTGCGGCGCGACCAGCGCGCGCACCGCCGCGATATCGTTGTAGCGGCCGACCAGATAGTCGAACGGCGCATTGATCGGGCTGCCGCCGTCGCGGAAATAGAAGACGCCGCCGTGGTAGCCGCCGTCGAAGACCAGGATCTTCGGCCGGCCGGTGATCGCGCGGGCGGCGCTCAGCGCCATCAGATTGGCCTCGGTCCCGGAATTGGTGAAGCGCACCAGCTCAAGCGAGGGGAAGCGGGCGCAGATCGCCGCCGCAAAGCGCGCCTCGATCGCGTTGTGCGCGCCGAAATTAAGGCCTTGCCGCAAGGCCTCCTCGATCGCGGCGCGGATCAGGGGGTGCGAATGACCGTAGATGCCGGCGGTGAATTCGCTCAGAAAATCGATATATTCGTGGCCGTCGAGATCGGTCAGCCGCGCCCCCTCGCCGTGCCGGATCGCCAGCGGGAAGGGGTCGACATGGATCACCGTGCGGGTATTGCCGCCGGGCAGCGCGGCGCAGGCCTCGACATGCCGGGCAAGGCTCTTCGGGTTGTCGGCCCGATAGCGTTCGATGGCCTCGGCGAGCGCGGCGTCGATGTCGATATTGGCGGCACGGGTCGCCATCCTTCACCCTCCTATCGCGGCCGGCCCTCGCCGCGCAGCGGGCGCGGTCGGAGAGGCTCGGCCCTCCCCGATTACAGCCCTCTGAGCGCTTCGTACAGGGCAAAGACCGTCCACGCCGCCGCCAGGCTCAGACTCGCCCAATAAAAGACCCGGTACATATGGGCTACACCGTGATGCCGGGAGAACCCGTCGACCGCGCCGCGCCGGCCGATCCGGAGGCCCCGGGCGGCGGGAGCCGGCTGGCCCCGGATCCCGGCGCCTTGCGGAGAATGAGCTGCGCTTCGATGCAGGCGGCGGGGAACAATTCCCCGAGGCGGCGGTTCAGGCGCCACCACCAGCGAAAATTTTCGAGCGGCCGCAAGGGACCGCCCGATACGATGCGAAAGCCGCGCACCCGCAGAACTTCGAGCTGCGGATAGCGCTCAAGCCTTCGCAGAAAGGAAGACAGCGAAAAGGCCTGCCGATGACTGCCGACCACCCGCAATCCGCAGCGTTCGCACAGGGGCGGGATCACGTGCCGCCGCAATATGTGCAGCGGCGGCAGGAAGATCGGAACGCCGATGACCAGGCGGCCGGCGGGCCTGACCAGGCGCACCAGCGTGTTCAGCCCGGCATCGACATCGTCCAGATGCTCGAGCACCTGCTCGCATACGACGACATCGTAACTCTCCGACGGGATGGCGTCGTAGCCGGCGGCCAGATCGCCCTCATAAAAGCGGTGATAGGCCTCTTTCCTGTAGACGAACCTGTCCGGCAATTCGGTGGCGGCCACCGCCATCGCCGGGAAATGCGGCCGCACCTCGAGATAGCGCAGCAGGACGCCCCACCCGCAGCCGACGTCGAGGATCGACAATGTGCGGCCTGCGGCCGCGGCGGCCCACGCGTCGATATCGGCGGCCAAAGCCTCGTAGCGCGACTGCCGCAGGCTGTAGAAATGCGGGCGCGACGGATCGATGCCGAAGGCCTGTTTCTGCCCGCGACGGCGGCATGCCGGCAGCGAGAGATCGGAATGCTCCCCGCCCCTACTCTCCAGCCCGGGCATTCGTGCCGTCCCCCGCCGTTCCCCGGTAAAGCTAATGCGCACCGGTTCAATTCTTGTCAAGTTTTCGCATGATCGGACCGGTAACCGTCCCGCGCAAGCAAGAGGAACACGATGCCGCCGTCAAGATCGGGCCGAAGGATAGAGGCGCTCGCGCCATGGCTCGAGCTGGGTCTTGATGCAGCTGCTGTGTTATTTTTGCCGGTCCTGGCGCTGGTTTCCCACGGATTGGCGGCGCTTGAGGCGATCGCCGGCATCCTCGCCCTGGGGCTCGCGGCCGGCGGGGGGCGCGCGGGCGGGCGCGCTTTGGCGGCGCCGGCGGCGATTTTCGCCGTTCTCGTGGCCTGGGGGGCGATCTCGGCGGCATGGTCGCCCATTCCCGCGCACAGCCTGACGATCGCCCTGCGCCTTGCCGGGCTGTTTGCCGCCGGCCTGGCGCTCGCCGCCGCCGCCCCCGTGCTGGCCGCTCCCGAACGGCTGGTGCGCTGCTTTTTTGCCGGCTTTGCGCTCGGCGTCGCGATCCTGATCGTGCAGCGGGCGACGGGCGGGTGGCTGACGCGGCCGTTTTTTGTGCGCGGCTTTGTCGCGCCGCAGCTCAACCAGGCCTCGGACACGCTTGCGATCCTGGCCCTGCCGGCGGGTGCGACCCTGTGGCATTGGCGGCGGCGCGGTCTGGCGCTGCTGCTCCCGGCGGTGGCGGCGGCGACGATCGCCGTCCTCGTCGGCACCGCCGCGCAAGCCAGCCTTGTCGCCGGGGTCATCACCGCCCCGCTGTTCTATCGCTGGCGCGCCATGCTGGCGCCGGCGGCGGCGCTCGCCGCGGTGCTCGTCGTCGTCACGGCGCCGCTGACCTTCTCAAGACTGGCGCAAATCGGGCCGGTTCTGCACATCGCGGACCGCTTCAAGAGTTCGGTCCCGCATCGCCTGCTGATCTGGTCCTTTGTCGGCGACCGGATCGCCGAAAAGCCGCTTCTCGGCTGGGGCCTCGATGCCTCGCGGGCGATCCCCGGCGGCAAGGAATGGATCCGCCCGGGTCAGCCTTGGCTGCCGCTGCATCCGCATAATGCGCCGCTGCAGCTCTGGCTCGAGCTCGGCGTGCCCGGCGCCGTGCTGCTCGCGCTGGTCATGGCGGGGCTGTGGCGCCGGCTCGGCGTCATCGGCTGGCCGCGCCTTTTTGCCGCCGCCAGCGCCGGCGGTCTCGCCGCGGCGATGACCGAAACGCTTGGCACCTACGGGATCTGGGAGGAATGGTGGATCGGAACCCTGTGGTTCGCGCTGTTCCTGATCCTCGTCATGGCGCGCACCGTCACCGCGACGCCTCAAAACCGCTCGCAGGTGCGGGCGGCCTCGCCATAGGCTTTCGCATCCTCGGGAAGGAGCAGGCGCTCGGCGACAAGCGCCGCCGCCGCCGCCTCGACCCGCGCCGCATAGGCGGCCCGGTCGCCGTAGCGCTCGGCAAGCGAGGGGCGCGGATCGCCCGCCGCTTCGCGCTCTTCGCGCGTGCGCGCGAACGGGAGGAACGAACCGTCGCGGTCGCACAGCTCGCAGGGCTGTTCGCGATAGACGTTCCAGCCGGTATGGGTGCCGAGCGGCACGGCGATCGGCGGCAGGCGGATGCCGGCGACCTCGTTGCCGTCGGCGTCGACCGCACAGACGCGGGTACCGTAGGCGGCCTCGATCCGTGCCGGCGGATCGACCCAGTCGACCGGCGGCACGATCGGGTTCGCGCCGGGAGCCTGGGCAAAGCCGGGAATGGCGGGCATCCGTACCTCCGCCGCCGTGACCGCGGTGCCCGCGGCAATCGACGGGACGCGGCTGGGCGGCGGCGGGACGCCCTTTGTCACCCATTCCTCGAGCGCCAGGAACAGCGCGCGCAGAGCCGGCGTCGCGCTCAACGGATTGCGCGGATTGGCGCACGGGCCGGGGCTCGGATCGGCCCCCGGGCGGCCGGCATGCTGGGTGCCGGCGATCAGATAGACGCGCACATTCGGCGGCAGCACGGCGTCGTGCCGGCCCAGCGGGTCGGTGTGGATCAGCGAGGCGCCCTTTTGCCAGTATTCGGTGGCGCTGTTGACCTCGATCACGCAAGGATCGTCCGGCCGTCCCGGCAGGATCGCGCCGGTCCTGCCCGAGAACGGGTCGGTCATGACGGCATGGCCGAACGGAAACCAGTTCTCCGGATAGAGCCGGTCCTCGTGCTGGGTGGCCGTGCGCGCGGGCATGCCGAAACGATGGTTCGCAAACACCTTGCCGGCGCCGGCGACGTGGGTGAAGACGCCGTCGAACACGCGCCGCCCGTGCCCGTCCTTGTTCATGCCGAGCTCGAGGAAATGCCGCAGAAACCGCCCGCTCTGCGACACGCCGAAGGCGAGGGCGTGAGCGAGCTCGCCGACGAGATCGGCGCGCTCGTAGCGCAGCGACGAAACGAAGTCGCGCACCGCGGCAAAGCCGATGCCGAGCACCCGCGAATGGCTCGCCTCGTACCACAGTTCATAGATTTTGAACGGGGCGAACAATGTGCCCCGCGGCAGCAGCCGGATCGAGCGGGCATCGGCGAATTCCCAGCGATCGGCCGGGATCTCGCGGCGCGCGTCGCTCTCGCGCTCGCGCACGGTCAGGCGCGCCCGGCTTGTCTCGGTCGTGACGGCGGGATAGGGCAGGCGCACGAGATCGCCCTTGTCCTGCGTGCGGGTGCCGATATGGAACTCGTGGCGGATGCGTCCGCTGACCGGACGCCCGTTTTCGAGCGCCAACGGAAACCGTGCGCCAAGCCCGTTATTGGCGGTCGGCGCGCCCGGATCCCAGCCCGACCAGACGAGCGTATAGCTGCGCCCGAGGCTGAAGCCGATGCCGGCGTCGCGGGCGTATTTCGGATCGTTGCCGTCGGCCGGGCCGTCGTCGAGCACGGCCAGGATCCGCTTGTTGCCGCGATTGGTCACGTCGTAGACGAGGATGCCGGCGGCGCGCCGCCGCAGCGGCCGCAACATGAAGAAATCGCTTTCGTATTCGACAAACCCCGCGGCATTCCTCGGCGCCTTGTCGAGATCGACGATGCCCCGGTTCTCGGGCGCCGCCGGATCGAGCGTGCCGGTCATGACGCCGCGCACGCGCTCATAGGGACCGGCCTCGCCCCAGCAGCGCCCCTCGGCAAAAGGCTCGACCGCATCGACCCGCAGCGCAATCCCGACCATCGCCCGTTCTCTCCCGTTGCACCGTGCCGATCATAGTCCCGGGCGGCGCAATTCGTTAAGGCCTCCGCCGCGGGGCGCAAAGACTTGCGCTTCAGAGCGACGAATCGGGATCAGCCAGAAACGCGATTTCCGCGGCCGTCGAAGCGCGGCCAAGGATCGCATTGCGATGCGGAAAGCGGCCGAAGCGGGCGATGATGTCGTAATGGCGGCGGGCCGCGCGCATGGCGTCCGGGCGGTCGGGATCGGGCGGCAGGGCCGCGAACAGTGCGAGCGCACGGCGCTGATCGGCCAACTCCTCGCTGTGCTCGAACGGCAGATAGAAGAAGATCCGCCATACCGGCGGGACCTGTTGATCAAAACCGCGCGCCAGCGCGCGGCCGGCGACCTCGCGCGCCTGTCCGTCGCTGGCATAGGCGCGCGGGCTGCCGCGAAAGCTGTTGCGCGGCACCTGGTCGAGCAGCAGCACCAGCGCGAGCGCGCTTTCCGGCGCCGCCTCCCAGCCGGCCAGCGCGCCGGCCGCCGCCCGCTCGTAATCGGCGAGAAAGTTCGCGCGCACGGCGGCGTCGAATGCCTCGGTGCTGCGGAACCAGATCGGCCGATACCGGGTGCGGCCGGGATCCCCCTCGGGCGCGAACCAGAAATCGATCAGATGCCGCGCCCGCTCGGGCAGCGTCATCGGCGCCCCCGCTCAGCTCAGCACCAGCCCGCCATCCACATTGTAGGCCTGGCCGGTGATGTTGCGCGCGCCGGGCGAGGCGAGGAACACCGCCATCGCGGCGATATCGTCCGGCGTGTTGGCGCGGCCGATCGGGATGCGGCTTTCGGCTTCGGCCAGGATCTGCTCGACCGGCACGCCGCGCTCGGCCGCGCGCGCCTCGGCGTTGCGCCGGCCAAGCGCGGTGCGCGTCACGCCGGGACAGATTGCGTTGACGTTGATGTTGTGAGGGGCAAGCTGCAGGGCCGCGATCTTGGTCAGCGCGATGACCGCCCCCTTGCTGGCGGCATAGGCGGCGTTCGAGGTGCCGGCATAGCCGCGCCCGGCGATTGAGGCGATGTTGATGATGCGGCCGCCGCGCCGCTCGCTCTCGTTCTGGCGGATCATTTCGCGCGCGGCGCGCTGCAGACAGAAAAACACGCCTTTCGCGTTGACCCGGTGGATATGGTCCCAATCCGCCTCGGTCAGGTCCATGATGTAGGCATAGCGCGTGACGCCGGCATTGTTGACGAGGATGTCGAGCCGGCCGAATTCGTCGACCGTGCGCGCGACCATGGCGTCGATGCTTGCGACATCGCCGCAATCGGCCGCGATCGCCAGCGCCCGGCCGGCATTTCCGGCCGCCTGTTCGGCGGTACGCCGCGCCGCGCCGACATCGATGTCGGCGGCGGCGAGATTCGCCCCCTCCCGCGCCAGCGCGAGCGCGATCGCCGCGCCGATGCCGGCGCCCGCCCCCGTCACCAACGCCACTTGGCCCTGCAACACCGACATTCTCTCCTCCTGCTGCCGCCATCCGAATATTGTGCCACGAGAAGGAGCGTGTCGTGCAATTCTCTGCGCTTGTCGAACGCCTCGCCGGCCGGGATGCCGGCGAATGGAGCATCCATCAGGAGGCGGCGCGCCGCCGCGCGGCCGGCGCCGATCCGATCATGCTGACCATCGGCGATCCCGATCAGGCGCCGCCCGGGCCGGTCGTCGCCGCCACAATTGCCGCGCTGCAGCGCCGCCGCACCGGCTATGCCCCGATACTCGGCTATCCGGAGGTGCGCGCGGCGATCGCCGAACGGGTCGCGCGCCGCACCGGCCGCCCCTGCGCGGCCGACAATGTCGTCATCGTGCCCGGCGCCCAGGCCGGCCTTTATTGCGCGCTCTTATGCCTGGCCGGGGCGGGCGACGAGGTCGTCGTGCCCGAACCGTTCTACGCCACCTATCCCGCGGTCGTCAGCGCCGCCGGCGCCGCCATGGTCAGCGTGCCGCTGCGGCCGCAGAGCGGGTTTCACCCCGATCTCGAGGCGCTGGCGCGGGCGATCGGGCCAAAGACGCGCGTCTTGTGGATCAACACCCCGCACAACCCGAGCGGCGCCGTCTTCACCGGCGAAGAGATCGCGGCGATCGCCCGCCTGTGCTGCGAGCACGATCTGTGGCTGTTGTCCGACGAGGTCTATGAAGACCTCGCTTTTGCCCGCCCGCACACGAGCGCATGGTCGCTGCCGCAGGCGGCCGGGCGCACGGTCGTCGTCTCCAGCCTATCGAAGTCGCATGCGATGGCGGGCTTTCGCTTCGGCTGGATCCTCGGACCGCCGGCGCTGTCGCGTCACTTGTTCAACCTGTTGCTGGCAATGCTCTACGGCGGCCCGCCCTTCATCCAGGACGGCGCGCTCGCCGCTCTCGCGGCCGATCTGCCCGAGGCGGCGGCGCTCCGCGCGAGCTATCGCGCGCGGGCGGAACTGCTCTCGGGCCTGCTCGCCGCGGCGCCGGGCTGCCGGCCGTTGCCGCCCGAGGGCGGCATGTTCGTGCTGCTCGACGTGCGCGGCACCGGCCTTGGCGCGCAGGAATTCGCGCGCAGGCTCCTCGAGCGGGAGGACGTCGCGGTGCTGCCCTGCGACGGCTTCGGGGCGAGCGCCGCCGGCTATCTGCGCATCGCGCTCGCGGCGCCGGAGCCGCGCCTTGTCGAGGCCGGCAAGCGCATCGTCCGCTTCGCCCGCGCGCTCGCCGGGGAGCGGCGGGCGGCGAATGGGAGGACGGCGTAGCCCGTCCGCGCCCTTTCAGGGAACGGGCGGGCTGCCGGGATCCGCCCCGCCTTTTCGCCCCAGGGTCGCCGCGGAATCCGGTTCCCCATTCGCGGCGAGGCGCAGCGGATGCGCCGGATAGACGCCCAGGATCCTGACCTTCTGCGAGAAGAACCGGAGCTCCTCGAGCGCCAGTTGCAGCCGGCGTTCCTCGGGATGGGCTTCGACATCGGCATAGAATTGCGTCGCCGCAAACGCGCCGCCGACCATGTAGCTCTCAAGCTTCGTCATGTTGATGCCGTTGGTGGCAAAGCCGCCCAGGGCCTTGTAGAGCGCCGCCGGAACGTTCCTGACATGGAACAGGAACGTCGTCACGCTCGGGGTGCCGGGCGGCGGCCATCTGGGCTCGCGCGCCATGATCAGAAACCGGGTCGTGTTGTGTTCGGCGTCCTCGATGTTTTCCTTGAGCGAGACGAGACCGTAGATCCGGCCGGCAAGTTTGGAGGCGATCGCGGCGACGGTGGGATCGCCGCGGGCGGCGACCTCCGCCGCCGCGCCGGCGGTGTCGGCCGCGACCACCGGTTCAAGCCCCAATTCGCGGATCAGATTGCGGCATTGCGAAAGGGCGTGAATATGGCTCTTGACCGTGCGGATCCTGTCGATCGTCGTGCCGCGCACGCCGAGCAGATGGTGGTTCACCCGCTCGAAATGCTCGGCAATGATGTGCAGCTCCGAATTCGGCATCAGATGATGGATGTCGGCGACGCGTCCGGCGAGCGAATTCTCGATCGGGATCATCGCGAGCCTGGCGCGGCCCTCGCGCACCGCGGCGAAGGCGTCGTCGAAGCGGGGGCACGGCAATGTCGTCATTCCCGGAAAGGCATTACGGCAGGCGAGATCGGAATAGGCGCCGAAGGCGCCCTGGAAGGCGATCGTATGCTCGGGATCGGCGAATGCGGGCGCCGGAGTCATTGCTCAGCCTCTGTCAAAGGAGCCGCTTCATCGCGCCGCAGGGCGGGGATGACGCCGGCATGCCGAAGATCTCGCTCATGCGCCCCGCCCTCGCGGTCCGTCCTCCGCGGTCTTCACGTCGATTGGCGCCTTTGCCCGGCCATCAACTCGCGGGCGCGGGCAAGATCGGCCGGCGTGTCGACCTGGACGCCGAGACGATCGGGCGCGATCAGCGAGACCGAGATCGTCATCCCGGCTTCAAGCGCGCGCAGCTGCTCGAGCCGCTCGCGCCTCTCGAGCACGCCTTGCGGCAGCGCGACAAAGCGGTCGAGGGCCTCGCGCCGGTAGGCGTAAAGCCCGATATGCTCGTAATGGGGCCCCTCGCCCCAGGGGATCGCCGCCTTGCTGAAATAGAGCGCGCGCGCCGGGCGGGCGGGGTCGGCGAAGCCGGCGGCGACCTTGTTGACGCTCTCATCGTGCAAGGCCGCGGCATCGGTGATCGGCGCCGCCAGGGTGGCGATGTCGATCGCGGGATCGGCGAGCCCGGCGAGCGCCACCCGCACCACCGCAGGGTCAAGCAGCGGCAGATCGCCCTGGACGTTGATCACCGCATCATGGGCGCGCCCGGGATCGAGCCGGGTGAGTGCCTCGTGAATGCGGTCGGAGCCGCTCGGATGGCGAGGATCGGTCAGCACCGCCCGGCCGCCGACCGCGGCGATCGCCTCGGCGATCTCGCGGTCGCCGCAGGCGACGACAACCGGCCCCACCCCGGCCGCGACCGCGCGCCGCCAGACATGGACGACCATCGGCTCCCCGGCGATATCGGCGAGCGGCTTGCCCGGCAGTCGCGTCGAAGCGAGGCGGGAGGGGATGATCAGGATCGGGTTTGCGGGCGCGGTTCTGGTCACGTCTCTCCCATGGGCAACCCGGCAAGGCCGGCCAGCGACAAGATGCCCGCTTCGTCGTCTCGCCGGAAGCCTGATAATTCATTTGAATTGGCAGGGGGAATCCGATTTTCTCCCGGGTCGGTCGGGGTCTGCCGCCCCGTCGCGGGGATGCAGCGGCGGCCGTGCCGGAATCCCACAGAGTGGAAGGTCGTCGATGCCATCCTTCGAGTGGAACAAGATCATTGCGTCGGTTCTGACCGCCATTATCGTCGCACAGGTCGCGGGGATCCTCGGAGGCATGCTGGTGCGACCGAGGGAGCTGAAGAAACCGGTCTTCGCGGTCCCGGTGCCGCAAAAGACCGCGGCGACCGCGGCGGCGCCGGCCAAGGCCGCGCCGCCGCCGATCGGGCTGTTGCTCGCCAAGGCCGATCCGCAGAAAGGTAAACAGGAGGCTCAGGTCTGCACCGCCTGCCACACCTTCGAGAAGGGTCAGCCGAACATGATCGGCCCCAATCTGTGGAACATCGCCAATAGCGCGATGGGCGAGGATCGCGGCGGCTACGATTTTTCGTCGGCGATGCAAAAAAAGAAGGGCACCAAATGGACGCCCGAATTGCTCGACAAATGGCTGACCGATCCGCAGGCCTTCATCCCCGGCACCAAGATGACCTTCGCCGGCATTCCCAATCCGGAGCAGCGCGCCAACGTGATCGCCTATCTCGAAACGCTGACCCCCGGCGGGCTGGCGGCGGAGAAGGCGCTTGCGGCAAAGCTGGCGGCACAGACGCCAAAGCCGGCCGCACCGGCCGCCAAACCGGCAAAGCCGCAGGCCCCGACGATTGCCGCCCTGCTCGCCAAGGCCGATCCGAAGAAGGGCAAGGAGGATGCGCAAGTGTGCACCGCCTGCCACACTTTTGGGAAAGGGCAGCCGAACATGATCGGCCCCAACCTGTGGAATATCGTCGGCAGCCCGATCGGCGAGGACCGCGGCGGCTACGATTTTTCGTCGGCGATACAAAAAAAGAAGGGCCTCAAATGGACGCCCGAATTGCTCGACAAATGGCTGACCAACCCGCAGGCCTTCATCCCCGGCACCAAGATGACCTTCGCCGGCATTGCCAGCGCCAAGGAACGGGCCGACGTGATTTCCTATCTTGAAACGCTGAAATAGGCCGTGCCCCTGGTCGCGCTCGACCTCTTTCTGCAGACGGCGGCGGAGCTCGCCGATGCCGCCGCGGCGGCGATCCGGCCTTATTTCAGAAAACCGATCGCGGTCGAGGACAAGTCCGACCTGACACCGGTCACCGCCGCCGATCGCGCCGCTGAGGCGGCAATGCGCGCGCTGATCGAACAGCGCTTCCCCGATCACGGCATTGTCGGCGAGGAGTTCGGCCGCATCCGCCCGCAGGCCGAGTTCGTGTGGACGCTCGACCCGATCGACGGCACCAAATCCTTTATCAGCGGCCTGCCGCTGTTCGGCACGCTGATCGCGCTCACCCGGCGCGGCCGGCCGCTGCTCGGCGTCATCGACCAGCCCATCTCGCGCGAACGCTGGGTCGGCGCGGCCGGCCGCCCGACCACCCTGAACGGCGCCGCGATCCGCGTGCGGCCGTGCCGCGGGCTTGCCGCCGCAACGGTGTTCGCAACCTCCCCCGACATGTTCGTCGGGCGGGACGCGCGCGCCTTCTCGCGGCTCAAGGCGGCGGTCAGGCTTGTGCGCTTCGGCGCCGATTGCTACGCCTACGGTCTTCTCGCCGCCGGCTTTATCGATCTTGTCGCCGAGGCCCAGCTCAAACCCTATGATTTCTGCCCGATGGTGCCGATAATCGAAGGCGCCGGCGGCATCCTCACCGATTGGCGGGGCAACGCCCTCGATCTCGCCGCCGACGGTCACGTGCTCGCCGCCGGCGACGGCGCCGTTCATCGGGCGGCGTTGGAGCTGCTCGGCGGCTGATCCGGCAAGGAAACGCGATCGTGCGCAAACTCCCCGTCCTGCTCTGCGCGCTCGGCGCCTGTCTGGCGCTCGCCGCCGCCGCCGAGGCCGCCGCAACCTACGGCCTGTCGCTGTTCGGCGAGCTCAAATACGGTCCGGGCTTCACGCATTTCGACTATGTCAACCCGGATGCGCCGAAAGGCGGAACGATGCGCTTTTCGGCGATCGGCACGTTCGACACGCTCAACCCCTTTGTCATCAACGGCGTTCCGGCGGCCGGCATCAGCATGATCTTCGACACGCTCGCGGTCGCCTCGGAGGACGAGCCGGCGAGCGAGTACGGGCTTGTCGCCAAGAGCATGGATCTCGCCCCCGACCGCCTCTCGGTCCTCTATACGCTGCGCCGGGCGGCGCGCTTTCATGACGGCTCGCCGATGACGCCGCAGGATGTGATCTGGACCTTCAACACGCTGCGCCGCAAGGGGCTGCCGATGTACCGCGAATACTACGCCGACGTGACCCGGGTCGTGCAGGACGGCGCTCGCGGCGTGCGCTTTTATTTCAAATCGGCCGCCAACCGCGAGCTGCCGCAGATCATCGGCGAGATGCCGGTGCTCTCGAAAGCCTATTGGTCGGGGCGCGATTTCGAGAAGACGACCTTGACGCCGCCGCTCGGCAGCGGCCCCTACACGATTGCGGCGGTCAATCCGGGCCAGTCGATCACCTATCGCCGCGTGCCGGATTATTGGGCGGCCGATCTGCCGGTCAACAAGGGCCGGTACAATGTCGACACGATCCGCTATGATTATTATCGCGACGCGACGGTCGCCCTCGAAGCGTTCAAGGCCGGCGAATACGACGTGCGCCTCGAGAATGCAGCAAAAGACTGGGCCACCGGCTACGACTGCCCGGCCTTGCGGGCCGGACTGATCAAGAAAGAGGAGATCCCGAACCGGCTGCCCTCCGGCATGCAGGGCTTCGGTTACAATCTGCGCCGGCCGATCTTTCAGGACCCGCGCGTGCGCAAGGCGCTCGCCTACGCCTACGACTTCGAATGGGAAAACAAGAACCTGTTCTACGGCGAATACACCCGCACGCGCAGCTATTTCGACAATTCCGAACTGGCGGCGACCGGGGTGCCGCAGGGCGAGGAATTGCAGATCCTCGAGCCGTTTCGCAAAGAGCTCCCGCCCGAACTGTTCACCAAGGAATATGACCCGCCCGAATACAAGAACCCGGAGGAGTTGCGCGCCGGGCTCGAAAAAGGCCTCACGCTGCTTGAGAAAGCCGGCTGGCATTTCAGGGGGGAGAGACTTGTCAACGACAAGACGGGACAGCCCTTCACCTTTGAGATCCTGCTCGACAACCCGCAGTTCGAGCGGGTCGTGCTGCCCTTCGTGCAGAACTTGAAACGCATCGGGATCATCGCCCGGGTGCGCACCGTCGACACCGCGCAATACCAGCAGCGGATGAACAATTTCGATTACGACATGGCGATCGTCTCGTTTCCGGAATCGCTGTCGCCGGGCAACGAACAACGCGAATACTGGGGATCGGCGGCGGCCGACCAGCCGGGCAGCAACAATGTGCTCGGCGTCAAAAGCAAGGTCATCGACGCGCTGATCACGGAACTCGTCCATGCCAAATCGCGCGCCGACCTGATCGCGCATACTCGCGCGCTCGACCGGGTCCTGCAATACGGGTATTACGTGATCCCGCAATTCCATATCGGCGCATTCCGCGTCGCCTACTGGGACAAGTTCCGGCGCCCGAAGATCGCGCCCAAATATGGCATCGGTTTTACCACCTGGTGGGTCGATCCCGCCGCCGAAAAGGCTCTCGAAGCCAAAAAGAAGGCGCTGAATTGAAGCGGCCCGGGGAGCGTTGATGGTCGCTTATGCGCTGCGCCGCATCCTGCTGATGATCCCGACCCTGTTCGCGATCATGGTCGTCAATTTCGTGATCGTGCAGGCCGCGCCGGGCGGGCCGGTCGAAGAGATGATCGCCAAGCTCAAGGGCAGCGCGGTCAGCGCCACTGCGCGGGTCGGCGGCGGCGCCGGCGAATTGCAATCGCCGGCCGGCGGCACGGAGTCGGTCTATCGCGGCGCCCGCGGCCTCGACCCCGCTCTGATCCGGGAATTGATCCATCAATACGGCTTCGACAAGCCGCCCTTGACCCGATTTTTGCTGATGATGCGCAACTACCTGACCTTCAATCTCGGCAAAAGCTTTTTCCAGGACAGAAGCGTCATCAGCCTGATCGCAGAGCGACTGCCGGTATCGATTTCGATCGGATTGTGGACGACGCTGATCACTTATCTCGTCTCGATCCCGCTCGGCATCCGCAAGGCGGTCCGGGACGGCAGCCGTTTCGACGTATGGACGAGCGCGGTCATCATCATCGGCTATGCGGTACCGGGCTTTCTGTTCGCGGTCCTGCTGATCGTGCTGTTTGCCGGCGGCAGCTATCTGCAGATCTTCCCGCTGCGCGGGCTGGTCAGCGACAATTGGGCGGCGCTGTCCTGGCCGATGCGCATCGCCGACTATTTCTGGCATCTGGCATTGCCGCTGACGGCGCTTGTCATCAGCGGCTTTGCGACCCTGACGATGCTGACCAAGAACTGCTTTCTTGAAGAGATCAACAAGCAGTACGTGCTGACCGCCCGCGCCAAGGGTCTGAGCGAGCGCCGCGTTCTCTACGGCCATGTGTTCCGCAACGCGATGCTGCTCGTCGTCGCCGGCTTCCCTTCGGCGCTGGTCGGCATCCTGTTCACCGGACAGTTGCTGATCGAGGTCATCTTCTCGCTGAACGGGCTCGGACTTTTGGGTTTCGACGCGGCGATCAACCGCGACTACCCGATCATGTTCGGCACGCTTTACATCTATACCTTGGTCGGCCTCGCCCTGAAGCTCGTCACCGACCTGACCTACATGCTGATCGACCCGCGCATCGATTTCGCCGCGCGCCGGAATTGAGAACTCAGCGCGGCCGCACCAATTCCGGCGGATGGCGGATGACGGTGCGGCGGCCGCGCTTGAAGACGGCGAGCGGCGGGCGGATCTCGGCGATCGCCTGCTCCGGCGTTGCGGCGTCGATGACGACAATGTCGGCCGGATTGCCGACGGCGAGGCCGTAATCCGGCAGTTTCAGCAGCGCCGCCGAGCGGCTTGTCAACATCGCGAAACATTCACGCAACTGCTGCGCGCCCGCGAGCTGCAAAACATTCGCATGCAGATTGGCGATGCGGATCAGCGAGCAGTCGCCGTAGGGGGTCGCCGGGTTCAGCACGTTGTTCGTCGACAGCGCGCAGTTGACGCCATGCGCCAGCAGAAAATTGGCGTCGGCGACGCCGCGGCGCAGATCGTAATCGCGGTCGCGGCCCATCAGATAGAGATCGGTCGCCGGCAACACCGTGACGGCGATGCCAAGATCGGCGAGCCGGCGCGCCCAGGCCGCGACCTCGGCCGGCGGCAGCAGGGACAGTTTCGCCATATGGCCGACGACGACCCGGCCGTGGCGCGCGAATTCTTCGGTCAGCGCGCAGACCTCGCGGATATGGAGCGGCTCGGGCTGGTCGCCGACATCGAGATGGATGTCGATATCGACGTCGAAATCGCGGGCGAGTTCGAAGATGCGCCGCATTTGCGCCGCGGGGTCGCGGTCATAGCGCGGCGCACCGCCGATCGCCTTGGCGCCCGCTTTCAGCGCCGCCGCCAGCAGCGCCTCGGTGCCGGGGCGGTTCGTCAGCCCTTCCTGCGGAAACACGCAGATCTCGATGTCGATCGCCCAGGCATAATCGGCGGCGAGCGCGCGCACCGCCTCAAAGCCGCGCAAGCCCACCGCCGGATCGACCTCGACCTGCGTGCGCATGCGGGTGGCGCCGTTGACGAGGCATTCCTGCAAGGTCCGTTCGGCGCGCTGATGGATGTCCGCGACCGTGAAATCCGCCTTCAGCGGGGCGAGCGCCGCGACCGGGTTGACCCGGCGGCCCGCGGGCGGCGGCACGCGATCGATGAGGCGCGACTTGTCGAGATGGATGTGGCTCTCGACGAGACCGGCGCAGGCGAGGCGACCGCCGGCGTCGTAGATCTCGGCTTCGGCCGCAAGGCCGGGCGCGATCGCGACGATCCGCCCGGCCGCGACGCCGATGTCGAGCGGTCCGTCCTCGGGCCGCTCGGCGCGGCGTACATTGCGAACGATCAGATCCATACTTCGCCCCCTTTTCGCTGCGGTCGCGACAATGACCGGCCAGATGATCTTTACCGATTCCAGCTATAGGACGGCCGAGCCTTCTCACAGACGCGACAGGAAGCCGAGGCGCGGCGCGATCGCAGAATTCGGTTGCACGAGGACGATGAAGCTGATGCCGGCATGGCTGCTGAAAGCGCCGAGCGCCGCCCCCACGGCATAACGTTTGCCCGATGACGATGCGCCGTTCGATCGAGCGATGCCGTTCGGGCGGCGTGTCGTCCCTGACAAGCCGCGCCCGCACGGCGTAGCGCCAGGCAGTGTCATCGCCACCGCAAAGACGCCGTCACTCAAGGCGGCAAGGCGCTCGACGCCCTCGCCGGCAATCCGATTATAGCGTGTGCCCATGCTCGTCGGCCTCGCGGGCATAGCGTCGGCGGACGACGCCGATCAAATCACCCCCTCGGCGCGCAGCGCGGCGATCGCGTCCGCGCCATAGCCGAGGCTTTTGAGGATCATGTCGGTATGCTCGCCCAGGCGCGGGGCCGGGCGGCGATAGGCGCCGGGCGTCTCGGACAATTCGATCGGGGTCGGCGCCAGCGGCACGCTCTGGGCCAGACCGGGATAGGTTCGTTCTTCGAGCAGACGCGCCGCGCGGATATGCATATCCGCGAGCGCCCGCTGCGGCGAATAGACCTCGCCGGCGACGATCTGTGCCTGCTCCAGCGCGGCCAATGCCTCGGCCGAGGTCCGCTCGGCGCACCACTGCGCCATCCGCGCCGAAATGATCTCGCCGTGATCGGCGCGCGACTGGTCGGTGGCAAAGCGCGGGTCTGCGAGCCAGTGCTCCTCGCCGAGCAGGCGCGCCCAGCGGCGGAACATCGGCTGGCCGATCACGGTGACGACGATCCAGCCGTCCTTGGTGCGGAAGTAATCGGCCGGCGCCGAGTTGAAGCCGCGGTTCAGGATCGCGGTGCGGTTGACCTGGGTCAGCGCCTGCTCGATCAACGTCGCATTGGCAAAGGCGACGGCGGTGCGCAACAGCGCCCCCTCGACCTTTTGGCCGCGGCCGCTTTTCTGGCGTTCGAGCAGCGCTGCAACGGCGCCGAAGGCGGACAGGCAGGCGGTACCAAAATCGACCCAGGGCAGCTTGATCGCGATCGGCTGCTGCGGCGTGCCGGAGAGATAGACCGCGCCGCACATCGCCTGGCCGATGCCGTCAAAGCCGTGCTTTTCTGACAGCGGCCCGCCGGCGCCGAAGCCGGTCACCGTGACGAGAATGATGTCGGGCTTCACGCGGCGCAGGCTGTCGAGGTCGAGCGCCAGCGCGCGCAGAACCGCGGGCGGCAAATTGGCGACGACGATGTCGGCGGTGGCGACGAGCTTCCTGACGATCTCGCGCCCCTTCTCCGCGGCGGGATCGAGGGTCATGCCGAGCTTGTTGCGGTTCATCGCCAGAAACATCGCGCCGCCGCCTTCGGGCCCGGCCCCGACCGGGATGAAGTGGCGATCTTCGCCGCCGCCGATCCGCTCGATGCGGATGACTTCGGCGCCGAGATCGGCCAGCAATGCCGCACAGAACGGCCCCGCGATGTAGCGCCCGAAGTCGAGCACGCGAATGCCTTCGAGCACGCCCGCCATGCTTCCCCCTCCGCCATTGCCCGGAACGCGCGATCCCGTTAGCGCCCTCGCCCCGGCGATCGTATGCTGCCGCCGTTTCTACACCAATTCCACCGGATGAGAGGACCCGTCATGGCCAGGCTCCCTCCGATCACCCGCAAGGACCAGCTCGCGGCCGCGCATCATGCGATTTTCGACGCGATCGCGGCGAGCCGCGGCGCCGTCCAGGGACCGTTCACGATGCTCCTGCACTGCCCGGAACTGGCCGGCCGCGTCGCCGAGCTCGGCGCCTTTGTACGCTTCGCGGGCACGCTCGACATGCGGGTGCGCGTGCTGGCGGCGATGACGGTCGCGCGCGAATTGGACGCGGTCTATGTCTGGGGAGCCCAGAGCGCCGGCGCGCGGCGGCAGGGCGTTCCGGAGGCGACCATCGCGGCGATCCGCGAGAAGAGCGAAGAGTTGCACGGTATTGACGCCGCGGATGCCGAAATCATCGCCTTCACCCGCGCGCTGCTGCGCCGCCACCGCGTCGACGAGGCAAGCTTCGCGGCGCTGCAGGCGCGCTTTGGCAATGAAGGGCTTATCGAGTTGACCGGCGCGATCGGCTATTACGCGATGCTGGCGATGACGGTCAACGCCTGCGCGCTCGAAGCCGCACCGGGGGCCGAGGTGCTGCCGACCTGAAGGCGGCGACGCCTCGGAAGCAAAGAGAATGCGCATCGCGCCCGCCGGCCGGCGCGATGCGGTGCGGCCGGGGATTGGCGCGGCGGCGCGGCTGCATTAAGCTGGGCGGACGAGGAAATGCCGCAGAGGAAACAAACGATGTCATCCGCTCCCGAGCGCTACGCCGTCGGCGGGATATTGCTGCCGCGGCCGTTCAAGATCCGCCGCCTCGGCCATTTCGGCTTCAATGCGACAAGGCTTGCCGAGAGTCGCGAATTCTACGGCGACCTGCTCGGCTTTACGCTGTCCGATACGCTCGACTTCGCGCAAATGCCATGGTTCCCGAAGGACGCCGATCTCGGCGACAGCCGCGGCTATTTCATGCGTTACGGGACGGACCACCACGCCTTCGTGCTGTTCCCGAAACAGGTGATGGACCATCGCGCCGACCGCAAGTTCGGACCCGAGGTCACGATCAACCAGATCACTTGGCAATGCGGCAGTCTCAAGGAAATCGTCGACGCCCACGCCTATTTTGAGGCGCATCAGGTCCGCATTCAGCGGGTCGGGCGCGACATGCCGGGCAGCAACTGGCACGTCTATGTCTACGACCCCGACGGCCATACCAACGAGCTTTACTACGGCATCGAGCAGATCGGCTGGAACGCGGCGAGCAAGCCGCGGGCCATGTATTACCGGGGGTTCCGCGATAAGCCTTCGCTGCCACAGATGTCCGAGGCGGCCGAGGTGGCCGAGGCCGAGGCGAAGGGCATCGACATCTTCTCGGGCCATCGCCCGCGCGACGGTCTGCCCGCGACCTACGATGTCGAAGGGGTGCTGCTGCCGCGGCCGTTCAAGATCACCAAGATCGGGCCGGTCGGCCTTTTTGTCGACGACGTCGAGCGCGCCGAAGCCTTTTATACCGAGCGCCTCGGCTTTGTCGTCAGCGAGGAAAGCGTCTATCGCGGCGCCCGCTGCCGCTTCCTGCGCTGCGGCGCCGAGCACCACAGCCTCGCCCTTTTCCCGAAAGAGCTGCGCAGCATGCTCGGCCTTTCCGAGCATACCACCTGCATGTCTTTCGGGGTCGCGGTCGGCAGCTACGAGCAGCTGCGCCGGGCGGTCGCCTTTCTGAAGGCGCACGGCGTCACCTTCATCGACTCGATCCCGCCCGATCTCTACCCCGGGATCGATTATGCGGCCTTTGCGCTCGATCCCGACGGCCACTGCATCCAGCTCTATTACTATATGGAGCAGGTCGGTTGGGACGGGCGGGTGCGGCCGGCGGCGGCGCGGCGCCGGATCGAGCGCGAATGGCCCGAAGCGCTGGAACCGCTTTCGGACACCTATATCGACCAGGTCTTTCAGGGGCCGCTCGGCTGAAGCGGGCGCCTTGACCCGCAGGAGCCCGGCCGGCATGCCGGAGCCCCTTCGCCCGGCTTCTCCTTCCCTCCCTCGGCACGCTGCGGCCGGGACCTCACCTTGGCAGGTCGCGATGACGCCCGAAGAGTACCTCGCCCGCGTGCGGGCTCTGATTCCGGCCCTGCGCGAACGCGCCGCCTATGCGGAACAGTTGCGACGGCTGCCCGAGCAAACCGTCGAGGACTTTCAGAGGGCGGGGCTGTTTCGCGCCTTGCAGCCGAAACGCTACGGCGGCTATGAGTTCGATCCCGGGACCTTCTATCAGGCGGTCATCGAGATCGGCACCGTCTGCGGATCGAGCGCCTGGATCCTCGGGGTCATCGGGGTGCATAACTGGCAGCTGGCGATCTTTCCGCCGCAGGCGCAGGAGGATGTCTGGGGCGAAGACACCAGCGTCCAGATCTCGACCTCGCTGGCGCCAACCGGCACGGTCGCGCGGGTCGACGGCGGCTTTCGCCTCAAAGGGCGCTGGTCGTTTTCCAGCGGATGCGACTTCTGCCAGTGGGCCGTGCTCGGCGCCCTGGTGCCGCCGGCCGCTGCGGACCAGTCGCCCGAGGCCCGCATGTTTCTCGTGCCGCGGCGCGACTATGCGATCGCGGACAATTGGTATGTCATGGGCCTGTGCGGCACCGGCAGCAAGGATATCGTCGTCGACGACGCCTTCGTCCCAGAGTACCGGACCTACTCCTACCAGGATGCGTTCCATCTCAGGCATCCCGGCGCAGCGGTCAACGACGCCCCCCTCTATCGGCTGCCGTTCGGGCTGATCTTTGCGAACGGCATCGCGGCGCCCGCCATCGGCGTGGCGCTCGGCGCGCTTGCGGTTTTCCGCGAACAAGCGAAGGGACGCGTCAATCTGCGCGATCTCTCGCGCGTCGTCGAAGATCCGTTCGTGCAATACCGGATGGCGGAGGCGGCCGCCGAGGTCGGGGCGGCCCACGACCGCCTGCTGCGCAATTTTGCCGAGATGATGCGCCTTGCCCGCGCCGGCGAAGCGATCCCGCTCGGCGCGCGCGCCCGCTACCGCTGGGACGCCGGCAAGGCCATCGCATGGAGCGTGCGGGCCGTCGATCGCCTGTTCGAGGCCAGCGGCGGCCGCGGCATCTTTCTCGACAATCCGATCCAGCGCGCCTGGCGCGACGTGCACGCCATGCGCGCCCACGCCGGCAACAACCCCGAGCGCGCCGCCTTCGTGTTCGGCCGCTCGGAATTCGGCCTGCCGCCGCAGGACATCCGGTTTTAACAAGGGGGCAAGCATGCAGACGAGCCGGGAGCGCATTCTGACCACCCATGTCGGCAGCCTGCCGCGTCCGCCCGCGCTGCGCGACCTGCTGGTGCAAAAGGACCAGGGCCGGCCTTATGACGAGCAGGCGCTCGAGCGCCTGACGCGCGAAGCGGTCCTCGGCTGTGTTCGCCGCCAAGCCGAGATCGGCCTCGACATCGTCAATGACGGCGAGATGTCGAAGCCGGGTTATGCGACCTATGTCGCCGACCGCCTGACCGGCTTTGCCGGCCATGTCCCGGCCAAACCGCGGCTGGACACCAGGGATCACCCGAACTTCGTCGCCGCTTACGAGCGGATGACGGGCCCGAATACGGCGCGGCGGGCGGCCTGCGTCGGCCCGGTCGCGATGCGCGAGCGCGCCCCTCTGGACCGGGATATCGCCAACCTCTCCACGGCGCTGGCCGCGGTCACGGTCGCCGAAGCCTTCATGACCGCGGCCGCGCCCGGCCTCGTGCCGGTGTTTCAAAGCAACTCCTATTATCCGACGCATGAGGCCTATGTCGAAGCCGTCGCCGCCGCGATGCAGGAGGAATACGAAGCCATCGTCGCGGCCGGGTTCGTGCTGCAGCTCGACGCCCCGGATCTGGCGATGGCGCACCATACCGCCTTCCAGGACCTCTCCGAGGAGGAATTTTTGAAGCGCGCCGCCTTCCACGTCGAGGTCCTGAACCATGCGCTGCGCAACGTGCCGGCCGAGCGCACCCGCATCCATGTCTGCTGGGGCAATTACGAAGGGCCGCACGATCACGACATCCCGTTCCGGAAGATCGCCCCGATCCTGCTGCGGGCCAAGCCGATGGCGCTCGTTGTCGAGGCCGCCAACCCGCGGCATGCGCATGAATGGGCGGTGTGGCGGGAAGTCAAGCTGCCCGACGACAAGATTCTGGTGCCCGGCGTCATCGACACCTCGACCAACTACGTCGAGCACCCCGAGCTCGTCGCCGAGCGCATCTGCCGCTTTGCCGACATCGTCGGGCGCGAGCGCGTGATTGCCGGCACCGATTGCGGCTTCGGCACCTTCGCCGGTTACGGCAAGCTCGACCCCGACATCTCGTTCAAAAAGCTCGCCGCGCTGGTCGAGGGCGCGGCGATCGCCTCGGCGCGGCTGTGGGGCGGCGCCTGACGGGCGGCGGGGCGGCGCCCGCAGCCGGGAAAAGCCGGTCTCAGGCGCGCCGCGCCGCGCCGGCCTTCAGCAAAAGCTCTTCCAGCACCGCATAGGGCTGGGCGCCGACGACACCGTAGCGGCCGGCGACGAAGGTCGGCACGCCGGTGACGCCATAGGCCCGTGATTTCGCCCAATCGGCGTCGACCGCGCCCCGATAGCGGCGCTCGGCGAGGACGATGCGGGCGGTTTCGGCCGAAAGCCCGACCGAGCGGGCGACATCGACCAGGACTTCAGGATCGCCGATGTTGCGAGCTTCGACAAAATAGGCCCGGAACAAGGCGTCGTGAAGGGCCGCGCCGCCGGGCTCGCCGTCGGCCCATTTGCCGAGCTCCTGCGCCAGGCGGCTGTTGTAGGTGTGGGTGCGGCGGCCGTAAGGCAGGCCTTCGGCGTCCATCAGCTTTTTCATCCGCGCATACATGGCCTCGGGATCAAGGCCGCGCCCGGCATACAGCTCAGCAAGCGGCCGGCCTGCCATCGGCGTCTCCGGATGCAGCGGAAAATGCACGAGAACCGTATCGACCACGAAATTCCGCTTCAGCCTTTCAATACGCACGGTACTGAGATAGCACCACGGTCAGACGTAGTCGGTAAAGATCTCCAGGCGGATCGGCGCATCCATCGCCACTCTCCTGCGCGGATCGTTTCCGACATACGACAAATAGCCGGCCCCCTGCCGCGCGGCAAGGGCGGTATCCGGGCACCGGCCAGCGGCGGCGGACCGCCGCCCTTTCGGGAGGCTCGCGGCGGGAGCCATCGGGCTTGCCCTGCCCCCGCCCGAGGCGCTACTCGTTCGCGGCAGAGGGTCGATGCGGAGAGAGCGGATCATGATCACGGGCGAATTCGATGTCGTCGTCGTCGGGGCGGGCAATGCCGGGATGTGCGCGGCGCTGGCGGCGCGCGACGAAGGCGCGCGGGTCCTTGTCCTCGAAGCCGCCCCGTTCGACGAGCGCGGCGGCAACAGCCGCTATACCGCCGGAGCGATGCGCTTTGTCTACAACGGGGTCGAGGATCTCCTGAAGCTTTGCGATCTCTCCGAGACCGAGATCAAGACGAGCGATTTCGGCACCTACACCGCCGACCAGTATTATGACGATCTCGGCCGGCTGACCGATTATCGCAGCAACCCCGACATGGCCGAGCTGCTGATCACGAAGAGCTTTGAGACGCTGCTATGGATGCGCGGCCAGGGCATCCGCTTTGCCCCGATGTATTCGCGCCAAGCCTTCAAGCATGAGGGCAAATTCGTGTTCTGGGGCGGGCTTGCGCTCGAGGCCTGGGGCGGCGGGCCGGGCCTGATCGAGGGCCTCTACAAGGCGGCCGAGCAGCGCCAGATCCAGATCGCCTACGAGGCGCGCGGCGACAGGCTGATCGCCGATGACGACGGCGTCCACGGCGTCATCGCCAATGTCCAGGGCAGGACGACATCGATCCCGGCCAAGGCCGTCATTCTCGCCTGCGGCGGGTTCGAGGCCAATGCCGAGATGCGCACGCGTTATCTCGGGCCCGGCTGGGATCTCGCCAAGGTGCGCGGCACCCGCTTCAACACCGGCAACGGCATCCGGATGGCGCTCGAGATCGGCGCGATGCCCTACGGCAACTGGTCCGGCTGCCACGCCGTCGGCTGGGACTACAATGCGCCCGAATTCGGCGACCTGTCGGTCGGCGACAATTTCCAGAAGCACAGCTATCCGTTCGCGATCATGGTCAACGCCGAGGGCCGGCGCTTCTGCGACGAGGGCGCCGATTTCCGCAACTATACCTACGCCAAATACGGCAGGCTGATCCTCGAACAGCCGCACCAGTTTGCGTGGCAGGTCTTCGATCAGAAGACCGTGCACCTGCAGCGCGACGAATACCGCATCCGCCGCGTCACCAAAGTGACGGCCGATACGATCCCGGAATTGGCCGACAAGATGGCCGCCTACGCCCCGGTCGACAAAGCCCGCTTCATCGAAACCGTGCGCGCCTTCAACGCCGCCGTGCAAAAGGATGTACCGTTCAACCCGACGATCAAGGACGGGCGCGGCACGCGCGGCATCGATCCGCCAAAGAGCAATTGGGCGGTCGAACTCGACACCCCGCCCTATGAGGCCTATTGCACGACCTGCGGCGTCACCTTCACTTTCGGCGGGTTGCGGATCGATAACGAAGCCCGGGTGCTCGATACCGCCCTGAAGCCGATCCCAGGCCTTTATGCGGCGGGCGAACTGGTCGGCGGCCTCTTCTACTTCAATTATCCCGGCGGCACCGGTCTGGTGTCGGGTTCGGTGTTCGGCAGGATCGCCGGCACCAGCGCCGGCAGGGCCGTCAAAGGCTGAGGGCCGCGGCGCCGGCGGCCGCACCGAAAGCAACAGGACCGGCGACGCCGCGCCCGCGCGGCGTCGCCGGTCCCTCTCACAACGCCGCGCCCGGCTGCAAGCCGGTATCGCGGCGCGCTTTTCTTAGCGGTACCACCACCACGGATGGTGGTAATAGTACGGCCCGACCCAGCGGCAGTGCCGCACCGGCCCGGTCCACCAGCAGCGCCACGCTGCATGGGCCGGCTGGCTCAGACCGACGCCGCCGGCGATCAGGGTAGCCGCCGCAACGCCGGCAAGGATCAGCTTCTTCATTTCAAACCTCCTGTCGTCCTCTCTCGCCGAGGCGGTTCGGACCGATGCGGCCGCGCCGCAACCGGCGGCCCGGCGGGGTTGGCATGCCATCGCCCATAATGATAATCCGGTTCACATTGCCGGCCGCCGCGATCGCAAAGCCGGCGCGATAGCGGCGTGACCGCCGGAAATGGTGCGCGCTGCTCTGAGGGCGCAGCAATGCCGCTCGTCCGGGCCTCCCGAACCGTTTCGTTACCTGCCCTATAATACGGAACCGTTACGATTCCGTTCCCCTATGGCGGCCGATTTTCGGTCTCATCGCGAAAAAACGCGCAGCAGCCGTTCGACCGCAAGGCGCGGATCCGCGGCGCGCATGACCTCGCCCATGACCGCGATGCCGCGCGCTCCGGCGGCAAGGCATAAAGGCGCATTCGCCGCCGTGACGCCGCCGAGCGCAATAACCGGTCCCGCGGCCGCCGCGACCCCCGCGGCGAGGCCGTCGAGACCCAGCGCCGGCCCGTAACCCGGCTTGCTCGCGCTTGCGAAGACCGGGCTCAGCGTGACGTAATCGGCCCCTGCCCGCAGCAATGCCGCGGCCTCGGCGGCGGAATGGGCGGAGGCTCCGATCAGCGCGCCGGGAAGCCGGGCGCGGGCGGCGGCGGGATCGGCGCCGGCCGGCAGATGGACGCCGTGCGCGCCCGTTGCCGCGACCGCCGCGATATCTTCATGCGCGGTGACGGTCGCCCCGAAGCGGCTGCCGAGCGCAACGAGCGCGGCCAACAGGGCGCGGCGCTCGGCAGCCGGAAGATCCTTCTCGCGCAGACTGAACCAGCGGCAGCCGCCGCGAAAGGCGGCCTCGGCGACCCTTGTCAATGGCCGCCGCGCTTGCGCGCGATCGGAGATGACGAGAAGCGGCGGATTGGGCAGTATCATCGGATAAACTCTGCCGACATCGGCAAGGAAACCGCAATGCTCGCCCGCTCTTTTTTCGCCGTCGCGGCGTTCGCCCTCGGCATCGCCGCCGCCGCGGCACAGACGCCGCCCGGGCAGGGCCCGGCGATCCCGGGCAGCCCCAAGACCGGCACTCTCGCGCCCTCCGGCACGGCCTCTTCCGGCCTGCCGCCAGCCCCGCTCCCCTACCCCGGATCGCGTCCGGGACCGGCCGTTCGCGGCGGCGGTCTCGGGCAGGTGCCGCAGAACCTGCAGCAAAACGGCGCCGAGACGCGCCGGATCCAGAGCGAAACCGACGAGCTTTACCGGGAGATCATGCGGCGCTCCGCGCCGCCGGCGCAGCGCTGACGCCGTCACGGACGCTGCCGAGCGAGCAGCAGATCGGCCGAGACCGTAAGCCGGACCTCTTCCCGGCCGGAAGCGGCGACCGGGGCGGCTGACGCCCCTGCCATTGCCGCCCCGTAAAAGACCGGCCGGGGCCCGGTTTCGGCATTGCCGACGGTGAGATCGCGATAGCGCAGGATCGCGAGGTGCAATCGGCCGGCGATCGCGGCGGCGCGGCGGTCGAGCGCGGCCAGCGCCGCCGCGGTCAGCTCCCCCTCGATGCCGCGCAACAGCGCGGGCGAGATCTGATAGGCGAATGACGACATGACGAGGCCATCCGACTGCAGCTCGCCGGCAAGCTGCAGCATCTGCGCCGCGTCCTTGCCGGTCAGGATCAGCGACTGGCTGCCGCGCCAGCGCGGCGCGGCGGTGTCGGGCGGGTGTTGCTGGAACAGCGTATAATCGCCGGTCCTGACCACGATGCCGGCGAGCTGGCGCGCCTTTGCCAGCGCCGCCGCCATGTGCCGGTTGATCGCCGATTGCACGTTGCGCGGATCGGTCCCGCTCTGTTCCACCCGCATCTCGATGCGCAGCCGGTCGGGCACGACGCTCTTCTCGGCCGTCTCGCGCAAATGCAGCACCGTGACCGCCGCTCCCGGCGGCCCGGGCGGCGGCGCCGGCGGCGGATCGGCCGCCAGCAGCAAAGCCAGCGCCAGCAACGCGCCGCTCATTGCCGATTTCCCTCGCTCTCACGCGACGGCTGTCAGCGCCCGCGCCGACAGCCTCTCGAGATGCCGGAACCGCTCGAACAGCGGCTCCGGCGCGATGCGGGCGCGGCCGGCGGCGAGGCAGTCGCGGAACTTCGCAAACAGCTCGTCTTCACCGAGCGGCCGCTCGGCATGACCCCGCGCCCGCGCGACCTTTGCGCTTTCGAGCCTGCCCCCGCCCTTCAATTCGACCGTGACCTGATCGAACACCGAGGCGCCGGGCAGCAAGGGATCGTAGTCGCGGTTGGTCGCGACCCGGACGCGCCGCATCAGCTGCTGGATCTGCGGACGCCGGACGAATTCGTCGGTGTATTCGGCCAAGCCGGCGCGGCGCGCCACGACCGCCGCGGCCATCGCGAATTCGATGCTGAATTTGGCGGCAAGCCCGGTCTGCGGCTCGTGATTGCGCAGGATCAGCGCGTGCGTATCGCTGAGCGAGACGGTGATTTGCTCGATATCGTCGGGCTGCAACGGGTGACGGGCGAGCAGGTCGAGCATCGCATCGAGCGCCCGGTGCGTGCAATAGCAGGCCGGGTATTTCTTGATCCCGAGCCCCTGGGCGACGATTTTCCATGTCGTGCCGAGCCCTTTGGGCGGGCTTTCGCGGTCCGCCGCGCCGGCCGGCGAGACGGCGGCGAGGAAGCCCTGCGGATGTTCGAGCGCGTCCGCCGAGGCGGTGAAGCCGAGCTCGGCAAGCCGCGCCGACAATAGCCCGGCATAGGCTGCGCGTCCGGCATGGAACGGCTTTGTCATCGTGCCGAAATTGGCCATCAGCCCGCCGCTTTGCGAGGCGGCGAGAGCGAGTGCACAGGCCGCCCTCTCGCCGTCGAGCCGGCGCAGCGCGGCGCAGGCGGCAGCCGCGCCGATCGCGCCGAAAATACCGGTCGGATGCCACCCTTTTCGGTGGTGATGGCCGGGATCGCGATCGCACAGCTCGGCCCAGACCTCGTAACCGGCGACATAGGCGGCGATCATGTCGCGACCCGAGGCCTCTCTTGCCTCCCCTTCGGCGAGGATGGCCGGGACCAGAACGGTGCTCGGATGGCCGCGCAAGGCCACGTCGTCGTAGTCGAGCGCATGGCCGGCGGTGCCGTTGATCCATGCCGCTTCGGCCGGCGCGCAAGGCTCGCCGCCGAAATAAAGCGTCGCCGGGCCGGCGGGCGGGGCGAGCGCCTGCCGCAGCAGCTGCGGCGCCGGTTCGGCGGCGCCGGCGATCATTGTCGCCGCGCAATCGGTGAAGCCGAGCTTGGCGACCGCAATCGCCTGCTGCGGCAGCCGCTCGAACGAAACCGCCGCGACAAAATCGCCGAGTGCCCGGGTCAGCGACATCGATGTCCTCCCGATCTGGGTCGAAGGAAGAGTTTGCAGTTGACGAAAGGCGCGATCTTGCTCTGTGTGGTAGGCTTCTTCGCCGCGGCTCCAACAAGCAGGGTCTCGTGAAGCAGGAAGGCGGAGACGAAACTCCGGATATCGGCCGGACCATATGGCCGCAGCATCGAACAGGCACCTCTCCGATGGCCGATCGCATTATGCCCGATGCCGCAGCCGCCGGCGATGACCTCGCATGAGCCGGCATCGCGCCCTGATCACCCGCCCCCGGGCGGAAGCCGAGGCGCTGGCGGCGGCGCTCGAGCGGCGCGGCATCGCGGCGGTGATCGCGCCGATGCTCGAAATCGTCTTCCGCCCCGCCGGGCCGCTCGAGCTTGACGGCGTGCAGGCATTGCTGTGCACCAGCGCCAATGGCGTCAGGGCGCTGGCGCAGGCGAGCGCCGAGCGCGGGCTGCCATTGTTCGCGGTCGGCGATGCGACCGCGGCGGCGGCGCGGCATGCCGGTTTTACCGCCGTCGCGAGCGCGGCCGGCGATGCCGACGCGCTTGCGCGCCTCGCCGCGGCGCGGCTTGATCCGCAAGCCGGCAGGCTGCTTCATGTCGCGGGCGGCGCGGTTGCCGGCGACCTCGCCGGGGCTCTTGCCGCACGCGGCTTTGCCGTGGCCCGCGCCGTCCTCTACGACGCCCGCCCGGCCACGGCGCTGAGCGAGGAGGCGCGGCGCGCCTTGTCCGGCGGCGAGATCGATCTTGCCCTCTTCTTCTCGCCGCGCAGCGCCGCGACTTTTGTCGAACTGGCAAGCGCGGCCGGCCTTGCCCATGCCTGCGCCGGCATCACCGCCATCGCGATCAGCGCCGCCGTCGACCGGGCGCTTGCCGCGCTCGGCTGGCGCGCCCGGCATATCGCGGACAAGCCGGATCGGAGGGCGCTGCTCGAGGCCGTCGATCGCGCCCTCAAAGGGGAAGATCCCGATGTCGCAACCGGTCGATAGCCCGGAGGGCGAAGCGGACGGCCAAGTCCGCGACATTCCGCAGCCGCCGGGGGAAGGCCCGCAGAGCGCCTTTACTCGCGCTGAGCCGTCCCCGCCCGCCCGCAGATCGGGCCGGGCGGCCCTGTGGCTTGCCGTGCTGGCGCTGGTCGTTGTCGCCGGCATCGCTGCTTCGCCGTTCTGGGCGCCGTTCGTGGCGCCGCTGTTGCCCTGGGGCCGGCAGCCGGCGGATCGCGAACAGAGGCTGGCGGCGCGGCTGGCCGCGCTTGCCGAGGAGAGCGCCGCCGCGCGTCTCGCACTGGCGCGGACGCAATCGCAACAAAGCGCGGCGCTGCGCCGCCTCGATGACGAGGCCGCCGCGATCGCCGCTCTCAAAGCCGGATTTGCCGATCTCGGCCGGCGGCTCGACGGGGTGGCGGCACAGGCGGCGGCCCGACCGGCGGTCGACGCCGCCGCGGTGCAAAGACTGCAACAGGAGGTTGCGGAGCTCGGCAAGCGCGCCGGCGATCTCGCCGGCCGGGTCGCTGCGCTCGAGGCGCATATGGCCGCGCTCGCCCGCCCCCCGAACGAGACACCGGCGCTGATCCTGGCCCTGTTGGAGATGCGCGAGAAGATCGACGCTGCCCAACCCTTCACGGCGCAATATGCGGCCTTTCTGGCGCTCGCGCAACAGCGGCCGGACCTCCTCGCAGCGGCGCGACCGCTCGCCGCGCTCGCGCAGAGCGGGGTGGCGAGCCGCGCCGCCCTCGCCCGCGATCTCGCGCATCTGGCCCGCACCGCCGCGAGCGCGCGACCCGCCGCCGCCTCCCCCCCTGGCGGAGGGGGTTGGAGCGCCCTGGTGCTCGAGCAATTGCGCCGGCTGGTGACCATCCGCCGCATCAGCGGCGACCGGCAGACGCCGCTGGAAGCCTCTGTCGCGCAGGCCGAAGCCGACCTCGCCCGCGGCGATCTTGGCGCCGCGGTAACAAGGCTTCAGGCGCTGCCCGGCCCTTCCGCCGAGGCGGTGCGGCCCTGGCTCGAAGCGGCGCGTCGCCGCCTCAGCGCCGAGACGGCGCTGCTGCGCCTGCAGCGAATGCTGGTCACCCGCAGCCTGCAACACGCGATGCCTGCCGCCCCGGCCGCCGGGCCGGAGCCGGGCGCGCGCGCGCCGGATCGGGAGCCCGGCCCCGCGCGGCCACAGGGGCGGAGCGGGCCGTAATGCGCCTCTTTCTCGCCTTTGCCGTCATCTGCGGGCTCGTCGCCGCCGCGGTGTTTCTGGCCGATCACCCGGGCCGGGTCGACATCGTATGGAGCGGCTATGAAATCGAAACCTCGGTCGGCGTCCTGATCGCCCTCTTCGCGATCCTCGCCGCGGCCGTCCGGCTGCTGGGGGTCATCATCGGCAGCCCCGGGGCGTTGCTGCGGCGCCGGCGCGAGCGCCGGCGGGCCGCCGGCTACCGGGCGCTGACGCGAGGCATGGTCGCGGTCGCCGCGGGCGAGCCGCACGAGGCGCGACGCCACGCCCGCAGGGCCGGGCTGCTGCTCGCCGAGCCGCCGCTCACCCTGCTGCTGTCGGCGCAGGCGGCCCAGCTCGAAGGCGACGAAGGCGCGGCCAAACGCTTCTTTACGGCGATGCTCGAGCAGCCGGAGACCGAGTTTTTGGGGCTGCGCGGCCTGATAAACCAGGCGTTGCGCGCCGGCGATCTGGCCGACGCGCGGCGCCTGGCCGAGCGCGCCAGAAGCTTGCGCCCGAACGCCCCCTGGGTCGTCGAGACGCTCTTCGATCTCGAAGCGCGCGAGGGCAGGTGGGAGGCGGCGCGCGCGATGCTTGCGGCGGCCGAGCGCGGCGGTCTGGTGCCGGCGGCGCGCGCCAGGCATTACCGCGGCGTCCTCCTCTACGAACTCGCGCTGGCGACGCGGCAGCGCGGCGAGCGCGAGCGGGCGTTGAAACTGGCGGCGGCGGCGCAAAGGCTCGCATGCGATATTGCCGCGCCGGCCGCGGCCGCGGCCCGCTGGCTATTGGAGGACGGGCGCACCGCAGCCGCGACCAAAACGGTCGCGCGCGCCTGGCGCGCTGCACCGCAGCCCGAGCTCGTGGCCGTCTGGGACATGATCCACGCCGCCCTGCCGCCGCTTGCGCGGGTCAAATCCTTCGAGCGGCTGGCCGCCGCCAACCCGGCGGCGCGAGAGAGCCACATCGCGGCCGCCGAGGCCGCGTTCGCGGCCCGGCTGTGGGGCGAGGCGCGCCGCTATCTCGAACAGGCGCTGTCGGCGCCGCCGCCGCCCTATCCGGATCCGCCGCTCTTCGCCGGGGCGGGGCCGCGCCCGCCCCGCGCGCGGAACGGCGAGCCGCCGGCGGGCCCGACGCGGCGGCTCTGTCTGCTGCTGGCGCGGCTCGCGGAAGCCGAAGGGGAGACAGCGCGGATGCGCGAATGGCTCGACCGCGCCGTCGCTGCCCTGCCCGATCCGCGCTACGTCTGCGCCAATTGCGGCGGCGAGAGTTTTATATGGTCTTCGCGCTGTCCCGGTTGCGGCAGTTTTGACACGCTCGCTTGGCATACTCCGGCGCGGCCGGGATCGCCCTTGCCGTTACCGGCCGCGGCCGAAGGCTTGGTGACGGCCGCTCCAACGCCGTCGGAGAGGCTCCCGCAGAAAGCGGTCGGCGGCGAGGCGGCGGGATGAGCGGCCGCGCAAAAGGCGTACCAATCCGCTTGGCGGAGAGGAGAGAAGCGGCTACAAACCCGAGGCTCGAATACGGCGATACTGCCCCGATAGCTCAGCGGTAGAGCAACCGCTTCGTAAGCGGTAGGCCGGGGGTTCGAATCCCTCTCGGGGCATCAGAAAGCAAGCGTAAAACCACGACGGTGCCGCTTTCATTCCGGCCCATATGGAGGCCGGGCGCGCGCCGGCAGGAAGCACCTAAAATTTGTATAATCTTTAATAAACTCTACTAATAAGAGAATATCATTTGTGGTTAATTCATACAATATTCTTTGCATTCGATTTGTCCTAATGCAAGATGAGAGGCGCATCGTTCCGGCGCCGATCCGGCGGTGCCGCGCCTGCTATCTGCGCAAAGGCTGGCAGGACCAGAAACCCCGGCCCTTCCGGGCCGGGGTTTTGCTGCAAGCAAAGCGGGCAGGCGCGATCGGCGGATCGCGCACGCGCAAAAACGAGCGCAACGGCGCTTGCCGCCAAGCCCAAGGCATTGCCGGTTCGCTTATATGCGGCTGGCCAGCGGATCGCGCCGGGCGCCGGCCGTGCCCGGCTCAGGCTTTGACAATCCGGATCGAGTTCCGCCCCGTAACGTGCTCGACAATGACCGGCTCGCCCGCCGCATCCGTTTCGATCTTGTTGTGCTGGGCGGACCGCTTCCAGGTCCCGTATCGCCCCTCTTCGTCGTCGGCCCACGCGATATCGGCGATCGGCAGCATCGTATCCAGTCGGACAACGGCCAAGCGCTTCAGGATGCGCGGAGTGACACGAACATCGATCTTCATTGCCGGCTGACCTCTCCTTCTGCAATTTTAGCGAAACACCACAAAAATTCCAGAAGACGATTAGTTAATTTCCAGTAATATTGTTTAACCGACCGATGTTAAGATTAACGACAAGCCCGGATCAACGGACATAACTTATGATAATAACAAGGTTTGATCGATTGTCGCGCAATTGGATAATAGGCCGCTGCGCTCGCGGACGCGGCTCGGGCGCAGAAAGCGGCTTCGCTCAGACCAGCTTCTTGGTCATCAGCAGGCGCGTCGCCCCCGGCGGATCGCATTCAAGGCGCGCGGCGATCTCATAGCCCTGTTTCAGATAGAAGCCCGGCGCCTGGAAGGTCAGCGTCATCAGCGCCGCACGGGTGCAGCCGCGCCGTTTCGCCTCCTGCTCCGCCAGGGCCAGGACACGGCTGCCGAGCCCCTTGCCGCGCAGCGACTGGGGCAGAAAGAACCTCTCGACAAACAACAGGCCGAGCGAGGTCCGCCCATAGAGCCCGCCGAGCGTTTCGCCGCTCTGCGAATCCGTCACGAGCACGGCCAGCGGCCGATAATCCTGGTATCCGGTCTTGGCGGCGTTATAGGCGGCAAGACCGTCCGCGATGATATTGCGCGCGCGCTCGTCCAGCCTCTCGGTCACCGTGACGACCGCTTCGTGCCCGGTTGCGTTTGCCATCCCCGCCCCGCTCCGTCGTTCGCGGCCATCGTAACCCGAAACCACTTTGGCACCAGCCGCAATAAGACAGGCGCCGCCCCGCATCCGGGGGGCGGGAGCGCGGACTTGGCCGGGATGCGGCATCGGATCGGAACCGGAGCGTTTCCGCTTTGTCGCTTGTCGAACTCTACTTTCCGGTGTTATAGAGTTTCCGAATTTTCTAATTTCGTCAAATGAAACGCTTCGTCACGGCTCTTCTTCCAGCCCAGCCCGGTCGTGCCGCTCCAGCTCCGCGATGAGCCCCCTTACAAACCTTTGCGCGCCCTCGATCCGCTTCGAGCTTCCCGTCGCCTGGGATGTGCTCGATCATCCGCCCTCGCCGCAGCGCCGCGAGCGGGTCGAACACGCGAATGCCGGCGTGCTCGCCTGCCTGCTTCGGGAGGTGGACATCAGCGCCAAGCCTCACCCGGCGGACGAGCAGCTGGCGGAAGCGCTTGCGCCGTTGCGCGTGAAGCTCGACATGATCATCGATCTGCTGGCGCGGCTTTCCTACCGCGACGTCGAACTGCCTCCGCAGCGCGAGATCGCCCTTGCGGCGAACCGAATCGCTTGGAAATCGGCGCTGCCGCTGCGCCCCGGCCTGTGGCTGCAGATCAGGATGTACTTCCATCTGACGTTTCGCGAGCCGATCATCGCCTTCGCGAAGGTGACCGACTGCATCGAGAACGAGCCCGGCACCGGCTATTGCATTCATGCGGATCTGGCCGGGATGTCGCAGCATGTCGGTGAGGGCCTGTCACGGCTCGCTTTTCTGGCCCAGCGGCGGCAACGGGCGCAACGCGAAAAATGACGGACGCGATCACGGCAACAAACGGTCTCCTCGCCGCGATGGATGCGCTGACGGCGAGTGCAAACGCTCTCATCCCGCAAATCCCGCAACCGGCTGCGGCGCCGGCGGGGCAGCCTTCGTTCTCCGAGATGCTCAATGCCGCGGTCAACCGCCTCGACGACAGCGTCGCCGCGGCCGATTCGGCGGTCGGAGCATTCGCCTCCGGAACCCAGGACATCCCGCTGAGCGATGTCATGATCTCGCTCGAAGAGGCGGGCTTGGCGCTGCAGATGGCCGCAACCGTGCGCGACAAGGTGCTCGCGGCCTACACGAACATCATGAACATGCCGGTTTGACGCTGATCGCAGGTGCGGCGTGGCCTCTCTCGATCTAGCGGCGATGCTGCCACGGAGCGTTTGGGATCGGATCGCGCCGATTTGGAACGGCAAATGGCGCACTGCGGTGCTCGCTGGCGCCGGTCTGGCCGCCGCCCTCGCCGCCCTCGCAATCCTATGGTCCTCCTGGGCTTCATCATATTCCGTACTTTTCGCGGGGCTTTCCGAAGAAGAGGGAGGGCGCGCCATCGCCGAATTGCAGAAGCTGAACATTCCGTACCGCATCGCCGAAGGCGGACGTCTGATCCTGGTGCCGACCGCCGATGTCGGACGGGCGCGGCTGCAATTGGCGGTCAGCGGTATCCCGAAAGGGGACGGCGATCAATGGGCGCTGCTCGACAACGAAAGGTTGGGGGTGAGCCCGTTCGTCGAGCAGGTCGATTATGTGCGCGCGCTCGAGACCACGCTGGCCCGCACTATCCGGCAGGTCGACGGGGTGCTCTCCGCGCGCGTGCGGCTGGCATTGCCGAAAGAGACCGACTTCCTGGCCAATTCGCCCAAGCCGAGCGCTTCGGTCATGCTTCGTTTACGACCCGGATTGCATCTTACCGCGGCCCAGGTCGAGGGCATCGCCGACCTGGTCGCGGCGAGCGTGCCCGGACTGACGCGAGAGCATGTGAAGGTCGTCGATCAAGAGGGGCGGGTGCTCAATCCGGACGGCGCGGACGAACTGAACCAGGTGCCGCAGCAGCTCGCGATCGCTCGCGACATCGAGCAGCGCTACGAGACCGCGGTCACCGATCTGTTGGCCCCGGTCCTGGGCCGCGGCAATTTCCGGGTCTCGGTCGATGCCGATCTCGATTTTTCGAAGTCGAAAGAAAGCGAGATCACATACGGCAACGGCCATGTCCTCAGCCAGGACCGGAGGGTACGCCCCGTGCTCCCTGGCGAACCGGCCATCGGCATCCCCGGCGCCTTGTCGAACCGGCCGCCGCCAACGCCGGTAACGAACCCCTCGCGCCAGCCGCCGGGGCGCACCGTGCCGCGACCCCCTGAGAAGCCCACGCCGCCCCCTCTCGACCGCCACGAGGTGACCAATTACGACATCGACCGGACCGTGCAATATGTCGAGCATCCGGTCTGGACGGTGCGGGCGCTGCACGTCGCCGTGGCCATCAACGATCCCCTCGGCAAGCCGATTCCGGCCGCGCGCCTCAAAGCGATCGATACGCTCGTGCGGTCGGTGATCGGAGTTAGCCGAAACCGGCAGGTCGCGGTCGTGGCTCTTCCGTTCGAGCGATCTGGGGCCGCGGCGGGGACGACGGCGGCGCGGTGGTGGGACGAGCAATGGGCGGCAGCGGTCGTGCACAATACCCTCCTGGCATTGGCGGGCCTGCTCGTGCTGTTCGGCGGCGTATTCCCGGTGCTGGGCCGCCTTCGTGCCGGCGCCGCCCCGGTATTCCCATCCGGCGCGGAGCCGGCGGCGGGGATGCGCCTTGCGACAATGCCGGTACCGCTCGACGCTGCCGGCGGAAGGCCGGCGGTCAAGCCTTCCGCAGTCCAGAATATGCTCGGCGCCGATGTCGAGAGCGTGCGCATGCTCGCGATCAATGATCCGGCCCGCGCCGCCCAGATAATCAAAGAATGGATTGCCCGTGACGGAAGCCGCTTCAGACAGGCCGACTAGCCTGACCGATCTCGAAAAATCCGCGGCCGTGATGATGTCGATAGGCCAGGAGGCCGCGGCGCAAGTCATCAAATTCTTGTCGCAGCAGGAAGTCACCCTGCTGGCCATGGCGATGACGCGGGCCTCCGGCGTGCCGAAGGAAGCCGTCACCTCCGCCTTTCAGGAATTTGTCGATCTGATGGCGCGGGAGGGGCCGATCGGCAGCGATGCCGAGGATTATGTCAGCGGCGTCCTCGAAAAGGCGCTCGGCCCCGACAAGGCCGCGCGGCTCGTCGAGCGCCTGCGGCAGGGCAACTACTCCTCCGGCATCGAATCCGTCAAACGGCAAGACCCACACGCGCTTGCCGAAATGCTCCGAGCGGAGCATCCGCAGGTCGTCGCCGCATTATTCGCGTATCTGGAGCCCGAACAGGCGCAGCTCCTGGTCCAACATCTGCCGGATGAGCTGGTATGCCAGGTTATCCCACGCCTGGCGATATTGGATACGATCCCGCCGGCGGCCATTCGCGAGCTCAACGACGTGCTGGAGCATCTATCGGCCGGCGGATCTCGGCTCGGCGCCGTTGCCGTCCGCGGCGTCGAGGCCGCAGCCAAGCTGCTCAATCGCATCGGCGCCACGCGCGCGCAGCACATTCTCGGCGTGCTCGGCGAAATCGATCCCGAACTGGCCAAGACCCTCGGCGAGAACATGTTCGTTTTCGAAGACCTGCTGGGTCTCGACGATCGCAATCTGCAGATCCTGCTGCGCGCGATCGATCAGAACCTGCTGGTTCCGGCGCTGAAGGGAGCAAGCCAGGCGATAAAGGACAAGATCCTGAGAAATCTGTCGCAGCGGGCCGGAGAGATGCTCCTCGAGGAGATCGAGGCGCGCGGACCGATGCGCCTTGCAGAGGTCGAAGCGGCGAGAAAGGAGATCCTGGTGACGGCGGAAGCCCTCGAACGGGAGGGGAAGATCGTGCTGCGCGTCGACCCCGGCGAAGTCGTGATTTAGGCCCGCGCGATGCTCCCGGCGCCCGCAATCCCCGCAAGCCCGTCGCCTCCCGAGCCGATGCGGCGCGCGCAAGCAGGAAGCGATCCCTCCTCCGGCCAGACCGGTTTTCCCGCGGCGTTCCAGGCGGCAACCGAAGCTGCGGGCGAGCCCGCGGCCACCGTTCCAGACCCTTCATCGCCGCCGCGCCTTGGCCGGACAATGCCTCCGCGGCCCCCGGCTTGGCGGTCGGCCGGCGGGACCCCGACCGGCGCATTTACCCTTGCCGGCGCGGAGACTTCCGATACACCGGCGACCGCAAGTCCGGACGCCCCGACCGCAGGGGGCGCTTCCGCCGCCCTCCCTACGGCCGCCCCAGCCGACCCGCACGGCGGCAATGTGACGGAGGACGATGCCGCTTCCCGACCGGTCGCGGCGGCGGACCGCTCCGCCGCCGCGGATCCGACGATTGCGACCGCGACAAAAGCCGGCGCCGCCCAGCCGGCGGGATCGGCGCCGCGGGAATGCGTCACTGCCTCTATCGCGAGCGCGGGATCACCCGCTTCTTCCCGGGCCGCAGTCCGAACGCGCGGGCCCCTGCCGGCATATGCCGGCAGGACACCGGCGGGATCGGCCGCCGACGCCCCGCCCCACCCCGCCCGTCACCCGGCCAGCGCCCTGTCGATACCGCCGAACGCTGCGGCGGCGGCCGCAATGAGCGTTTTTGGACAGATGGCCGCCTCGGCAGGATCGGCGGCCAGGGCCCCGACATGTTCGAGCGCAGCCCCTTCCGCAATTGACACCCCGCCGGAGCAGCCGTTCTCCTCTGCCGATCCGTCGGCAGGCATAACCTCCGCTTCCGGGCCGCGGCAACCGGGCGAGACGGGATCGCAACCCCGTCCCGGCACGGGAGAGAGCATTGCCGCCGCCAGCGATGCCGGCGCGGGCGCGGAGGCCAGGACGGACCTTGCAGCGGCGGCGCTTCCGGCCTCGCCGGGCGAGGCGACGGGCGCGAAAAACGGCGCCGCGCAGCCCATGGACAATCCCGCTCCGGCATCGGGATCACCCACCTCCTGGCCCTCCGGCCCGCTCCTGGAGAGGCTCGAGGGGAGGCCAATGCCGCCCGCAGCATTCGCGATTTCGCCAAGCCACCCGCTTTCTCGTCTCGAACAGCCGAGCGGCCTTGTCGGAGGACAGGGCGGCCATGCGGCAAACCTGCCTTTGGCCGTCGATGCCGACGGCGCTCCGCAGGCCGGAAACACCATGACGGCACCGGATTCTCCGCCGGGCTGGGCGGGACAGATCTCGAATCAGATATTCCGCTCGCTCTCCGAGGGACACCGCGACCTCGCTCTGCATCTGCATCCGTCCGGAATAGGGGAGGTCGACATACGCGTCGCCATCAGCGGGCATGAGGTGTTGGCTTGGTTCGATTCGCCGCACCTTTCGGTGCAACAAGCGCTCAGCCGGAGCATCGGCGAATTACAACGCGACCTCGCAACAGCCGGCTACGAGCTGAGCGGCGCCTGGATCGGCGGCGAGGCGTGGACGCCGCGAGAGCGGACAGGAAGCCCGGCCTTGCCGCAGCCGGGCCGGGATGCGGCGAACGGCAGGCCGGTCGCGCAAGAATCCGGCCCCGCGCCGGTATCGGCGGCATCGGGGGTGAGCGTCTATGTCTGAGGCTGAAACCCGCGAACGGCCGGCGAGTGTCCGGCGCTATGTGTTTTTCGACGAAGCACGGCCTTCACGCGCCTGGATGCCGACGCTCGAAACGATCAATGAGCGGTTTGCCCAGAAGCTCTATTCGGCGCTGGTCCAGGAACTCCAGCCCAACATCGCCGTAACGCCGCCGAATGTCATTAAACTGGTCAGGCACAGCGAGCTGATCGAACGGCTGGCCCTGCCCAGCCACCTCACCCTGGTCCGTTTGAAGGCCTTGCGCGGCACGATGCTGCTCGCGGCCGACGCCACGCTCGTGGGCTGGATTGTCGAAAGCCGCTTCGGCGGCAGCGGGCGGTTTGCGGTCCCTTCGAGCCACCGCGAATTCACCCTGTTCGAGCAGAAATCGATGCGCCGCATGGCCGAGGTCATACTCGAACAGCTCGCTCTCGCCTGGGAGCCGATTGTCGCCTTGGAGCCGGAAATCCTGCGGCATGAGAGCAATCCGCAGCTCGCCGGCATCGCCAATTCGGCCGAGACGATCATCGTCAGCAGCTTTGACGTGAAAATCGGCGGCGGCGGCGGAAAGCTCATCATCGGCATTCCCTATATCGTTCTCGAGCCGCTCCATGAACGGTTGATGTCGGGCATCATCGAACAGCCGTTCGATCACGACCAGCGCTGGTCCGAGGCGCTGCAACTGGGTATCGAGCAGGCGCCGATCACGCTCAACGTCCCGCTCGCGATCATCGACATCACCGTCCGCGAACTTTTGAGCCTGCGGCCCGGCAATGTCTTCGAGATCGAGCGCCCCGACACGGTGACGGTCGAGGCGAACGGGCTGCCGCTGTTTCTCGGCCGCTGGGGGCGAAACGGACGCAGGCTTGCCGTGCGGATCGAGGAGCGGCTGCTGCCGGCTACCGAGGAGCGCGGCGCAGCGGAAACTGGCCTGGAGAGGGGATGATGGCGATCCCGGGCGATGATCCTGTTCCGGATACCGCAGCAGACACGAAAGCGACGGCCGAAGAGCAGTCGCCGTTCGCCAGTATCGCGCCGCAGCCGGATCTGCGGGAGGACGGCGGCAAGGCCAAAAAGGCGCGTGCGGCCGGTATGCAGCCGGAGCGGCTGGATCTCGTGCTCGAGGTCCCGGTGCGCCTGTCGGTCGAGCTCGGGCGGACCGAAATCCCGATCCGGGAAGTGGTCAAACTGGCGCGGGGATCGATCATAGACCTCGACCGCAGCCCCGGCGAAGCCCTGGACGTGCTCATAAACGGCGTGCTGATCGGCCGGGGCGAGATCGTCGTGATCAACGAGGAGCGGCTCGGCCTGCGTTTCATAGAGGTCGTCAGCCATGCCGAGCGGATCAAGCGATTGAGCTGACCGATTGAACCCGCAACGCGCCGGGAGGACTGGATGACGGGACTGTCCCAGCTGGGGCAGGCGGCACTGCTGACGATATTCTCTGTTGCCGGGCCGATCCTTGCCGTGATCCTGGTGATCGGGACGCTGGTCAGCGTGTTCATGACGGTCACGCAGATCAACGAGCCGACCCTCAGCTTCATTCCGAAATTCCTTGCTACCGCAGCCGTCATGGCCCTGCTCGGGCCATGGCTGCTGAGCCGGCTCGAGATCTTCACCGTCGCCGTGTTCGCAAGCCTGCCGCGGATATTGCAGTGACCAGCGACGCCCGATCTTATGCCGCCGGCCCGAGCGGTTACGGGGAGGGCCGGCTTCTGCCTTCGCTGGCCGGACCGATCGCGTTCGTCCTGGTCCTGGCGATGGTGGTGCTGCCGCTGCCGCCGCTCGTACTGGACATTCTCTTCACTTTCAACATCTGCTTCGCCCTGATGATCCTGCTGGCCGCGCTGTACACGGCCAAACCGACGGACTTCTCGGCCTTTCCGGCCCTGCTTCTGCTGACCACGCTGCTGCGCTTGTCGCTCAATGTCGCAGCCGCCCGCGTCATCCTGCTGCAAGGCTATCGGGGACCGAACGCCGCGGGCCGGGTCATTGAATCGTTCGGCCTGTTCGTCGTCGGCGGCGATTACGCCGTCGGCATCGCCGTATTCGCGATCCTGATCATCATCAATTTCGTGGTCATCACCAAAGGCGCCGGGCGCATCGCCGAGGTCGCCGCGCGCTTCGCGCTCGACGGAATGCCCGGCAAGCAGATGGCGATCGACGCCGATCTGAACGCCGGTCTGATCAATCAGGAAGAGGCGATGCGGCGGCGCCAGGAGGTCTCGCGCGAGGCCGATTTCTTCGGCGCCATGGACGGCGCCAGCAAATTCGTCCGCGGCGATGCGGTCGCGGCCGTCCTGATCCTGTTCATCAACCTGATCGGCGGTTTGATCATCGGCGTATGGCAGCACCATCTGAGCCTGGTCGAGGCCGGCCAGACCTACACGCTGCTGACCATCGGCGACGGGCTGGTCGCCCAAATTCCGGCCCTCGTCATATCCTCGGCCGCCGGCGTCGTCGTCAGTCGGGTATCGACCGGACACGATCTCAGCAGCCAGGTGATCGCGCAACTCGTCGCCTTTCCCCGGGCATGGTGGCTTGCCGCGGCGATTGTCGGGCTGTTCGGGATCATCCCGGGAATGCCGCATCTGCCGTTTTTGCTCTTTGCCTTGATGCTGGGAGGGAGCGGCTGGTGGCTGGCGCGCGAGCAGCAGCGACGGGCGCAACGGCAAGCCGCAGCGCCTGCGCCGCCCGCGCCCGCGGATGTCCAGGAAGTCGATATCGGCGTCGTCGAACTGGTGCAGCCGCTCGAGATCCAGCTCGGATATCGCCTCGTGGGGCTCGTCGGCAAGGAGCGCGAAGGCGGGCTCTTGCGCCGGCTGCGCGCGGTGCGGCGGCAGGTCTCCCGCGAGTTCGGGTTTCTCGTGCCGGTCGTGCATGTGCGCGACAATCCCGATCTGCGACCAATCGCCTATCGGATCCTGGTATACGGCGTCGAGCGCGCCGCCGGCGAGGTCTATCCCGACCGGCTGCTTGCGCTGCCGGCCGCCAAGAATGCCGAGGAGGTGCCGGGGATCGCCGCGCGGGACCCCGTTTTCGGCCGGCCGGCGCGATGGATCATGCCGGCGACGGCAGAGCAGGCCCGCGCCGCCGGCTATACCGTTTTCGACCCCGCCGTCGTCATTGCCACGCATTTCGAACGGGTCGTCGAGGACAATATCGAGCTGCTCTTCGGGCGCCCCGAACTGGACGGCGTGCTGGGCTTTTTCGAAAAGCAGGTGCCGAAGCTCGTAGAAGAACTGGTTCCCAAGCTGTTGCCGCTGGCGACCGTGCACGGCGTGCTGTCTGCGCTGCTGGCAGAACACGTGCCGATCCGGGATTTGCGGACGATTTTTTCCGCATTGCTGGAAAGTGCGACGGTCACCCAGGATCCGCGGCTGCTGCTGGAAAGGGTTCGGGTGAGGCTCGGCGGGTTCATTGTTCAATACATCTTCGGCGCCGTCAGCGAACTGAAGGTTATGGCTCTTGAAACCGAGCTTGAGAAGCTGCTGCAAGAGGTATTGCGTCTGTCGACGGCGAGCGGCGCGTTCGGGATCGAGCCGGGACTGGCCGCGGAATTGCGCACGGCGGCGGCCAACGCGGCGGCCCGCCTCGAGGCGGTCGCCACCGTTGCCGGGCTGGTGACGCGGCCGGAACTGCGCGAACCGGTCGCCCGGCTGCTGCGCGGCGTGCGCCCGCGGGTCTGGGTCATCTCCTATCAGGAGATCCCCGCCGACAAGCAGGTCAAGGTCGTCGAGCTGCTGGGACGGCCGGCGGAAAAACATGCCCAAGGCTAGAGCTGCACAGACGCCCGCCTGCCCGCCGACGGCACCGGCCGCTGCCGCACCGGCGCCTTTTGCAACGCAGGGGTATCGTCTTGCCTGTCCGGAGCTCGACGAGGCGGAGGCGATCCGGCGCTACGTGCCGATGGTCAAGCGGCTTGCGACCCATCTCAAAGGCCGCTTGCCCGAATCCGTGCAGACCGACGATCTGATCCAGGCGGGGCTGATCGCAGCATTGCGGATCATGCGCCATGCCGGGGCCGCGCAGCTGGGCGAGCCGGCGCTGCGACGGGCAATCATGAACGCCATGATCGACGAAGCCCGGCGCCAGACATGGGCGCCGGTGCGCGTCGTGCGCCTCGCCAAAGCCGCCGCAGAGGCCATGCGCGCGATCAGGCGGCGGACCGGGCGCGAGGCCAGGGACGAGGAGATCGCCGCGGAAATGGGCATCTCTCTCGCCGAATACCATCGCGTTTTGCTCGACATCGCCGGCATCGAGCTGTTCCAACTCGACGTGTCCGAGGAACACGGCGAAGGGCGGTTGCAGGCCGCCGACAATCAGGAGGCGAGCCTGCACCAAAGGCAGGTGATGGCCGCCTTGGCCGCGGCGATCGCGGCATTGCCGGAACGGGAGCGGCTGGTGGTCTCGCTGTACTACGAGCACGAGCTCAATATGGAGGAAATCGGAAAGGTGCTCGGGCTGAACAAATCGACGGTCTGCCGCGCCCATGGTCGGGCGCTGCTGATGCTGAAAAGCGCGCTCGGCGAACGGGAAAGAGGCTGCACCGGCCCGCTGCCGCGGGAGGGGGAATAGCGATGGACATCCTCTCCCTGATCGGGCTGGTCATGGCCTTCGTCTGCGTCATGACGGCAATGGTGCTGGACGGCGGCAGCCTCGCCTCTCTCCTGCAGCTTCCGGCATTGATCATTGTCGGCGGCGGGACCGTCGGGGCGGCCCTGCTGCAGACGCCCCTGCCCGTCTTCATGCTGGGTTTGCGGATGCTGCCATGGGTCTTTTTCCCGCCCGCGGACGATCGCCAGCAGCTGCTTCAGGACGCCGTGGGCTGGCTCAGGATCGCGCGCCGCCAGCTCGTCCTCGCTCTCGATCCGGTCGCGGAACAGCAGAACGACCCTTTCATCCGACAGGGGTTGAGAATGGTCGTCGATGGCATCGAGGCCGCGCAGATCCGCGCGCTGCTCGAAGCGAGCATCGCGAACCAGGAACATGAGGAGACGCTGGCCGGCGAAATTTTCGAGGCCATGGGAGGGTATGCCCCGACGATCGGGATCCTCGGGGCGGTTATCGGCCTCATCACCGTAATGTCGCATCTCGAAGACCCGTCAAAGCTGGGCAGCGGCATCGCAACCGCCTTTGTCGCAACGGTCTACGGCGTCGGGGCCGCCAACCTGATCTGCCTGCCGATCGCCAACAAGCTCAAGGTTCTGATACGCCGCCGCATGCGGCGGCTCGAGATGATCACCGAAGCGATGGTCGGGATCGCCATCATGGAGCCGCCGATGCAATTCGAGATGCGGCTCAGGAGCTTTCTCGATCGCGCCGACATGCCAGCCGCCCAAGAAGAGGATAACGGCGCGGCAGCGCCGCCCCAAAGCGAGAGCGAGAACGAAAACGAATCTCTTGCGGCCGGCTGAGATTCCTAACATCCTGGAATCCGGGGTAGAAAAATGCGCAAACCTCTGCGAAAAAAACACAACAACCTTGAGCGATGGATTATATCATATGCTGACTTCACGACGCTTCTTTTGGCAACTTTTGTCGTAATGTATGCGGTATCCAGCATAAATTCTTCGAAATTCCAAGAAATGGCGGAAGCGTTCTCGACGGCTTTTACAGGAAAGACGACAAAGCCCCAGGCAACGGGGTTGGCGGCCGGCCACAAGGCGCCGTTCGAACATCTGCCGTCCCCTGTCCGTACCCCGATCGTGACGCGCGAGATGCAGGTGAAGCATCTGCCGCCCGCGCTGCGGCAAGAGATCGAGCGCCGGATGGAAAGGCTCAATAGCGTCTATGAGAGGTTGACCCGGCTGCTCGGCGACATGATCCGCAAGGGCCAAGTGCATGTATCGCTGCAGTCTCTCGGCGTCGTCATCGACATCAATGCGATAGTGCTGTTCAAAAGCGGCAAAGCCGAACTGACGCCCGAGGCCTTCAAGATGATCGACAAGATCGCGGCCATCATCAAGGACCTGCACTATCCGATCCAGGTGAACGGGTTTACCGATAATACCCCTATCCACAATGCGCAATTCAGCTCCAATTGGGATCTGTCGGCGGCGCGCGCGATGGCCGTCGTCAAGCGCTTTGTCGCAAGCGGGATTGATCCGACGCTGCTCGTCGGAGCCGGGTACGGCAAATATCACCCGGTCGCCTCAAACGGCACCCCCGAGGGCAAGGCCATGAACCGGCGCGTTTCGATCGTGGTCGTCTCTGCGGTGGAAGATCACGGGATTTTGAAAATCCCGCTCCTCGGCGTCCGGCCCGAAAAGGGCGCGGCCGGCCGGGATCATCTCCCGGCCGGCGGCGCGGCGACCGCCGCGCCGCCGGCAGGCGCACCGCGACAGTGAACGGACGCGGGGCGACGGCTGATGAACTCCGCAATTCCTGGTCGGCACAACCGCGGCAGATTGAGCCCGTTGCTGCTCGCTGGAGGGCTGGGGCTCTTTTGGCTCGCCGAGACCCGGGAGAGCGGGTTGGAGGCTCACGTTCCGGCCTGGGGGCTCGCACTGGTTCTGGCCAGTCGCCTGTTTGTCGGCATTGTCGGCGGCTGGGTGCTGGTCTCGGTGCTGCGCCTGATCGTGATGCTCGGCCGGCTGGGGCTGGCCCGGTGGCGCCCCTCCAAGACTTTGGCAACCCAATGATCCGCCGCATGGACTTGACCGCTTCATCCTTGCTTCCGTGGCAATTCCCGGAGCTTGACGCCTCCTCGCGGTTCGCGCCGATGCCGCCGCCGGCGGCCGACGAAACGGAGGACGTCGCCGCAGCGAGAAGCGAGATGTCCGCTGCCGCGCCGGCGGAAGCCAACGGCGGCGGTGCGGACGCGTCGTCGATCGACGCTATCGTCGCGGCGGAGATCGCGAAAGGCTATGCCGAAGGCCTGCAGCGCGGTCTGGCAGAAGGCAGGGAGAAGGGATATGCGGAGGGCTTTGCCGCCGGCTCGCACGCGGCGGAGCAGTCGCTGGCGCGCGAGTCCCGCCGCCTTGCCGCGATTCTCGAGCGCCTCAGGGAGCCGATGCCGGCACTGGAGAAGGCGATCGAAGAGGCCGTCGTCTCCTTGGCGCTCGAAATCGCCCGCTGCGTGATCGGCAGCGAAATCTCGCGATCGCGCGCCTCCCTCGTGCGGTTGCTTCGCGAGACGCTCGCGCAGGCGCCGATCGAAATGGGCGCCCTCGAGGTCGTGTTGAACCCGGCCGACCTGGACCTTGTGCGCGCGCTGGCGCCCGAAATTGAAAGCGAGGGCACGGTGCTGGTCGGGGACGCCGCGATCGAGGCGGGCGGCTGCGTAATCATCGGCCGCGGCGAAGCCAAGGACGTGCGCTGGCACCCGCGCCTTCGAGACGGTGTCTCCCAGATCGATCTCTCCCTGGCGGCGCGATGGCGGAACATCATGCTGAGATTGTTCGACGACGAAGAAGAATGACCTCGGCAGGGCCGACGGCCCCGATGACGGCTTGCCGGAGACCGGCAATGGGGCGGCAGGAGCAGGACGCAAGGCCAGATCGGCATGCCGGGGCCGTGCCGGCGATGCGGCAAATGGCCGGCGCCGCCGGTCACGGAGATGCGCCCGATCCTGTTCTGGATGAGGCGGCTATATCCCGGCTGGTGGGAAATCTTGACCGCTATCGCGCGCGTCTCGGCGGCTGCAACAGGGCGGCGACGGTTTGCGGCAGTCTCGTTCGCACGATCGGGCTCGTCATGGAAGCGCGCGGCATGCGGGGGGCCATCGGCGAGCGGTGTTTCATCGAAGATGACGGGGGTCGCCTGCTGGCGGCCGAGGTGGTCGGGTTCAACGGCGGTCGCGTCTTATTGATGGCCGAAGGACCCGGCGAAGGTCTCGCACCGGGGGCCCGGGTGATTCCTGCCGGGCGGGCGATTGAGATCGCCGTCGGGCCGCAGCTGCTCGGGCGCGTCATAGACAGCCATGGTGCCCCGATCGACGGCAAGGGCAAGCTGCGGTGCGCCGAGCGCACGCCGCTTTTCGGCCGCTCCGTCAATCCGATGCGCCGAGCCTTGGTGACGCAGCCGCTCGACGTCGGAGTGCGTTCGATCAACGCCCTGTTCCCGGTCGGCCGCGGCGCGCGCCTGGGATTGTTCGCCGGCAGCGGGGTCGGAAAGAGCGTATTGCTGGGGATGATGGCGCGATACACCGGCGCCGATGTCGTGGTGATCGGGTTGATCGGCGAACGCAGCCGCGAAGTCAGGGAATTCGTCGAGCGGATTCTCGGCCCGAACGGGCTGGCGAAAGCGGTCGTGATAGCCGCCCCCGCCGGCGATTCGGCCTTAGAGCGCGTGCATGGCGCCTATCGCGCCGTCGCCATTGCCGAATATTTTCGCGACTGCGGCCGGCATGTGCTGCTGCTGATGGATTCTCTGACGCGCTTTGCCATGGCGCAGCGCGAGATCGGGCTCGCCATCGGCGAGATCCCGGCGAGCAGAGGTTATCCGCCTTCCGTCTTTGGGCGGATCGCGGCGCTGTGCGAGCGGGCCGGCAACGGCGAGGAAGGCTGCGGCAGCGTCACGGCCTTCTATACGGTGTTGGTCGAAGGCGATGATCCCAATGACCCGATCGGGGACGCGGTCCGGGCGATCCTGGACGGCCATCTCGTCTTGTCGCGCAGGCTCGCCGACGCCGGTCATTTTCCCGCTCTCGACGTCGGGGCCTCGGTCAGCCGCGTCATGCTGGCCATCGCCTCCGCCGAGCATCTCCGCGCCGCTCAGCGGTTCAAACAGCTCCACGCCCGCCTTGAAGAGAACCGGGACATGATTGCCATCGGGGGATACCGGCCGGGGCATGATGCCGAGCTTGATCTCGCCGTTTCGCTGAGACCGGCGATCGAAAGCTTTCTGCGCCAGGATTGGACGAGCGCCGTCGGTTTTGCCGACAGCATCGCCGCACTGCAGGATCTTGTCGGAAAGTGAGGAACCCCGTGTCGGGAATGGACAGGCTGATCGAGCTCGCCGGGCGCCGTAGCGAAGAGGCTCTGCTCGCCTGGCGGCGGCTGCAGGCGCAATGCCGCGAGGCGACACGAAAACTTTCTCTGCTAAAGCAGCACCATGAACGCTATCGCGAGCGGCTGGGTGCCGCCCTCCGGGAGGGGGTGCCGGCGACGGCGGTTCTGGCCCATCTCGACTTTCTCAAACAGATCGAAGAAGTCGTTATGCGGCAGGAAAGCGATGTCGGCAGCCTTGATGCGGCCTGCGCCCGGCGGTGGCAGCAGCTGATCGAGGCGCGTCGGGAACAGCGGATGTACGAGATGGTCAATGCCCGCGCCGCCATTCGGGCGGCGCAGGCCGAGCTGTGCCGCAGGCAGGCGGAGGTCGACGAACTGCTGCAGCGGGCTCTGCGATTTGACGAAATCTGGAATTGCGAATATGAGTGAAACCGGTCAAGGCGCGGCCAGGGTTGCGGCGCGGCGCGGCGGCCGCCGCTTCTTTCGAAGCTGGATGGCGATCGCCCTGCTGGCGGTGCTCGTCGCGGTCGCCGGCGGTGTTCTCTACGGGTTCTTCGGGTACCGTCTCGGGGATCACGGCCGGCACGCCTCCGGACAGGCGCCGCCGCTCCCCTTCTATCTGACGCTCAAGCCGTTTGTGGTGAGCATGGCGGGCGATGCCGGCACCACGCACTTCGTACAGGTGGGCGTCACTTTGACCCTGTCCGGACCGGCACCGGGCCGCCTCGTCAATGCCGTGCTGCCAGAGGTCGAGGATGCGATGCGGCAGACCGTGCTCGCGTTCAAAGCGGACGACGTCATGACCCCCGCGGGGGTCGACAAGCTGCGCAAGGCGATGATCGTCAAGGTCAACAATGTATTGCTGCAGCAGCTCGGCGCACGAAGAATAGAAGATGTAAATAATGGCAAGAAAAATTTGGTGCGCAACATCTATTTCTCTTCATTAATCGTCGAATAATCGATCCGGGACGGTAAATGGGAGCATGATGTGCCGGCTGACATGAGTGGTCTCGCCTCGTTGTCGCTGACGAGTGCGGCGATCGTGCTGCTGCTATGGGGCGCGATATGGGTGTTGCGTCGCCTGCGGCCGGGCGCCGTTTGGGCCGCACGGGACTGCGTCGTTCTCCGCTCGCTGGCCTTGGGGCCGCGCGAGCGGCTGCTCGTCGTCCGCATCGGCACCCGGCACCTGGTGGTCGGGGTCGGAGCGGCGTCGGTATCGCTATTGTGCGAGCTTCAAGAAGCGCTGCCGCCGCCCCCGGACGGCGAGACGTTCAGGGCGGCGATGCAGAAGGCGATGCGGCCATGGCGTCGCGTTTGATCGCAAGGGCATCCGCGGCGGCGCTCGCGGCCCTTTTGGTGTCGGCCGCCGCGGCACACGCTGCCGGCATCGGGGCGCTCGATCTGCATCCCGACGGCCACGGCGGACAGACCTATACGGTACCGGTTCAGCTGCTGCTGCTGATGGCGGGCCTGGTCTTTTTGCCGGCGATCCTGTTAACGATGACGGCGTTCACCCGCATCATCATCGTCCTGTCGCTGTTGCGGCAGGCGCTGGGCCTCACCCAGACACCGCCCAACCAGGTGCTGATCGGGCTGGCGTTGTTCCTGACCCTGTTCGTGATGGGTCCGGTCTTCTCGAAGATCGGCAGCGATTCGGTGCAGCCGCTGTTGCACAACAACATCTCGGTCATGGAGGCGGTGGAGAGGGCGGAAGTGCCGTTGCGGGATTTCATGATCAAGCAGACGCGCCGCGAGGATCTGGACCTGTTTTTGAAACTGGCGGGCGGCAAGACCTACCCGACGGCGCAGCAGGTTCCTTTCCGCGTGCTGGTGCCGGCATTCGTGACTTCCGAGCTCAAAACCGGGTTCCAGATCGGTTTCATGATTTTCCTGCCGTTCGTCGTCATTGATATCGTCGTCGCGGCGGTGATGATGTCGCTCGGCATGATGCTGCTGTCGCCGATCAGCATTTCACTGCCCCTGAAGCTTGCCTTGTTCGTCCTCGTCAACGGCTGGACGCTGGTGATCGGTTCCCTGGCCGAAGGTTTCATACGATGAGTCTCGGCGAGATCTCGATGGCGGTGCACGACATGCTGACGGTGACGTTGCTGCTGCTCACCCCCTTCCTGCTCGCGGCGACGTTGGCCAGCCTGATCGTCGGCATGATCCAGGCGGGCCTCCGCATCAATGATCTGACACTGGGTTTCGTGCCGCGCTTCGTGGCGACGATGCTGGCCGTTTATTTCGCCGCCTCGTGGGCGACCGCGCAAATGGTCTTCTATATCGAACGATCGGCAGCCGCCGTCGCCGCGCTCGGCCGGTGAGCGATGCTCACCCTCGGCAGCGCCGATATCGCCCATTGGCTTGGCGCATTCGTCTGGCCATTCCTGCGGATCCTTGCCCTGTTCTCGGTGGCGCCGGGCTTCGGCTCCGCCGCCATTCCGGCACGGGTGAAGGTCGCGATTGCGTTCATTATCGCGTGGATCGTCGCCGCGCTGATCAAGCAGACCGTCCCGCTGACGCTTTCCTGGACCGCGCTCGCTGTCGCCGTCCAGCAGGTTCTCGTCGGTCTGGCGATCGGTTTTGCGATGCAGCTGGCATTGGCCGCGATGAGTTTCGCCGGCGATTTCATCGGGCTGCAGATGGGGTTTGGCTTCGCCGGTCTATTGGATGTTCAGAACCGCTTCGAGGTCCCGATTATCGCAGATCTTTTCGGCCTGATCGGGCTTCTCCTGTTCCTCACGCTGAACGGCCATCTGATCCTGCTCGGGGTTCTGGTCAAAAGCTTCGAGGTGGTTCCGGTCGCCCCCAATAGCGGCATCACCGCTGCGGGATGGCGGGCCCTGGTGCGCGCCGGGGCGCTGCTGTTCCAGATGGGGGTATGGCTGGCGCTGCCGGTGATCGCGGTGCTGCTGGCGATCTCTCTCGGGCTGGCGGTCGTCTCGCGGGTCGCGCCCCAGATCAATATCATCTCGGTCGGATTCGCCTTGTTCATGTGGGTCGGGATCGCCGCCACCATCGCGCTGGTGCCGTTCCTGGGACCGGCGGTCATGCATATGATCGCGGTCGGGCTGGCCACCGCCGGCGCGGCCCTGCGGGGGCGGTAGCATGGCCGCCGAGCGCGACGACGGCGACAGCAGGACCGAGCAGCCGACGCCCCGGCGCCTGCAGCGGGCGCGCGAGGAAGGTGCGGTGCCGCGCGTCCACGGCATGGCGGCCGCGGCGGTCCTGATCACCGCCGCGGCAGCGCTGGCTGCGGGTGGCGCGCATTTTGCGAACCGGCTCGCGCTGACGCTCCGTCTCGGCCTTCTTGCCGATCCCGGCGATATGCAAGACCCGCAGCGATTGCTGATCGCCGCGGGCCGCGTGATCGGCCCGAGCCTGGGCGTTCTGATTTCCTTTTTGGCCTTGTTGGCGGCGGCCGGAGCGGCGGCCGAGATCCTTGTGGGCGGCTGGATCTTCTCCTTCCAGCCCCTCGTCCCGGATCCCGCGCGTCTCGACCCGGCGGCCGGAATGCGGCGGCTGTTTTCGCGCACCGCCCTGATCGAGACCCTGAAGGCATGGATCAAGTTTCTCGTGATCGGCGCCATCGCCGCCTTTTTGGTATGGGACGGGGCCGGCAGTTATCTGCAGCTTGCCGTCGCGACCTGGCCGCAGGCGCTCTATGCCGCGGCCCTATTGTGGCTGCACCTGTTCGCCATTTTGGCGGTCGCGCTGTTCGGCCTGGCGGCGCTCGAAGCGCCCTACCAGTTCTGGGCCTATCGCGCCCGCTTCAAGATGACGCGGCAGGAGCTCAAGGACGAACTGCGCGAGCTTGACGTCAGCCCGCAAACCAAACGCCGCATCAGAGCATTGCGGCAGCGCCTGGCGCGCATGCGGATGATGATGGAGGTCCCGAAGGCGGACGTCGTCGTCACCAATCCGGATCACTATGCGGCGGCGCTCTCCTATCGCGCGGGCAAAATGCGGGCGCCGCGTCTTGTCGCCAAAGGGACCGGCCTCGTCGCCTTGCGGATTTGCGAGCTCGCCCGCCAGCACGAGGTTCCAACGATCGAGGCTCCGCCACTGGCGCGGGCAATCTGCCGCTGGGTCGAGCTCGGCGACGAAATCCCGGTCGGCCTTTATTCGCCGGTCGCCGAGGTGCTCGCCTATGTCCACCGCCTGCGCATTGCGCGCGCGGCCGGCAAGCCGCCGCCGCAGCGGCCGCAGGACCGCCGGTTCGATCCGCCGGCGGAATTCTCCGTCTGACGCCTTGGCCGAGAGGCGTCGATCAGGCCGCGCCGAGGGTATGCCCGGCCGGAGGATTGTGTTCGCTGCCGTCGGGCCGGTACGAGCGGTGCGGTTCGCAGCGGCGCAGCTTGTCGATCGCCTGCATCATATGGCGCCGCATGGCGGCGCAGATCGCTCCATTCTCCCGATTGTATCGGGCAAGCTGCAAAAGCGTCCCGGCATTCGGGGCGAGAGTTGCGCAGATCGCGGCTTCCCTTTCGATCCTGTCGGCAAGCGCGAGCTTGCATTGCGCGACGGCGGCAATCCGCTCGGGGCTGCCGGAGAGCAAGGCCTCGCGCTCCTGCATCAGCAGCGCGCGCAACTCGGCGAGCAGCGCATCAAGAGGGTTGGTTGCACTCGTCATGACATGCTCCGCGGCCCTAAAACCTGACCGCAACGGTTCCATCCTCGGCGACGGTCGCGTGCACGATCTTGCCGCTTTCGGGGTTCCGCACCGCGATGCTGTCGCCTACGCGGCCGTTATCGAGCGCCACGGCCGTATCCCTGATGACCATCGTCCTGTCGGTCAGCGTCAGCAATACCTTCTCGCCGCGATGCACGACGAACGGCGTTTTAAGAAAAGATTTCAGGATCGGGGCGCCGGCGAGAAGCCCGACCTCGAGAACCCTGCCCTCTGCGCGCGCCGGGCTGGTCACCAGCTCGCCGGGGCTGGCGAACATGTCGACGCGGCCGCGGGCAAGATTGTCGGCGGTCAGCCTCGTATTGGGAGCGAGATTGGTCGCCGCCACCACGGCCTCGACCCAGGCATGCAGGCGAATCGGCACATAGATCGTCCAATCCGGCGACGGGCATGCGACCTTGGCGGTCATGGCCGGCGCGCTTGTCTGCGGCAGGCTGATCGCCAGTGCCGGGCAGGCCGGCAGTCGCAACCGCGGGTCGATCGCTCCGATCTCGGCCGTCGCTCCCTTGATGCCGGCGAGGGAGGGTCGCAATGCCGCCCGGATCGCAGCGCGGATCGCCGCCGGGGCTTCGAGTTCGGCCGCCCGCAGCGGCGCCGTTGCGAGAGAAAGAGCCGCTAGCAAGATAATGAGCGCCCCTTTGCTGCTGGCCAGCCCCTTGAACATGCGCGTTTTTCCTCTTGCGGTTTTCCCGGCGGCGTGTAATTATGCCGAAAAATGGAATTTACGCAAGTTCGGGAAAAGCATGCCGGACGGATATCGGACGAGGGCGGGATCATGAGCCTTGCCATCGACGCCGGGCTGGAGTTCCTGCGTGAAGTCCTGGCATTGCGTGGCTATCGCCAGCAGATTCTGTCGGCCGACATCGCCAATGCCAGCACGCCGGGCTTCAAGGCGGTCGATCTCGACTTCCGGCAAGCGCTCGACCAGGCGATGGCCGCCGGGCCGGAGCCCGGCCCCGTGTGGCTGGTGGATGATCCGCGGGATCTGGGGCGGCCGGGCGGCGGTCTGCCGGCCGCAGCGGCCGCGGTCAAGTACCAGACTGGCAACCCGGTCGGGCTCGACGGCAACAGCGTCGATTTGAACGCGGAGAAGATCTGGGCGGCGGAAAATGCCGTCCAATACGAGGCGGCGGCGACCTTTGCCTCGCAGATCATCAGGATGATGAACACCGCCATCGTCGGATCCGGCGCTCAGCCGGCGGGTGGAGGATGACGAATGTCGCTCCTTGCGGCGCTTGCGGTTGCCGGTTCCGGAATGGCCGCCGAGTCACAGCGGCTTTTGGCCGTGGCCAGCAATCTCGCTAACGCCGACAGCATCGTCAGCGCCGCGGGCACGCCCTATCGCGCTCGCGAAGTCGTATTCCAGGCCGTATCGCCGAACGGCGACGGCACGGCGCCCTCGCAGGTCGGCATGGCCGGGGTGCGGGTGGCGGGGATCGTGGAAAGCTCCGAGCCGCTGCGCACCGTATATGACCCGGGCAGCAGCTTTGCCGACGCCAACGGTTACGTGCAGATGCCGAACGTCGATCCCATCGAGGAGATGGTCAACATGATCTCGGCGCAGCAGGATTATCAGGCGGATCTCGACGCCTTCAACGCCGCCAAGACCCTGGCGCTGCGGACGCTGACGATCTAGGCGCGCCGCCCGCGGCCGCCAAAGCCCTAATGCCGCACAGGAGGAAGCGATGATCACGGCCGCAAGCACGATGCCGGCGACGGTGACCGCGTTACCGGCGGGCACCCAGCTGCCGACCGGCGCGAGCGGGGTCAGCGGCGGGCAGACGCTGACCGAAAACAATTTTTTCCAGCTGCTCACGGCCCAGCTCGAGAACCAGGACCCGCTGGATCCGATGACCAACGATCAGTTCGCCGCCGAGCTTGCGCAATTTTCGACAGCCGACGGCATCCAAACCTTGAATGCGAGCGTCAGCGGGCAGCAGGCAGTAACGCTGGTCGGTCACAATATCGCCGTCAGCGGCAACGCGCTGGTTCTGGGCCAGAACGGCACGGCTACCGGCGCCTTCAATCTTGCCTCCGCGGCCAACACCGTCACGGTCACGATCACCGACGCCACCGGAAAGGCGGTGGCGACGCTGAATCTGGGCGCGATGGCGGGAGGCACTCAAACGTTTTCCTGGAACGGCAAAGGTTCCGACGGCTCGACCGAGCCGCCCGGCACCTATCGGTTCACCGTCAGCGCGACCGCCGCCACCGGCGCCGCCGTGGCGGCGCTGCCCTATGCCGTGGTCCCGGTGACGGCCGTCGTGCTCGGCGGGCAGAACGGGCCTATGCTCGATGTCGGCGGCGGGCTCGCACCGGTCGCGCTGAGCGCCGTCCAGCAAGTGTTCTGAACCTTCATACGGAAGAGCTGCCATGTCGCTGTCAACGGAATTGTCGGGGGTGCAGGCGGCCCAAACCGACATCGACACGATCGGCAACAACATCGCCAATGTCAACACGACCGGCTTCAAGGCCTCGGTCGCCGACTTCGCCGATCTCTACGGAAGCGCGGCGCAGACGGCTCCCGGCCAGGGCGTATTCACGGCCAGCCTGGCGCAGTCCTACACCGAAGGCACGATCAGCCAGACCGGGAACCCGCTGGACGTGGCGATCAGCGGCAACGGGTTCTTCCAGCTGCAGACCGCCTCCGGCATCGTCTACAGCCGCGACGGCGCGTTCCAGATCGACAAAGACGGCCACTTGGTGAACAGCGCCGGCGATGTAGTGATGGGTTTTGCGCCGCCCCCCGCCGGCGGCGGGGTCAGTGTCGGACAGCTGCAGCCGATCCAGATCAGTTCGGCGAACATTGCCGCCAGCGCCACCAGCAAGCTGACGATCGCCGTCAATCTGCCGTCCACCGATGCCGCGATCAATACCACCACGACCCCCTTCAGCACCGGCAATCCCAAGAGCTACGACGAGAGCACGACGACGTCGGTATACGACAGCCTGGGCACGAACCTGTCGCTGACGACATATTTCACACGGGTCAGCGGTTCGGGCTCGCCGAATCAATGGCAGACCCATTATTCGCTGACCAACTCCACCGGCGCCCTGATCGCTTCCGGCGCGGGACCGACCCTGATCTTCAACAGCAGCGGTCAGCTCGTCTCGGGCAGCGGCACGATTGCCGTCAGCGGCCTGCCGGACGGCGCCGCTCCGCTCAATATCGCGCTGAATTTCACCGGGTCGAGCCTGTCCAACCTGCCGTTCGGCGTCAATTCCGTCAGCAATGACGGCAGCGGCGGCGGCGCGTTTACCGGCGTGCAGATCGCCGCAAACGGCGCGGTCACGGGCCAATATTCGAACGGCGCGACGCGGGTCTTCGGCACGATCGCCTTGGCCAATTTCGCCGATCCGCAAGGTCTGGTGCCGCTGACCGGCAATGTGTGGGCGGCTTCGATCACCTCCGGTCCGGCGACGACCGGGATGCCGGCAACCGCCGGTCTCGGGCAGCTCGAACCGGGGGCGCTTGAAGGCTCGAACGTGGATCTGTCGACCCAGCTCGTCAATCTGATCGTCGCCCAGCAAGCCTATCAGGCCAATGTCCAAGGCATCAACGTCGAGCAGCAGAACCTGCAGCGGCTGCTGACGATCCAGTAGCCGGCCGGCGCGCGGTTCCAAGGCTCCGTGCCGTGTCCCAGCAGCTCTTCTACCTTGCCATGGCCGGGCTCGATGCGAGCATGGCGCGGACCACGCTGGCGGCGAACGATCTGGCCAACCGCAGCACCACCGCATTCAAGGCGCAGCGTCCGATCTTCGAGGCCCTGCCGCTCTACGGCCAGGGGCTGCCCGATCGCGTCATGGTCGCCGCGCAGGAGGACAGCGCGGATTTCCGGCCGGGCCCGATCGAGGAGACCGGCCGCAAGCTCGACGTCGCCGTCAAGGGGGACGGGTGGATCGCGGTCCAGGCTCCCGACGGCACGATCGGGCTGACCCGCAACGGGGCGCTGGCGATCTCGCCGAACGGCATCCTCGAGACCAGCGACGGCTTCCCGGTCCTCGGCCAGGGGGCGACGCCGATCGCGCTGCCGCCGCTGCAGATGGTGACGATCGGAGCGGACGGAACGGTTTCGGGCGTGCCGCTCGGGCAGAGCCCGAACCAGATCGCCGCGCTCAACCGCATCATGCTGACCAACCCGCCGACGACCGCGCTGCAGCGCCGCAGCGACGGTCTGTTTCAATATACCGCCGGCACGCCGCCGCCGGACGCTGCGGTGCGCCTGCAAATCGGGGCTCTCGAAGGCAGCAATGCCGATCCGATCTCGCTGATGATGGGCATGATCGAGAATACCCGCATGTTCGAGATGCAGACCGAAATGATGCGGGCAGCCTTCAGCATCGGGCAAGGCCAGAACAGCCCGTTGGCCCTGACCTAGCCGGCCGAATCCTTTTTCAGGGGAATGTGAAATGATCGAATCCTTGGCTGTAGTCCGCACCGGCCTCGAAGGCGAGCAAACCAAGATGGATGTAATATCCAATAATCTTGCCAATATAAATACTACAGGATTCAAAAAAATGCGGCCGATTTTTGCCGACCTTCTTTATGAAAATGACACGCAGGCCGGAGGGTTCACGTCTCAGGCAACAAACTATCCCTCGGGCCTCCAACAGGGCACTGGGGCGAACGTGATCGCGACGGAGCCGATCGATACGCAGGGCAGCCTGGAGCAGACCGGCAATGCGCTCGATCTTGCGATCAACGGCCAGGGCTATTTCCAGATTCTGCTGCCTTCCGGCCAGATCGCCTATACGCGCGACGGCAGCTTCCAGATCAGCGCCCAGGGTCAGGTGGTCACCGCCAAGGGCTATCTGCTGCAACCGCCGATCACGATACCGCGAGGCGCGCAGAACATCACGATCGGCACCGACGGAACGGTCAGTGTGCAAATGCAAAACCAGGCCAATCCGTCACAGATCGGACAGATCCAGCTCGCCAACTTCGTCAACCCGGCCGGCCTGCAGAACACCGGCGACAATCTGGCGATCGAGACCCAGGCCTCCGGCGCTCCGATCACGGGGCAGCCGTCGCAGAACGGGCTTGGCACGGTGGCGCAGGGCTATCTCGAAGGATCGAACGTCTCCGTCGTCGACGAGATGATCGACATGATCGCAACCCAGCGCGCTTACGAGCTCAATACGCAGGCGGCCAAGAACGTCAACGACATGCTCGGCTACCTGACGCAGATGACGCAATAACCGGCATGCGGCCGCGGGCTTCGCCCGCCGCGGTGCTGCTCGCCCTCTCGGGCAGCGTCGCGGCATGCCAGCATGCCCCGCCGAGCAAGCAGGACATGTTGGCGACCCTCGGTCATCTGCCCGGTGGCAGGCCGACGCCGTCGCCGGTCACCAATGGGGCGATCTATCGCGGCAACACCCAGGGCGGGGGTGGTCTCGAACTGTTTCGCGATCATCGCGTGTGGCAGGTCGGCGATATCGTCACCGTCGCCATCGTCCAAAACGCCACCGCCACCAAGAATGTGAGCCAGAATCTCGGCCGTTCCGACAGCCTGTCGAGCACGATCGCGAACTTCTTCGGATTGCCGACCCTGTTCGGTCACTCCAGCTCCAAGACCCAATTCAATCCAAATTTAAACCTTTCGAGCGCCAACTCCCTGCAGGGCAGCGGCGCGACGGCGCAGAGCGACAGCTTCATCACGACGGTATCGGCGATGGTGCAGCGGATCCGGCCGAATGGCGACTTGGTTATTGCCGGAGACGACCAAGTGAAACTCGTCGGCGGCACGGAATACATTCGGATTGCCGGCGTGGTGCGTCCCGAGGACATTGCCGCGGGCAATGTCGTGCAGTCGACGCAGATGGCCGAGGCCCGTATCGAGTTCAGCGGCGACGGCGTCACCTATCTGGCGCCGAAAATGAGCTTTATGCAGCGCCTGTTCCTTTCGGTCAGCACGCTATGGCCAGGCAACTGGTTTGGACAATAATAGGGCTCCTGGTGATCATGAACGCCGCGACCGCGCCGCCGGCGGCCGCCGAGCGGCTGCGGGACCTCGTGCAGGTCGAGGGGGCCCGCGATAACCAGCTGATCGGTTACGGCCTGGTCGCCGGCCTCGCCGGAACCGGCGACCAGACCACCCAGATCCCCTATAGCGTGCAGGCCATCCGCAACATGATGCGGCAACTCGGCCTGACGCTCGATCCCAATGCGTTCATCCAGCCGACGACGGTGGCGGCGGTCATGGTCACGGCCGACCTGCCGAGCTTCACCGAGATCGGGCAGAAGCTGGACGTCACCGTGTCGGCTCTCGGCAATGCCAAGAGCCTGCGCGGCGGCGTGCTGCTGATGACCGAACTCAGGGGCGCCGACGGCCAGGTCTACGCCATCGCCCAGGGGTCATTGCTGGTCAGCGGGTTCGAGGCGAGCGGCCAGGCGGCCTCGACGACCGTCAACATTCCGACGGTGGCCCATATCCCGCGCGGCGCCACCGTCGAGCGCACGCCGCCGGCAAGCTTCATGTCCGGCGATACGATCCTGCTCGATCTCAACAAGCGCTCCTTCGGCAATGCCGCGCGCATCACCGAGGCGATCAATTCCGCGCTGGGACCGGTCGCGGTCGCGGTGGGGCCGGGCCAGGTCGCCGTCAGGGGGCCGCAGACACCCGCCGAGCGCGTGCGCTTTGTCGCCGATCTTCTCGATCTCGAAGTCACGCCGGAACGGCCGCCGGCCGAGGTGGTCATCGACGCCCAAAGCGGCACCGTCGTCATCGGCCAGGACGTTCGCATCGGACCGGCGGCGGTGGCCTACGGACTGCTGTCGGTAACCGTCAACGAAACGCCGCAGGTCTCGCAGCCCGCTCCGTTTAGCCCCAGAGGCCGCACCGTAACGGTGCCGCGCACCCAAATCCGCGCCGGCGAGAAACAGCTCAAGGTTCTTGAACTGCACGAGGCGCCGCGGGTCTCCGACATCGTCCGCAATCTGAATGCGATCGGCGCGACGTCATCCGATCTGATCGCGATCTTGCAGGCCTTGCAGCAGGCCGGCGCGCTGCACGCCCGGATCAAGGTGCTTTAAGGTGGATCTCAGGACTGCCGAACGACTGGCCTTCGTTGCCGACCCCAAAGCCGTCGCCGCGCTCGAGGCGCGCCGGGACGACCCGGCGGTGGCCAAGGCGGTGGCCGAACAGTTCGGCACATTGTTGCTGCAACGGGTGATGCGGGATGGCGACGGGCAGGCCCTCGCCATGGCCGGCGGCACCGGCGGCGATGTCGTCAATACGCTGTTCGCCGATACGATCGCGCAGGCGGCGATGTCCGGCGATCGGCTCGGCTTGGCCGACATGCTGTTCCGCGCGATCGCGGCGACGCAGCCGGCGGCGGCACGGCAGCCCGCACCGCCGCCATCCGCTGCGCTCCCGCCCTATCACGGCTTCCCGCTCTCCCCCTATTGGCAGGCGGGCGGTCTGCGCCCGCTCGCCCATGGCCCGACCGGCACGCTGATCGCGCCGCCCGCTCCTCCCGCAGCCGCTCCCGCGCCCCCGCTGGCGAGCGGCGGCGCGGCGCCGCTACCGGGCGATGCCTCCCGCCCCGATGACACGCCGGCGGCGGCAGGCGCGGTCGCGCCGGATCCCGGGCCGGCATTGCCGGAGGAGGGCATGCCCTCCGCGGACAAGGCCTCCGCGGCCGAGATCGCGGCTTTCGCCCGGCGGATCGGGCCGGCATTGCAATGGGCGGCCGCGCGATTGGGCGTATCGCCCAAGGTTCTCCTCGCGCAGGCGGCGCTCGAATCGGGCTGGGGGCGATCGGTGGTCGGCAACAATGTCTTCGGCATCAAGGCCGGCCCGTCCTGGTCGCAGGCGCGGATATCGGCGCCGACGCACGAGATCGAAGGCGGCCGCGATACGGCGGAACCGGCTTGCTTCCGCGCCTATCCGAGCCTTGCCGCCGCAGTCGAGGATTATGTCTCGCTGATCACCGGCAGCCACCGCTATCGCCCGGCGCTCGGGCTGGGCGACGATGCCCGAGCCTATGGACAAGCGCTGGTAAGAGGCGGCTACGCGACCGACAGCGCCTATGCGGACAAACTCGCAGAGGTCGCCGCCAGCCCCGCGCTTGCCGCCGCGATGGCGCAACTGCCACAAGCGGGCCCGCTCCGGCTCGCCGATCGGGGATAGCCGCGATGCCCGAGGCCTTTCCCGATCTCGATGCCCGCGCATGCCATACCGTGCGGCGGCTCTGCCGTCTGTTCCGGATCGAGCGCACCGGCGGGTTCGAGCACCGCCCGATCGCGATGGTCCGGCGGCTGATCGCGCGCCGCGACGCGCTGATCGACGCGCTGATCGCCCTCGAACCTCGGCGTCGTGACGGGGCCGCCGCCGGTTCCGCTGCGCTCCGCAGTTCGCTGACGGAACTGGCCCGCGAGGTGCAGCGCTCGCGCGAGCATGTCGAGGCGCGCATCGAGCGGTTGCGAGCGGAGCTGGAGCGGCGGCGCGGCGAAGGGCCGCCGACGGGGCTGCGCGAGAGGGCGGGCGGGCAATTTATCGGACGAGGATGACATGAGCGGTCTGACGCAACTCATCGACATCGCCGCCAGCGGTCTTGCCGCGGCGACCGCCGGCATGGAGACCGTTTCCAACAATACCGCCAACGTCAACACGCCCGGCTATGCAAGCGAGGCGGTCTCGCAAATCGCGCTGGCCGGCAATGGCGATCCGGTCGGGGGCGGGAGCGCGGTGACCGCGATCCGCCGCATCTTCGACCAGTTCGTCTTTCAGCAGGTCGTGGGAGCGTCTTCAGCCGTGCAGGCGTCGCAAACATTGCAGGCAACCAGCCAAGCGCTGGCGGCGCTGTTTCCCGTCGCCTCCGGCGGCGCCGGCGGCCTGGGGGCTGCCTTCAACAGCTTTTTCGGCGCCGCGAACACGCTGGCCCAGGATCCGGCGAGCGTGCCGGATCGCGAGGCGCTATTGAGCCAGGCGCAATCGCTGGTCGGCGCGTTCCATTCGGCGGGAGGCCAGGTGGCCGCCAATCTGACCGCGCTCGGCGGCCAGCTGAGCGCGGCCGTACAACAGATCAACACGCTCACCCAGCAGATTGCCGCCCTCAATCAGGCGATTGCGCAGCAGCCGCCGGGAGGGTCGGCCAACGCTCTGCTCGACCAGCGCGACCAGCTCGTGCAGCAGCTCGGCCAGCAGCTCGGCGTGACCCTGCTGCCCGGCGCGAACGGAATGCTCGACATTTATACCGCGAGCGGCGCCGCGTTGGTGGACGGCACCAGCGCCGCGCCGCTTGCCGTCGCCTCGGGCAGCTACGGCGACGGCACGGTCGAGATCACCTACGGGCCGACCGGCCAGGATTTGACGTCCGCTCTTTCGGGCGGCGTGCTCGGCGGCTTGCTGGCCTCCCGCACGCAACTCATCGATGCGCGCAACACCATCGGCGCCCTCGCCGCGGGGCTGGCCCTGGCCGTCAATACGCAGCAATCCCTGGGGCTGGACCAGAACGGCAATCTCGGCCAGCCGCTCTTTTCGCTGGCCGGCCCGGCCGTATATGCCGCAACCACGAACCGCGGCAGCGGCACTCTCTCGGCCACCCTGAGCGATCCCGCCCAGTTCGTCCCCGGCGATTTCATCCTGACCAAGACCGCCGGCGGGTTCGAGGCGACGAATACCGCCACGGGGCAGACGACGGCGCTTGGCAACGGCCCGACCCTGAGCCTCGACGGCATGACGATCGCGGTTTCGGGCTCGGTGCAGAGCGGCGATTCGTTCAAGCTCGAACCGACTGCGGCGGCGGCGCAAACCCTTATGGTCGCCGCCGCCGACCCGGCGGCGATCGCCGCCGCCGCGCCCTATGTCGTCACCGCCGGGGCGATGAGCGGCACCGGCACCATCGTCGATACCAACCAGGGCACCGTTCAAGCGAGCATCGGCGGCCCGCTTGCAGGCAGCGCCTTGCCGCCGGGGGCGGTAATGGTGCCGGCGAGCCTCTTCGGTCAAACCCTGGCGATCGTCTTTACCTCGGCCGCCAATTTCGAGGTGCGCACGAGCGCCGGCACGGTCGTCGCCTCCGGCGCGGTGAGCCCGACCGCCGGAGCGGAGATCGCGATCGCCTTCCCGAGCCCGCCGGCGCCGGGCGGCGAAGTGGACACCGTCTCCCTGTCCGCCGGCACCGCCGCGCCGGGAGACACCTTTACCCTCACCCCCGGCGGCATCGGCAGCAACGGCAATATTGCCGCAATGGCCGCTCTGGCGACGCAGAAGCTCGTATCGGGACAGACCCTTGGCGACGCCTATGCGGCCTTCGTGACCGCCCTCGGCGATAATGGCCAGGAAGCCCAGATAGCCGCAACCGCGGCGCAAGGCGTGATGGCCCGGGCGCAACAGGCCCAGCAATCGATTTCCGGGGTCAATCTCGACGAGCAGGCCGCCAACCTTGTCGCTTACCAGCAGGCCTATCAGGCGGCGGCGCAGGTCATCGCCGCGGCTCAGAGCATGTTCCAAAGCCTTCTGAGCGCCGTCCAGGCAGGTTGAGGGAGGATGACATGCGCATCAGCACCCAGGAATTCCTTCTGGGATCGCTGCCGGATCTGCTGGCCCAGCAGAGCAGTCTCGCTCAGCTCAACCAGGAGATCGCCACCGGCCAGACCATGCCCGACGCCGCCGCCGATCCCGCCGGCGCCGGCCTCAGCCTTCAGCTTGCCGATGCGGTGCAGCATTTCGCCTATGACGCCAAAGCCGCGCAAGGCGCCGCGCTGACGATCCAGACGACCCTCGGCGCGCTGCAGCAGGTTGCCAACATCATCGATCAGCTGCGCCAGGCCGCGGTGCAGGGCGCCAATGCGGCGACGACGGCGGCGGCGCGCCAGTCCCTGGCCACGGTCGCCCAGAATGCGCTGCAGCAGCTCGTTCAGCTCGGCAATGCGCGGGGGGCGAATGGCGGCTACATTTTTGCCGGGTCGAACACAAACACGGCTCCCTTCATCACCGCTGCCAACGGTCAAATCGGGTTCGCCGGCGACGGCGCCGCCAATACCGTCGAAATCGCACCGGGGTTCTCGGTGCCGGTGACGGTTTCGGGGCAGGACATATTCATGAATATCCCGGCTGGCAAGGACGGCGTCGCGGTCACCGCCCAGAGCACCAATACCGGCGGCGCCTTTGCCGTGGTGCAAGGCGTGACCAGCCTTGCCCAACTGAGCGCCGAACGCCTCGCCGGCACCCAGTACGCGATCACCTTCGCCGCCGGCAGCGGCGGCGCCCTCACCTATGCCGTTGCCAGCGGCACCGGCAGCCCGGGCACCGCCGGGTTTGCCGCGACCAGCGGCACCATCGCTTCGGGGAGCTTTTCGCCCGGAATGGATCTGCGGTTCGCCGGGCTCGATATCGCGATCGACGGCTCCCCCGCCGCGGGCGACACGTTCCTCGTCGCGCCCGGCGCGACCGCAAGCCTGTTCCAGACCGTGCAGGCGCTGATCTCGGCCCTCGCCCCGTCGCCGCCGGGGCAGCCGCTCAGCTCCCCGGCGCAACAGCAGATCGAAAACGTCATCGCCAATCTCGACGGGGCGCAGAGTTCCGTCCTGTCGGCGGAGGCCGCGCTCGGAGCGACGCTGGCCCAGATCCAGGCGGTCGCAGCCCAGGATCAAACGCAAGGCACCGATGCCGGGGCCGCGCTTGCCAACCTGCAATCGGCCAACCTGCCGCAGGTTCTCGCGAATTACAGCGCCGGCGTCACGGCGCTGCAGGCGGCGGAATTGGCTTTCGCCAAGATTGAGAACCTGACCCTCTTCGCGGTCATCCGTCCGTGAGCGCCGCGGCGGGGACCGTCGGACCGGGGATGGCCATGGACGATGGCATACTGACCAGGGCCTTGCCGCACGATGCGCGAGGCGGCGGGCTCAAAGGCGCGACCGCCGTGATCGTGATGGGGATGCATCGCAGCGGGACATCGGCGCTCGCCGGCATGCTGCATCACCTCGGGGTCGAGCTGGGCGGCCGCCTGATGCAGGCCTCCCCGGACAATCCGCGGGGCTACTGGGAGCATCTCGACGTCGTTGCCATCACTCACAGCGTGATGGCCAAATTCGGCCGCGGTTGGGACGATATCCGGCCGCTGCCGCCTGGATATCAGGAGGCGGCGCTCGGTCATGAGGCCCGCCGCCAATTGTCCGCCATCCTTTTGCGCGACTTCGCCGGGGTCGGGCTGTGGGGATTGAAGGATCCGCGGCTGTGCCGGCTGACGGCGCTGTTGCATCCGGTGTTCGGGGAACTCGGCATAGAGCCGCGGTTCATCCTGATGCTGCGCCACCCGTCCGAAGTGGCGGCCTCGCTCGCCGCCCGGGACGGGCTGAGCGCGGAGCGCGCCCTCCTGTTGTGGCTGCGCCATACGCTCGAGGCCGAACGCGGAACGCGCGGCCATAAACGGACGATCGTGCATTACGAAGATCTCGTCGGCAGAGTCGGCTGGCGCACCGTCGCGGCACGGATCGCCCGGGAGCTCGGCATCTGCTGGCCGACGGCCGGGGCATCGGCCGAGGCCGCGATCGAGGCCTATCTCTCCCCCGCGCTGCGCCACCATCAGGCGGACGAATCCGGCGGGGATGAAGGCGCCGCGGCAGCAATGGGGGGCTGGGTCGCCACCGTCTATTCGGCTTTTGCCGGCTCCCGAAGCGAAGCCGAGCGGCGCGCGGTGTGCGACACCGTCAGCCGCGAGCTGGAAGCCGCCGATCGCCTGTTTCTGCCGATCATCGGCGAAGTGCAGCAAAGTCGGGAAGCGGGGGAGCGCCGCAGCGCCGAGCTGGCGCAGCGTCTTGCCCGCTTCGAGCATGAAGCCCGCGCGCTGCATGCGCTCGTCTCCCGCAAGGATCTCGAGCTGGACCTGCTCCGGCGCTCCGTCGCGGCGGCCAGCGGGATTACGCCCGCCCCCGGGCCGCTCACGGCCGAACAAGCGTATGCGCGCTGGATCGAGAACCGCGCCTCGACGGCGCTAGCCCGCCCGGAATGGGTCGCCGAACGCGTCGCGGAGTGGCCCTTCATGCCGAAGCTGGCGCTGGGCATGATTCTTCTGGCCGGCACCGAGGCCCGCCTTGCCCTGACATTGCGCTCGCTGTCCCTGCAAACGGTCGGCGAGTGGGAATTGCACGTCGTCGCCGAAACCGACCCTCCGGAGCTCTTCGCCGACGAGAAGCGGCTGTTTTGGCACCGCAGCGAGGGCTCTGCCGCGGAGGCGCTGAACCGGCATCTGACGCGGTCGGCGGCGGACTGGGTGGCGTTGATCGACGCCGGGGATCAGCTCGCTCCGCAGGCCCTGTTCAGCATTGCCGACGCGCTGTTCCGACATCCCGAATGGGGCGCGGTCTACAGCGATGAGGACAGCATCGATCTCCAGGGCCGGCGGTCGCGGCCGCATTTCAAGCCGGACTTCAACCTCGATCTGTTGCGCAGCCTGCCCTACATTGGCGGATTGCTCGCGGTGCGGCGCGGCCTGTTCGCGGATCGCGGCGGCTTCGATGGCAAGTGGGACGGCGCCGAAGAATACGATCTCGCCCTGCGCCTTGCCGAGCATCCGGGGCCGGCTGCGATCGGGCATATCGCCGACATTCTCTATCACCGCCTCGCGGGATCGGGGCGCTCGAAACGGCCGCTCGCTGCGATCTGCGCCGACATGCCAAGGCTCGTGCAGGCCCATCTCGACCGATCGGGGGTGGCGGCCGCTGCCGAGCCCGGGGCGCAGCCGTATTTCTGCCGCGTACACTATCGCCACGAGGGGCCGGAGCCGCTCGTCTCGATCATCGTTCCGACGCGCGATCAGCTGCCGCTGTTGAGGCGCTGCATCGAAACCGTCCTGAAAATTACCGAATATCAGAATTACGAACTGATCATTGTCGACAACGACAGCGCCGACGCCGACGCCTGCGCGTATCTGAAGAACATCGAAGACCGCTTCGCGGAGATCGGCAGCCGCGTTCGCGTGTTGCATCATCCGGGAGAATTCAACTTCTCGGCGATGAACAACCGCGCGGTGCGCGAAGCGGCGCGCGGCGACTATCTCTGTCTGCTCAACAACGACGCCGCGCCGCTGGAGGGGGGCTGGCTCGGGGAGATGATGTCGCTCGCCCGCCGGCCGGAGGTCGGGGCCGTCGGGGCCAAGCTGTTCTACGGCGACGGCCGCATCCAGCACGGCGGTGTGATCCTCGGGATCGGGGATGGATCACCGGCCGACCACCCCTACAACGGCGACCCTGGAGATGCCTTCGGCTATTGGGGCAGATTGCAGGTGGTGCAGAATTTTTCGGCGGTGACGGCGGCGTGTCTGGTCACGCGCCGCTGCGTTTACGAAGCCGTGGGCGGCCTCGACGAGGAAGCGTTCGCGGTTGCCTACAACGACATCGATTACTGCCTGCGGATCAGCGCCGCCGGATACCTGGTCGTATGGACCCCCTATGCCCGACTCGTGCATGACGGCAGCGCGAGCCTGCGCTCGGGCGTCGAGCCGAAATCGGCCGCGGACAAGCAGGCCCGCTTCGCGCGCGAAAGGCTCGCGATGTATCGGCGCTGGATGCCGCAGATCGCCTTCGACCCCGCCTATAACCGCAATCTCTCGTCCCTGGGCTTTGGCTTTGCCGTCGAAAGCGAAGGGGCGCCGACCTGGGATCCGCAGTTCCGGCCGCGAGCGCGCGTGATCGCCTACCCGGCCGATCGCGAAGGGTGCGGCGAATACCGCATCATCGCCCCTTCGCGGGCGCTGTTCAAAGCGGGCATGGTGCATTGCTGCGAGACGATGCGCCTTGCGACCCCGCCGGAAATGGCGCGCATCGCGCCGCAGAGCGTCGTGCTCCAGCGCCAGCTCGAATGGCATCAGATCGCGTTCATCGAGCGGCTGAAAGCCTTGAGCCCGGCGTTTCGCGTCTTCGAGATCGACGATCTGATCACCAACCTGCCGCCGAAGAGCGTGCACCGCAAGGCGATCGCACCCGATATCGGGGAGCGGTTGAGAAAGGCCCTGGCCCTGTGCAATCGCCTGGTCGTCAGCACCGAGCCGCTGGCACGCGCCTATGGCCGGCTGTGCGACGAGGTCGTCGTCATTCCGAACCGCCTGGAGAAAAGCCGCTGGCTGGGCCTTGCGCCGCGGCGGCGGCAGGAGGGCAAGCCGCGCGTCGGCTGGGCGGGCGGGGTCGGTCATACCGGCGATCTGGCGGTGATCGCCGGGGTCGTCGAAGCGACGGCGAAGGAGGTCGACTGGATTTTTTTCGGCATGTGTCCGCAGAATCTGCGGCGCCATATCGCGGAGTTTCACGATTTCGTCCCGCTGCACGACTATGCCAAAAAGCTCGCCTCCCTCGACCTCGATCTCGCCGTTGCGCCGCTCGAATACCATCCCTTCAACGAAGCCAAGAGCAACCTGAAGCTGCTCGAATACGGCATCCTTGGATATCCGGTCGTATGCACCGACATCCTCCCCTATCAGTGCGACCTGCCGGTCTTCCGCGTCGCCAACCGGTTCCAGGCCTGGGTCAGGGCGATCCGCGACCTGGCGGCCGATCGCGCGGCCTGCCGGCGGGCCGGGGAACGCTTGCGCCAGGCGGTTATCGACAACTGGCTGCTCGAAGATCATCTCGATGAGTGGCGGCGGGCCTGGCTGCCGTGAGCGCATGCCCCCTGCCTTCCGCAGCTTTCCACGGGTGGGCCGATCCGTCGTCCCGACGGATCGCGGCGCGGCGGAGAGGGCCTGCAACAAAATCGGAAAGCGTACGTCCTTCCTGGCGTGAGCGCCTGTTGCGGGCATCGCAGGCCCGGAACGGCGCAGGTCATGACCACCCCAAGCCGCCGCCGGGCTCCCCACCTCCCGGCCGGCACCAGGAGCAAAGCAATGTTGGCAGGTACCATCAACACCAATATCGATGCCCTTTATGCATTGAATGCTCTGCAAAACACTGCGAATACGACCAACACCCTGGAGCAGCAGCTTTCTTCCGGCCTGGCGATCAACGGCCCGCAGGACAATCCCGCCGGATACATTGCGGCGCAGGGGTTCACCACCCAGATCGGCGGCACCCAGCAGGCGATCTCCAACGTCAACCAGGCGATCGCGCTGGTGCAGACGGCGGACGGCGCGGTCACGCAGCAGGTCAACATCCTGCAGCAGATCCGCAACATCGCCGATCAGGCCGCCAACGGCATCAACAGCGCCCAGCAGCTGCAGTCATTACAACAGGTCGTCTCACAGCTGCAGACCCAGGTCACGACGATCGCGCAGCAGGCCGTATTCAGCGGCCTCAACCTGCTCGACGGCTCGTTCAACGCCGTCCAGTTCCAGGTCGGCGCCTCGGAAGGCCAGACGATCGGGCTGTCGATCGGCAGCACGCTCGCCACCCAGATCGGCGCCTATCAATCCTCGGCCTCAGCCACGGGACTGTACAAAACCGACGGCAGCGGCACCGGCGGGGCCGGCGACGTATCGGGAAACTCTTTCGCGATCACCTCCGGCGGGGTCGGCGCCTTCACAGCCGGCACGATCGGCGTATCGGGTTCGGCCGGCGCCAAGAACATCACCGTCACCGCAAAGACCGAATCGGCCAAGGACATCGCGGCCTCGATCAACGCCGTCACCCCGCAGACCAACGTCACCGCGACCGCCGATACCAGCGTGGCTTTTACGGTCACCTCGGGCTCGATCTCCTTTGTTCTCGGCAACGGCAATGGCGGGGCGCAGACCAACGGGGTCAATATCTCCGCCACCGTGACCAGCGTCTCGCAAAGCGGCCTGCAACCCCTGGTCAACGCGATCAATGCGGAAACCGGTACGACCGGCATTACCGCTTCGGTCAATGCCAACAATCAGCTGGTGCTGACCCAGGCGCAAGGCGACAACATCTCGATCACCGGCTTTGCCGGCACCGGCACGCTCGCCGCCGGCGGAACCTCGACGGTCACGCTCAAGAGCGGCGGGACGACCTCGGCGACCGTCCAGGGCGTCGTCACCCTGCAATCGAACGAGAATTTCGCCTTATCCAGCGCCGCCTCCGACATCGGCCTCAACACCACCTCCTCGCTGTCGACGCTGGCGGCGGTGAATGTCAGCACGATTTCCGGCGCCAATGCGGCGCTCGACGTCGTCGATTTCGCCCTGCAGCAGCTCGAGAATATCGGGGCTCAGCTCGGCGCCGTGCAGCAGCGGTTGCAGGCCACCGCCGCGAATCTGCAGACGACCGACACCAGCCTGACCACGGCGCGCTCGGTCGTCCAGGACGCCAATATCCCGCAGGTCACCACGCAATTGACGCAAGAGGAAATCCTGCAGCAGGCCGGGGTATCGGCGCTGGCCCAGTCGAATGTGCTGGAGCAGAGCTTCCTGAAGCTGCTGCAATAACGCACGGATTACGCCGGGAAGCGAAGCAGGCCCGTCCCCGCCCGCAGGCGTCGGGGGCGGGCCTTCGCAAAAGCGGGAAGCCAGCTCATGGCAACAGTGACCGGAATCCTGACCTCGAGCCAGATCACGTCGCTGATCCAGCAGGCAAGCGCGGCCTACCAAGCCCCCGCCAATGCGCTGCAGGCCCAGGAACAACCGATCGAAACCAAGATTTCCGCCCTCGACAAGGTGCAGGGCGCATTATCGAGCCTGCAATCGGCGATTTCCGGCCTCGCCGACATGCAAAGCTTCGCCCAGCGCACGGTGACGACCAGCCCGTCCGGCGCGGTCTCGGCCACCGTCACCAATGCCGCCGCACCAGGCACCTATAATCTGACGAACATCCATCTCGCCCAGGCGCAGAGCCTGATCTCGTCGGGCTACGCCAGCGCCAGCGCCAGTCTCGGCACGGGATCGCTGACGATCAAGGTCGGCAGCGGGCCGGCTACGACGGTCACGATCACGAGCACGCAGGACAGCCTCGCCGGCATCGCCAATGCGATCAACCAGGCCAATGCCGGGGTGGCGGCGACGGTACTGTACGACGGGACCTCCTATCATTTGGTGCTGACCGGCGATGCGACGGGCGCCGCCAACGCCTTCACGGTCACCGGTTCCGGCGGGCTGACGGGGTTGAGCTACTATCCGGGATCGTCCGGCCTGACCCGCCTCCAGGCGGCCGCCAACGCCGGGTTTTCGCTCAACGGCATCGCCATCAGCAGCGGTTCCAACACCATCACCGGGGTGGTGCCGGGATTGACCCTGGTCCTGGCAGCAAGCGGCTCGGCCACGGTCCAGGTCAGCCAGAGCGCCGCCGCGCTCGACAAGGCGGCAAACAATCTGGTCTCCGCGCTCAACGACGTGCTCGGCACGATCAATCAGTACGCCTCCTACAATCCGACTAGCGGCGGCGGGCCGCTGCTCGGAGATGTCGGGCTCGACGTCGTCCGCACCGCCCTGCTCGACGCGATAACCGCCCCGGGCGGCGCGGGGAGCGGGCAAGGTACGCCCTATAATTCGCTCAGCGCGATCGGGTTCGGCGTCACCAGCAGCGGCACGGTGACGTTCAACGATGCCGCGTTCCAATCCGCCGCGGCAGCCAATTACAATGCCGTCGCGGCGCTCCTCGGCGAAGCCGGGGTGGCCAGCAACGCCAACGTTTCGGTGCAGAGCCTCGGCGCCGCCCAGCCGGGGACCTACGCAGTCGATGTCACCGCGAACTCCGCGGGCGCGGTCAGCGGCACCGTCAACGGGCAGGCGGCGAGCGGTACGGGGGGCGTGATGGTGGTCACCGGTCCCGGGCCGGCGCAGGGACTGGCGTTGCAGATCTCGCCCGGGGTAACGGGCAATCTCGGCCAGGTGACGATCAGCCAGGGTCTCTTCGGCACGCTTTCCAGCATTGTCAACTCGGCCCTGGCGAGCGGGACGGGCAGCATCACCTCCGAGCTCGCCGGCCTCAATGCGACCATAACCTCGATGAACCAGCAAATCGCGGCGCTGCAGCAGCAGGCGCAGCAGGAGACGCTCGCCCTCACCCAGCAATACGGCGCCGCCCAGGCGACACTGTCGCAGCTCACCACTATCAGCAATTTCCTCAGCACCTATTTCAACCAGACCTCGGGCTGAGCGGAGGGAGCCATGGACCTGAGAGAGTCCTTTCGCGAGCTTGCAGCCTATCGCACGGTCGAAGGGGTCGGTGCCGAGCCCGCGGAATTGATGAAGATGGCCTTGGACGGGGCGCGCACGTTTCTGCTGCAGGCCGAGGCCGCGATCGCCGAACACGACCGCCCAAGAAAGGCCCGGGCCCTCAACTCGGCGGCGCATCTCATCGAATTCATGCTGGGTCTGTCGGGCATCGAGCACGGGCCGCTCTCCGAGCGCCTGGCCGAGGTCTACCGATATGTGCTGGCGGCGATCCTCAAAGGAAACGTCTGGGACGACGCGCAGGCGGTGGCGGCCGGGCGGGTGGCCCTCGAGGAGCTTGCCGCCGTCTGGAGAAAGGTATTTCCCGATACGCCCGCTCGTGAGAATGTCTGAGGCCGATAGCGCTGACGGCGAGGAACGAGAATGCCCGATCCCCTCTATAGGGTGAACCCGGCGCAACCGCCGGAGATTGCCCCGGCCGGACAGACATCGGCGGCGCCGGCATCGAGCCGGCCGCCGCGGCCGGCGCCGGCCGCGGCGGATTCGGCCGATGTCGCGCGCACCGAGACATTGCTGGCGACGATCGCGGCGGCGGCCGAGAGCATTCCCGAGGTGGATCAGGCCCGGATCGCCGAATTGCAGCGCGCGCTCCTCTCCGGCACGTATCAAATCGATCCGCAGCACATCGCCCAGAAGATCGTCGAGCTTGAACAGCTGCTCGCCGCCAAAGGGCGGCAGGAGTGAATGCGAACGATCCGGGAGCAAGTCACGGAGGCGGCTTGTGAGGATATCGGCGCCGCGAGGACGGCGACGGCTTCAGCCCGGCCGGCAAATCCGCGAAAATCGGATCGTCGGCGGCCGCTTTGGTCTCGTCCCGGATCCATTCCAGGACCCGGACCAGCCGGCGCGCCGCCTGGTGAATGTCATCCCGATCGATGATGTCGCAAAAGGCTTCCAGCAACTGTTCGAGGCAGTCCGCCTGTACGGGAGTGCGGTCGGGAGAGATCCTGCCACCGCGGCGGTCATGGCCCGATCCGCACAACCGCCGAGCAGGCCATGCTTTGCAACAGCCCATAAATCGTCCTTTCTTAAGCCGGCTGATACCGCACAAGGGCGCAAGGCTGCACCCGGAAGCCCGGTGCCAACGGCCGCGCTTTGTTCGAACGCGAATTCCTGAGGCTCGGATACGGCTTGCAGCGAGCGTCTAAGGGGGTTTGCGGCAGCGGAGACCCCCTGCTCTCGGCCGTTGCCACGGCGAACAACCAAAGGAGGCCATCGATCGCAGACCCCCCTGACGAGCTGGTGGAGGCCGGATGTCCGCAAACGCCGTTCGACATGGACACCGGCCGGTATCGCTGGCGCGCCCGCGCCGAGCAGGGGCAGGAACGAGGGCCATGCTCCGGCCCGCCTGCGCGAGATGTATCCTCGCCCTCACCGCAAGAGCCCCCGACAAAGCCGGACCCCGATAGCTTGAGCCGCGCGGGCGGCTCCTCCTGCGGCAACGGAGTTGCCGCGGAATGCGCCCTTTTATCGGACCGGCACAACCATCCATACGCTTTCCCGTCGGCAGTACACCTTGACGATAATAGGGAACTTTGCAACTTTGCCGACATGGCACATCTTATGCGCGTTAAGGGCGAAATAGTTTTTCCTAATAATATTAAGAGTTTACGAATCCGGAAGCGGCTGACCCAGGCGCAGCTCGGCCGGCTGATGGAGCCGCCGCTCAGCGAATCGACGATCTCGAAAATAGAGAGCGGCGAGCGCCGTCTGAACAACCTGCAGCTCGCCAAACTGGCCGCGATCCTGGAATGCCGCGCCGACGAGATCCCGGTTATTACCGGTCGCGACCCGCCGGCTACGGTGCGCAGCTGGGAAACCGCCCAGCAGGAGGCGGTCAGGCACAGCATCGAGAGCGGCGCCGCCGCGACCGCCTATGTCCTCGCGCAGTTGCGCAAGCGGTACGGCAAGACGATGCAGCAGGTGGCGACCGCCATCGGCATGACGTTGTCGGTCTATCACCGGCTGGAAATGGCCAGCCGCGCGATCCAGAAAGACGAGATCGAGGCTATCGCCAAATTTTACGGGCTGACGGGTGAAACCCTGATCTCCCTGTTCGAGCGGCGGGCGCGCGAAAACCTGCGGCAGTTGAAACAGGGCGTGCCGCCGGAACAGCTGTTGCCGCGCATGCCGCGCGCCTTGCTGAAAGAAGATCGCAAATGGAAACGGCTGGGGGCGCTCGAACGCTATGCCATCCACCGCAGCATCCGGCGCTCCCGCCCCCTGAGCGCGACCATGACCCTTCCCGTCTACGGCAATATCAGGACCAGGCAGGACGGGGTTCGGGAATTCACCCTTGCCCGCGATGCGATGGTCGGCCAGCTGCCGGCCCATCAGCTCCTGCCCGATGAGGGGAGTTTTCTCGTCCGCAATTTCTCGACGCGTCTTGGCTTCCTGATGCGGCCCGGGGCGCTTGCCTGCGTCGATCCGCAGACGCCCGCCGCCATCGGCGATCTTGCTTTTCTCGTACGGCGCGACGGGAGCGCCGATGCGGCGTTTGTGACCGGCGACGGCATAGGGCCGCTGCGCTTGAAAATGTACAATCCGGAGGAAGAACTCCCGCTCGATGACGACAGCATCGCCGAGGTGCTGCGCATCAGCATGCTGATATTGCCGTGATCGGCCGCGACCGCGCCCGACGGATCACGCCGACGCCGGCGCATCCCCGGCTTGTAGAGGGCTGAGGCTTATGGGGCGACCTGTTTCCGTCAGGCTGTATGCGAGTGTCGGAGCGGAGCTGACGCATTATGACGTCGATGTCGACGGCGCCGCGCTGACCCGGCGCGGCACCGTGACCTTGCCGGCCAATGTGCACTACGCCTGGCCGCACGCCTCGCGGCGGGTTCTTTACGTCGCCGCAAGCAATGGCGAGCCCGGCGCCGCCGGCCGCGCCGGCGATAGGCATTCTGTCAGCGCGCTCGCGATCGACCCGGAATCGGGCGCCCTTGGCGAGCACGGCGCGCCGCTGCCATTGCCGAGCCGCCCGATCCACATCACGACCGACACCCCCTGCAAGCACGTGCTGGTCGCGTTCAGCAATCCGAGCGGGCTTAGGGTCTATCGTCTCAACGCCGACGCCACGCCGGGCGCGGAGATCGTGCAGCCGCAGGCCGTCGATGCCGGCATCTACGCGCATCAGGTGCGGGTCACGGCCGACAACCGGCTTGTCATCCTCGTCACCCGCGGCCATGACGCCGCGCCCGGCAAGCCGGAAGCGCCGGGAGCGCTGAAGGTCTTCCGCTATCGGGGCGGCCGCCTTGGCGATGCGGTCTCGATCGCACCCGCGGGCGGCTACGGCTTTGGGCCGCGTCATCTCGATTTCCACCCGAACGGGCGATGGGTCTATGTCGCGCTCGAGCGGCAGAACAAGCTCGACCTGTTCGTGCGCGACGGCGATCGCCTGTCGGACAGGCCCCTCTTCCGCAAGGACACATTGGCCGAACCCGGCCATATCCGCGGACGGCAGATCGCCGGCACGGTCCATGTCCATCCCAACGGCAGGTTCGTCTACGTCGTCAACCGCGCTTCGAGCACGATCGACAGCGGCGGCCTGCGGGTTTTCGCCGGCGGCGAAAACACGCTCGCCGTCTTCGCCATCGATCCGACGAGCGGCGAACCGCACCCGATCCAGCACATCGATACGCGCGGCATCCATTGCCGCACCTTCCACATCGACCCGAGCGGGCGGCTGCTGGTCGCGGCCCATATCATGCCGTTGCTGGTCAAGGACGGGGCGGAGCTGCGCACCGTTCCGGCAGGCCTTGCGCTGTTCCGCATCGGCGATGACGGCCGGCTCGCCTTCATCCGCAAATACGACGTCGAAGTCGGCGCGCGCATGCTGTTCTGGATGGGCATGGTCGCGGCCGCGCCTTAGCCTTTGACGGCGGCTTATGCGCGACGGACGCCGATCTCATCGAGATGGCGGAGCAGGTCCTGCGGATCCTCGTAGACGCGATAGGCGCCGGCGCGCTCCAGCTCTTCCTGTCCGTAACCGCCGGACAACACGCCGACCCCGAGCGCCCCGGCGCGGCGCGCCGCCAGCAGATCCCAGATGCTGTCCCCGACCACGACGGCGTCCCTGATTTCGGCGCCGAGCCGCTCGGCCGCGGCCAGGAACAGATCGGGATCGGGCTTGGCGTAGCGGACCTGGTCGCGGGTCACGACCGGCACGCGGTCCGGGTCGACGCCGAGCCTTGCAAGGGTCGGCTTGGCGCTCTCCATGCGGCTGCTCGTCGCGATCGCCCAGGGCACGCCGGCCTCGCTCAGATGCCGCAGCAATTCCTGCGCGCCGGGCAGCGGCCGGATCCCCGGCGCATGGCGCGCATAGGCCTCGGCATGTCGCCGCTGCAGCCGCTCTACCAGTTCATCGGTGATGGCCACTCCGGTCTCGCGCAGCAGCGCGTTCGCAAACAGACCGCCGCTCATGCCGATCTTGCGGTGGATGCGCCAGATCGACAGCGCGATCCCGGCCTCGCCGAGGGCTTCGTGCCAGGCGAGGACATGCTGGTAAACGCTGTCGACCAGAGTGCCGTCGAGATCGAACAGGAACGGTACAGCGCGCGTCTTTGCCATTGGCAACCCCTTTCCCGATCGGCCCGGGCGCGTCCGCCCCCTCGCGCAGCGCCGTCACGACCGCCCGCAAGGCTAGGCGGCGGAGGCGGCGAGCGCCTCGTCGAGGTCGCGGATCAGATCCTCGGCCGCCTCGAGGCCGATCGACAGCCGCACCACGTCCGGCCCGGCGCCGGCGGCTAGGCGCTGCTCGTCGGAGAGCTGGCGGTGCGTGGTCGAGGCCGGATGGAGGATCAGGCTCCTCGTATCGCCGATATTGGCGAGATGCGAGAACAGCCGCACATTCTCGACCAGCCTGACGCCGGCCTCGTAGCCGCCCTTGACGCCGAAGGTGAAGACCGCGCCCGGCCCTTTCGGCAGGTACTTCTTCGCCAGCGCGTAATAGGGGCTCTCCTTCAGCCCGGCATAGGAGACCCAGGCGACGCGCGGGTGCCCGGCAAGGAATTCGGCGACCTTCCGGGCATTTTCGACATGGCGGTCCATGCGCACGTGCAAGGTCTCGATCCCGGTCAGGGTCAAAAAGGCGTTCATCGGCGACAGGGTCGGCCCGAAATCCCGCAGCGCCACCGCGCGCGCCTTGGTCGTGAACGCGAAATCGCCGAAATTCTCGTAGAATTTGAGGCCGTGATAGGCCGGCTCCGGCTCGGTCAATGACGGAAACCGGCCGCCCTGCGCCCAGTCGAAACGGCCCGATTCGACCAGCATGCCGCCCAGGGCGTGACCGTGTCCCGACAGGAACTTGGTCGTCGAATGGACGATCAGATCGGCGCCCCATTCGAACGGCCGGCACAGATAGGGGGTGGCCAGCGTGTTGTCGACGATCAGCGGGATGCCGGCCTCGTGCGCGATCGCCGCGACCTTCTCGATATCGACGACGATGCCGCCGGGATTGGCGAGGTTTTCGACAAAGATCGCCTTGGTTCGCGGCGACAGCGCCTTGCGGAAATTCTCGGGCTCGGTCGGATCGACAAAGCGGCAGGTCCAGCCGAGCTTCTTGAACGACAGCCCGAACTGGGTCAGCGAGCCGCCATAGAGATTGCGCGAGGCGATGAACTCGTCGCCCGGCTCGAGCAATGTGAAGAAGACCAGGAACTGCGCGGCGTGGCCGGAGGCGGCGGCGAGCGCCGCACGTCCGCCTTCAAGGCTGGCGACGCGCTCTTCGAGCACGGCCACGGTCGGGTTGGTCAGCCGCGAGTAGATATAGCCGAAATTGTGCAGGTTGAACAACGAGGCGGCATGATCAACGTCATCGAAGACATAGGAGGTGGTCTGATAGATCGGCGTCGAACGGGCGCCGGTCACCGGGTCGGGGGCAGCACCGGCATGGATCGCCCGGGTGGCAAAATCATAGGCGAAATTGTGCGAGGGCGGCGGCTTGGCGGCGCGGCGCGGCGCGCGCGGCGCCTGCGGGGCGCGGTTTTGGATGATGCTGCTGTTGACGCCGCTCCACGACAATTCGCCGGCGAGCCGGCCGAACTCGATCTTCGGACAGCGGTTCATGACGACCTCGATCCCGGCCGCCGCCGCCCGCGCCGCCGCCTCGTCATTGCGGATGCCGAGCTGCATCCACACCACCTTGGCGCCGATCGCAATCGCGTCCTCGACGATCCTTGGCGCCTCGCCGGCCGGTCGGAAGATGTCGACCATGTCGATCGGCTCGGGAATATCGCGCAGCGAGGCATAGACCCGCTCCCCGAGCAGCCTCTGTCCGGCGATGCCGGGATTGACCGGGATCACGCGGTAGCCTTTGCCCTGCAGATATTTCATGACGAAATAGCTCGGCCGGTTCCAGTTCGACGAGGCGCCGACCATGGCGATCGTCCTGACGCGCTCGAGGATCGAGCGCAGCTGCGCATCGCTATAGGGGATGGGTTCAAGAGTGCTCATCGCGGATCCCATAAAGGCAAGGCGGCCTGCGGCCGCGGCCGCTTGTGATACTAACGCGGATCGGCGGCGAACCGGAAAGAACGGGCGGCGGGCCGGCGGCCCGGGCCGGTTCACGCCCTGTGATCCCGGCCGGCTTCCTCGTTCCGCGCCGGCGCTTCCCGCCGCCTCCGGCTTCCACCCGGATGCCGCGCCGGCTCAGATGCTCGCAATCTCGGCCATGAGCGGGTTGAAGCGGTCGGCCGCCTCGTATTGCACCCAGTGCCCGGCCCCGGGAATGACCTCGAAACGGGCGCCTGGCTGCACCTCTTGCAGCACCCGGGCGCGCTCGGCAAGGTGAGGCCAGGCGGTCGCGTCGCGTTCGCCCCAGATGCCGGCGAGGCGGGCGCCGATGCGCGGCAGCACGCGGGCGAGCGCGTCGCCGCGCGAGAATCGGCGGCTTTTGATGCGGCCGCGCGGCGCGTTCTGCGCCTGGATATAGACCGCCAGTTCATCGATCCTGGCCGGGTCGGCGATCATCAGCACCGCGAGATTGTGGCGGGCGACGGCGAGCGCCTCGGCCTCGCCGGCGCCCGGCGGCAGACGCTGCAGCTCGGTCGGCTGGCGCACGAGCCCAAGCCCGTTCGAACCGATCAAGGTCAGCGCCCGCACCCGCTCGCCGAGCTGGGCCGCGACATGGCCGCCAAGCACGCCGCCGAACGAGAATCCGGCCAGATGCACTGGCCTGTCCTTCGGCAGGACGCGGTCGAGCCCCTCCGCGACGATCCGCGCCAGCCCCTCGGCCGTATGCGGTTCGGGCGGCGTCGCCGACTCGCCGAGGCCCGGCAGATCCGGCACCACGACCGTAAAATTGCGAGCCAGCGGCAGCACGTTCCGGATCCAGTGCAGCCACGAGCCGTAGCCGCCGTGCAACAGCACGAGCGGGGGACCGCCGCCCCAGATGCGCCAGACCATCCGCCCCTCCCCGCACGGCGTTTCCCGCCGCTCCGCCCTGGCCGCCACACTCTCCACAAAGGCGATCGTCGCTTCGCTGATCCGCTTCACAGACCTCTCCGCCATACTCCGCACGCGCCGTCCGCTGATACCGGGTTTCCGGCCGCACGCCTAGCTCTGTTGGGATATAAGGCGGGGAAGAGCGGGCCGGCGAGGGCGGGGATCCTGTGCGACAGCGGCGGGCGGCCCGCGGCGCGGCGGCCATCCACGCCCCCTCATCCGGGAGCTGCCGCTGTTCGTGGCTCTTTGCCGGCGCTAAGATACCGTTATAGATCTGCTCTCTATTCCAACGGCCGCCTTGTGCACCATATCTGGAGCGGCTGCCATCGCCCGGACGAAGCCGGGCGGCGCCGCACCGCTCGGAGCCGGACATGCCGAAACGACAGCTTGAAACGTTGATGTGGGCACAGGCCTGCGAGGCGATGGAGCGGGCCCAGCGTCTGCATCGCCAATTCTTCCATCGCGGCTATTCGACCCCGCATTGGGAGGCGCCGTGCGATATTTTCGAGACCGACGAGGCCCTGGTGATCCTGGTCGCGCTGCCCGGCGTCGAGCCCGACCGGATCACGGTCACCCTCTCCGCCGGGGTCATTGTCGTGCGGGGCGAACGCCCGCTGCCGAGCGAGCTGGCAAACGCGCGGATCCATCGCCTGGAGCTGCCGCACGGCATTTTTGAGCGCCGCATCGAGCTGCCGCCGGTCCGCTCCGAGATTTCCGGCCGGCACTTGGCCAATGGCTGTCTGATGCTGAAGCTCCATAAAATATGACGGCCGCGGCGCCGCCGAGACCGCGAAGGAATTGCGCCATGATGGCCCTCGAAGATCAAAATTTACGTTCGCAGGCGGGCGCCGTATCCGCCGCCCCGTCGCCGGAAACGGTGCTCGCCGGCATTCCGGCGCTGCCCGAGGATGCGCTGATCCTGATCCCGACCCGCAACCTCGTGCTGTTTCCCGGCACGGTTCTGCCGCTGACGCTCGGCCGGCAGCGTTCGATCGCCGCCGCCCAGGCGGTGATCCGGCTCAATCGCACCGTCGGCCTGGTGCTGCAGCGGGAGGCGGGAACCGAGGATCCGATCCCGGTCGATCTGCACCGGATGGGAACCGAAGCCAGCGTTCTGCGCTACGTGACGAGCCCCGACGGCACCCATCACGTGATCTGCCAGGGCGAGCGGCGCTTTCGCATCGTCGAGTTCCTCGAGGGCTATCCGTTCCTCGTGGCAAGGGTCGTGCGCCTTTCCGAGAGCGATGTGCAAACCCCGCAGATCGCCGCCCGGGTGCTGGTTCTGAAACAGCAGGCGACGGAGGTCCTGCAGCTGCTGCCGCAGGCCCCGGCCGAACTCGTCACCGCCGTGCAATCGGTCAATTCGGCGCCGGCGCTGACCGATCTGGTCGCCAGCTTTCTCGACATCACCCCGGCCGAGAAAGAGGAGCTGCTCGAAACCCTCGACATCGAGCGCCGGCTCGAGCGCGTTTCCTCGCTGCTGGCCTATCGCGCCGAAGTGCTGCGGCTGTCACGCCAGATCAGCGAGCAGACCAAGGAGAAGATGGACGAACGCCAGCGCGAATTCCTATTGCGCGAGCAATTGCGCACGATCCAGAAGGAGCTGGGCGAGGGCGAGGACGCAAAAAGCCAGGAAATCGCCGAGCTGGCGAAAAAAATCGCCGAGGCCAAGATGCCGCCCGACATCGAGGCGCATGCCAAGCGCGAGCTGTCGCGCCTCGAACGCATGCCGGAGGCGGCCGGCGAATATTCGATGGCGCGCACCTATCTCGAATGGCTGGTCGAGCTGCCCTGGGCGGCGGAAGAGCCGGCGCCGATCGATGTCGGCGAGGCGCGCCGCATCCTCGATGCCGACCATTACGGGTTGAACCGGGTCAAGCGGCGCATCCTTGAATTTCTCGCAATCCAGAAGCTGAACCCCGGCGGGCGCAGCCCGATCCTGTGCTTCGTCGGTCCGCCGGGGGTCGGCAAGACCTCGCTCGGCCAGTCGATCGCCCGCGCGACCGGGCGCAAATTCGTCCGCGTCAGCCTCGGCGGCGTGCATGACGAGGCCGAGATCCGCGGTCATCGGCGCACCTATATCGGGGCGCTGCCCGGCAACATCATCCAGGCGATCCGCAAGGCGGGCAGCCGGACCTGCGTGATGATGCTCGACGAGGTCGACAAGCTCGGCCGCGGCTTCCAGGGCGATCCCGCATCGGCCCTGCTGGAGGTGCTGGACCCCGAGCAGAATTCGACCTTCCGCGACAATTATCTCGGCGTGCCGTTCGACCTGTCGCGCGTGATGTTCATCACCACCGCCAATGTCCTCGACAGCATACCGGGGCCCTTGCGCGACCGCATGGAGGTCATCGACCTGCCCGGCTATGTCGAGGATGAGAAGCTCGAAATCGCCCGCCGCTATCTCGTCCAGCGCCAGCTCGCGGCAAACGGCCTCAAGCCCGAACAGGTCGCGATCAGCGATGAGGCCTTGCGCGCGATCATTCGCGACTATACGCGCGAAGCCGGGGTGCGCAATCTCGAGCGCGAGATCGGCAGCGTGTTGCGCAACGCCGCGATCCGCATCGCCGAGGGAACGGCCGAGCATGTCCGCATCGAGCCCGCCGATCTGCCGCAAATCCTCGGGCCGCGCCGCTTCGAAAACGAGCTGGCGATGCGCACCAGCGTCCCGGGGGTGGCGACCGGTCTCGCCTGGACCCCGGCCGGCGGCGACATCCTATTCATCGAGGCGACCCGCATCCCCGGCACCGGTCAGCTGATCCTAACCGGGCAATTGGGCGATGTCATGAAGGAAAGCGCGCAGGCGGCCCTGTCGCTCGTCAAGAGCCGCGCAAAAGAGCTCGGCATCGACCCCGATCTGTTTGCGAAAAGCGACATTCACATCCATGTCCCGGCGGGGGCGATTCCCAAGGACGGACCCTCCGCCGGTGTGGCGATGCTGACCGCCCTCGTGTCGCTGTTGACCGAGCGCACGGTCAGAAGCGATACGGCGATGACCGGCGAGATCAGCCTGCGCGGCCTGGTATTGCCGGTCGGCGGCATCAAGGAGAAGGCGACCGCCGCCGCCCGCGCCGGGCTTGGCACCGTCATCATGCCGGCGCGCAATCGCAAGGATTACGAGGAGATCCCCGAGCAGGCCCGCAACAGCCTGCGCTTCCTGTGGGTCGAACGCATCGACGAGGTGCTCGACGCCGCGCTCGAACCGGCGGTCTGCGGCAAGCGCGCCGCCTCCGGCCTCTGAGCGCCGGCCGCGGCGAGCCCTTCAGAGCCTCCCCCTCTTCCCGGAAGAGGCCGGGATCCCCGCAGGAGCCGGCGCCGCTCAGCCGCGCCGCCGCGGCGCGGCGCCCAGCCCGAAAAGCAGCGCGAGCGCGCTGCCGAAGACCGCCAGCGAGGCGGGCTCGGGGACCGGGGCCGGCGGGTCGCCGGCGGGTGGGTCACCGGCCGGCGGGTCGCCGGCCGGCGGATCACCGAGCGACAGGTTGGAACCGCCGAGCAGCAGCGGAACGCCGTCATTGCCGGAGGCGGTCCGCATCAGCAAGGGATCCGATCCTCCGCCCGCAGGGACATCGCCGGTGCTCGGCGGGTCGAATGATATCTGGGGCGGCGGATCGTTGGCGCTCAGACCGGTAGAGCCGCCGGCGGCGGAGCCTCCGGAGGCGTCGGTCTGAAACCGGCGATCCACATGGCGATGCTTATGGACATGGAGGTGCCGGCGCAGATGGACATGCATGTTCCGGTGCAGGACGGAGCCGGCGGGCGCGATCTGGCCGTATGCGGCCGGCATGCCGAAGATCCAGACCATCGACAGGAGGCCGGCGACAAGGCCGAACCCTGCCGGCGTCAGACATCCCGAGAGATCTTTTAAAACCCGATGCCGTTCGCGGTCCTGCATCGTTCTTCTCTGCCTTCGGAGCAAATTTATGATGGCATTTTATCAATGACTAATCAGGTTTTCAAGATATCGATTGGTTAATTCTCATATTCGTGTTAAGGATATTTAATAAATGTTAACAATATTTAAAAATTGTCGCCGTTTAATCTAAACTTGATGGAATATGGATAAATTTTAACTTGGGTGCATAGGCTCGATTCGGATTTAACTAAGATTAACGAGGAAAATATCCTCCATCATCATTTATCGGCAACCAACCGATCGAAACGGCGAGCGGCGCGTACCGCTCTGCCGCTCGCCGGCGACGCCGCCAGCTCCCCGCTCGCCGGGACGCAAAGGAAGGGGCGCAGCCGAGCGCCTCGGGCTGGATCTGGTCCGGGAAACGCGGCAAGCTTCCGGCCGGTCGCGGCGGATTGGGAGCGGGCAATGAAGGCGGTCGTGTGCGAGGCGTTCGGCGGTCCCGAAGTCCTGGCGGTGCGCGAGGTACCGGACCCGCCGCCGCCCGGGCCGGGCGAGATCCAGGTGCGGCTGCGGGCGCGCGGCGTGCAATATGTCGATGTCCTGATGCTTGCCGGCAAATATCAGTTCCGGCCGGAGCCGCCCTTCATCCCCGGCAATGAGGGCGCGGGCGAGGTCGTCGCCGTCGGCCCCGACGTCACCCGCTTCCGGACGGGCGATCTGGTCATCAGCCGCCACCGGCTCGGCGCTTTTGCGGAATTGGCGAATGCCCGCGCCGAGGAGTGCGAAGCGCTGCCCGCCGCTCTCGGCCTCGAAGCGGCGGCCGGTTTCCGCTCCGCCTACGGCACCGCCTATCACGCGCTGCTGCAGCGCGGCCGCCTCAAGCCCGGCGAATGGGTGTTGATCCACGGCGCCGCCGGCGGCATCGGCATTCCGGCGATCCAGCTTGCGAAATTGTTCGGCGCCACCGTCATTGCCACGGCCGGCAGCGAAGAGAAAAGGCGGGCCTGTCTGGCCGAAGGCGCCGATCATGCAATCCCTCATCAGGGCGGGTTCCGCGACCGGGTCATGGCACTGTCGGGCGGCCGCGGCGTCGACATCGTCTACGACCCGGTCAACGGCCCAAGCTTCGAGGAATCGTTGCGCTGCCTGCGCTGGGGCGGGCGCATCCTGATCCTCGGCTTTGTCGGCGGCACGCCGGCATTGGCCCGCACCAACTATCTGTTGATCAAGGGCATCGAGGCGGTCGGCGTGCGCATCGGCGGGCTCCACGAGTTCGCACCCGAGACGGCCGCCGCCAATATGAGGACGCTGCTGCGCCTGGCCGGCGAGGGCAAGCTTGTGCCGCGCATCTGGCGCCGCTTTCCGCTCGCGGAAGCGCCGGCGGCGCTGGCCGCGCTGATCGCGCGACAGGTCATCGGCAAGGCCGTGCTGGTATCCTGATGCAAAGGCCGTCAAGGCCGCAATGTTGAAATAGGGAGGAATGCCATGGCAGAAATCCGCACCGCCGCCGGACCGCGCCCCGAATTCCGGCTGGCCAAGGCGGTCGGCGTGCTGGCGATTGCCGCCTCCGCCATCTCCGCCGAATATGGCTCCGGCATCAACTACGTTTCGGTGCAGAGCCTGTCCGTCTATCCCGACGTGAAGGGGCTGGTGCCGCTTGCCATGTTCGTCTGCGGCATCGCGATGCTGCCGAAGGCCTATCTCTTTGCGGCCTTCTCGCGGGTCATGCCGCGCGCCGGCTCGAAGCATGTCTGGCTGGCGCGCAGCCTCGGTCTGCCGGCGGGCTTTCTGATCACTTTCACCTACTGGGCGACGGGCCCCGCCGCCGGCGGATTTCTCGCCTATGCTTTCGGCACCTTTCTCGGCAATGCAATGCTGCCGTTGAACCCGGCCTTCGGCCATTTCCTGCTGTCGCACGGCGGGCATCTCTTGACCGGGCTCGCCGCGATCTGGCTCACCTTCTGGATCAACGCCGTCGGCGTCAAACATTATGGGGTGTTCGTCACGATTCTGATGTTCGTCATCTGCGGCGTGGCGGCCCTGATCACGGTCTACGGCTTTGCGACCCCGCCGGAGGCTTTTGTCGCGGCCGCCAGCAAGGTGGCAAAGGTGCCGCTCGCGCCGCCCATTGCGGCGCCGCCGACGAGCCTCTTCCACTTCATCTCGGTGACTTCGCTGTTCGTCTTCGCCTATGCCGGGCTCGGCGCCGGGCCGGCGCTCGGCGGCGAGGCCCGGCAGGCGGAGAAGAAGGTGCCTCAGGGCATCATGTTGGGCTGGCTCGCCGCCCTTGTCCTTTTTACCGCGGTCGCCGCCGCGCTCTTCCACGCCGCCCCGTGGTGGGCGGTCACCGCGCTCATCAAGGCTCATCAGGGAAGCTTTGCGACGGCGCCCGGCCTCATTGGCCTTGTCGCGCCAAACTGGCTGGCCGTCACCCTCAACCTGCTGGTCGCGCTGATCGTCGGCAAGACGCTCGCGCCCGGGCTGATGGTGGCCTCGCGCTACTGCTTCGCGCAGGCGCAGGACCGCATGCTGCCGGCGGTGTTCGCCGAGACCTCGGGCCGCAAGGTGCCGCTCGCGGCGCTGCTGTTGATCGCCGGCCTCTCTTCGCTGTTCCTGCTGCAATCGGTTTTCGTCGGCTGGGCGATGGGGGTCGCGGTGCGCTCGCTCGCCGTCCTTGGCATGTGGCTGACGCTGGCGATCGGCGCGCTCAATTTCCGCTGGCACAAGGAATACGGCAATACCGAGTGGGGCAAGGGTGTGAAGGATCAGCCGCTCATCGTGCCGGCCGCGATCCTTTCGATCATTCTGGCGGTGCCGCTCATTATCTCGCTCGCGGTGCTGCCGAAGACGCCCTTGATCTTCCAGCCGCTCTTCCAGGGCGCGGTGGTGCTGGCGATCGGCGTGGCGATCCTTGTCGCCGCGGGCGCCAGGCTGAAGAGAAACGGCGAAAGCTTCCGCGCGATCGCCGCACAACTACCGGTCGAGTAACGGGAGTCCCGCCATGAAAATCACCGATGTGACCCTGACCCTGTTTGCCTGGGACAACATCCCGAGCATCGCCTATGGCGCCCATACGGCGCGCCCGACCGGCAGCAGCGATCTGGGGCTGCTTGCGATCGAGACCGATGCGGGTATTGTCGGTCACGCCTTTCTTGGCACCTCGTCAAACCCTGCCAGCCTCGATGGCCCCGCCCTGATCCGCTTTTTAAAGCCGGTCGTGCTCGGCGAAGATCCGCTCGACCGCGAGCGATTGTGGCAGGCGCTGTGGCGGCGGGCGCGCGTCGCCTCGATCCGCGCGATCGGCGCCGTCGACGTGGCATTGTGGGACATTGCCGGCAAGGCGGCGGGACTGCCGATCCACCGCCTGCTCGGTTCCTATCGCGACCGCGTCCCGGCCTATGCGAGTTCCGAGGTGCACGCTTCGCGCGAGGCCTATGTCGAGCAGGCGCTTGCCTTCAAGGAGGCCGGCTGGCCCGCCTACAAGATCCATCCGCCGCAATCCTGGCGCGAGGATATTGCGGTTTGCGAAGCGGTGCGCAAAGCGGTCGGCGACGACTACCGACTGATGCTCGATTCGACCTGGAGCTACCGCTATGAGCAGGCGCTGCGCGTTGGCCGCGCGATCGAGGAGCTGGGCTTCTACTGGTACGAGGACCCGCTCGCCGATCAAGATCTCTACAATTACGTCAAGCTGAAAGAAAAGCTCGAGATCCCGATCCTCGCCACCGAATACCCGATCGCCGGGCTCGATTCCTACATTCCGTGGATTTTACACCGCGCCACCGACTTTTTGCGCGGCGATGTCGCGGTCAAGGGCGGCATCACGACGCTCGTCAAGGCCGCCCATCTGGCGGAAGCCTTCCGCCTCAACTTCGAGGTCCATCACGGCGGCAACTCCCTGAACAACGTCGCCAATCTGCACGTCATCCTGGCCATCCGGAACTGCGAATATTTCGAGGTTCTGCTGCCCGATGCGATGCAGAAATACGGGCTTGACCCCGACCTCACCGTCGATCGCGACGGCTTTGTGCATGCTCCGCAGAAGCCCGGTCTTGGCGCCGAGATCGACTTCGCGTTGATCGCACGCAAGAAGATAGCGGTGCTGCGCTGAGCGCGGGGTTTTCGGAGCGGCGCTGTTTCGCTCCGAAGGATTACCGGGTAGTGCCCGCGGCCCGGCTTCGGCGGTCGACCCAGCGGCGGATCGTTTGCCGCATCTCTTCGGAGCCGTAGGCGGCGCCGGCCTCGGCGATATGTTCGAGCACCTTGTCGCCGGATAATCCGGCGCCGATAGCGGCGCAGGCGAGCGCAAAGCTGCCCGAGCGCTTGCCCGAGGCGCAATGCACAAAGACCGGTTTTGGCAATTCCCGCAGCAAGGCATCAAAGCGGTCGAGCATCGCCTCGTCGAGGCGATCGGCCGGCACCGCCAAGTTGCAATAGTGCAGGCCGGCGGCTTCGGCCGCCCTTGCCTCGGCGGCGGGCGGCAATGGCTGCACGCCCTCGCCGTCGGGGCGCAGGTCGAGTATCGCGCGGAAGCCGGCGGCGGCGATCTCGCGCAGCTCCTCCGCGCCGGGTTGATCGCGCCCGACCGAGATTTCGTCATTGACCTTGAAGTGGCGAACCATCGGGGTTCTCCGGGCGGTTTGACGCCGCGAACGACATGCCGCAAGGTTCGTGCCGTCCGCCGTGACGGCTGCGCCTTGTGCGCAATGGGGGCAGTGAGAGGAGGGACGTGGCCGCGGTGTCTGGCGGGGGTTTGCCGCCGGGTGCGGCGGGGGGAGTGGGGAGCGGTTTTGAGCGATTAGGACCGGTTGGCTGCGCGGATTGCTCCGTTTTCACTTCCGGCCTATTGACGTGGTGGTCTTCCACGGCTC